>Ga0075426_10001968_pt1 | contig 14724 bp, 14 predicted proteins | sample SoiMethybrSBSTD5_FD_75304 | JGI IMG/M metagenome (GOLD analysis project Ga0075426, IMG submission 75304) | Bulk soil microbial communities from a Populus tree surrounding site in Tennessee, USA - Soil MetaG P. TD hybrid SBSTD5 | ecosystem: Environmental > Terrestrial > Soil > Tree plantation... | reverse complement strand
GGTCATGACGGCCTGGTTCACCGTGTTCAGGGTCTTCACGATGCGCGCGTCGGGGAACTCGCGCTGGAGCTGCTCGCCGACGCTGTCGGTGTTGCAGACCGTGAGCGTCGGCGGCATGCCGTGGGAGAAGTCGAGCGGATTGGAGACGTCGACCACGACCTTCCCCGCCAGGTTCGCCGCGCCGGCCGCGCGCAGCGCGTCGACCGCGACGCCGCCGCCCGTGCAGTTGAAGACGAGCTCCGCACCCGACGCGGCGTCGGCAAACGTGCCCTGCGCGGCGCCGCCGCCGGCGGCTGCCACCCACTCGCGGGCGTTCTCGTTGTCGGCCGTCCGCGACCCCATCGTCACGTCGTGTCCGAGCTCGACGAGCTTCGTCGCGATCGTCCGCCCGACCGTTCCTGTTCCGAGCACTGCGATCTTCATCCAGCCGGCCCCCTTGCCATCGCCTCGAATCGGTAGCCCACCCCCGGGTGGGTCTGGATGTACGTGTGCGTCGCCGAGCGCTGGTCGAGCTTCTGGCGCAGCTTGCGCACGCAGACGTCGACGGTGCGGTCGCGATAGCGATACGGCGTGCCCCAGACGCGCTGCTGCAGCTGGTCGCGCGTGAGCGCCTTGCCCGACTCGGCCGCCAGCACCCACAGGAGCCGGAACTCGGTGCGGGTGAGGCCCGCGTCCTCGCCGTCGAGGAGCGCCTGGTGCAGGTCGGCGTCGACCACCAGCCCGGGCGCCTCGACCCGGCCCGAATCGCGGTCGGACGGCACCATCCCCGACCGCCGCAGCGCCGCCTCGACCCGCGCCACCAGCTCCCGCATGCCGAACGGCTTGGCCAAATAGTCGTCCGCGCCGATGCGCAGCCCGTGCACCTTGTCGTGCTCGGAGCCGCGCGCGCTGATCATGATGATGGGGATCGTCGCCCCCTCGGAGCGGAGCGCCTCGGTGATCCGCCACCCGTCCTCGCCGGGCAGCATCAGATCGATCACCGCGACGTCGGGCCGCTCGAAGCGCAGCTTGCGCAGGGCCGCATCGCCGTTGTCGGCCCACTCGACGTCCATCCCGGCGCCGCGCAGGTGCGTCGCCATGGCGTTCGCGATGACGCGATCGTCCTCCGCGATCAGAACCCTCGGCATTCCGGCGCGAAGGCTAGCGCCGGTGACGGCCGGCGCAGCCGGTTCGCGCCGCTGCGGGAGTTAAAAGGATTCGCCGCCCCGGCTTGCCTTTCGTCCCCCGGTCGAACGGACTTTCGAGTCGCCTCTACGGCCCGTCCGCCCGGCTTCGCTCTACTCGGCTGCCCTCGGCGGCGCAGGGGGAACACTAGGGAGTCGCAAACCCGCTTGCAAGCAAGGAAAAGCCGCACTTTGCGGACATCGGCGAACGTCCGAATTCGGATTGTTCGCAAAGACCGAGAATCGGTCCGGCCGCTACTCCGCCCGCGCCTTCCACGAGACGGTGTAGGCGATCGTCCAGCGCCCTCCGCAGACCGCGCAGTCGCGGTCGCCTTCCGCCTCCACGGCGAACGTCGTGTTCGGCTGGCCGATCGAGATCGTCTCGATCGGCGTCGCGCAGACCGGGCAGGCGACGTACAGCTGGGCGGGCCGGTCGTCGGCGTGCAGGAACGGCCCGGCGCCATGGGGCTGCCGGACGCGCCGCCTGGCGGCCATCTCCTGGCGGCGCCCCGGTCCGGTCAGCATCCGGTCGAGCTCGTTGCGCACCTTCTCCGGGTCGGCATCGAAGTCGCGGAGGATCCGCGCACCCACCCCGCCATCCTCGCGCACGAGGCCGAGCAGGATGTGCTCGGTGCCGATGTAGTTGTGATCGCGCTCGAGAGCCTCCTGCAGCGCGAGCTCGAGCACCTTCTTCACGCGCGGCGTGAACGGGATCTGGCCGGTGTCGACCTCGTCACCCTGGCCGACGATGCGTACGATCTGCGCGCGCACCTCGTCGGCGGTGATGTCGAGCGTGTCGAGGACGCGGGCAGCGAGCCCCTCTTCCTCCCGCACAAGGCCGAGCAGGATGTGCTCCGTGCCGATGTAGGTGTGCTTGAGCAGCCTCGCCTCGTCCGAGGCAAGGACGATCACCTGTCGGGCTCGCTCCGTGAATCGCTCGAACATTCCGTCAGTCTCGCAGAGCAGCCGCTAGCCCGACAGCTCGCGGAGCGAGACGGTGTAGGCGATCGCCCAGCGCTTGCCGCAGCCCGCACAGGTGCGATCGCCCTCGGCGGAGAGGGCGAGGCTCGCACCGGACCGGTCCCTCATGACCGTCTCCAGCCTCTGCCCGCAGCCGGGGCACGCGATTACGACCGGGCGGATCCTGTCGGGGATCCGCCGGATCGGCGCCGACAGCCGGCTGATGACCTCGTCGCGGATGGTCTCGGCATCCGCGTCGAAGTCGTGCAGGATCCGCGCCCCGATGCCCTCGTTCTCGCGGACGAGGCCGAGGAGGATGTGCTCGGTCGCAACGTAGTCGTGGCCGAGCGACAGCGCCTCCCGCAGCGCCAGCTCGAGCACCTTCCTGGCGCGCGGAGCGAAGGCGATCTGGCCGGCGACGACCTCGTCACCCTGACGGACGATCCGGGCCACCTGCGCGCGCACGTCTTCAAGGGTGACGCCCAGACTCTCGAGGACACGGGCCGCGAGGCCATCCTCCTCGCGCAGAAGTCCGAGCAGGATGTGCTCGGTGCCGATCTCGTTGTGCTTCAGCGTCCGCGCCTCGTCCTGGGCGAGCACGACCACCTGGCGGGCCCGCTCTGTGAAGCGCTCGAACATCCCTTCAGTCTCGCAGAGCGGTCGCCAGGCGGACATCTCGCGCCGCGAGGCGGCGACTACCGTCGGGCTTCGCTTCAGCAGTCGGGGTGGGATGGCCGTGTCGGAGGACTCTGCCTACCGCAGCGGAGGCGAGATCGCGTTCTCGCCGGAGCGCACCGACAGGCCCGTTACGTCCCCTCGAAGGAGGGGCTCGTGGGGGAACCATGGGTTCCCGCACGTCAAAGATACTCACGCGCGCGGGCGAGCACGTCCCGGTCGGTGGCGTACGTGAGGATCTCGTCGACGTTCTCGGGCGCCAGCCAGCGGACGGCGTCGACGTCGTCGGCCAGGTCGGTCGCGGCGGCGCTTGCGGTCATCAGATACCAGCGGACGGTCTTCGGGCGGCCGCTCGCGACCTCGTAGGAGACCGTGCCGAGATCCTGCTCGATCACCGCGTCGCGGCCCGTCTCCTCGCGCACCTCGCGCACGGCTGCGGTCGCATCGTCCTCGCCCGGCTCGAGCTTGCCCTTCGGCAGCGACCAGTCGCCGTGCTGCGGCCGGTGGACGACCGCGATCAGCCCATCCCGGCGAACGACCCCGCCGGCCGCGCGGATCATCGCCCCCGGGCCGCGCTCCGCCGCGTGAGCAACGCGCCCGCCCAGAAGGCCAGCCCGACGCCGCCGACCAGCACGAGCACGATCCCCGAGAAGATCCAGATGACGCCGCGGCTGCCGCCGATCAGGGCGCCGGCGATGATCATTGTCACCCCGAGGACGCCGAACGCCTGGGTGGCGACGAACGGGCCCGGCAGGCCCGCCGGGGTCACCGGCTGCGAGGCGTCGGAGAGCCGTGCCGGCTGGCGCCGGTCCATGCGCCGGCTGCGCTCCGCCAGGCCGATGACCGCGCCGAAAAAGGCCAGGAAGTAGATGACCTGCGACCAGAACGACCCGATGTAGTCGTCCATGTACGTGAAGAGGACGATCAGGACGACCGCGGCGGCCGTGCCGAGCACCGCGACGGCGATGGCCGTCTGCCAGGCGTAGACGCTGCGCTGGTCGCTCGGCGGCTGGCTCACGCGCGTAGCGTACACGCGCCATAGGAGGGGCAGCGCATGCCGCGACCGGCGTGGCTACGCCGCTTCCTGGAGCTCCGAGCAGAGCTCGCGGGCGACGTCGACGAACGCGAGCGCGGCGGGCGAGCGGTAGCGGTCGCGATGCCAGGCGAGGCCGATCAGGCGAGGCGGCACGCTGTCGCCGAGCTCGATCACCGCGATGCGCGGGTCGGCCTCGTTGACGGTCAGCCGCGGCACGAGGGCGATCCCGATGCCGGTTGCGACCATCGCCTGGAGCGTCGCGTTGTCGTCCGAGCGGAACGCCATTCGCGGGGCCACCCCGGCGGCGCGCAGCCGGTCTTCGACCTGCTGGCCGCCGAGGCAGGTGCGGTAGCCGATCAGCGGCATGGCGCCGATCTCGCGGAACGTCGGCGGCGTGGTCGCGCGCGCGAGCGGCGAGGCGGCCTGGGTGACGAGCACGTAGGGGTCGCGCACGAGCTCGACCGTCTCGACGGCGGGGTCCTCGACGGGCAGCATCACGAACGCGAGGTCGAGCCCGCCGTCCTCGATGCCGCTCAGCAGGCCGTCGTCCTCGGCCTCCTCGAGCCGGATCTCCACCCGCGGCCAGGCCGCCGTGAACCGGCGCAGGAGCTCGGGCAGGATGCGCGCGCCGGCGCTCTGGAAGGCCCCCACCCGCAGCGTGCCCGCCTCGCCGCCGCGGAGGGCGTCGAGGTCGGCCCGGGCGGCGTGCAGCCGCGCGACGATCGCCTCGGCGTGGTGCAGGAGCAGCCGGCCGGCCTCGGTCAGCTCGACGGGACGGGGTCCGCCGGGCCGCTCGACGAGGCGCACGCCGACCAGCCGCTCGAGCGTCGCGAGCTGCTGGCTGACGGCTGACTGGGTGTACCCGAGCGCATTCGCCGCGCGTCCGAACGAGCCGTGCTCCGCGATGGCCTCGAGCGCGGCCAGATGGCGCAGCTCGACGCCGAGCCAAGGATCAGGTTCCATGATGGAAACCACCGTATTGTCGATTTGAACTAATGGACATTGGAGCCGATGATACACGCATGGGACTGACAGTGATACTCATTCTGCTCCTGGTCGTGGGGCCTCTGTCGGTGCGCTTCGGAGCCGATTCGCGGCCCACCGGAGAGCGCCAGCAGGCCTGGTGGCCCGGCGCTCCGCGCTCCCGACGCTAGCCGTCAGCTGAGGCCGAGGTAGGCCTTGCGCACGCGCTCGTTCGAGCGCAGCGCCGCCGCGTCGTCGGTGAGCGCGACGACGCCGGTCTCGAGCACGTAGCCGCGCTTGGCGACGTCGAGCGCCATCAGCGCGTTCTGCTCGACGAGCAGGATGGTGGTGCCCTGTGAGTTGATCTCGGTGACGATCTCGAAGATCCGCTCGACCAGCACCGGTGCGAGGCCCATCGACGGCTCGTCCAGCAGGAGCAGCTTCGGCCGGGCCATCAGCGCCCGCCCCATCGCGCACATCTGCTGCTCGCCGCCGGACAGCGTCCCCGCCTTCTGCGCGCGCCGCTCCGCGAGGCGCGGGAACAGGCCGAAAACGCGCTCGATGTCCTCGCCGACACCGGACCTGTCACGGCGCTGAAACGCCCCCATCTCCAGGTTCTCGAGCACCGACATGCGCGCGAACAGCCGCCGCCCCTCCGGCGACTGGCTGATTCCCAACCGGACGATGTCGTGCGGCGGCGTGCCGACGATGTCCTTGCCGTTGAAGAGAATACGGCCGCGCTTGGGCTTGTTGATGCCCTGGATCGAGCGCAGGGTCGTCGACTTGCCGGCGCCGTTCGCGCCGATCAGCGTCACCACCTCGCCCTCGTTCACCGTGAGCGAGATCCCCTTGATGGCCTCGATCGTCCCGTAGTAGGTATGGACGTCGTCGAGCTCGAGCAGCGGCGCACCGTCGGTGCTCATGCGCCCGCCGCCTCCCCGTTGCCCGCGGACGTCGCGCCGCTCCCGAGATAGGCCTCGATGACCCGCTCGTCGGCCTGGATCTCGGCCGGCGTGCCCTCGGCGATCTTCTGCCCGTAGTCGAGCACGGTCACCCGCTCGGAGATGCCCATGACGACCTTCATGTCATGCTCGATCAGGAGCACCGTGACCCCGCGCTCGTCGCGCACCTTGCTGACGAATGACGTGAATTGGGCGCTCTCCTGCGGGTTCATTCCGGCCGTCGGCTCGTCCAGGAGCAGCAGCTTGGGCTCGGTCGCGAGCGCACGCGCCACCTCGAGCCGGCGCTGGTCGCCGTAGGAGAGGTGCATCGCATAGGACTCGTCGGCCGACTTGGGCAGCTCGCAGTAGCGCAGGAGCTCGCGGGCGCGGTCGGCGGCCTCGCGCTCCTCGCGGCGCAGGCCCGGCGTGCGCAGGACCGAACGGATGATGCCGCCCTTGATCCGCGAGTGCATGCCGACGAGCACGTTCTCCATGCTGGTCATCGTCGGGAAGAGGCGGATGTTCTGGAAGGTGCGCCCGACACCCATGTGCGTGACGGCGTGCGGCGGCAGCCCGGCCACGTCGTGGCCGTTGAACATGATCTCGCCGCTCGTCGGCGTGTAGACGCCGGTGAGCATGTTGAAGAACGTCGTCTTGCCGGCGCCGTTCGGCCCGATCAGGCTGACAATCGAGCCCCGCGGCACGGCGAAGTCGACGTCGTTGCATGCGACCAGGCCGCCAAACTCCTTGCGCAGCTTGGTCGCTTCGAGCAGGTTGTCCGTCATTGGGAGCTGGCTTCGTACAGCGATCCGCCCTCGACGCCGAGCTCGAGCTCGACCTTGCGGCGCTGGCCGGGAATCAGTCCCTGCGGCCGCAGCAGCATCATCACGACGATGATCAGCCCGAAGATCCCGTACGTGTACTGAGGCACGTTGAAGCTCGTGCCGGCGATGTTGTTGAAGTTGTTGCCGACCGCCTCGAGGCCCTGGTAGTTGAGGTACGAGAGCACCGCGCCGCCCAGGCACACACCCCACACGTTGCCCATGCCGCCCAGGATGACCATGCAGAGCACCGTGATCGAGATGTTCAGCGAGAAGTCACCCGGGAACGTCGAGCTCTTGTAGATCGCGTAGAAGCAGCCGGCCATGCCGCCGAAGAACGCGCCGATCGCGTACGCCAGCGTCTTCGTACGCATGAGCGGCACGCCCATTGCGGCCGCGGCGATCTCGTCCTCGCGGATCGCCACCCACGCCCGGCCCAGCCGGGAGTCGCGGATGCGGATGCAGCAGAACAGGGTGAACACGACCAGCGCGAGGCCGGTCCAGTAGTAGTAGCTGACCGCATTCGTGACCGAGTAGTACACCGTGGGCAGGAACGACCAATGGTTGTGCAGCGACCCGAAGCCGAGCGCGTCGATCGGCGTGAGGCCGTTGGGGCCGTTCGTGATGTTGTGCCCGAACCAGTTGTCGCCGTTGTTCACCGCCTGCGGCACGATCTCGCCGAATCCGAGTGTGACGATGGCGAGGTAGTCGCCACGCAGGCGCAGCGTCGGCAGGCCGATGACGATGCCGAACACCGCCGCGAACACCGCCCCGACGAGGAGCAGTGACCAGACATTGACGTGGATCCCCTGGACGGTGTGCGGCACGCCCACGGAGACGACGTGCACGTTGTGCGGCGAGAATTGCTGCGTTGCGAACCAGCCGGCGATGTACGCGCCGACGGCGTAGAACGCCACGTACCCGAGGTCGAGCAGGCCGGCGTAGCCGACCACGACGTTCAGGCCGAGAGCCATGATGACATAGACCGTCATGATCACCATCGTCGGCACCGTCGGCACGAGCTGGGCCGCGGTGCTGTTCGTCCCGATCAGCGACGTCAGGTCGCTGTAGTAGCTCGGGTAGAACGCCAGCAGCACCAGGACGAGCATCGGCAGCGCCGCATGCCGGACCGACCTCGGCAGCTTGGACCACGCGTCGCCCAGGCCGAGGCGCTCCATCATGCTCGATCCGCCGTGGCCTCGCCCAGCAGGCCCTGGGGCCGGAAGACCAGCACCAGGATGAGGATCGCAAAGGTGATCGACTCGGTCCAGTCGGACCCGGGCGTATGCCATGAGAGGCCCTCGTTGAAGGCCTGGATGAGGCCGATCAGGAGCGCCCCCAGCGCCGCGCCGGTCAGGTTGCCGATGCCGCCCAGCACCGCCGCCGTGAAGGCGAACAGGCCAAGCTGGAAGCCGAGATCGAAGCGGGTCGACGTCTGGAACATGACGAACAGCGTGCCGGCCGCGCCGGCCAGAGCGCCGCCGAGCGCGAACGTGTAGGCGATCGTGCGGTCGACGTTGATACCCATCATGCGGCTCGCATCCATGTCCTGGGCCACGGCCCGCATCGCCTTGCCCGACTTCGTGGACTGCACGAGGTATCTCAGTATGAGCAAGACCGGAATGGTGGTCACAACGACGATCAGTGACTTCGCCTGATAGGGGACGCCCCCGATCTTGAAGAGCGTGTTCGCCGGGAAGATGCTGTTTCCGGTGTTCGTGAGCGGGCGCTCGTTGAACCCCCAGATGGCCGCCCCGATGTTCTGGAGCAGGAACGACATGCCGATCGCGGTGATCAGGGGGGCCAGCTTGGGCGCGTTTCGCAGCGGCCGGTACGCGATCCGCTCGATGGCGACGTTGAGCGCCCCGCACAGGGCCATCGCCGCGAGCAGGGCGAGCAGGACGAACGGCACGGTCACATACCACGCCTGGGAGCCGTCCAGCCCCAGCCAGCCGTTGGCGACCGTGATCGTCACCATCGTCCCGAGCATGAACACGTCGCCGTTCGCGAAGTTGATCAGCTCGATGATGCCGTAGACGAGGGTGTACCCCAGCGCCACGAGCGCGTAGATCGCCCCCAGGGTGATGCCGAGCAGGAGGACGCTCACGAACTGCGCGGGCGAGTGCAGGAAGTTCCCCACCACCCACACGACGAACAACCCGACGATCACCCACTGGGCGACGCGGTTGATCTGCTTGGTGAACCGCGGGAGCGCCGCCAGGGTCGGACGTCGCACGGCTTGTGCGCGGGTCGTCACTGGCGGCGCTCTCCGGTCGTCTCCATGCCTAGTGGAAGGTCTCCACCAGGTTGGACGGCGGCGTCAGCACCTTGTAGGTGACGAGCTTGCCGCCCTTCGCGACATCAACCGTCATCGAGCCCTGGTTGGTGTCGCCGTTCTGGTCGATGTTGAAGTTGCCGAGCACGCTGTCGGTGACGCTCACGCCGAACAGGTGCTTGGCGATGTCGGCCCGCGAGCCGTCAGAGGCCTTGATGGCGTTCAGGAGGACCTGGGTCGCCGCGGCCGCGTACGGGGTGTACGGGTCGAGTGCATCCGGGTGGTACGTGTTCGTGAAGTCGGTCACGAACGTCGCCCCGGCGCCCTTCAGCTGGTCCGGCGGTACGCCGGCCACCGACGCGTACAGGCCCTCGGCGTTCTTCGCACCGGCCTCGTCGATGGTGGACTGGGTCGTGAAGCCGTCCGGCAGCAGCAGCTTGACGTTGCCGGTGTTCGGGCCGAGCACCGCGACCTTGTCCTTGATCAGCTGGCCGCCGTTCTCGCAGATCAGTCCGCCGACCATGATCGCGTCGGGATGCGTGGAGCCGATCTGCTGCATCAGGGCCTGGTAGTTCGTCCCCGTCTTCGTGTTGTACGCCGCGAAGCCCTTGATCTGGATGCCGAGCTTCTTGGCCGCATCCTTGAAGTACGTCGCGACTCCGAGGCCGTAGGCCTGCTTGTCGTCCAGGATGTAGACGCTCTTCACGCCGAGCCCCTTGGCGGTCTCTGCGAGCGCCGGGCCCTGGAAGTTGTCCGCGGCGACGACGCGGGCGTAGTTGCGCTGGCCGGTCGGGTAGTACTTGTCCGGCTCACCCGGCGTCTTGGTCTTCTGTGTCAGGCCAGGCCACGTGTTGGCCGGGCTGACCATCGCCACCATGCCGCCGGGGGCGCGGTTCAGCACGGGCACCTCGAGCTCGGCACAACCCGAGTTGAATGTCCCGATCACGCCGATGACGGACGGATCCTGAGCGTACGCGTTGGCGTTCGCGCTACAGGTCGCCGAGTCCCATGTCGCAGCCTGGGCGGTCGAGTCGTCGCACGCCTGGTACTGGATGGTCATCCCGTTGATCTTGTAGTTGTTCGCCTTCAGGGTCATCTCGATGGCCTGCACCATCTGCTTCGTCTGGTGCGACGAGGCACCCTGCATTGGGAGGTCGGAGACGATCTCGTACTTGCCGCTCCCGACCGGCGCCGCGCATGTCGACGAGTTGACCGGAGTCGCCCCGCCTGACGCGCCGCTGTTCCCACCGCTCCCACTGCTGCCGCCGCTGGAGCCGCATCCTGCGGCCACGGCGAGCGAGAGCGCGAGGGCCGCGACCATCATGGTGCGGCCTGAAACACTTCTCATGAAATCTCCTCCCACTGCGGATTAAGACCCTCCCGAGCCGAACCGGCGCGGGCGCGAGGTGGTGTATTTACCATCACGAGCGGATGGGAGCAAGCGCGCCGCCTACCAATCCGTTCGCTGCCGACAGGCCTTGGCATAGCCGCGCAATGGTACTCCTCGTGGCGGTCGCCGTCATTCTCGCCGGCTGCGGATCCGGTTCATCAGATTCGGGATCCAATCCCGCGGTCGCGTCCGGATGTTCCACGGTCTGGAAGGCCGGCTGGCAGAAGTGGACCGACAAGGTCGGCATGCCGGTCTGGTGCCCCGGCTGGATGCCAAGCCCCATCGACGCAATCATTCACGGGCAGTGGAATACCGCCCGCGTCGAGCAGCACCAGTGGCAGCTCGGCTATGCATGGCTCGAGGAGGGACAGCTCGTGCACGTCGTCTTCGAGGGCTATCCGCCCGGCACATTCCCGCCCAATTGCGAAGGCGTCCCGTGCTTCGGCGGAGAGGAGCCGGGCACCGAGAACATCGCCGGCCACGTCGTGCACTTCTACGACAAGAATCATGCATCTCACTCAGGGCATATCGCGGCGATTTTCAAATCCGGCCCTAATACCTACGTCGTCAGCATCCACGTCGCGTCGCCGGTCTCGACGAAGGCGATCGCGAAGCGCGACCTGCGCCACATCATCGCGTCGAGCTCCGAGCTGACACCGTCCTGAACGGCCGTCACTCGGGGACAGTCCCCGCGCGGGGACTGTCCCCACCGTTCTGTGCTCTAGGATCGGCCGATGCGCGTCTACTGGCACGACGAGGCGCTCGCCCATGACACGGGGGCGGGGATGTTCGACCAGCCGCCGACGCCGCTGATCGAGGTGCCCGAGCTGCACCCGGAGAACCCGGAGCGGATCCGCAACATCCGCTCGGCCCTGCGCAACGGCCCGATCGCGCCGCACCTCGAGTGGCACGCCGGCCGCCACGCGACCCGGGAGGAGCTCGCGCTCATCCACCCGCCGAGCTACATCGACTCGGTCGAGGCGGCCTGCGCATCCGGCCCCGCCATCCTGACCCAGTCGACCCCGGTCGTCCCCGCCTCGTGGGGGGCGGCGCTCGGCTCGGCGGGCACGGCGCTCGCCGCCACCGACGCCGTCCTCGCCGGCGAGTGCGACCAGGCCTACGCGCTCGTCCGCCCGCCCGGCCACCACTGCCAGCCGGCCCAGGCCGACGGCTACTGCCTGTTCTCGAACGCGGCGCTCTGCGCCGAGCTGGCCCGCCGCCGCGGCATCGACCGGGTAGCCGTCGTCGACTGGGACGTGCACCACGGTAACGGCACCCAGGAGTGCTTCTGGACGCGCCCCGACGTCGTCACGATCTCGCTGCACATGGGCCACGGCTCCTGGGGGCCGCACCATCCCCAGACCGGCGCGCCGGACGAGCTCGGCGGGGGTGACGGCGGCGGCCGAAACGTCAACGTCGAGCTGCCCCTGGGGACCGGCGACGAGGGCTACCGGCGGGCCTGGGCGCGCGTCGTCGAGCCGCTGCTCGGGACATTCGACCCGGGCCTGGTCGTGATCGCCTGCGGGCAGGACGCGAGCCAGTACGACCCCAACGGCCGCATGTCCGTGACGATGGACGGTTTCCGCGACCTCGGCGCCGCCGCCCGCCGGTTCGCCGACGCGCACTGCGACGGCCGGCTCGTGCTCGTGCAGGAGGGCGGCTACGGCCGCACCTACTCGGCCTTCTGCATGCACGCGACGCTCGAGGGCGTGCTCGGCACCGGCAAGCTGCTCGACGATCCGTTGGCGTACCTCCCGGACGACCGCGATCGCGGCGACGCCGCCATCGACGCGGTGCTGGCCGCGGTCGGGCCGTACTGGAGCGGGATCCCGGCATGAGCGGCGGCGGCGAGCCGCGCTGGCTGGGCATCGAGCCCCGTCACCTGGCCACGCTTCGCGCCGTCGCCGAGGCGGGCTCGTTCCGCGGCGCCGCCGCCGAGCTCGGCTACGTGCCCTCCGGCGTCAGCGCCCACGTGGGTGCGCTCGAGCGCGCCGTCGGCCGCCCGCTCGTGCGCCGCCGCCGGGGCGCCGGCATCGAGCTGACCGAGGCCGGCCGGGTGCTGCTCGACCACGCCGACGCCATCCTCGCCCGGCTCCGCGCCGCCCAGGCCGACATGGCCGCGCTCGACGACGAGGCCGCCGTGCCGCTGCGGGTCGGCATCACCCAGAGCGTCGGCATCCGCGCGCTCCCCGACATCGTCCGCCGGTTCGGCCGCGACTACCCGCTCGTGCGCATCCAGCCGCGCGAGTCCGAGACCGATCTCGACCTGTACGGCGGAGTCGAATCGGCCGAGCTCGACCTCACGTTCGTCGAGCTGCCGGCCCCTCCGGGCCCGTATGAGACGCTGTCGTTGCTGGTCGACCCCTACGTGCTGATCGTGCGCAGCGACTCGCCGCTCGCCCACCGGCCCCACTGCCCCACGCTGTCGGAGATCGGCAACCTCGAGCTGATCGGCCACACCCAGTGCCGCGGCCTGCGCCGGGTCGAGGATCAGATCCGGGCCGCCGGCGAGGAGCCGCACTTCGCGTTCCGCTCTGACGTCAACGCCACCGTTCAGGCGCTCGTCGCCGCCGGTGTCGGCGTGGCCGTCATGCCGGGGCTCGGCTTCGATCCCGGCGACGGCCGCACGGTCGCGTTCGACCTCTCCCGTGACGTGCCGCCGCGAACGCTGGCGCTGGCGTGGCACCGCGACCGCAACGTGACGGCGCCGATGCAGGCGTTCATCGACGCCTCCGTCGCCGTCTTCGCCGACCTCGCAGACCGCCCCGGAAGCGAGCGGCGGCTGCGGGCAGTTCGCGAGGCGTGAACACCGCGCTCGCGGATTCGCGCTTGTGACAGCCGGGCCGAGGCGCGAACATTCTCCCCGGTTGGAGATTCGCGCCGATGTGGGAGCCCGATCGCGGGCGGCTTGGGCGCCGCTTCGGGTGGCGGCGGCGCGAGCACGCGCCCGCCCCGGCCGCGGCGGCCTCGTGGCGATCGGCGTCGCCGTCGCCGCGGCGGCCCTGGGCGGGGTCGTCGGCGGCTCGACGATCACGGCCGACCGCAGCCTGCGCGCGGCCCTCGAGGGCCTGCCCGTCGCCCAGCGGAGCTTCACCGCCACCTGGCAGGGGACGCCCCCGGCCGGCGGGTACGACGTGATCGACCGCGCGGCGACCCGCGCGCTGGCGCGGCTCGGGCCCACGCCGGCGGCTCGGACGATCGCCTACCCCGAGCTGAACCTCGGCGGGCGCCTGGCCGAGCTCGGCGGGATCGACGACCCGGGCCGCTGGGTGCGGCTGCGGTCGGGCCGCCTCCCCCGCTCCTGCGTGCCGGCCCGGTGCGAGGTGCTCCAGGCCGGTGGAACGCCGGTCACGGCGATGGCCGAGCCGGGGCTACACCTCGTCGTCGTCGGCCGCACCGCGGGTGCGCTGCCGGTGACGCTGGCGCCGCTCACGCGCAGCGGCCACCAGGCCAAGGGCGGGCCGCCGCCGGTGCTCCTGGCAGGCGGTGTGTCCGAGCTCTCCAGCCTGCCGGTCTTCTCATCCGTCTACCGAGCCTACGGCTGGACGACGCCGATCGACCCGAGGAGCCTGCACGACTGGGAGATCACGGGCCTGCTCGCCCGGGAGGCGACGGCCGCGCAGCACGTGCGCCGGCTGGGGACGCCGTTCGGGCTGACCGGACCCACCAACACCCTGGTCGCGCTGCGCGAGGCCGATGCCGTCGCGGCGCGGCGGATGCAGCTCGTGGGCGGTGGCGCCGCGGCGCTCCTGCTCGGGTTCGTGCTCCTGGCCGCTGCAGGACTGCGCCGCGATGCGGGCACGGAGTGGGCGCGGCTCGAGCGTCACGGCGCCCGCCTCGGCCAGCTGTGGACGTTCGCCTGGGTGGAGGCGGCCTGGATCACGCTCGCGGGGGCGATCTTCGGCGCCGTCGTGGCGGCCGCGGGGGTCGCGATCGCGGCCGAGAAGGCCGATGTCGCCGCGGGGGCCGTGCTGCGCCACACGATCCTATCGGGCCCGGGCATCGCCGCCATCCTCGTCGCCTGGGTTGCGGGGGCCGCGATCCTGGTCACGGCGGAGCGCACGTCCGGGGCCGATCTGCGGCTCGGACCGGTGCGCGGGCTCGACCTGGCGGCCCTCGCCATCGTCGGCGCGGTCGCCCTGGCCGCCGCCCGCGGCAGCGCGAGCTCGACGTCGCTCGCGTCGGGGTCGGATCCGCTGCTCGCCCTGCTGCCGGGGCTGGTCGCGATCGCGGGGGCGATCGTGACCGCGCGCCTGATCGGGCCGCTGCTGCGGCTGGCCGGGCGCAGCCTGCGCCGCGGGCCGCCCAGCGTGCGCCTGGCGATCGTGTCCCTCGGCCGTGAGGGTGGCCGGCCGACGCTCGCTGCCGCGTTCCTCGTAGCCGGCATCGGGCTCGGCGTGTTCGCGGTCGCCTACCGGGCCACGCTCGCCCAGGGCGAGCACGACCAGGCCGCCTTTCAGGTGCCGCTCGACTACACGCTGTCCGAGGGCGCGGCGCTGC
>Ga0075426_10001963_pt1 | contig 14735 bp, 15 predicted proteins | sample SoiMethybrSBSTD5_FD_75304 | JGI IMG/M metagenome (GOLD analysis project Ga0075426, IMG submission 75304) | Bulk soil microbial communities from a Populus tree surrounding site in Tennessee, USA - Soil MetaG P. TD hybrid SBSTD5 | ecosystem: Environmental > Terrestrial > Soil > Tree plantation... | reverse complement strand
ATGGCATAGAGGAGGAAATAAGAAGTAAATTTAGCGTAGCAAAACCGGGGGAGACCGTTGTGGTAGTAGTAGATAGCTCAAGCAGTAGCTCAACAGATAATAATGGAGCCAGCTTAAGCTGGTGGCAGAGATTTATAAACTGGTTTTGAACTTGCGAGTGTAGTTTAGTGGTAGAACTGGTGCTTCCCAAGCATCGGGCGTGAGTTCGATTCTCGCCACTCGCACAAAAGAAAACCTCTCATTCTGCGGCTGCAAAATGAGAGGTTACCTAGTTTTATGTTGAGGTTTGTCTCTGCGTAAGATCGTAGAGGTACAGCGTTTGTTTGATGTCTTTGAAGATCAATATTGCGATCGGAATTCCCAAAAGGATCGAATAGACCCCAAAGGAACCTGATGCGATACTGAAGATCAGCAAGCAAGCTAAGAACATCAAACTCACTGTCCTTATGATGTAGAGGAGCTGAAAAGATCTCAACTCCGATTCTACATTCCAACCTCTCGGATCGTTTCTTATGGAGGACGTAATCCACCACGCGAAACAATAGATGCAAATCACAGTCAGAGCCGATACTCCAAGCATTCCTCCTCCTTTTAAAGAACTGTTTTTATCAGTTTATCATATATGATTTAGCTGTAAAGTATATTTGTAATTTTAATTGTTTCTGGTAAAATTATGGTTGTTATAAGTTATAATCCCTACAAACAATATGAGTAAAAAAGTAGTTATATATACAACTCCGACATGTCACTATTGCAATGAAGCAAAAGAATTTTTTGCCGAGCACGGCATAGCTTATGAAGCATTTGATGTTCAATCTGATCTCAAAAAAAGGAAAGAAATGGTTGATAAAAGCGGACAGATGGGAGTACCGGTAATCTTTGTAGATAAAGATTTGGTGATGGGTTTTGATGAAGATAAGCTCCGAAAACTACTTAAGATAAAATAACAAAAAGTCCGCTTAATAGCGGCTTTTTGTTAATGATATCTTTCATGCTATATTGCTTTTGTTATTGTCTTCGTAGTTCAATGGATAGAACAGTTCCGTCCTAAGGAATAGATGTCGGTTCGATTCCGGCCGAGGACACATTTTATTTTGACGATTTTTCTAGTATAATATAATCATGAATCCACAAGACAGAGACCTTTTGCAAAAAACATATGATTTGGCAAAAGAAAATAATCATATTCTTCACGGAATAAGAAGATCAAATAGATTGTCATCCGTAATGAGAATAATTTACTGGGTAGCTATTATCGGCATATCTGTTGGAGCTTTTTATTATCTCCAACCTTATATTGATTCAGTGATGAAAGCTTATAAAGGTATACAGACTGGTATAAGCAACGTGAATTCTTTAGTTAAATAAATTCTGGAATAATTTCTCCAAATAGTGTAATATCATTTTTATGCCAAGATAGCTGTCTTGGTAGATAACATCAAATATGCCAAGGTAGCTCAGTTGGTAGAGCATGTCCCTGAAGAGGATGTGGTCGGCGGTTCGAGTCCGCCCCTTGGCACAAGAAAACCGCCCTATGGCGGTTTAACTTTTCTACAGACTCTTTATTTTTACTTTTGCTTGCTTATTCTTATCCAATTTTGGAAGGTGGATTGTAAGCATTCCATTTTTATTTGTAGCTTCAACTTCTTCAACCTCAATCTCTTGAGGTAGGATTATTGATCTGGAGAAAGATCCCCAGTAAAGCTCTTTGTGGAAAAAATCATCTTCAGAGAAATCATGGGATTCTTCTCTCTTACCCCTGATGGTTATCATATCCCTGGTTATTGAGATGTCTACATCTTCAGGTTTCACTCCGGCAATCATAGTTTTTACGATAATCTCTGTCGGAGTTTGATACATATCTACCGCGAGTTCTCCTTCAGCGTCGGAATCCATATCTCTCATATCATCATCATTCATATCAGAGAGATGTTTATCGTCATCAACCTTTACAATACCTGTGATTTTCTCAAAAAATGATTTCTTTTTCATATATTATTAAAATTATTTAAACAACTAACCGATCTTTTCTATTTTCTCCTTTTTTATTTTTTCAAAAGCTAACAATACTATTATAACAGCTACCCAGATAAATTCCAATGCTATAAAGGTGCTTTGTCCACTTCCAATCATAAAGTAGTTGAATAATGAGTGTATAACCACGGCTAGTATTACGGAAAAGACGGTCAAGATAAACTTATGGAGCTTTTTATCAAAGAAATCAACACTCATAAAGAAACCTATCGTTGCCGAGGATATGGTATGAAGCAGGGTAGCGCCAATAAAGCGCATATTTCCGGTTTGTATGCTGAAGATAAAGTCATTTTTTAGTAATGGATCTATAAGAAAGAGCATATTTTCTATTGCCGAAAAGCCTATAGCGGTAACTATCATGTAAATCATCGGATCTACCGGCTCATCATCGGCTTTTGATCTAAGGACCAGACCATATGCGAATATGAATTTGGAAAGCTCCTCAATGAACGGCGCAAAGATGATAATCAGCGCCACTTTGCTGATATCCAGCCCTTTCTTAATAGAAATATTTTTTAAGAAGTCTAAAACAGGGTGAATATATTGATTTGAGAATATTGTATTCAGATCAATGTTGAAGATAATTTTTTCAAAAAAGAGTGATATAAAAACCGCAAGGACTCCGCCTAAAAAGGCAATTAGAATCATAATTTTAGGTTCTGGATTTTTCGTATCTTCTCTAGTCCAGAAATATAGCCAGACCATAGCGGGTAAAATAGCGCTTAGGAGGGCATATATTACAGATATTATCGTATGTGAATCAAATATTTGCATTTTTTATAAAGGCCAGTTTTTTATCATCAAAAGGCTTTTTACACTTGAAATTGATTGCCAGATTTCTTCTGTTAGAAATGGCATAAAAGGATGAAGGATTCTTAAAACAATTCGCAACGTGCCAAGAAGGAATTGAATCCTTGATTCTTTTTCTGTTTCAGATTTATCGGCAAATACTTTCTTGCTGTTTTCAAGTATTATATCCGCCAAAGTGTGCCAGACATAATGATAAATTTTTTCTCCAGCCATGTAAAATCTATATTCCTCCATATCTTTTGTAATATCTTCAACAAAAGCCAATCTCTCTTCTATGAGTTTCAAATCAGATTCAGTAAATTTATTGAATTTTTCATTGAATTTCTCATTTTTTGTTGATTCCAGTATGAATCTAGTAATATTCCAGATTTTATTTGCAAAGTTTTTATACCCTTTGACCTTATCCTCAGTCCATTTTAAATCTGTCCCTGGAGTATTACCAATGACAAGAGCCATCCTTCCGGCATCTGCGCCAAATTTGTTTGCAATTTCAATCGGATCAACTCCGTTACCAAGAGACTTGGACATTTTTTTACCTTTCGAATCTCTTACGGTTCCATGCAAGTAAACAGTACGAAATGGAATGGTACCAACTATATAACCCGTCATCATTATCATTTTTGCCACCCAAATAGGGAGAATTTCATACCCAGTCTCCATAACATCAGTCGGATGGTAAAGCTTTAGGTCAGAAGTATTTTCTGGCCATCCAAGTGTAGAAAAGGTCCATAGGGCAGAGGAAAACCACGTATCTAGTGTATCTTCATCTTGAACCCATCCGCTTCCTTTTGGGGCTTCAATACCGCAATAAATCTCTTCTCCTTTGTACCAGACAGGAATGCGATGCCCATACCAAATCTGCCTTGATATGCACCAATCATGAAGATTATTTACCCAGTGCATATAAGTTTTATTGAAATAATCTGGAATAATTTTTATCTGATTATTTTGAACAGCGTTCAACATTATTTCTTTTAATGTGGTTTTGGTTCCTGATTTTATGCCGTTTATTTTTGATTGTTCGATTTTAAATGATTTATTAACGGCAACAAACCACTGGAGCTTTGGAAGAGGTTCTACAATTCCACCCGTTCTTTCTGCCATAGAAATATTTTGTTTTATATTCTCTTCTTTCTCGAGAAGTCCTTCAGATTTTAGCCATTCAACAATTATTTCTCGAGCATCTGTAGTTTTTTTGCCGAGTATTCGCTCATCACCGACTGACATTTTTGCAAATTCATTTATAACAACTTTATCTTTTGGTAAATCATGTCTTTCCGCCATTTCCCAGTCAATCATGCTATGGGCTGGTGTGACACCGAGAGCTCCGGTACCAAAATCTTTTTCAACTTCTTTATCTGCAATTATCTTTATGTGAATAGGCACTCCGCAAAAAGTAGCGTCATATTCCTTGCCTATATATTTTTTGTACCTTGCATCGTCGGGATGCACAGCTACCGCAGTATCGCCAACCTTTGTCTCCGGTCTTGTGGTGGAAATTGAAATAGGGAAGTCTTTGGAATATTTAAAGGTGTACATTTTTGCATCTCTTTCCTCATAATTAATCTCGTCATCTGAAATAGTCGTCTGGCCTTTTGGATCCCAATTTACAATCCTATTCCCACGATAGATAAGTCCATCATCATACATTTTTTTAAAAACGGTTCTTACAGCAAGATTTCTTTTTTCATCAAGCGTGAAAGCTTCTCGTGACCAGTCGCAAGATGCACCGAAGATTTTTAATTGAGAAACGATAGTGTCGTGACTCTCCTTTGCGAATGCTTCTATTCTTTTAATCATTTCCTCGCGTCCAAGATCGTGGCGGGATTTTCCCTCATTTTTCTTTATGTCTTTTTCAACTTTAGATTGCGTTGCGATGGCGGCATGATCCGTACCTGGAAGCCAAAGTGTTTTTTTACCTCGCATTCTTTGATAGCGAATCATTATATCTTCAATAGTTTCCATAAGGGCATGACCCATATGGAGAACTCCAGTAACGTTTGGCGGAGGCATTATTATCGTATAAGGATCTTTATGGCTTTTGGGTAAATTATCGGGATTAAAAAAGCCCGAATCTTCCCACAATTTGTATATCTTAGATTCCGTATCTTGCGGGTTGTAGGGTTTTAAAAATTTGTCGTCCATTAGTTGTTTATCATAGCAAAAATGGGACTTTTTGGGAATGTAAAAATAAAAAAATCGGGCCCCGAGTTTGCTATGTTGTACCGAAGTACTGTCTAGCTCTCGGGGCCCTTTATTTTTGAGTGGTGGGTCGTGGTATTGGGACACCTGGTACCAGGTTTACCTTGCCCTTCCGACACCTACTCAAGGTCGCTCTAGGCGGCCTTCTTTTCACCGCAGGTTTATCCGGAGAGTACTAATGTTCGTCTCCCCCTGCCAGTTACATTAATATCTTAGCATACTTATAATATTTGTCAAATGTAAGAATATTATAGAGACAAATTACCATTAGCTATAAACTTACTTTCAGGTTTTTTTCCGGATGAAATATTTATAAACCCTGCTAGAGCTATCATAAAAGCATTGTCCGTGGATGCGCTGATTTCTGGCAATAGGAATTTTATACCAAGCTCAAATGCAAGTTTTTCAAATTCTTCTCTTATTTTTTTATTGGCGCTTACGCCACCGCCTATTATTATGACTTCGGCGCTATATTCTTCCACGGCTTGTTTAGTTTTTTTAAGAAGAACTTCTGTAACGGAGTCTTCAAATTCTCTGGCGATTTCTTGTTTGATACCACTCGTCATTTCAGGAATTTCTTTGACCATATAAAGCACGGCGGTTTTTATTCCGGAAAAAGAAAAATTCAGATCTTTAGAATGTATCATTGGGCGGGGGAGTTTATAAGAAGTTATTTTATTTGGATTTTCCAATCTTTCTTTTTCTGCGAGTTTGGATATTTCTCGTCCACCTGGATATGGGAGTCCCAAAATTCTTGCTACTTTATCAAAAGCTTCGCCGACAGCATCATCTCTGGTGTTTCCGACTATCTCATACTGTAAATAATTTTTCATACATACGAGCTGAGTATGGCCGCCGCTTATCAAAAGCGCGATAGCAGGGAATTTTATATCCAAAATCTCAAATTCTTTATCACCAAGCTTTTTTAAAGGAGCGACGACAATATGACCTTCCATATGGTTTGTTGGATAAAGTGGAATATTCCAAACTGCCGCAAGTGCTTTTGCAAAATTTACTCCTACCCAAAGTGCCGGAGCAAGACCCGGACCGTTGGTCACTGCAATAGCATCTATTTCCGGCTTTTTGATTTCTTTTGCGAGTGTTATGAATTCTTCAAATAGACCTTCCTCTTGTATTAATATTTGTCTGATCTCTTTGATTTTTTCATCAGATAAATCCTGAGCATTCTTTTTTAACAATCCTGCTTCATCCAGACATTTTTCCAAAAGGGGAGTCAGATTTTTGGCATGCTCTCTTTTCGCCATCATCGGATAAACACCTCCATATTGAGCATGAAGTGCGATTTGGGAATAAAGCTGATTTCCCAATATTTTTATTTTTGCCACAGGGAAATCTCCATCCGTTTCAATTATACAGATTGCTGTTTCATCACAACTTGTTTCAATACCTAGAATTTTCATTTGTGGGCGGTACAGGACTCGAACCTGTGACCCTGTCTACGTCAAAGACATGCTCTACCAACTGAGCTAACCGCCCATTATTTAACTTATTAAATTAAAAGAACTGTGACCCTACGGAGAATCGAACTCCGATTACAGCCTTGAAAAGGCCGTGTCCTAACCGTTAGACGATAGGGCCAAAAATACAAGAATTTACTATAACATTTTTTGTGAAAAAGGCAAAAAAATGCTAGTGTTTTTAAGAATTTGGAGAGGTGACTGAGTGGTTAAAAGTACCGCTCTCGAAAAGCGGCAGGCTCGAAAGGGTCTCGCGAGTTCGAATCTCGCCCTCTCCGCAAAAAGTTTAAGACTTCAAATAGTAATAAATATTCTCAAGAGCTCTTATTGCATCGCCGGCAGCGATGTTGTTTTGTCTGTAAAGTCCGTCCGTGCAATCTCCGGCGGCCCAAATACCTTCTTGTGACGTCCTCTGAGTTCTCGGATCAGTAATAACCTGATCTCTATCATTTAATTTAACAATTCCATGTCTCAAATAATCTACCGAAGGTCTGGCGCCGATTTCAACGAATATTCCTGTTACAAGCAGTGTTTTTGTTTTACCGTCTTTATCTTTGTAAACAATTCCTGTTACAAATTTATCACCTTTTACTTCAAGCAGTTCAACATTTGTGATTCCTTTAATTTTTGGGTCGGACAAAGCCTTTTTTACTGTAATAGGATCGGCTCTAAATTCACTTCTTTGTAAAATAGTCACACTTTTTGTATAAGCGGCAAGCTGTAACGCTGATTCAAATGCGGCGTTTCCTCCACCAATAACAGCTACATCCATATCTGAAAACAAAGGCCCATCACAAGTCGCGCAATAAGTGATACCTCTGTTTTCAAATTCTTCCGCTCCCTTTATCTCTAATTTCTTTCTTATGCTACCGGCTGTTACAAGGACTGTTTTTGTTTTGTATTCTGATTTGTTTGTTTTTACGATAAATGTTTTGTTGGTTGATTTATCTATCTTTGTCACCAATTCTTTATCTTTTATAATCACTGTATCTCCGGCATAGGCTCTCAAATGATTTTCTAAATTTTTGGTAAGATCTTTTCCACTTATAGAAATCGTACCAATCCAATTTTGAATATTGTCTGATACGGTACTCTGACTTTCAAAACTTCCTGTCACTAGAACCGTTTTTATTTTTTTCCTGGCTGCATATACTCCAGCAGCAATACCGGCTGGACCTGCGCCTATAATGCACAAATCAAAAATCTCTTCTTTATTATTTGATTTGGTAGATTTAGCCATTTTACTTTTTTGACGCTTTTTCTAAAGCAGACAATCTTTTATCAAGTTCAGAAAGCTTATCATCATCTTCCTTATGGTGTTTACTGAAGCTTTTTATTTTAGGCCAGATGATCACGCCGATAAGGACGTCAAAAATAAACATAAGGAATAATTCAAATTCCCAATGTGGCAGATTAGTAAGTAATGTCCAAAATGTTTCCTGATCTGTTGGCATAATTGGCTATTTCATTTTTGAACGCTTGAGGAAAGACGGAATTACATCCCACTCATCTTCGTCTTCTATATTAATAGTAGTTTTTATATCTTTTATATTTACAGGTTCAGTTTTTTTTTCTTTACTTTCCTTTTGCTCAATAGATGATGACATTTTTCCCAATTTAATTTCTTTCTCCTCTTGTTTTTGTGAGACCATTGATTGGAAAAGAGATTTCTTGCTTTGTCCTTCTGCAAAACCCGAAGCGATAACGGTAATCTGTATTTCGCCCTTTCTCAAATTGTCGGTATGTATCGTACCAAATATAACTTTGGCATTTTGATCGATTGATTCTGTAATAATTTTTGCAGCTTCTTGAATTTCAAATAAAGTAAGATCATTTCCTCCAGCAATTGAAAAGAGAACTCCTTTTGCTCCATTGATAGAAACTTCAAGTAGAGGAGAATTGATAGCTTGTCTTGCAGCTTCTTCAGCTCTTTTATCTCCAGTCGCTCTTCCGATACCCATAAGCGCAGGTCCGGCATTTTCAATAATAGCTCTGATATCTGCGAAGTCTGTGTTGATAGTTCCTGGAGTTGTTATAAGATCTGAAATTCCTTCAACAGCTTGTCTCAATATGTCATCGCAGATTGCGAAAGCAGATTTTGCAGTAGTGTCTTTATTGACCATCGCCATCAGCCTGTCATTTGGGACGATGATTATCGCATCAACATTTTTCTTTAATTCTTCAATGGCTTGTTCTGCAATTCTGTTTCTCTGAGAACCTTCAAATGCAAAAGGTTTTGTGACCACAGCGATAGTGAGTACTCCAAGTTCTTTTGCAATTTTTGCAACAACAGGGGCTGCTCCGCTTGCCGTTCCGCCACCCATACCACCAGCCAAAAAGATCATATCGGCACCTTTTATTGACTCTTGAAGTTCTTCCTTTGTCTCCTCGGCAGCTTTTCTTCCGAGCTCTGGATTCATACCCGTACCCAAGCCTTTTGTGAGATTTTTGCCAATATGGATTTTCTTTTTTGCGAGAGAGTGATGCAAATCTTGTGCATCAGTATTTACGGTAATAAATTCAACTCCTCTGACTTTTGAGTTGATCATATGATTGACTGCATTTTTTCCTGAACCTCCAACACCAAGAACTTTGATTCTGGCAAAAGCTTCTATCTCTGGTTTTATTTGTGGCATTTTTTATAAAGCTCTTAGCACTAGCTGTTCGATTTAGGGAAATCTAAAACTGACATCTAATTTGCAACAAGCAAAATTAATAATTAATAAAGCAACAACTCAAATAACTAAATTTCTTATCAATATAATAACAGAATAATAGGCAAAAAGAAAAGAGTTGTCTAACCCTATATTTTATGTTCCAAAAGTAAGCTTTAAGGCAAGAATTGCTTAAGCCAATTTCCAAACCTATCGAAGATACCACCTAATCTATTTCCAGGAGCACTTAACTCTAGAGACGTATCTTCGCCATTGTTCAAGCCCCATACAGAAAGGCCGTATGCCACTGACCAAGAAGGATTTTTAAAATGATTGTTTTTAACGCTGGAAACAAGATTTATTGAAGCAACTTTTGATGGAAGTTTTAATAGGTCTTTTGCCGTTTCTTCTATCATCATTGTGCCGGAACCTCCGCCAGTGATGATTATACCTGCGGGCAATAATCCATTTCTTCCGATCTTTTTTAAATGTGATTCTATTTTATTAAAAATTTCCGTCAGTCTGCCAGTGATTATTTCATCCAATTTCTTTTTAGAATATTGAGTACCGGTGTCTAGACCGACTTTTATATTTTCTGCTTCTTCTATAGGGATCCTGAAACCCAAAGCAATATCATTTGTTATATCGTTTCCTCCGATAGAAAATACTTCTAGAGATATTGGCAGATTATTTTCATAGACCATAAGAGAGACTGTTTCTGAACCTATGTTGGCGATTACCGTACCAGCGATCTTTTGAGTCTTAGAAAGATTTACTATTCCGGCAGCGATAGGGGAAACCACAACATCAACCACATCCACGCCGGCATCCTCCGTGGCTTTTATCAGGTCATTTAAATATTGTCTCAAACAAACCATATACAAAACTTTCACTTCAAGCTTAGTAGCGTGCATGCCTTTTGGTCTGCCTATAAGAAGTTCATCATCTATTTTGTAGGATAATGGGATAGGGTGGATTATTTCTTTGTTTACCAGAAGAGATTTTGGGATTTCACTCTCAGCCATAGCTAAGACTTTTTTGATATCCAAATCTGTGATTTCAGAATCAGCTTTTGATATCATCACCGAACCTTTGGAAGTTATTGTTTCCAAGCCTATGCCGCCAATAGACAAGAAAACCTTTTTGATTTTTGTTTTTGACGATCTTTCCGCTTGGCTTATGGCCGATCTTACGGATTTCGTAACATCGTTCATATTTATTATTCGGCCATTTCTCAATCCTTTTGATTCTGCCGAGCCGGTACCTATTATGTTTGGAGTATGTGTTCCGTCCTGAGATTTTGAGTCTTCAACAACAGCCACTTTTATTTGGTGCGTTCCTATATCTATTCCTGTTGCAATCTTACGAGCCATTTTTATTTAGAAATTTAAATTAGTACTGATATTATATCAGATTTATTTTGAAAAAAACAATAGATTGGCAAAACTAAGCCGAGTAGATTAAACCTTTAAGATCTTTCTGTATTTAGTCTCTGTTTTTTCCATTTTATTTCCGTGATCGTGTCCGAGTAGATGCACACACCCATGGATAAATAGAAAAGCGATAAAATTGTTATATTCTCTGTCAAATTCTTTAGATTTCTTCTTTGCGATCTTTTCACAGATGAAAACTTCACCCAAGTTTTTATCAATAGGAAAGCTTAGGATATCTGTAGGGGAATCCTTCTTTCTGAATGTTTTGTTTAGATCCTTTATCTTTTTCTCGCTGACAAAAATTAAGCTCAGATCGTATTTTTTGCCAAGAATTTTATTTTTCATCATATCAAAAGGCAAGCTTGGTAGCCTGCCTTTCGTTTCATTTATTATTGAAAATTTTTCTTCCATTCGCTAGAGCAAAACTATACTTTCTTTGTTCTTGGCTGACCTTCTATTTTTTCTGCCATTTTACCCATTTTTATTAGGTGTTCTATCTCAGCTTTTCTCTCTATAGAAGATAGTCTCTGCATTTTTGTCTTGTAAGGGGAGAGTTTTCTGTTTGAATATCTAATAGATCTTACTCTTGTAAGTATGCCGGATCCTTGGACTTTCTTTGTAAAACGTCTGAGGATGCTTGCATTATTTTCGTTTGCGTTTTTTGCTATCTCAATATTTATCATATTTAAAATAATAACATCTTAATGTTAGAAATGCAAATTAATATTTATAGGCTTTTCATGTGATTAGCCAGGCTTTCTATCAACACCGTTTGTTGGATTCTTGTAGCATTTTCTCTGACAATTACGGAATTTTCTAGGAATTCTTTTTTACCCATTATGATAACGTAAGGAACTTTAAGTTTTTCTACGAGTGAAAACTGACTACCGAACTTGTCTCTCCCAAGCATATGATGAACAAATATTTTTTCTTGTTTTAGTATTTCTATGACTTCAAGGCTCTTGTGCTTTGCTTCATCACCAAGTTGGATATAAAAAGCACTCGGTTTTTTGAGTTTCTGGATCTTTGCTACCTTTGTTTTCTTTTTTATAAAGACTTTTATGCCGGCACCCGGAATGTCTCTCTTGTATCCGACTTTCTGGGCAAGACCGTCAAATCTTGAGCCGATAGCGAGCGTTTCTCCCATCTCTCCGCTTTTCAATACTTCTTTTATTTTAAATACCGTTCCGGAGTTATATTTTCTGTCGGATAATAGACAGTTGTTGATTTTATAAGGGATATTCATTGTCTCAATATATTCCAAGACTTCTTTGAAATGAATCCTGCTTTCATCCGAAAGACAGCTTATGGAGGTCGGAGCATTGTCCTTTAATTCATTTTTTACATCGCATTTCTCGCAGTGTAAAAGATAAAACGGATCTTTCTTAAAATTTTGTCTGCAATGAGCAGAAAGGGAATTTATATGCTTTTTGTAATAGTTTGTCAGTTCTCTGGCGAATTTATTCATCGATTCTTTATCCCCGAGACTGTTTATTTCTATAAGAAAGTCTTCGTAGCCATTATCTTTGAGCATTGAGACGGCAGTCTTTATAAGCAAAGCTTCGGCTATGCTCCTAGTCGTTCCTATAACCTCCAGGTTTATCGTAGCTTTCGTTCTTTCTTTAATTATGTCGCTTTCATGAATAAACATTATCGGCTGAGGAAGAGAGGTAAGATTTTTTTCGGTATATTCTCTTAGAAGTGCGATTCTTTCTTTTACGAAATCTTGTGAAAAGAGCCACGGCATATCGGCAGGGTTTCTGGTCCAACTGTCTTTTAGCGATGCAGCTTTGCGAGAATCATCAGCGGTGATTTCTATTGGTCTTGTAGGAGTAAATCCATAGTAGATGGCTGCCTCGGCTATTTTAGTGAGTGGAAGGAAATTCACAAACTCATTTCTCTTTTGCTTACTTTTTGATTTTTTTGAGTGTTTGTTTTTACTCTTCTTTATTTTTTTATGTTTCTTTTTCATATTTTAGTATTGGCTATAATCACCAGTAAAAAGCGATATCTGATTAATAGGGAACAATCTTAAAAGTACTCTGCCTCTTATATTGTCTCTATTTAACACTCCCCAAAGTCTGGAGTCAGAACTGTTGTGTCTGTTGTCTCCCATAACAAAATATTCGCCTGCTCCCAGAGTGACTTTTTCTTTTATATTTGAAAAATTTGATTGAATGCTTTTGTCTATATGTATATAAGGTTCGGAAAGTATCGCTCCAGATGATGTAGCGCTTTCATATATTTTTACAGTGTCGCCGTTTATCTCTACGGTTTCCCCAGGAAGACCGATAATTCTTTTTATATAAAATACTGTTTTGTTTTGATCAACATGCTGTAAAGCGAGACCCGCAGGCGGAACTTTAAAAATTATAACCTCTCCTCTTTTTGGAGATTCAAATCTGTAAGAGATCTCATCAATAATTAGATAATTGCCATTATGAAAAGTGTTGTCCATTGATGCTCCTGATACTAAAAATGGCTGGGCTATAAAATATCTTATAGGTAATACTACTATTAGAGAGAGTATGGCTATTTCCAGAAATTCTTTCAAAAAGTCTTTTATTTGTTGCATTCGGATTATATGGCTTAAAATAACGTTATTTGGCTATTTTAACATAGTTAATCGTTAAATACAAGGATTTTAGCTAAAAATCAGCTATTTTTGCATTTTAATTTTGCTTAGTTTAAAATATTAACTATGAATTACATTATTGTAGGTTTGGGAAATCCGGGAGAAGAATATATTGGTACAAGACACAACACGGGTAGAATTGCTGTGGAAGCTCTTGCCGATAAAATTGATTCTGACGAATGGAAAGAAGATAAGAAATTAAAATCAGAAACTGTAAAAATAAAAGTGGGAAAAAATACCGCAACGCTTATCAAACCAAACACTTTTATGAATAAATCCGGGGAAGCCGTGAAATCTCTTGTAAAAAGCAAAAAATCTGCAGAAACTCTCGTGGTAATACATGATGACCTTGATCTTCCATTTGGTAAAATAAAAATTTCATTCAATAAGAGCGCCGGAGGGCACAGAGGAGTTCAATCTGTTATTAGAGCGGTAAAGACGGAAGCTTTCATAAGAATGAGAATAGGTATCTCTCCAGTTACATCAAGCGGGAAGATAAGAAAACCATCCGGAGAAAAAGATGTTACAGCTTTGATACTCGGGAAGTTCAAACCATCCGAGCTTGATGGTTTAAAAAAGATAATGAAAAATGCAGTTATGGGACTTGAGTCAATAATTTCGGAAGGTAAGGAAGTTGCAACGATGAAAATAAATAGTTTGTAGAACAAATATAAAGAAGCGGCGCCTTACGGCGCCGCTTCTTTATTTATGTTTTACTTTACGAAGTTAAGTCCCATCTTTTGAGTTTTTGGCTCAAAGACGTTGATCTTGAATGTGTAGTTTTTTCCAAGACTGATTTTCTCTTTCATCTTTGCTTCTGTTCCAAAGTCTGAAACATGCACAAGACCGGAAACTCCTTCTTCAATGCTTGCGAGAGCGCCATATTTGTTGAACTTGATGACAACAGCTTCCACTTCATCACCCTTTTTATATTTCTTTGCAGCTTCAACCCAAGGGTTGTTTTTCAAAGCTTTTATAGAGAGCGAGACTTTGCCATCTTTTACATCAATGACTTTTACTTTGACTTTGTCCCCGACTTTGAAGAGGGAACGAGGATCTTCTACAAGTGTCCAGTCTATTTCTGAAATATGGACTAGTCCTTCAAGACCGTTTTCAAGCTTTACGAATATTCCAAAGTCTACTGCTCCGGTAACTTCTCCGAGAAGTACATCGCCGACTTTGTACTGATCTGCCATTTTCTGCTTCTCTCTCTTTTCAGGATTCTTTTCAGAGAAAATAAGCTTTCCTTCTTTTGGGGAAGCAGTAATGATAGCAACAGAAATTTTCTGTCCGACAAGCTTTCTTAGTTCATCCAAAATTCTATCCTTATCTCCATCTACTATTTTTGGATAATGTTCAGCTTTTAGCTGTGAAGCAGGAAGGAATCCGACGATACCTTGCCAAGATATAATCAAACCTCCTTTGTTTGCTTCCTGCACAGGAAGTTCAAAGACCCTTTTATCTTTGATAGCTTTTTCGGCTTCATCCC
>Ga0075426_10001962_pt1 | contig 14735 bp, 20 predicted proteins | sample SoiMethybrSBSTD5_FD_75304 | JGI IMG/M metagenome (GOLD analysis project Ga0075426, IMG submission 75304) | Bulk soil microbial communities from a Populus tree surrounding site in Tennessee, USA - Soil MetaG P. TD hybrid SBSTD5 | ecosystem: Environmental > Terrestrial > Soil > Tree plantation... | reverse complement strand
CGTCATCTGACATTCTTTGAAATGTTAGGGAATTTTAGTTTTGGGGGATATTGGAAAAAAGAGGCCATTCAATATGCCTATGATTTTGTTGTTAAAGAGTTGGGATTGACAATAGATTACGTAACGGTTTTTGAAGGCGAGGGAGGAGTTCCTGAAGATACAGAATCACAAGAAATCTGGAAAAGCATTGATAAAAATATTGTCGTTAAAAAATTCGGACGGGCAGATAACTTTTGGGGACCAACGGGTGACGAAGGCCCATGCGGACCAACAACTGAAATTTATGTAAACGGCATAGAGATTTGGAATATCGTTTTTAACGAATTTTACCAAGAAAAAGATAAAACATTAAAACCCTTGGAAATAAAGGGTGTTGATACGGGCATGGGATTAGAACGCTTAGCCATGGTAGTGCAAAAAGTACCTACCGTTTTTGATACAGATATTTTTGGCGGCGTAAAAACAAAAGAAGAACGGATTATGGCAGACCATACTCGAGCAATTATAGCGTTAATCTCTGATGGCGTTTTGCCTTCTAACAAGAATCAAGGGTATGTTTTACGAAGATTAATGCGCCGGATCATGGTGTATCCTAGTTTTTCTTTAGAAAATTTCAAAGAAGTGAAAGATGTTGTCCAAGCGGAGTTTAATACTTTTATGATTACTATGAAGGAAGGTTTAAAACACGTAAAAGATAATATGACTGCCCAGGAAATATTTTCTCTCTACGAGACATTCGGCCTGCCTGTTGATGTGTTGCGTGACAAAGCTAAAGATTTCAATCAAGAAGAATTTAATGAATTATTAAAACAGCACCAGGAAAAATCACGTACCGCGTCGGCAGGGATGTTTAAAGGGGGATTGGCCGATCATGATCCAAAGACAATTCGGTTGCATACTGCTCATCATTTGTTATTGGCCGCGCTTCAGCAGGTTTTAGGAAAAGACGTTAAACAAAAGGGAAGTAACATCAACCAAGAGCGCTTGCGCATTGATTTTTCGTTTGATCGCAAGCTTACTGATGAAGAAAAAAAGAAGGTTGAAGGCATGGTCAATGAGAAAATCCAGGAAGGGTTAACTGTGGAAAAGCGGGAAATGCAGAAGGAGGAAGCCGAAAAACTTGGGGCTGAGATGGAATTTGGTGTAAAATACGGTAATACGGTGTCAGTCTATTTTATTGAGGACAAAAAGGGGAATGTTTTCAGCAAGGAATTCTGCGGCGGTCCGCATGTGAGCAATACATCTGAATTAGGAAAATTTAAAATCGTTAAAGAAGAAAGCGTCAGCGCAGGAGTCCGGCGCATTAAAGCAATTTTAGAGTAATGGCAAAAAAAGTTTATGATATCTTGCCGCCGCAGGTGGCTAAAAAAGTAAAAGAGGTTGCTTCAGCCTTGCCTCTTGAACATAAGCGTAAACGCACAACCCGCCGAAAACCACCAACACCAAAAATAGCACCAGTTGTTGCCCACATAGAGCGCACGGTATTCCCATGGCGTAAAGTTTTTATTGGTGGAGTACTTGTCATTATGTTAGTAATTGTTGGGTATTTGTATGTAAAACTGCCAAAGGCAGACATTACCATTTGGCCTAAGACAGAATCGGTAACTTTACAGGAAAAAATAGCCACCGACACATCGGTCACTAAAGTTGATGTTGATAAAAAAATAATTCCTGGTCGCTTGATTGAAGAAGAACAGGAGGGCAGCCAAGAATTTCCGGCGACGGGCATGGGGTCAGATTCAACAAAAGCAACCGGAACCATTACCATTTATAATAAAATATCACCAGCATCATCATTTAGTTTAAAAATTGGTACTCACTTTTTATCTGATTCGGGGAAGTATTTTATAACTCTGTCAAACGTGACGATTCCGGCGATGTCGGGTAAGAACCCCGGAAAAATTTCCGTAAAAGTTCAAGCCCAAGATCCGGGCCCCGATTCTAATATTGGCGCGTCTAAGTTTTCTATTCCAAAACTTACGGGAACCGCGTACTACTATACTATTTGGGGCGAATCAACCAGCGATATGACCGGGGGAACAGCTTCAAATTTCAAAAAAGTCACCCAGGATGATCTTGATGCCGCTAAGACCCAGTTAACCAAGAGGCTCATGGATCAGGCTGACCAATTATTGCATAAGAAAATCGGCGACGGAGAAGTTCTCTTGAATGGCGCAACTACCCAGATAGTTGTAAGCGCTGCTGCTGATACCAAAGCAAATATAACGGCTAATAGCTTCCGCGAAACAGCAAAAGTAAAAGTTTCAGCACTGGTGTTTAAGCAAAGTGATGTCAATGAACTTGCTAAACACGACCTTGCTGCAAAACTTCCCGGTTCACAGAGTATTCGTGAAAACACTATTGTAGCGCAATATGACCCCGATCTTATTGATATGACTAAGGGTACTGAGCGTGTTAACCTTACTGCTTCTGCCACTGCGTATTACGATATTGGCACTAATGAACTGAGAGAAACGGTAGCTCGTAAATCAGCATCTCAAATTGAAGATATGATTAGTCGTATGTACGATGGGAAAGTTACTAAAACAACTATTCATTTTTGGCCGTTCTGGGTAAAGAAGGCTCCTACAAATCAAGAAAGGGTGAAGGTAGACCTTGAATTTGAGTAAAAAATAGGGTAAAAAAGCCTTAAAATAAAGGCCGTGTATATGCTTGACACGGCTTTTAAATTATGCTATTATATAGCCAAGAGGATAGGAAAGCGTTTATACTCCTTTGCAACGGAGGATTTCATGTTTTCCGAGGTCTGTGGTAAAATCGGCGCCGTCTGTTTCGCGCTGTGGATCTGTATCGCTTTTCCCATGAGATTAATCATGGGTGAGAGCTGGAGTGTACTTTTCTGGGTACTCTTCTTTACCGCTCTCATCGCCGCTGCTTTGGTAGCCGGCCAAAAAGGTATTAATCGCTTTACTTCAAAGTGAAGCACAAGGGCTATGGGAGATTAGCCTCGCGCACGCGAAACTCCCACCTTTCTTTCAGATCATCGTTACTACTAGTGAATCAAGGCCGTTTGCCTTGACCACGGTAGGCGAGGATGGTTTGAAAGAAGGGTCAAGTTAACATAGTGTTAACCTAAGTTCCCTGAGCACATTCAACGCACGGAGAATGTCGTGAACATTCTAACTACGTTTGGACAACTTCGCGCGGCTATCGAAGCCAAGACGATCAAGGATGACGAGAGCGGGTACAACATGGAAGCCGGATACGAGTTTTTCCGGGACATTTTCTACGGCTACCTTCTCGAAGACCAAAAGAGTGGATCGCCACGGTTTATCTGTAACCAACCCGGAATCGACAATGATGAGAAATACCAGAAAGCACTGGACGAGATGCTTCTCACCGATGAGTTCTGGTATGATGTCGAAACTAGGGCACGCGTGCTCACAGGACCGCTTGATCGCACGGTCCCTCATAATTATGATGAGGCAGAGATTGATGAGTTCGAGCGCAAATGCCAAGATAGTGGCAACGACATCATGGAATTCCTCGAACTGATCGGTAAGTCGAAAGTTTCATGATAATAACCAAGGCCATGGGAGAGCCAAAATCTCCCACCTTTCTTTCAGATCATCGTTCCTGCTAGTGTATCAAGGCTGTTTGCCTTGACCACGGTAGGCGAGGATGGTTTGAAAGAAGGGTATGGTTCCCTTTCTTGCACCCAGAACAAGGAAAAGCCATGTTCAAACGAATCGTCCAGTGGTTGCGTGGCCGTTCAAAGACCGAAAAGCAGCGGGTGGTGAGCTTGAAAGCCTCAGCCCATCGCGACGTCAACAACCGAGCGCTCCGCGACATTCGGCAAATTATTGCCGAAACCCCCGTAGGAGATGAATCCCAACAGAATCATCTCGTGGCTGAATGAAGAATTTTCTAAATCGGGAGGGTGGTCCGTCATCCTCCCACCTTTCCTTCAAATCATTAGTCGAATACCGAAAATCAGACACGCAGATTTTCTAGAAATCATAACATTCTTTAGTGATTTGAAGGAAGGGAAGTTCCTTTCAATGGAGTGGAAGTTCTTACATGAAGGAGTAATCATGGCCGGAGACCTCTTCGATGATGAGGAAGAGTTTACCGAGGCAGATGAAGAAGCTGCCGAGACGGTAGCTGCGATATGCCTTTTGACGAGATGTTCGCAGACTGAGCTGCTTCAAGCGGCCTATGAGGGGCCCGAAAACGGGTTTGACCTCGAGCATTACCTCCAGGGAGAGCGCCGCTACTAAGCGGTGTGAGGGCGCAGGTGGTTCATCACCTGTCGCCCTTTTTTTGTGCGCTTGACAGAATTTTTTGGTAGGTGTACCTTTATAAAAGGGTTCACGCTGGGTGAATCTGAATCCGAGAGGTTTTTCTGCCCCCATGACAGAAGAACCACGGAACCTCGTAGGAAAGGAGTGACATCATGGGGATGCGTAGAAGTAAGGATAGGTTGGGGCTCAGTGGGGTACGTTTGAGTAAACACCCGGAGGGTTTCTCTACCGAACCGGACACGGTGGTAGAGGAAAAACCTCCGACCCTCGATGACCTTCTGAGTCAGAGAGGGGATGACATGACAGGGTACCTTCCGCCCCTGACCGACGTTCGCGCATTGTACCAACAGGGCATCCATCGGTAGGATGCCGGACTCGTAGCAACACAACCGGAACAGCTACGAGGTATGGGCGGGACATGAAGTCCAGCCCTTTTTATTATTTTAATTGACAGATTTTTTGATTCAGAATAATCTGATTGCAGAGGTTTAACATATCTTTCCCCCGAGGTGGATCATGAAGCGCCAGAAGAAAGAGCTGAAACAAAAACCCAAGAAGAGAAGATCTTCTCGATCTGGTCGCCAAGACCGCCACGTGTTTAAAGGGTATGATGAGTATCAACGAGAATTGGGTCAAAAATGGGACCCGTTCCTAAAATTGTTTGTGGGACATTGATCATTCGAGGGCGCTGAGGCAAACTTCAGCGTCTCTTTTTTTAAAACAGTTGACAGATTTTTATTCACCGCATAATATAAAAAATAGCAGAACGGTCGAGCTGCAGAAATACAAATTAACAGATATAAAGCAATGGCAAAGGAACGAGATCAGGAATTTCTTGAATACCTTGTCAAAGAGCTGGTGGACAATCCCAAAGATGTCAAAGTTGAACGCAAAGTTGACGAAATGGGAGTCTTGCTTTCGCTGACGGTCAACCCTCAGGATATGGGTCAGATCATTGGCAGAGAAGGATCAACCGCCAAGGCCATTCGGAACTTGGTCCGCATCGTTGGACTCAAGAACCACGCCCGGGTCAACCTCAAGATTGAGGAACCAGAAGGCGGCCGCGCTCCACGAAGGGAAGAGAAGAAAGAAATGACCGAAGATATCGATAATATTTCTCTCTAGTTTACAAAAATCAAAAACCGTGTTAATATGAACACGGTTTTTGATTATATTACATTTATGATTCGATTCGATATTATTACTATTTTCCCTGATATTTTTAACTCTTATTTCAACGAGAGCTTGATTGCGCGTGCCCAAAAACGCAAACTTATCAAGATTACTATCCATAGTCTGAGAGACTTTACCACTGACGCCCATAAAACTGTTGATGCCCGGCCATTTGGCGGTGGATTGGGTATGGTTTTGAAAATAGAACCTATTTTTAAAGCAATTAAAAAAATCCAGAAAAAAACCGCGCGCAAGTCAAAAATTATTATCTTTACTCCCCGCGGCAAAAAATTCACGCAAAGAATGGCCCATCAGTTGTCAAAAATGGACCAGGTTATTTTTATTTGCGGCCGTTATGAAGGAGTTGATGAACGGGTAGCACAACATATTGCCGATATGGAAGTTTCAATGGGGGATTATGACCTTATGGGTGGTGAATTACCAGCCATGGTAGCTATTGAATCAATTTCGCGGTTGGTACCCGGAGTCCTCGGAAAAGAAGCATTGCTCAAAGAACGCATCACCAAAAGTGGAGGATTTACTGAATATGCACAGTATACTCGTCCTGAAGTGTTTGACATGAAGGGAAAAAAACTGCGCGTGCCCAAGGTATTGCTTTCGGGGAACCATAAAAATATTGAAGAATGGAAACGTTTGCACGGCAAAGTAATTGAATGATTGATTAAATAGAAAATTTCTGATATTATATTGCTATGTTCTACGTATACTTCATCAAGAGTAAGAAGGATAGTAGTATATACCTAGGATCAACGAATGATCTTGTCCGAAGGATGAAAGAACATAATACGGGGAAGAGTTATTATACAAAAGATAAATATCCGTATGAACTTGTTTATTACGAAGCATATAAGATTGAAAAAGATGCGAGACTTAGAGAAAGTAATTTGAAGAGATTCGCACAAGCATATTCACAGTTAAAGAAGAGGATTAAATATAGTCTAGAGTAAATTAGTTGGGTGGGGGCGTGCCCCTCACCTAGCGTTCTAGGTGAGGGGCGTGTGGCGGAGCAGCTAACGCACCAGACTGTAAATCTGGCGGCCCTTGGCCTTCGTAGGTGCAAGTCCTACCGCGCCCACCAGATAAGCCGATGTAGCTCAGCCAGTAGAGCACTCCCATGGTAAGGGAAAGGTCCGCAGTGCAAATCTGCGCATCGGCTCATAGAATTAATAATCAACATATGCCCGTAAAAAAAGCAGCGACGAGGATGCAGTGCACCGTGTGTAAGACCGTGAATTATTTCACCAATAAGTCAAAAGTAATGGCAGAAACCAAGCTTGAATTATTGAAGTTTTGCAACACCTGCCGCAAACATACTCCGCATAAAGAAAGCCGTAAATAACGACTCAAAAAACCACTTACATAAGGTGGTTTTTTGTTATAATTTGCGCAGGTCCTATTTTTATGGAAAAATAGATATTATCTCTATGTCTCGATTTATAAAATCACTCCTTATTGCTCTTGCTGTCACTGTTGTCATAACGGCGGCCTTGGTATGGTCTTTGTATCATCCACAATCCTCTCATACTGATACCGCCGCTGCCATTACATGGGGAGTAGATTTTTCCCAAAGCCAGGCAGAATATTTGCAATTAAATTGGAAAGAAACATACCAGGCCCTTATTCGTGATTTGGGGGTAAAAAACATAAAACTCCATACAAACTGGAACGCAATTGAAAATACTAAAGACAATTTTTATTTTGACGATGTTGATTGGCAGATTCAACAGGCAGAAAAAAATAATGTGAAAATTTTATATGTCCTTGGCATGAAAACAGGACGATGGCCTGAGTGCCATATTCCTGATTGGGCGGTGGGATTATCAAAACAAGAACAGCAAGAAAAAGTTCTTGATTACATTACGATGGTGGTATCACGATACAAAGATTCTCCTGCTATTTCGTATTGGCAGGTTGAAAATGAGCCATTTTTGCAATTTGGAGAATGTCCTTCATGGTACTATTTTGATGATAGTTTCTTAAAAAAAGAAATAGATATTGTACGCTCGCTTGATCCGTCGCGGAAAATAATAATTTCTGATTCGGGAGAGCTTTCCGCATGGACTGAAGCCGCTAATCTGGGAGATATTGTTGGCATTACCATGTATCGAAGTGCATGGGCCCCGGGAACCGATATATTTGGCATTAGTCCGTATTCATTCTTGAATCCCAGTGTTTATGCGGGCAAAGCGGCAGTTATTAAAAAAATCTTTGACAAAAACGTCATATGCATTGAGTTGCAGGCGGAACCCTGGGCGTCAAAACCACTCATGGAAGCCCCCTTAAATGAACAATTAGAATCGATGAATCCAAAAATTTTCCAAGAAAATGTTGCCTTTGCCCAAAAAACCGGCCTGCAAACATTTTATTTTTGGGGAGCTGAATGGTGGTATTGGCTTAAAACTAAACAAAATAAACCCGAAATTTGGGATGCGGCCAGAAATGTCATTCATAGCAGTTTATGAGGGATATAAGAGAGTTTGAAGGGAGGTGACACCTATGATATAATTCATTCGTATTAATTTAATGATGAGCACACAACACAGCGATTACGAACTTATTACACAGTATCTTAAGGGAAATGAAAAGGCCTTTGAAGCTTTAGTAAAGCGATATACCAATGTCATGTATCGTTTTGTGTTTTCCTACGTAAAGAATCAACAGGCGGCCGAAGACGTCACACAAGAAGTTTTTGTCAAAGTATGGAGAAACGCAAAGAAAATAGACAAGAACAAGAGCTTTAAATCATGGCTGTACGCCGTCGCCAAAAATTCGGCATTGGATTATCTCAAGAAAAAACAGTCAGTACCATTTTCGCGCTTTGAAGTTGATAGCAAGAATATCTTAGCCGAAAAACTTGCAGACCCCGCTCGTCTGCCAGATCAAATGGCTCAACATGCCGAAAGCAGCGTCATTCTTTCTCGAGCCATTGCAAAACTATCGGAGAAATATCGGCAGGTTATGACCCTCTATTATTACCAATATTTCAACTTCCGCGAAATAGCTGAGATCTTAGACGAGCCCATCAACACGATCAAGAGCCGCCATCGCCGGGGCGTTGTCATGCTCGGGAGAATGATTGCTCCCTAAGGTACTCTATCAGGGAGCCAAAAATAGACAGATTTCGTATTACGTACAGGAACCCATGTCTAAAGAACTTGACCCATGTCCTCCCGGTCTTTTTGATAGGATTATTCTTACTATCAAAAAAGAACAAGAACTTCGCCAATCACGAAGGCTGCTGTTTTTATGCATTTCAATGTTGGGTGTTTCTCTTAGTTTCCTTCCATTTTCAGCAACGTATTTTTTCACCGAATGGCGGGCATCGGGAAGTTTTTATTTTATTTCAAGCGCCCTTGAAAATATCAGCATTTTTTCCGCTCATTGGCAGGAGTTCATGATATCTATTTTTGAAGTATTGCCCGTGGCAGCTATTATCGCACTCGCGGTAAATGTGGTGATCGCACTTTTTGCCATTAAGCTATTTTTTCATCGTGACGGGCTTCTTATTAAATACATCAAACATAATTTGATACTGCATCATGGATAATACACAGATGGATAAAAATCTTAAATGGATTATTGCGGGAATTGCGTTGTTTATTATTATTGTACTTACCTTTACGATGGGAGTTTTAGTTGGACAAGAAAGAGCGCAGTTTTCATTCCGTTGGGCGGAAAATTACCACCGTGTTTTTGGCGGTCCTCCGCGTGGTTTATTGGGAAACCTCCCGGCACGAAGTTTTATTAATGGACATGGTTTGTTTGGCTCAGTAGTAAGTATTGATAAGTCCGATATTATCGTCAAAGATCACGATGACGAAGCAGAAAAGGATGTGGTATATTCATCACAAACAAGCGTTGTAAGCCCGCACGGAACCGTACAGGTTTCCGATATTAAAATAGGGGACATTGTTGTTGTCATTGGCTCTCCTGATGATCAAGGGAGAATCAATGCCACATTTATTCGGATTCTTCCTCCCAATACGCCATCATTGAGGCCTTCTATTGTGCCATTGATGCCAAGCTAGACATAACCCTAAAATCTGGTATAATTTCTCCTATAGAGGGGCGTGGTGAAATGGTATCATAAGGGTCTCCAAAACCCTTGGTCTGGGTTCGATTCCCAGCGCCCCTGCAATGACATTTCAAGCTTTATGAGTATTGAAAAGGGGCCACAATTCTATCCCGGGGGCGAAGAGCCACCACAGCCAGAATCGAATATTATGGATTCGCGAATTCAGGAAAAAGAGCATCCCGAAAAGAATCTCATGGATTCTTTTAATAGACTTTTTTACTTATTAGGAAAAGTGGTACGAGAAAACCGCGGCAAACTAGAAACCGAACGGCCTGTTCGTACACTCTACACTCGAGCAAAGAGAGCCGAACTCTACAAGCAATTTAAGAGAACGAGAAATCGAGAAAACCGACAAAAGATAGTGCAGGAAGCAAAAGAAAGAGACCAAGTTTTAAAGGAATTTTTACATCAAGGAGATGTGGGTGTTTCTCGGCCGGAGATTGGAAACGCAAAAGCACGGTTTGCGGTCGTTAACCCTCCGGTAGAAAAAGAAATTAAAGGCGAGGTGCCCATTGTTTTTATTCCAGGGATTTCAAACGATTTGGCATGTGTAGAACAGATAACTCAAGAAGCTGCGCTGTCGGGACGGAAAATTGCCGTTATCGGTTATCCATCTTCTTTTATGGGCGAAGCTTCCCCCGAATTCCTTGCTTCGTGCAAAGAATCTCAAAATTTTAAATCCCATGCAACTTTTTTTGAAGATGCTATTAAAAAAATTGTTCCTGATGGAAATTTTGAATTATGGGGATACTCAACAGGGGGGCCTATTGTTGCCGAAATGCTTACTGATAACAAAGATTTTTCTGAAAGAGTTACTAATGCAGCACTCATTGCTCCTGCCGGGGTGGTCACACAAAATAAAGCAGAATTCCTCCTTGGTATTGCCAAAGATTTAAGGGGACTGATTCCGGGAGCCCATAAAAACGTTTTAACTGATATTGTAACTGGCAAGGGTCGCAAGGAGCATGTTGCGCCCGAGGCTTCCGGTCAACGGAAGATAAAGGATGAGGTTTCTGGTATTTTAATGGACAGAATTCGGAGAAAATCTCCCTGTTTTGACCGTATGAAAGTACAGGAAGGAGGGGTTATTACTGTAGTTTCTTATCGAGGTGATGATATTACTAAAAGTAGGAAGTTAAAGGTTGAAAACCCTCAGGTAGGGGAGCACATAAAGCTTCCTGGGCACCATGGGGCACCACTCTTGCATGCGCCCGAATTGGTAAGCCGCATTTCAGCGGCTCAGGAAAAATCTGATACCGAACAATGAACCGTAAACTATTACAGTGGGGAGGAATATTCAAAACCGAGGGCATCGATGAGATTAAGTTTTAGAAAATTTTTATTTTATATTTTTCTGCCCTGTTTGACTATTTTTTTATTCCAAACGTATCTTCCGTCATCTTTTATTCCGAGTCGGGCAATCGTTTATACCATCAAGCCGGGCATGAGCTATCAGCACATCGCCCGCGATTTAAAGGATAAAAAAATTATCAGGAGTACATTATTTTTTGAATTGTATGTTTTGGCTTCACAAACATATTCAAAACTTCAGGCGGGAAAATACTATGTTTCTTCAAATCTGACCGTTGCTCAGATAGTTGATCAGTTCAAGAGAGGAGATGTTGCCAGAGAACAACTTCTCATTGTACCTGGGTGGACTCTCAAAAACATTGCCCAATATCTTGAGAATCATACCTTTGCCTCGCAAGAAGATTTTTTTAGCGTGGCTTCGCAAGAGTACAAGGATGAGTTTAATTTTTTAGGGTCAAAACCGAAGAAGCTCAACTTGGAGGGTTACTTGTTTCCCGACACCTATTATGTTACCGAACGTGACACAGTCAAAGATTTGATCATTGCAATGCTGACAAATTTCGATAAGAAACTAACGCCTGATGTAAGAATAGCAATTGCCGCCCAACATAAATCAATTTTCCAAATTATTACCATGGCTTCCATTTTAGAAAAAGAAGTGCGAACACTCCAGGACAAGAAAATTGTTTCTGGAATTCTTTGGAAGCGGCTCAGTAATGGCATGCCACTCCAGGTTGATGCTACTCTCAACTATGCAAGCGATAGTCGTTCTTCATTTTCTACTAAAGTAGCACAAGATTCTCCGTATAACACATACAAATATACCGGACTTCCGTTGGGCCCCATTTCAAACCCGGGCATGGACAGCATTCTTGCAGCGGTGTATCCTAAAAAATCAAATTATTGGTACTATCTTTCAGCCCGAAAAACAGGCAAAACAATTTTCAGCACAACATTTTTAGAACACCAATCAGCTTCTGTACAATATTTGAAATAAGGTATGAATCGTAAACTATTACAATGGGGAGGGATTATTCTCATTGCCATCGCGGCGTTATTTTTGTTTGAATTTTTTGTGCCCAAATCCCTCTTTTCTAAACCCCAATATACGGTGTTTTCAGTGACAAAAGGGGAGAGTGAACAAGATATTATTGATGCGCTCAGCAAACAAAAACTTATCAGAAGCCCGTTATTTTTCAAATTATATGTGGCTGCAACGGATAACCGCAAAAAACTTCAAGCAGGGAATTATCGGCTCACAAACCACATGAACACGGCGAAAATTGCTACGGCAATCGCAACAGGGCAATCGATGAAGGAATATTTTACGGTTATTGAAGGATGGAAGCTTACGGATATTGCCCATGAATTAGAAAAGCGAAATATTGTCTCCGCTAAAGATTTCTTGGCGGCTGCAAATAAAGATTGGACCCAAGATTTTCCCTTATTGAAAACTACCGGAAAAAAGAAAGGGTTAGAGGGATTTTTATTTCCTGATACCTATGAAGTCTCACCCGGCAAAGAACCCGACCATCTTATTGAAAGCGCCTTGGCAAATTTTGAAAAAAAACTTTCACCAGAACTACAGCGTGAAATTGCAACCCAAAAGAAGACAAATTTCCAGATTTTAGTCATGGCATCAATTCTTGAAAAAGAGGCTAATAATATGGCTGATAAAAAAATTATCGCGGGAATCTTATGGAAACGCATTGCCGCGGGCATGCCATTGCAGGCTGATGCAACGGTTAATTATGTAACGGGTAAAAGCGATGCCAAAGCCGCATCGGCTGACACCTCTATCAATTCGCCTTATAACACCTACAAGTATTATGGATTGCCACCAGGACCAATTTCCAATCCCGGCTTAGAAAGTATTTTAGCTGCCATCCGACCGGTAGCGTCAAGTTATTGGTATTATTTAGCTGCCGATGGTACCGGAAAAACCATTTTTAGCGCTACCTTTGCCGAACATCAAGCCGCTATGAGAAAATACTTCGGATCTTGACTTTTTCTGTAACATAGATTAGTATCAAGAAAATTAAATTCACCCAGTTAAATAGCGCTTTGCGCTAATTCGCTTCGGCGAATTATTTAACCGGGTAAAGCCGCAGACAGTAGGTCCTTAATTTACTGAGTAGTGGGGCGGAGCAGATCACGAAGAGCGGACATAGGGGGGCATGCCAGGTGCGGGCATAACCTGGGCAAGAAATTGCTCGATTAGTTGACAGGGGGACATGTAACCCTGTACCAAGGTCTTTGTTCCAATTTTTGTGATCCGTCCCTAAGGCGTGCGATAGTGCACTATCGCACGCCCCTATTACTCAGTAAATTAAATATAAATCCTATCGAGGCAAAAAGAGACTTTTCTCATTTTGTTTTGTCTGCTGCTCGCAGACTTTTTTATTTCTATGGCATTTACAAAAGAACAAAAGCAGCACAAGATTCAGGACTTGAAAGCAAATATTGCAAAGCAAAAGTCTTTGGTTTTTGCCGACTTTTCAAAAGTTGGCTCAAAAGATTTATTTGCTTTGCGCAGAAAGTTAAAAGAAGCAGGAGGAAACCTGAAAATTGGCAAGAAAACGCTTATCCGTATCGCCTTTGGCCAGTCCAATGTTTCATTCTGGAACAAGATTAAAAAGAATATTCCCGGCCAGCTCGCATTAGTATTCGGATTTGACGATGAAATAGCGCCCGCCCGCATTGCAAACCAGTTTACCAAGACTAACGAGAATTTTAAGATTTTAGGAGGAATTTTTGAAGGAAGATTCATTGAAAAAGAAAGAGTATTAGAATTAGCCAACATTCCACCACGGAATGAGTTATTGGGTCGATTGGTTGGTTCTCTTTCTAGTCCGATGGCATCGTTTGTACGAGTCTTAGATAAAATTCGAGAAGAAAAATCAAAGGTTGCAGTATAATATAACAAAACATAATTTATAACTAACATGGCAGACGAAGTAAAAACTGAAGAAGTAAAAGTAGAGGTCCCCGCAAAATTTGAAAAGTTTGTTGGCGACATCGAAAAACTGTCAATTGTAGAATTGGCAGAGTTAGTGAAGGTATTAGAAGGAAAGTTTGGCGTTTCAGCCGCAGCTCCCATAGCCGTTATGGCAGGAGGTGGAGCCGCTGGAGCTCCTGCAGAGGAAAAGACTTCATTTAATGTTGAATTAAAGGAAGTTGGCGCCCAGAAGATTGAAGTCATTAAGGTTGTCCGCGATGTAACCGCCAAGGGTTTGAAAGAATCAAAAGACTTGGTTGACGCCGCCGCAAACGGTCCTCAAATGGTAAAGGAAGGAGTCAAGAAAGAGGAAGCAGAAGAAATTAAGAAAAAGTTTGAGGCAGCTGGCGCAAAAGTAGAAATTAAATAAATTTTACACAAAAAACGGCCCGATGAGGCCGTTTTTTGGTGTGCTTGGCTCTGTTATCCTAAATATTGACATATGTTCATGGTGTAGTATAATTAAAGGTGGGTTGATCATTTCCTCATGCTGGGAGATGGTTCCATGGACTGGATTCTCGTTTGGAAGGGCAGAGATTATCTGATTGGCGCAGTCATTATCGCCATCATAATCTTTGCCATTCATCGCTTTGGGGGTGGACTTATCCCCGATCTCAGTCACGTACACTAGCAATCGAGGGCGGTCTCGCGGAGACCGCCCGTTTTTATTGCTTATCATGATAAAAATTGATACCATCTCTAATAAACATGCGCGATTAGCTCAGTGGTAGAGCACTGCATTCACATTGCAGGGGCCGTTGGTTCGAACCCAACATCGCGCACACGAATTTAATACTCAAAAACGGCTAATTTGACATATTTTTTGACAAGTATACTGAGTATTGACGAGGGCATTGGATAGGCTACACTAGATGCTACAAAGGTCAAAGTA
>Ga0075426_10001959_pt1 | contig 14749 bp, 9 predicted proteins | sample SoiMethybrSBSTD5_FD_75304 | JGI IMG/M metagenome (GOLD analysis project Ga0075426, IMG submission 75304) | Bulk soil microbial communities from a Populus tree surrounding site in Tennessee, USA - Soil MetaG P. TD hybrid SBSTD5 | ecosystem: Environmental > Terrestrial > Soil > Tree plantation... | reverse complement strand
ATGGACAGACAGAGACTTGCAAGCATAGACGGGACGAGTCGGCGTTCGTTAGCTACTAGTGGTCATTCCGAACGCCCGTTTTGGTGGAGGAATCCCTACCAGCTGCAACAATGCTCGTGGAGAGGGCTCCCTGATACGATTGACGCGCCGTTCGGCGCCTGAAACGGCGTCCATTGGTGATTGGGCGGGACTTTCGATGATGAAGAAAATAATTCCGAAAGGAAAGTCCGAAAGAAAATCCCTGGGTACTGCAAAATCCGCAGCGAAGCATTCTTCCAGCCGCAATGGGGCATCGCGAGAGAAGTATCCAATCCGCACCAATCCTCACGGAATTCCTGATTACCGCCTCGAAATTCCGAACTTCCGAACGGTGGAAGAATGGGTCAATAGTCAATTTCACTACAAAGTTGAAGGAGATCTCTCGGCCGAACCTCCTCCGTTGCGCGAATCGAAATATCTGAACAAAGATCAGACGATCGAGATCTACCGCTACATGCTGCTCAATCGCAAGATGGAGCAGACTCTCGAAAATCTCTTCAAACAGCAGAAAGTTGTAGGCGGAGTCTATCTCGGATTGGGCCAGGAAGGATGCTCCTGCGCATCCGCCTATGCCTTGCGCGAGGGCGACTGGATCGGCCCAATGATCCGCAATCAAGGCGCGCTGCTGGTGCGCGGATTCAAGCCGCGCGACGTGATGATGCAGTACATGGCGAAATCCGGCGCTCCCACCGGAGGTCGTGATGCCGGTTCCCATTTTGGAGATATCCACAAGCGTCACATCGTCGCGCCTATCTCCATGCTCGGCGATCTGATTCCGGTTTTGTCAGGCGTAGCTCTCGGCGCCCGCCTTCAAGGCAAGAACATAGCGTGTCTCACCTGGATCGGCGATGGAGGCCAATCCACCGGCCCAACGTACGAAGGCTTCAACTTCGCCGCCGTGCAAAAGCTTGGCGTGATTCTGATCGTCGAAAACAATCTGTGGGCATACTCCACGCCGGTGGATCGACAGGTCGCCTGCCACGATCTCGCCGACCGCGCGATCGGGTACGGAGTGCCCGGAGCAATCATCGATGGCACCGATCCCAACCAGGTCTATGACTTAACGTACGAAGCCGCGCAGCGCGCCCACGCCGGCGAAGGCCCGACGCTGATCGAAGCGAAAATGATGCGCATGCGCGGGCACGCGATGCACGATGCTGCAGCCTACGTTCCAAAACAGTACTTCGAATACTGGATCAAACGCGATCCGATCACGCGAATGGAGAAGTTTCTGCTTGGCAAAAGATGGTTAACCGAGAAGTCCAACCGCGAACTCATGGACTCCGTGCAGCAAGAGATCGATGAAGATCGCGAGATCGCGGAAGCGTCGCCTTATCCGGAAGGCTCAACCGCAACGGAACGCGTGTTCTGCGACAACAACGTTGAAATCCCATTTCTGTACGGAGGGCCAAAGGTCAAGAAGGTGCAGAAGGAGAAACTGGCCGCAGCCAGCGACGTGGCGCATTTGCGATGAAGCCCAACAGAACCGCCGGCGGTAGCCGGTGGGGCGGCCGCCTGTGTTGCGGCTGCGCGTGAACGCCGCGCACAGATATTAGGAGTTCGCGCTTTCGATGCAGGCGACCTGTCCTAGCCGAAATTATGGAAGCAGTGAAAATTCGTTGCTCGAAATGAATTTCGAAACTCCAAACGCTTTTCTCCGTGTCTCAGTGTCTCCGTGGTGAAGAACTGATATGCCCACTTATCTCGAAGCAATCCGCGAAGGCATTTGGGAAGAGATGGAGCGCGACCCCGCTGTCTTCTGCATCGGCGAGGACATCGGCGTGTATGGCGGCGCGTTCAAAGTCACCGAGGGATTCATTCATCACTTTGGCAGCGAGCGCGTGATCGACACTCCTATCGCTGAATCGGCCATCGTGAGCGCTGCGTTTGGGGCGTCGCTGACCGGCATGCGTCCTGTGGCTGAGTTTCAGTTCATGGACTTCATCAGTTGCGCGCACAACCAGATCATCAACATGGTGGCAAAGGCTAACTATCGCTGGAACGCACCAGCGCCGCTGGTGCTGCGAGGGCCCTCAGGTGGAGGAGTGAGCGGAGGCCCATTCCACTCCCAGAATCCCGAAACTTACTACGCGCATACGCCTGGCCTGAAAGTAATCTGCCCGGCAACGGCGCGCGATGCCAAAGGCTTAATCAAGGCCGCGATTCGCGACAACAATCCGTGTCTCTTTTTCGAGCACAAATTTCTGTATCGCCGCATTAAAGAAGATCTGCCGGCCGAGGACTACACCATCGAAATCGGCAAAGCGAGCATTCATCGTGAAGGACGCGACGTAAGCGTGATTACGTACGCCGCGATGGTCTATGTTGCGCAGGAAGCTGCAGACATCCTGGCTCAAGAGGGGATCGAACTGGAAATCCTCGACTTGCGCACGATCGCGCCGCTCGACAAACAAGCCATCGCCAACACGGTGCACAAGACGAATCGCGTGATCGTTCTTCACGAAGACACGAAGACAGGCGGCATTGCAGGAGAGATTGCAGCGGTAATCAACCAACTTGCGTTCGATGATCTTGACGCGCCGATCACGCGCATCGCATCGCTCGATACGCCTGTGCCGTTTTCACCGCCGCTGGAGAAGTTTTTCCTTCCCAAAGTGGAAGATGTGGTGAGAGAAGCGCGCAGGTTGCGATCATATTAGTTCCGGACCGACGCGCGCCCTCGCGCGGGTTTCGGCCTTGCCTCTTAGTTCATGGATTCTGGGTAGCCCACCGAAAACCCGGCCGAGGGCGGCCGCAGGTCCCAGGTCCTGCTTCCACTACTTCCCGCTACGCTTTTCTACTTTTGCCCACGTATCTTTTAATGCAACGGTGCGATTGAAGACCAGGGCTCCTGGTTTCGAATCGGGATCGACACAGAAATATCCCAGACGCTCAAATTGGTACAGAGTTCCGATTTGGGCATTAGCTAACGATGGCTCGAGCTTGGCTTCGTTAACAATATCCAGCGAATTCGGATTGAGATTGTCGGTCCAGTCTTTGCCTTCTTCGACGTCGTTCGGGTCCTCTTTGAGGAAAAGAGTTTCGTACAATCGCACTTCGGCCGGAATGGCATGTGCGGCTGAAACCCAGTGAATCGTCGATTTCACCTTCCGTCCATCCGGCGCATTGCCGCCGCGCGTGGCTGGATCGTAGGTGCAATGCACCTCGATGACTTCTCCGTTCGCAGCTTTCACCACGTTCGTGCACGTAATGAAGTAACCATAGCGCAGGCGCACTTCACGCCCAAGCGAGAGGCGATAGAACTGCTTGGGTGGATTTTCGCGGAAGTCATCGCGCTCGATGTAGAGCACGCGTGAGAACGGAACCTTTCGCGTGCCGGCGCTCGCGTCCTCGGGATTGTTGATGGAGTCCATCTGCTCGACTTGGCTTTCGGGGTAGTTGTCGATCACGACCTTGAGCGGACGCAGCACAGCCATGACCCGCAATGCGCGTTTATTAAGGTCTTCGCGCTGGAAGTGCTCCAGCATTGCGAGCTCGATGATGCCATTCGTCTTGGAGACGCCGAGCGAAGCGCAAAAGTTGCGCAGCGCCTCCGGGGTGTATCCGCGGCGACGAACTGCGGAGAGCGTCGGCATGCGGGGATCATCCCATCCGCGCACGCGGCCTTCGTTTACTAGCTGCAAAAGCCTGCGCTTGCTCAGGATGGTGTACGTCAGGTTGAGGCGATCGAATTCAATCTGCTGCGAATGGAATATGCCGAGCTGCTCGATGAACCAGTTGTAAAGCGGACGATGATCCTCGAACTCCAGCGTGCAGATGGAATGCGTGACCTTCTCAATCGAGTCGGATTGTCCATGCGCGAAGTCATACAGCGGATAAATACACCACTTATTTCCGGTGCGGTGATGTTCGGCGTGCAGGATGCGATACATCACCGGATCGCGCATGTTGAGATTCGGCGAGCTCATGTCGATCTTCGCCCGCAGCGTGCGTGATCCATCGGGGAATTCCCCTTTTCGCATGCGCTCGAACAGATCGAGATTCTCCTCCATCGAACGATCCCGATATGGGCTGTTGGTTCCGGACTCAGTGAGTGTCCCACGCGTTTTGCGAATCTCCTCTGCGCTCAGATCATCGACGTAAGCCTTGTCCGCTTCGATCAGCTGCACCGCCCATTCATAGAGCTGATCGAAGTAGTTGGAGGCGTAGTACATCCGATCTTCCCAGTCGAAACCCAGCCAACGAACATCGCGCATGATCGAATCGACATACTCCTGCTCTTCCTTTTCCGGATTGGTGTCGTCGAAGCGCAGATTGGTTTTGCCGCCGAACTCGGCCGACAGCCCGAAATTCAGGCAGATTGACTTGGCATGACCGAGATGAAGATACCCGTTCGGCTCAGGAGGAAAGCGCATCTGTACGCGTCCTGCGAACTTGTTGGTCTCGAGATCGCGAATGACAATGTCACGAATGAAATTAGACGCAGGAGTGCCTATGGCCGAAGCTGGCGCCGAGGTCGGTTCCGCAATGGGATTCGATGGATTCATCAATTGCTTGTTCGAGAGCGCATAAAAGCGCCTACTTCTATTATGCCGTATAGGTCCGTGCGACACGGTTTTGGAGAGACACGGAATGGGCATAAACTCAGCAGCTGAATGCTTCGCGTGGCGCTTGGATTTCGCATGCACTCCGGCTGGGGAGTGGCGGTAGCTCTCGACGAGCAGTGCGTCGCTGTCGAGCGCCGGCGCATCGACCTGGTTCGCGACAACGCGCGAGGTGGCCGCCAGCCATATCACCATGCCCGCGAACTCGGAATTGAGCAGGCAGAGAAGTTCTTGAGCGAGTACGTTGCGCTTTGCGAAAGCGCAGCACAAGCCGAGCTTGCTCGGATTATTTCGGCGTTAGGCCACAATTATGAGCTTGCTGGGGCTGGTCTCGTTCTCGCCTCGGCTCGCCCCTTGCCCTCGTTACCTCAAATCCTCTCAGCTCATCCGCTGATCCACACTGCCGAGGGGCACCTGTTTCGCGAGGTCATTCGGCGAAGCTGCAGTGTGGCAGCGATTCCCGTAACGGGAATATCCGAGAAACAGCTCGGTAGTCACCTGGAAGAATGTTTTGGGAAAAATGCGGGGAGGATGAAGCAGTCGATCGAAAGATCCGGTCGATCTCTCGGTCCGCCGTGGAATTCAGATCATAAGCAAGCAGCCACTGCGGCCGCCATAGCGCTGCAGGGCTTCACGAAGCGAGTGCGTGTCCAAGGCTCCGGTGCGTAGCTTCCGTTGCCTCTTACCCGGTTCTTTTCTTACGATTCAGCCGCTCGGCATCAACCTGCTGCAGCAGTTCCTGAAGTTGCTCACGGCGTTTACCCATCTCTTCATCGCGGGTCGAGGGTGATTGCCCTTGCTCGCGAGAAGACTCGGGCTGCGGCTCGGGCCTGTCGCTCTTGTGGAAGTAGCGGGACAGCGCAGCTCCGGACCACGCGCGAAAGCTGCGCGTTCGCAACCGTCGCGCAGAAAACGAATTCGGGCGGAAGTTGGTAAATGTTCTCTGCAGCATCATCATTTCCTCCAGAGAGACGTTGAGAGAACCAGGGAATGATTACCACCTTAAGAACGCAAGGTTCTTGCCAAACGACAGATTGAATAATCGAGCCTTAAACGCGGTCTGCGCCTCAATCGCGTAAATCCTTCGCAAGACCGCGACAGAATTCCAAATGTCCATGAGAGGCTGGATTGCCCTGGAGTGCAACGGAATTGGTGCAACCTCTCGATGTTCAGGAGGGGGTGCTCTCAAGCCAAAAATGCAGAGATGCAGCTTGGCAGTGCTTGGGGAAAACTTGTGAGTCTTCAGGGACGAAATCCCGTTTTCCGTATTCCAGCTGTCCGGTTCATCCCGTTTTCGGTAGTTCTCGCCCCGAACTGGTCATGTAAGTCGTTGCAAATGCGCAGACAGGCTCTCTGGAATCAGAGCTGCATTGTGATTGCTCAAAATCCCTGCGATTCCTGCGCAGTCGTTTGAACACACCTGTTTTAGGAGAATCAATGAAAGCAAAGATATTTGTGTGCATGCTGGCGCTGAGTCTGATCGTTGCTGCCCCGCTTTTTGGGCAAGCAACGGCTAACTCCAGCCTCCAGGGCACAGTTACAGACGCCACCGGCGCCGCGGTAGTTGGAGCAGATGTGACGGTCACGAGCACCGCTACTGGACTGGCACGTTCCATAAAGTCCGGCGCAGATGGCAGCTACCGGTTTGATCTGTTGCCAGCCGGCTTCTACTCGGTCAAGGCGGAGATGAAGGGCTTCAGCACCGAAACCGCCAACAAGATCGAAACGTTTGTAGGCGCGACCACCACGCAAAAGTTCACGCTGAAAGTCGGGTCCACTACTGAATCGGTGGAAGTGACGGCGGAAGCTCCGCTGCTCGACGCGCAAAAGACCGATGTGAGCCAGAACATCACGCCGAGCGAAGTACAGTCCCTGCCGATGGTCGGCCGCGACGTGGCGAACCTGGCTTACCTCGTACCCGGCGTGAAGGCTGCCGATTCCTACGATCCGACCAAAAACCGTTACGCAATCCTCTCGGTAAACGGCGAAGGCGGACGCAACGTTAACGTCACCGTCAACGGCGTCGACAACAAAGACAACACAGTCGGCGGACCCGTCATGCAGCTTCCGCTCGAAGCCGTGCAGGAGTTCCAGATCAGCACGCAGCGCTTCTCCGCGCAGAACGGACGTTCGGAAGGCGCGGCTATCAACATGATTACCAAGTCGGGAAGCAACGACTATCACGGTTCAGTCTTCGGCTACTTCCGCAACACGGTGCTGGACACTGACGAGAAAGATCCCGACGGCAAGGGCGGCTATACGCTGCAGCATCCTGACTACAGCCGTCAGCAATTCGGCGGTTCGATTGGCGGCCCACTGAAGAAAGACAAGCTCTTCAGCTTCTTCGCCTACGAGCGCGAGCGCGAGAGCCAGGGACTCGAAGAGACGGGAACCTCCTATGACGAGCTTGTGCTGGCCAAGTCGCTGGGCGCGCAGCCGGCTGCGGTGATCCCGCGTCCGTTCTACGAAACTCGCTACAACGGCCGCATGGACTACACCATCAACAGCAAGCACTCGGCCTACGTCAGCTACAACTCGCAAGCTAACAACAGCTTGAACGATCAGTCTGACGGCACCGGCGATCTGACCAACGGCAACTTCACTGTCAACCATCTGCAGTTGGCCAATCTGACCTTGAATTCTCTTCTGTCTCCAACGTTGATCAATCAGGCGACGTTCGGCTTCCAATATTGGAATAACCTGATCGCCAGCAACATCAGCAAGCCGCTGGTCGTATTTCCTGACGCTTCGTTCGGAACCAACACCAACGTTCCCCAGCAGTCGTTCCAGCGCAAGTGGCAGTTCAAGGACGACGTCTCCAAGACCATCGGCAACCATACGTTAAAGGGCGGTGCGGACTACCTTTGGAATCCAGTCGAGGGTGGATACTTCGAGTTCAGCTCAACATTGGAAATCGACTTCGCGGATGATCCAAGCACGATCCTCTCTGACTCGAAGAACTACCCGAATGGCTTTGCGACACCGGGTGCAGTTACCGGAATGGGAATTGCCAACGGCGATCCTACCTTCCAGGTGGCCACTAAGCAGCTCGGCTTGTATTTCCAGGATGATTGGAAAGCCACGCCGCGGTTGACCTTGAATCTCGGTCTGCGTTGGGATAAAGACTTCAACCTGATCGGCGGCTCTGACGTCCTGAACAGCCGTACATACCAGGAATTGGTCGCGCTCAACAATCCCTTCTCCAATCCTTACGTCAGCAAACTTCCGCATGACGACAATAAGGACTTCAGCCCTCGCGTCGGGTTCGCTTACGATCTGACCGGCGCAGGCAAGCACGTTCTGCGTGGTGGATTCGGCCTGTACTACGGCAACGTGTTCCAAAATATTCCGCTGTTCATGGAGCAGATGTCGAACAAGACGGTTTTCCAGCAGGTATTCAGTCTGAGCAGCCCGAGTGACGTTGTTCCCGGAACGGGACAGACACTTGGGCAGTGGCAGTACGGAATCAGCAAAATGCCTACTGTTGCGCCTCCATCTGCGCAGCTTAATCCCGGCAGCGTAGGGCGCCTTATGGATCCTAACTATCGCAACCCTGTGACCGAAGAGTTCAACGTTGGTTACAGTTGGGCGCTCAACCAGAACTCGGTAGTTGAAGCGGAATACACGCATGTTCTCGGTTTACATGAGAATAAGACCATCAACATTGACCAGAAGGTGCCCAGCGGCGGTAAGTGCTGCAGCCGTCCTCTAGATCCGGCATTTGCAGCTTCGACTCAGTCACAATTGGCCAGCGTCCGTGACGAGCAATCCATTGGGCGTTCACACTATGATGGCGCCAACTTCAGCTATCGTCAGCGGATGAGCAGGCACTTCCAGCTCAGCGCCAACTACACCTTGGCCTGGGCGTACTCCTACGACGGTGGAGGCGGTTCGTTCCGCAACTACCCAATGCTCGCCGTGGCGCCGTTTGCCAGTTACAACTGGGGACCGTCTCCCAACGATGAGCGCCATCACGTGACTGTGAGCGGAGTAGTTGATCTGCCGATGGGCTTCCAACTGGCTCCGATCATGCAGTTCGGCTCAGCGCGTCCGTACTCCGTCACCAACTCCTCCAACACCCTTAACACCGGTGGTGGCACTGGAACTGCGGTGGTTGTCCCGAAGAGCGATCCAACCAATTGGCTCGCATTCGCAGGGAACAATACCGGAGCCCAGAACTGCTTCTACGGTCTGAATGGCGTGGCGGCGAACTGCACCATTGCACAATACGATCCGCTCCGCGGTGATCCGTTCTTCCAGCTCGATATGCGGCTGGCCAAGGACATCAAAATACGCGAACGCGCAAACCTACAGTTGGTCGCGCAGGCGTTCAACCTGACCAATCGCGCCAATTACGGCAACAACTACAACAACAACATCGCCACGGCTTCCACTTTCGGTCATCCGGGCGGCTTCATCAATCCGAGCAGCACCACCATTCCTCGCTCCACGTGGGGAGAGCTCGGATTGCGCTTTACGTTCTAGTTGTAGAACGAGTTTCACTCTAGGCCGGCATGCAGATGCCGGCCTTTTTGTTGCACTTACGGAACCACCGGCAGTAGCCGGCGGGGCAGCCGCGCACTTTGCGGCTGCGCATACCATGCGCCTCATTCAGGGATGATGATCGTTGCCGTTCAAAGCTTCCGGTGCTGGGCTAGCCGCCCAGCACCGGCCCACTGGCTACCGCCGCCGGTTCTGTCGGGGTTCGTGAGAAAATAGCCTTACCCCCGAAATGGCTACTCAATCGCTGCAATCGGCTCCTCTCCCCTGTCGCGCCACCCCTGAGTTGCTCAAAACTCACGGCATCACCTCAGACGAATACGAGCGCATCGTCCAGGCGCTTGGACGCGAGCCGTCGCTCACCGAGCTTGGCATTTACAGCGTGATGTGGAGTGAACACTGCTCCTACAAGTCTTCAAGGGTCCATCTCAAGCGCTTGCCCACGCGCAGCCCACGAGTGGTCCAGGGACCAGGCGAGAATGCCGGCATCATCGACATCGGCGACGGCTGGGCCTGCGCCTTCAAGATCGAGTCGCACAACCATCCTTCGTACATTGAGCCATTCCAGGGCGCAGCCACTGGAGTCGGGGGCATTCTTCGCGACATCTTCACCATGGGGGCGCGTCCGCTGGCGGTCATGGATTCGTTGCGGTTTGGACCGGTGAAGCAGGGGACAGGGGATAGGGGACAGGGAACGGGAAAGACCGCTGATTCTTCCAAAAGTAAAGCTCAGAAGCTTAGCAGCTTAGAAGCTCAGCGGCTCATTCACAAAAATCACTCCGTTCTCGAAGGAGTAGTCAGTGGTATTGCCTCGTACGGAAACTGCTTTGGTGTTCCCAATCTGGGAGGCGAGACCAAATTCGAGGAGTGCTACTCGGGCAATCCGCTGGTGAATGCGTTTGCGCTTGGGCTTGTGCGCAAGGATGAGATCTTTTACGCCAAGGCTGCAGGCGAGGGCAATCCCGTCATTTATGTGGGTTCCAAAACAGGACGTGATGGAATTCACGGCGCCACGATGGCGAGCGAAGAGTTTAAAGAAGGCTCAGAGCAGAAGCGTCCGAATGTACAGGTGGGCGATCCCTTCATGGAGAAGCTGTTGCTCGAAGCCTGCCTGGAAGCCATGCAGACGGGCGCAATCGTTGGCATTCAGGACATGGGCGCCGCCGGCCTTACCTGCTCGACGTGCGAGATGGGCGCACGTGGCGCAGTGGGTGTCGAGATCGAACTCGATCTCGTGCCCCAACGCGAGCAAGGCATGAATGCCTACGAGATCATGCTCAGCGAATCGCAGGAACGCATGCTGCTCGTGGCCGAGAAAGGCCGGGAACGTGAAGTCTTTCGCGTCTTCGACAAATGGGGACTCGATGCGGTCACCATCGGCCGAGTAGTTCGCGAGCCGCGGCTGCGCGTGCTTGAACACGGAAACGTCGTCGCCGATATCCCCAACAGTTCGCTGACGGACGATGCTCCTGTGTACCGCCGTCCCATGCAGCCATGGTCGGCGTCTGTATCAAGGGAGAAGCCTGCATCACTGCAACTCGGCGCTGAACGGGACTTCACACCTGAACTAAAGCTTCTCCTCGCCAGCTCAAACATCTGCTCCAAACGCTGGATCCACGAGCAGTACGACAGCATGGTGCAAACCAACACGGTACTCGGTCCGGGTGGCGATGCCGGGGTGATGCGCATTAAAGACACGCAGCGCGGGCTCGCGATGTCGCTCGACGGCAATGGCCGCTGGTGCTATCTAAATCCCAAATTGGGAGCTATGCACGCGGTTGCCGAAGCTGCCCGAAAGGTGGCGTGTGCAGGTGCGCTGCCGGTCGCGGCTACCAATTGCCTGAACTTTGGCAATCCCGAGAAGCCGCACATCATGTGGCAGTTCTCCGAAGTAATCGATGGACTCGCCGAAGCCTGCAATGCCCTTGGAACCCCGATCACTGGCGGCAACGTCAGCCTCTATAACGAAACGCTCGGGGAAGGTATTTACCCGACTCCAGTGCTCGGAGTCGTTGGCATCATCGACGATATCCGCCATGCTGTCGGGTCCAATTTCAAGGCTCCCGGGCGCGAGGTCTTTCTGTTGTCAGCGTCCCCTGCTGCTTACGACGAGTGCCAATTCGGTTCATCGGAGTACGCCAAGGAGGCGGTCGGCGAGCTCTGGGGAGAGCCTCCGGATCTCGATCTCAAGGCTGAGGCAGCGTTGCACCAATGCCTTCTCCGGCTTATCGCTAAGGATCTGATCGAGTCTGCCCATGACTGCTCCGACGGTGGTCTGGCCGTAGCCGTTATCGAATCGTGCTTCTGCCATGAAATTGGTGCAGAGCTGCGCGTTCCCGATGGTTCCGAACCGCTGGAGATCGCCCTATTCGGCGAAAAAGCGAGCCGGATTCTGGTTTCCTGCGTCCCCGGTAACCGCCAGAACATCCAAGAGATAGCCGACTCCCACGCAATTCAACTGGACTTTCTGGGACGCACCGGAAGCGACCGTCTGGTCATCCAGCGGGCATCCACCGACGCGGTTTCCGCTTATGTGCGCGATTTGAAAAATGTATGGGGTGGGGCGCTGGAATCGGCACTACACTCGGAGGTACCGAATCACCTTGTTCCCGATTTGTTGGATAAGTAGCTGCCGAATTTCGGCTCAAAACCGAGATCGAGGGCAAACGCGAGGGTCACAGAGAAGGACTAGAGGCCACGTAGAACCGGAGATTTGGCTAGCAGCCAGTAGCTAGCAGCTAGAGCTAAATGCCATTCACCGATAAGAGCGATAAATTTCACGACGAATGCGGAGTGATGGCCGTTCACGGCCATCAGGAGGCCTCGAAACTTGTCTATCTTGGCCTTTATGCTTTGCAGCATCGCGGACAGGAATCTGCAGGCATCGCCAGTTCCGACTTTGTGCGGCTGCACAACATCAAGGCGATGGGGCTAGTCGCCGACATCTTCACCGAAGATGTCCTTGGCAGACTCCCTGGCTCACTCGCCATCGGCCACACGCGTTACTCGACGACTGGCGATTCGGCGCTGCTAAACGCCCAGCCAATCCGCGTAGAGTGTAATAAGGGCGCAATCGCTCTGGCCCATAATGGGAATTTGGTCAATGCGCAGATTTTGCGCCGGCAGCTCGAGCAGAACGGATCGATCTTTCAGACGACCAGCGACACCGAAGTCGTTGTGCACCTCATCGCGCAATCCAAAGAGCAGACTCTGCCCGACGCAATTGCCGATGCTTTGCGCCGCCTTGAAGGAGCTTTCTCGCTCGTTCTGATGACGCGCGATCGCATCTTTGCTGCGCGCGATCCGCACGCGTTTCGTCCACTCTCGATGGGCACCCTGCCCAGCGCCAATGGAACGGGAGCTCCGGCAGTGGTCTTTGCCTCCGAGAGCTGCGCATTTGATCTGATTGGTGCGCATTATGAGCGCGATCTCAAGCCGGGAGAGCTGGTCATCGTCGGCAATGAAGGCGTGCACTCGCGCTTCTTCTCGGCGCCCAAGCAGCAAGCGAGCTGCATCTTCGAGCATGTTTACTTTTCGCGGCCAGACAGCGTGATCTTCGGCCGCCCGGTGCAGGAGAGCCGTGAAGCTCTGGGCCGAGAGCTCGCCCGCGAAGCTCCAGTGGATGCAGACCTGGTAGTGCCGGTTCCGGATTCGGGAGTCACCGCGGCAGTTGGTTTTGCCAACGAGAGCGGCATTCCGTTTAGCTTCGGATTGATTCGCAATCACTACGTCGGACGCACCTTTATCGAGCCGGAACAGCGTGTGCGCGACTTCGGCGTGCGTCTGAAGCTCAATCCGGTCCAGCATCTGCTGAAAGGGAAGCGTGTCGTTCTCATCGATGATTCGATCGTGCGTGGAACAACGAGCCGCAAGATCGTGCGCATGGTCCGTGATGCCGGTGCTACGGAAGTGCACATGCGCATTTCCTGCCCGCCAACGATCTCCCCGTGCTTCTATGGCGTGGACACGCCGTCGAAGAAACACCTCATTGCGGCCAATAAGTCGATCGAAGAAATCCGCGAATACATCGGCGCAGATTCCCTTGCGTATCTTTCGCTCGATGGTCTGAAGCGCGCCTGCGCCGAAGGTGAGAACGTCACCTATTGCACTGCCTGCTACACGGGTAAGTACCCAACTGACTTCGTCGATATCGAGGATATCGAGTCCGCTCCGATTGCACTGAAATAGAACGCAAGAACATTACGTAAGCTGGTTCAAAGGATGTAGAAGTGAAGAACTAACCGGCAGAAATTACTCTAGCGACTGGCTACCGTGCGCTTCCTTTTTTGTGCTCTGGTTAGACCTGCTGGAGAGCAAAGTCTTTGTGCTTGGGAGCGAGCTTTTCCAGCTCCGGATACGACTTCGGTTTTACGAGCGTAAGTTCTTGCGGTTGAGATTTCGTCAGCAGAGCTTTATTTAGGATTTCGAGCGCAATATCCGTGTTGGTGGGCACGATGATGGTTGCTGCGAGGAGTTCTTCGTTCACCCACCGCTGCCCGGTTGCCGCCATTCCATCGACTCCCGTGAACGGAATCCAGGACCATTCTGGGACGATCTCTTTCCATGCTTTTCGCACGCCAAGGGCCATCACGTCGTTCTGTCCGCAGACGAGATCCACACGCGAGTCGCGGGAGGTGCGTAGTCTCATCAACGACATCGTCGCCTGATAGGCGCTTGTCTCTGTCCACTGGCCGCTTAACACCCTGACTTGTATGTTCTCCGGCTTGGCCTCCATCATACCCTGCGTGCGCTGGTGCGCAGCAAAGCTGGACGAAGGTCCTTGAACATACAGAACTTGTCCGCCTTGAGGAAGAAGCTGCTGCATCTGGCGGCTCTGCATGCGGCCAATCTCTATGTGATCAGAGCTAACCCCGAAAATGGGAGCGCTGCTCTGGCGGCGCAGATCGCGAACGTAATCGGTTTCGCGATTCAAGATCACCCAACCAACATTGGCCTTTGCTGCGGCCGCCGCAACCTGCTGCAACCCCGTTCCTACAGGTTCAAACACTATTGCGTGTGGGCGCTTGTCTTCTGTGGCTTGAATGCCTTCCAGGAGCTGCTGGCTTTGTGTGATGGCGTCGTTGGCCGCGTACATCACTTGGATACGCATTCCCAATTTGGTACCCGCACGTTCCGCGGCAACAGCCTGCTCGCGCTGGTAATCGTTATCTTTCGTGATCAGCGAGACAAGTACTCGAATCGATTCCACGGCAACGCTCCTCCGCTCCGGAAACGACTGCTGGACGATGCTCAATGCACATTTGTTGCACCGAATCGTCCCAGTAGCAAAGCCAAATCGGGGCTATAAGTAACCGAAGTCACATCAAAGTGAGCCCTTTGGCGCAAGTTGGCGAACGCTCCTGCCGAGAAGACCTCATCTCACTTTCTGTCGGGTTGATGAACTCCGTCCTCCCTCGTTCGTCGCGTTGGTCATGAGTTTACGGCTCGACTCACAATTCTGCAGAACGCATCTGGAGCTTCTCCTACCTCCGAAACGTCACTTCGGCCGGTCTTTTTAGACCGGCCTTTTTTGTTGTGCGCCCGGCAGGGCGCACTCACTTGGAGGTGAAAGTCCTCTACACACCCGGCAAGGGGAAGTGTTAGCTGAACGGCAAGGGTGTCCGTCGCGAGGCGGAATCTGGAGG
>Ga0075426_10001958_pt1 | contig 14750 bp, 14 predicted proteins | sample SoiMethybrSBSTD5_FD_75304 | JGI IMG/M metagenome (GOLD analysis project Ga0075426, IMG submission 75304) | Bulk soil microbial communities from a Populus tree surrounding site in Tennessee, USA - Soil MetaG P. TD hybrid SBSTD5 | ecosystem: Environmental > Terrestrial > Soil > Tree plantation... | reverse complement strand
AAACCAGCCATGCGCATGCCTTATTACCTGCCGGCGTTTCAGGTGGTGATGGCAAGCGACTTCGCGCTGATGGCACCGCTTTCCTTGGCCCGCCGCCACGATGTCGCCATTCGCGAACTCCCCTTCGAAACACCGCCTGTCGAGATGCTACTTTATTGGAGACGAGATACTGCGCAGGAAGGCCCGTATGCGTGGGCGCGCGAGCAGATCGCATTGGCGGGTCGTACTCTGGTTGAATAAATGGTTCGATTCGCGCCGATGCGAAAATCGACCGAAATCCGACCAGTCGCTGTCTGTCAACCCGGGAGCGAGAATGAAGAAGTTGTGGAGACCGTGCTTGGCATCGCTGCACTAGCGACCATCGTCACTAGCGCTACTTCCCGAAGCGGGGTTCTCTGCGCTCGAAAAACGCTGCCACACCTTCACGAAAATCTGCTGTGGCGGCCGACGACAGGAAGCCAGCTGCCTCGGCGTCCAGTTGATCAATTAGTGAGGAACTGTTTGCGCGCCAGAGGAGTGCCTTGAGTGATGCTTGCGCTTGCGCGGGACCAGCGGCCAGACGGTTCGCCAGTGATTGGACGTCCTGCTCCAAAGCTTCTCGAGCGACGACACGATTGATCAATCCGAGACTGGCGGCCTGCTCAGCCGAGATGGAATCACCCAGCATCAACCACTCGAGTGCACGGCGCTCGCCAAGAAGTCTGGAAACAGTCCAGGTCGTTCCACCGTCAGGATTGGTGCCAATCTTGAGGTAGGCCGGCGTGAACACCGCGTCGACGGACGCGATCACGAAGTCGCACGCCAGAGCCAGCGCCAGTCCACCTCCGGCTACCGCGCCATGAACAGCAGCAATCACTGGCGCGCGCAAATCTCTGATGCTGCGAATGATCTGGTGAAAGGGCACAATGAGTTTCTTCACCGCGTCTGGCGCCCTGTCCCCTGCTTCGTGGAAGGCTTTCAGGTCGCCGCCCGCCATGAAGGCGCGTCCCGCCCCCTTGAGAACAACAGCTTTGACATTCTGATTCTTGTCGATCGACGACAAGACCACGACCAACTTCTCGGCGAGTTCAGGATCGATGGCATTGAGCCGCGACGGCCTGTTGAACGTAATCTCCGCGACACGGCCAGAGATTTTCAGGAGGAGAATATCTTCGCTCATCAAAAGCTCAGCGGTGATCCGGTGCAAGGTCCTAACATGACAAGGCTCAAAGTCGTTGTCGCGTGATTTTGATCCCGGCCTTCTCCCGATCCCAGGTGTCGTCGGTCAGACCATCGGCGCGGAGAAGATGTTTCTGTACTTTCTGCGTCGGCGTCTTGGGGAGTTCGTCGACAATTCTGATATAGCGAGGCAGCATGAAGTGCGGCAGGCGCGGGAACAGGAACTCCAGAAGCTCTTGTGGGGCGATGGATTTGCCCGCGACGGGAGCAACGACGCACATCACATCTTCTTCGGAAAATTCGCTGGGAATGGGAATGACGGCGACTTCGTTCACGAACGGATGCATCGCAATCTCTGCCTCAACTTCGAATGAAGAGATGTTCTCCCCTCTGCGACGGATCGCGTCTTTCATCCGGTCGACGAAATAAAATGTGCCGTCTGCATCCTTGCGGAAGGCGTCGCCGGTATGAAACCAGCCGTTTCGCCAGGCCGCGGCGGTGGCCTCCGGGTTTTTGTGATACCCGCTGTTCAGTGTCCAGGGAGCATCTGTCCGTACGATCAGCTCTCCAACATTGCCGGGGGCAACTTCGCAATCGTGCTCGTCGACCAGTCGAAGGTCGACGCCTTTCCTCATCCGACCGCATGATCCAACTTTTTCCGGATTTGGTCCCGACACGAGGGGTGTGGATATCTCAGTCATATTGTAGATTGTGTAGGTTTCTACTCCGAAGCGCGTTGCGAACGAGGGTGCCTCTTCAGTCACCGGGACGACGATGACCTTCTTCAGCGGGTGGTCCTTGTCCTCCGCGCTCGCCGGACGCTTCATGATGAAGTTCGTCATGGCGCCGAGCAGCAGAACGGCCGTCGTTTCGGTCTCGCGGACCGTCGGCCAGAATGCTTCGGTCGAGAAAGACGAGACAAGTGCAATGGATCCTCCACGCGCCAACATAGCCATCACGGCGTGGGTGCCACCTACATGGAACAGCGGCAGATGACACATGTAGCGATCTTCCGGCGCAAGCATGGGAAATGCTTCGTTGCCGGACATGGCATGCTGGTGAGCATAGGAGGACACCACACCCTTTGACGCACCGGTCGTGCCCGAGGTGTAGATGATCGACTGCGTATCCCAGGATCTCATGTCCACATCGGGCACATCGTCGCGGTAATCCAGAACAATCGATGGAAGAACATTTAGCTTGCCCGTCTCGATCACATCTCCACCGAAGATGATGACGGTCTCGATCTTCGCCGTATCTACCTGCGTCAACAGAGCGGCCAGGCTCGCATGCGCCACGATGATCCTGGCGCCTGAATTCTCCAAAACGTGCTCGAGCAATCGCCCCTTGTAGGCCGTGTTGAGTGGAACATAGACCGCGCCAAGCCAATTGATGCCGAACCAGACACGAATGCAGTCGACGCTGTTCGGCATCCAGACGGCGACGGTGTCGCCCTTTCTGACGCCCAGTTTGGCGAGCCCGGCGGCGGCGGACGCCGACAAATCGCACATTTGCCGGTAGGTGACTTCTTCTGTATTCGAGACTTTGACAAAAACCTTCGCGGGTCGCACCGCGGACCATTTTTCGAGCAGCGGCCGAAGCACGCACGCCTCAGCGGCTGGGATCCTCCTGTCCTCCTCGCTCGTCATGCGTTAGTCGCCCTGTAGGTGCCGCTGCACCTCGGGCTTCGCCTTCATCGCATCGGCCTTGCGGGCAAAAATTTTGACGATCCGTTCCGGATGGAAGTTCATGTCCACGAAGGCGGTTCCGCAGGCGATGACCTCGCGATATTCGGTGATCTTGCCGTCGCGCAGCAACATCATCGACACGCCCTCGAACATCGCGCGCGCTCCGTTCGCTTCGGGAAGCTTCGAGTTGTAGCTGAACACATAGCGGACATAGAGCCGTCCGTCTTGATAGACGGGATCGATCATGTCCCACCGCATGTCGCTTGCGTACTTGAAGAACCAGACGTTGATCAGTTCCGCAATGCGCTCCCGGCCGGCAAACGATCCATAGAAGTCGTCGTGATAGACGCCGTCTTCGGCGAAGTAGGACGCGAAGGTCTTACCGTCGAACGCCTCTGCAGCGCTGCAGAGACCCTTCAACATTCGTTGGATTTCCAATTCACTCACCTCTACCTCCCCTTTCAGAGTTCCCGAAAAAAGCTGGTTCGGCTCATGGAACGAGCGAAATGCTGACGCCCAGGGACTCTACGACCAAGTGTAAGCATTGCCTAATAGCTAACATGTTAGTATTTTTGCAACGTTTCCGGGAGGATCTGCCATGCCATCGCTTGTCACGCTTCTGCACGACGCCCCTATCGAGCCTGTGATGAAGGCGATGGAGCGCGATGGTGCGGTCATCCTGAAGGGTTTGATGTCGGAAGATGAAGCCGACGCCGTAATCTCCGAACTGATGCCCTATATCGGCATCACCAAGCCGGGCCGGGAGTCATTCTCCGGCTTCAAGACCACCCGCACCGGGGCGCTTGCCGCGCGCTCTCCTCTGGTGAGGAAAGCGCTGCTCGACATCCGCGTGCGAGCTGTGGCCGATCGGGTGCTGCTGCCCAATTGCGAGCGCTACCAGGTCAACGTCGCCCACATAATCCGCATCCTTCCCGGCGAAGTCGCGCAGGTCATGCACAAGGACCGTTGGTCGTGGCAGTACTTGAAAGGCATGGAGCCGCAGCTCAACACCATCTGGGCCCTTACCGACTTCACCAAGGAAACCGGCGCGACCCATGTCGTGCCGGGCTCGCAGCATTGGCCCGACAGCCGCAAGCCGCAGGCGCGCGACGTTGCGTTTGCCGAAATGACGAAGGGTTCGGCGCTCATTTACACAGGGTCGGTCTTTCACGCGGGCGGCGCCAACAAAACCAACGACGCACGCATCGGCATGAACCTGACCTATTGTCTCGGCTGGCTGCGCCAGGAGGAGAACCAATATTTTTCATGTCCGCCGGAGATCGCGCGCAACTTCGAACCCGAGCTTAAAGCGCTGATGGGTTATGCGACGGGCGGCTATGGCCTCGGCTTTTACACGCCGCCAACGTCACAGGACGGACCGGAGGTCTACCCGATCGAGCACGTCGTCGCCGAACCGCGAACGGAGAAATACAGCGCGGCCGAATGACGTTCACCTCAAGCGGCGTATTCAGAAGTTGTAGTGCAGCCTGAAGCCGATACGCCGCGGCTCGTTCGGATAGGCGTTGTAGCCGGGACCGCCATGAGCCTCGATATAGATCTCGTCGGTCACATTCGTCACGAAGAATTCGCCGCTCCATTTCTCCGTGCCGTAGGTCAATTTCAGATTCAGGAGAGTGTGGGGCGGGACGCGGTCAAGGTGCACGCCGTCGAAGACAAAATCAACCGGCGTCGTCGTTTGACCGCCAGTATACGCGACGTCGACGCGCGGCGTCAGCGAGGTGCCGTCGCCGAACTGGAAGGCATATTGTGCTCCGGCATGGAACGTGACCTCCGGCGTGAAGGGCTGCCGCTTGCCGTCGGTATTTACGTCGCCGCCGAACGGATCGGAGATGGTGCCCTTGCCGAGTGCGCTGTGTATCAATGCCAGGCCAGCGTCGAGCGACAGCTCGTCGAACACGGCTTGCGTGGAGATCTCGAGCCCATAGACCGTGCTTGTGCCGTCCAGGTTGGTGAAGGACGCAAGTCCGAGTTTGGTGGCAAATCCTTGGTAGCGGTCGATGATGTCATAGAAGCCGCCGATTTGCGTGAGCAGGTGATTGTCGAGCCACTGCGCCTTCCAACCCGCTTCGATATCGGTCGTCTTTTGATTGCGATAGTTCGGAAGACCAAACACGACGTTGACGCCGCCTGTCGTGCTTCCGTTAGCGACGAAGGCATAGAGGAAGTGTTGATCGTTGAGTTGATAGTTTAGCGCGATCTTTCCCGTGAGGGTGCTTTCGTTGTAGCCGCCCTTGCCGCCACGTGCTGTGGGGTCTCCGATATCGGTCGGGAAGATGATCGGGAAGAATGTTGGCAATAGCGAGAGATCGGCACGTTCGGTTACGATGAAGTGCTGGTAACGCAAGCCGACCTGCAGCTTCAGAGCATCCGTTATGTTGTATTGTGCTTGTCCGAACACGGCCTCGGTCGTGCGCGGCGTGCGCCACAGAAGCACGATCTCGGGTACTAGGACCCCTGGAATGTAGTGTGTCGCGTCCAGCAGGACGAAACCATCATTCGGCGGGAAGATCAAAATCTCCTTCTTGTAGAAGCCACCGAAGATCCAGTTGAAGCGATCCGTCTCGGGCGACGCCAAGGTCACTTCCTCGGAGAAAATCTTGAACGTCGCGTTGATGTGTTGGCGCCGATCGACGAAAGCACTGCCGTCGTCGTCGTTACGAATGTAGGTTCTAAGCCACTGATCGCCCGTCAACGTCCGGAACGCCCAACCGTTCGGCAGCGTGTAGCGAATGTCCAAGACGCCGCGCAGGCCCTCATCGACGGCATAATTGTCCGTCGCATTGTTGCCTACGACGAATGGATCGCTCGAGATGTTCTGGGCGAACGGGCCGCCGAAGAAGCCGCCCCCGGGAAAGGGCCAGCCATTCACGATGCCGAAGGCATAGCCGTGATTGTCGAGATTGTTGTAGTCGACCTTGGCCTTGACCTGGAGTTCGTCGAGCGGCTGCCAAAGAATGCCGACTCTCATGCTGTTGTAATCGCGCGCGCCGACGGGTTGCGGATTTCGCACTGTCATCGCCGGGTCGAACCAAACGGTGAAAAAGCTGTCGCGATTGACGTGGTTGAACGCGACGCGCAGAGCCAGCGTATCGCTGACGAGCGGAAGATTGATGGCGCCTTGCGCATCGAATTCATTGTAGTTGCCGTAGCCGCCCTCGATATAGCCGCCATAGCCGCCCGCGGGATCGGGATCGCGCGTGTTGATGAAGATGGCGCCGCCGGCGGCGTTCTCGCCCGAGAAGGTGCCTTGCGGACCACGCAAAACCTCTACGGTGCTGATGTCGTAGTAGGGTTCGTCGGTCGCAAATCCTGAGATAGTGCCGATGCCGTCGCGGTAAATGGCCACCGCCGACGTGGCGTTGCCGGAGTTGTCTTCCTTACCGATGCCCCGAATGTTGATCTGGTTGCTCTGGCCGTTGTGCGCAATCGCGAGCGACGGAGTAGAAAACTCCAGATCGTCTACGCCCTTCACTTCGTGTTTCTTGAGATCGTCGGCCGTCAGTACCGTCGCGGCCACCGCCGCACTCTGAAGCTTTTCGTTGCGCCGCTCGGCCGTGACAACGACCGTCTCGACCGTGCGCGGCTGATCGGGCGGCGGTGATGCGGCAAAAGAAGGCGATGCAAAGCCCAGCTCGACGATTGTAACGACGATGAGCGCCGACAAGCGCAGTTCGCTCGGTTGCATGTCCCCCTCCGCAGTCTATTGTACTCAAATATTCTGCTAACATGTTTGTAGGCCGGTACAATTGCGATTGCAACTATTTCAGGCGAAGCTAGCGCTTGCTAACATGTTTGTATTAGTATGAAAGGCGCAAACGCAGGCTGCCGAATGACCGAGCCGGCCAAGAATCGCTACGACGTCATGCAGTATCGCCAGGCCGGCCGCAGCGGTCTCAAGTTGCCCGCCATATCGCTCGGCGCCTGGGAAACCTTCGGCGGCTACCGCGATGCGACTGTCGCGCGTGCCTGCATCACGCGTGCCTTCGACCTTGGCATCACGCATTTCGACTTTGCCAACAACTACGGTCATCCGCCTGGCAACGCGGAATTCGTTTGCGGTCAGGTGCTCAAGGAGTTGCCGCGCGACGAGATCATCATCGCGACCAAGGCCGGCTTCCCCATGTGGAGCGGACCTTATGGCGACGGCGGATCGCGCAAATATCTCATCGCCAGTTGCGATAAATCACTGAAGCGGCTCGGCGTCGACTATGTCGACATCTTCTATCACCACCGTCCCGACCCGAAGACACCGATTGAAGAATCGATCGGCGCATTGGCGACGCTGGTGGCACAAGGCAAGGCGCTCTACGTCGGCGTCTCGAGCTATAGCGGCGAGCAGTACCAGGCTGCCGTGGGCGCGGCCAAAGCCTGGAACGTGCCCCTCACCATGCATCAGCCCTATTACAATCTCCTCGGCCGGCGGATCGAAAAGGATTTGTTGCCCCATACGCGCGAGCAGGGCAGCGGCGTGATCGCGTTTTGCCCGCTCGCCTCCGGACTTCTGACGGACAAATATCTGGATGGCGACATACCGGCTGGCGCGCGCGGCACCTTGTGGCCGGGAGCTTGGGTGCGCGGCCATTCGCAGGAGCAACGCGCCCGCACCCTGACCGGATTGAACAACATTGCGCGCGCCAGGGATCAAAGTCTGGCGCAGATGGCGCTGGCGTGGATCTTGCGCAACGATGGCTTGACGAGCGTGGCGGCCGGCGCTTCACGCGTGGAGCAGATCGAAGCCAACGTCAAAGCGCTCGACAAGCCGACATTCACCACCGAGGAGTTGGCGGCGATCGATGCGCTGACGCTCGACCAACCCAAATAGTGCTTACAGGTCCCGAACCGAGCAGAGAGCTTGATGACATGAATGCCCCGGTTGCCCTGCCCACGAAGTCCGAACGCATTGAAGCCTATCGCAGTGCAAGCTGGCCGCATCGCCTGGCCATGCACGAAGCGATCGCTGCGCACAAGGGTACAGCGCTTGCTGCTCGCCGCGATCTCGGCCGACGCTATCTCGCCGAGCACCCGGCTGGCATCGTCGTACCGTATGACCGTGCGGCGCTGGCCATAAACCTTGAACGAGAGACGCGCGGTGCTCGCGAAGAAGCCATTGCCCTCGCTGTTGATCGCGCCTCCCAGCACCAAAGCGCCAGCCTGCAGTATCCGCTGCTGGCGCGCGACTTCTCGGCATCGTCTGAAACAATTCGCCTGGCGCTTTCGCCGTTGTTTCTCGTTCCGATCACGCGCTATTGCGGCATGCTTCCCGTGCTGTTCAACCTCTTCGTAACCCGTGCCTACCAGGCCGAGTTGAACCGGAATTCCGCGCATCACTTTCACATGGATCCAGAGGACACGATTTCGTTCAAGGTGTTCATTCACTTGACCGACGTCGATGAAGACTGCGGGCCGCTGCACGTCTTGCCCGCCAACCTGAGCGAGAAGGTGCTGGCGTCCGTCAACTACAAGGGAATCGAATACGTTGGCGACGAAACGGTCGACTCGGTGGCGGGGCTCACGAACGCGATACGCTTCGTAGGGAATGCGGGCAGCGTTGCGTTGGCCGACACGACGAGGTGTCTGCATTTCGGCGGCCGGCCGCGGGCAGAGGGCAAGCCCGTCCGCGGCATGCTGGTCTTTCAGTATTTGTTGCCGACAAGTCTGTTGTTTCCAATCGATGGCGATGCCAAGCAGCCGCAGTTCCTGCCGCAGCTCGAATCGACGGGAAACGAATTTTGGGATGCGCTCATCGGCGCTACGTTCACCTGATACGTAGGTCTTTCGAGACAGCCAAGAACTTTCGAACGACGAAGCTGTACGCCGTGTAGCGCATTTCGCTCCAAGCCTGTTCTGCCGGCGGGTCGACCGACGCTCCTCGTCTTAGATGTGTATCGATTGCGACGTATACCGACCCTTGCCGTGGACGACAGACTGAGTGCGGGCTTTCTATTGCCGCCAGCACGACACCTTATCGGATCACTACCCGGCCAGAATCCAGAATAGAGTCTCGGGTGACCTATCACCTTCGTGCCGGTCAAGCCACGGACCGGTCAGTCGGCACAGGCTCAATGTCCGCTTTCGACCGAAAGCGGACATTGCCTTAGCGGGTTGCCGTGAACTCAACCGGCAGCCTTCGAATAGCGAACACGAAGTTATTGGGTTCGACTTCCAGGGGGCCCGACTGTCGGATGTCGGGGAAGCGACCAAGCAATTGCCGGCATACTTCTTCCAGCTGCAGCTGAGCAACGCGCTTGCCGATGCAAACATGGGGGCCCAGGCCAAACGCGAGATGCTTGTCGGCGTTGGCCCGGGACACGTCGAACCGATCAGGGTCCGCGAATACGCTTTCGTCCCGATTTGCCGATACGTAATACATGACGACCTTCTCACCTTCGGCGATCTGCTGTCCGGCGATCTCGACATCCCGCATCGCCGTGCGGCGCATGTACATCACCGGGCTAATCAACCGGATGACCTCGTTGATCGCATTGGGCAGAAGTGCAGGCTGGTCAATAAGCTTTCGTTTCTCGTCGGGAAAACGGCTCATGAGGTGAATTGCGCCGCTGATGGTGTTTCGCGTCGTATCGTTTCCAGCAAAGACGATGAGAAGCCAGGAGCCGGTGAGGAAGCCGTCCGAAAGCAATTCTCCGTCCAATGTCGCGCACGCGATCGCCGACATCAGGTCTTCCTTTGGATCGGCACGTCGCTTGCGGAGCATGCGCACACCGTATTCGAACATCTCGCCGATGGCGTCGCGATAGTCCAGCGGCAGCAGCTCGTCCAAGTGGCCCGGCTCTTCGCGCTCTTGCAGGCTTCGGATGCCGCTCGATTTCTCGAGATAATGCATCCAGTGCAGGAAGCGCGGCCGATCTGAGGGCGGCACACCGAGGATTTCGCAGAGGGTGAACAGAGGCAGCTGCGCCGACAGCTGCTCGACGAGGTCGCACCGGCCTAGCGGTGCCATGGCATCGAGCAGGCGTGTGGTTTCCGCCACGACCTTGTCCTTCACTCCCTTTAGATAGGCGGGTGTAAAGTAGCTCATGTGCTCGCGTCGGATCTGTAGATGTGCCGGTGCGTCCATACAGATCATCGCGTCGATCGCCGCACGCGTCATGAGCGACTCCCGCGGCCCATAGGCCAAAAGAATGCCGCCGCGTTGCGATGAGAATGTCTCCGGATCGCTGTTGACCCGAGCGACGTCGGTGTAGCGCGTGAGCGCCCAAAATCCTGGCTGGTATGGTCCCGGCTCCTCGTTCCATGCGACTGGAGCCTCTTGGCGTAACAGGCGAAACGCTTCGTGCGGGGGACCTGACGCGAAACTCTGCGGGTCGGCCAACGCCACGGGGCTCATCGTGTCGTAGACCCGCGCATTCACAGGCCCTTTGAGACCACCATTTTCAAACGTTTCGCTGATGAGCTTCATGAGCCGAGTTTTGGATGGGCGCGCTAACATGTTAGACGCAAGTTCGACCAGCGATCAACTCAGTGTTAGGGGGTCACTCCGCGACCGTACCGGAACTGGCTGCGCTCACCTTGTTCGACTTCGTTCTGTTTGGCGCTACACCCCGCCCGTCGCAAATCCCACAAGGCCATAAAGCGTTCGAATTCAGGATCGCTAAAGGTCTGATGTCAGGCTTTGCGCCACTTTCCAGTCTTGATGTCGAACTTCACAGTTCCTGCCGTTCGCATGCGCATCAGCAGTTCTTGCAAGGCGTCCGTGCTCTTGTTGCTTGGATCGAGCCGCTGCTGCAGTGAATAAATCGCACGGGGTTTGTCAAGCGCGGCAAGCACATCTTCTTCCTTGATCATGACTTGATATTTCTCAGCTTCAGCACTCGCTGCCATGCACTGACCTGTTCGTGGGCCAACTGCGTCGCTGCTACTCTCTTACTCTCTTACCCTCTTACATCCCTTCCAAATTCGAGGGCTACCCCGTGACAACGCCATTGTCCGCTTTCCACCCATAGCGGGCATTCGAGGTTGAGCGGAGCCAGGCTAGTCCTAACGACCACTATCGACCCATGGCGGACATTGAACGAATTTTGTACGAATTTCCGTTCGGACTGATGCTGATAGTTAGCTCGTGACTTGGCGAATGTTGGCGTTAGGTAGGAGATGGCGCAACGATGTCTGCCACCAGCGATCACCTTATGATCGGAAAGCTTTCAGCTTCGTAGGGCGCTTCGAAATTTTTCGACGAGCATGCGGTCTTTGACATGTGTTGGCCGCCTAGACAGAAAAGCGTTCATCGGCCCGCGTTGGCCCTCGCGGTATCCCAATCACTAGGAGGAGGACCGCGCCAACCATTAAGGTCCAATCGAGCGCAACACCCAAGACTGCGGCACCGTATACTCCGTAGAACAGGGCCGTTGACCCTACCGCCATGGACCAAGCAATAGACCTCAAGCCGCCGGTCGCGAGAGCTAAGCCGACAATAATTGAAAGGGTTGGACATGGAAGAAGCCCTGTGGGGGCGAAATATAAATATGTCGAGTAAGATACCGTCGTCAGAAAGTGCGGATAAACCCAACCAAACGCGAACATTAGAGTTCCAGGAACCGCACCCCACGGCATCAGCTCTATCTGAGATTTCGGTAATCTGACGGCGATTGCCACAAGAGAAAGACACGCTATCGCAAAAACCGCTCCGTTGAAGACATTGCCGACGACCCATGCGAGAGCGCTTACGGATGCCAATGGCACGCTGAGAAGCACACCGAACGTTCGCCTAGAAAGTCTCCTTGGCACAAAAAACGTACCAGCCAGCATCGCAAAATATGCATGCCAGAAAACTGCAAGGACTCTCCAATTGTTTGCGATCTCCGCAAGGCCAGAGCGAATCTCGTCTGGGATTCCGTGCGGCATCTAAAAGTGACCCCTCCTGGTCAAACGCTTAGTGCGCGTTGCCTCGCTGCCAGATCACCTAGCGAGAATGCAATGCACGATGATCAATTCAAAAGTGTAAAGTGGATGCAAGAGTGTAAAGTTGCGGTGGCGCGCCTAAGCACCCCCGGCACGGCAGAACTTTCAATGAGGTCATCCATGCCGAATGTGCCCACGCCGACTTCAATTGAGGTGCGGATCACTTCTCTCGAGCAGCTTTTCAACAGCCTCGATCCATTTCCGTTTCTCGAACGTGACCTCGATAAATCTGCGGAAGAATTTATCGTGGGATGGGCACGGGAGCTACCCGCTTCCAGCGCGATAAGAATAGTGATCCATCTCCCCTCGCCGCCGTCAAAGGGACTGCGCGAAAATGACGTCGAGGACGCATTTCACAGGTATTTCGAGTATCGAGCTGAGATGATCGGGCGCGATTTGAGCGAGCTGTTTCGGGTGGGCAGGCGTTCACTGGCGATCGGGATTACCGTGCTGTTGATTTGCGTTGCGCTGAGCGAGTTCTCATTGGCTACGTTTGGCCACGACGGCATATTCGCGTTCGTTAATGAAGGTCTTATAATTCTAGGTTGGGTGGCGAATTGGAAGCCGCTTGAGATCTTCCTCTACGATTGGTGGCCAATCGCCGGAAATCGGCGCCTCTACAAGCGGCTGGCAAACGCCCGTGTTTCGTTTGCACTCCAAGCTGGCATTTCCCCATACCGCCCCGACTGAGGACTTGGCCAACTTGATCTCCCTCAAAGCCCTGCCTGCCTAACCCCCAATACTGCTCGCTACAGGCAGGAGAGAACCCATGACCAAAATAAAGGACAGCTTGCTTGCTTTGACCAGCTACCCGGACCCAACACCAGACTACATCGTTGATCAGGCGGCTGACTTTTCAAAACTGATGGGTGCCCGTCTGTCTGCCCTCATATTCGTGCTGAACAGAAGCCGGGTAGCACGGACGCACTCGATGGGAGAATGGCTTATCGATGTTCCGGGTCTCATTGACGAAGCCGTTCAACAGAGTGCAACCGAAGCGACGAGATTGCTGGCCCATTTCGAAAACGTTGCGAAGAGACGGAATGTTTTCGAAAAGTCGCTATCGGAGCAAACTTCCATTTTTCCGTCGCCAGATACAATTGTCAGTCACGCGCGGATCACGACGTGACCTTTCTTCCAATCGCGGACCAGGTCGGCCTCGACGAACTCAACTCCGAAACAGTCATCTTCGGGTCAGGCCAACCGACGGTGCATCTGCCTGCGAGGGCAGATTACAAGCCCAAGCTCGCCTCGCTTGATATCATCGCGGTCGCATGGGATTTCAGCCGCTCGGCGGCACGGGCACTGGCCGATGCGATGCCCATTCTTGAGAAGGCAAAACGCGTCCACATTTTCACCGTTGTCGACGAGAAACCATTGCCGGAGAAACTGAGTAGCGAACGTCTCGAACGACATTTGCAGTTGCATGGTGTCGACGCAGCACTGGAGCGGATCGAGGCAGGCGGACGAGACATTGGGAAAGTGATTGAAGACTTGGTAGCCGCAAATCATGCAGACTTGCTTGTCATGGGGGCCTTCGGGCATTCGCGCATGATGGAATTAATCCTGGGAGGAGCCACACGCAGCATTCTGAACCATCCCCCCGTCCCTGTTCTCATATCGCATTAGATTTATTGGCCGGCACGACTCGATGAGCGCGGCGTCCGACTTTTGACGCCAGTGGAAGTGGGCCGAAGCAATGAGAGTAAGTCGCAGTTAGTGCATGGTCTGAAGGTCAAGTCGTTCACCCGAGCGATCGGGTCAACGCGACCTAACGCAAAGTCCACTGTGACAGACGACCGATTTGGAGAACGCCATGAGTCGCCTTCGCCAACACCCTGAGAGCCACCTCGTGGCCCGAATCGGCTGGTTGAGAGCGGCCGTACTCGGTGCCAATGACGGAATCGTGTCGACGGCGAGCCTGATAGTTGGCGTTGCCGCGGCGGCCGCCGCGCGCAACGACGTCCTGATCGCAGGAGTCGCTGGCCTCGTTGCGGGGGCAATGTCGATGGCGGCGGGAGAATATGTGTCGGTCAGCTCGCAGTCCGACACCGAAAAAGCCGACCTATCGCGCGAGCGGACGGAGTTGAGAGCAAACCCCGAGTTCGAACTCGACGAACTGGCAGAGATATATGCCAAACGTGGGGTCGAACCAGCTTTGGCTCGGCAAGTTGCCGCGCAACTGATGGCAAAAGATGCCTTGACAGCCCACGCACATGACGAGCTGGGAATTTCAGAAATCACCGCTGCACGGCCGGTTCAAGCGGCTCTCACATCGGCCGCAACCTTTTCAGCAGGCGCAGCTATGCCGCTACTCATGGTCGTGCTTTCGCCGGTGACAATGCTAGTTCCGATCGTGTCTGCAGCCTCGCTGGCCTTCTTGGCACTGCTGGGTGCGATTGGGGCGAAGGCTGGTGGAGCGAGCGTGCTTCGCGCAACAGCGCGTGTCTCTTTCTGGGGTGCGCTTGCGATGGCGCTCACGGCCGGTATTGGAAGGCTGTTTGGCGCAGTCGTATGAAGTCAGTGCGGTCTAATCCCGTACTGAATTGATCGAACGACCGCTTCCCATCCAAAGCGGACATACTCACTACCACGTAGGTCGTGTTCGCAGTGAGGGCGTCGCCTGAAAATCTTTCCCGCACTTGTCTGTAGCAACAACGACCTTAGACATGATCATGGCGATGGTGCAGGTCGGGATAGTGAGGATGCTTATGGGTCATGGGCGCGTGATGGTGCCAATGGCTGTGAGGTTCGCCCGGTGGATCGTCGGAACGATGCGCGTGCTGGTGGTGCGCGTCGGGCCGATGTCGGTGCTCGTGATTCATCGCAGAGTGCGAGTGCTCGTGCGCATGAGCTTCCGTCAGGTGGAAGTATAAACCTACCGCCATCAACACGCCGGCAATTAGCAGGCGCACCGTCAGAGGTTCACCCAAGATCAGCACGGCGAGCAACGCACCTATAAACGGC
>Ga0075426_10001957_pt1 | contig 14750 bp, 9 predicted proteins | sample SoiMethybrSBSTD5_FD_75304 | JGI IMG/M metagenome (GOLD analysis project Ga0075426, IMG submission 75304) | Bulk soil microbial communities from a Populus tree surrounding site in Tennessee, USA - Soil MetaG P. TD hybrid SBSTD5 | ecosystem: Environmental > Terrestrial > Soil > Tree plantation... | reverse complement strand
CCGGCATGTTGGTGCCGCGCAGGCGGATGTACTGCGACCCTCTCACGTTCTCGATCCTGAACGTCATCACCTTGAACTCGTTGTCGTGCCTGGGCGTCGCCCAAGTGTGGTCATTGAACGTCTTGATCACCGTGGCCGTGGTGTTCTTCGCGCCGGCCGGCACGTTGGCGAAGTTCGGGTTCCTGATCCAGTCGTTCGGCCACTGACCCGAGTAGTCGGCTGCACCCGGGGTCTTGTAGCCGGAGACCATCCCGCGGACGACGTCGATATGATCGAGCTCCGGCATGTTGAGCGGCTGCTTGATGCCGACCTGGGCCAGCGACGGGTTGTCGAACGTGTAGGGCGAGAAGTTCGCGCCCGACGGGTCGCGCACGACGATCGCCACGGCGACATTCGAACCCGGCGACACCACGAGCTTCTCGCCCATCGTGGCGCAACCCTCGCGGTCGACGGCCGTGTTGTCCTGCGCGGCGTCCACTGCCGCCGATTCCGCCGACGATTCGTTGTGACCGTGGCCGACGCAGGCCACGAAGGCCAGGCGATCGATCAGCTGGCCCGAGGCGGAAAAGGCGTTGCCGGTGCGCAGGCCGTCGACGATGGCCTGTGGGCGCAGCTGCTTCTGATGGTGATGCTCGCCGCGGCGGACCATGACGTAGGTGCGCTGGTACTCGCCCGGGAAGAAGTCCTGGCTCGAGCGCCGGTCGTCGGGGCCGAAGGCGCCGCGGTTGTGCCAGTCGGAGCTGGCGAAGAACCAGAAGTTGCGTCCCTCGCCGAGCAGCGCGTCCCACACGCCGCCGATCTGCGCGCCGTACACGCCGGTGCCGCCGTAGGTGGTGCCGCCGACGCTGTCGACATTGACGCCCGCGATGTTGTTGCGGCGGATGGTGTATTCGCCGCGCGCATCCGACGCCCCGTGGCCCGGCTGGGTCTCCATGCCGAAGGCCACTCCGGGAGCGGCGTTGTTGAAGTCGCGCAGATGCTCGATGTTGTAGCCGTTGTTGCCGTTCGGGTTGAACGGGCCGGCGCGCTCCAGGTGCGCCGGAACGTAGTAGCTGCCCTCGGGGTGGAAGTCGGCCATCCACTTGGTCGCTTCGACGGTCTTCGCGTGGCCCTTCGTGCCGGTGCCCGCGCCGCCCGGCTGGATGATCTTCTTGGCGAGGTCGGACCAGCCGATGGTCGCATCGGTCGAGCCGGCGCTGGCCGGGTTGCTGCAGTCCCAATTGTTGCCGATGCCGCTGCCCGGCCCCTTGCGGCCGGGAGCCGCCACGTCGGTGACGTTGCCCCGGCTCGTGTCCGTAACCCCGGCGTCGAAGCAGTACGCCCACTGCGACAGCGCATTGGCGTTGCCGATCGGCGTGTAGCGCGCGGTGAGCGGACCCGGCACGTTCGGCAGCGTGGCCGCGTCCAGCGCCCGGGGGATCTGCCCCGTGATGACCGACATCGACGAGTGCTCGTGACCCGCCACGATCGATTCCAGACCGATGAATAACGGCCGGTTCAGAAACGCGTTGAGGTATTCGATGAGGGGATACTGGTATTCCTGGACCGACTGCCAGCGCCACATGGAGGCCGCGCCGCCGGGGCCGTTGCCGTCGCCCTTGACGTTTTCCGCGCCGATGCTGTTGGCCCAGGTCGTCTGCGGGCCAAGGCCCGAAACGAACGGGTAGGCGGGGGTGGCGAGCGTGGCATCCTCCACCAGGGTGCAGTTGCGCGTGCTGCCGCTGTTGCCATGGCCGGCCTGCACGAACCAGTCCAGGCCCCAGGGCGTATCGACCGTGTCGGTGGCCTTCTTGACCAATTTCTGCATCGAGATCGAGCCGTCGGAGCAGGTGGTATGGTTGTGGAAGTCGCCCGAGACGTAGGTCCCGTTGCCTCGATCTCTGTCTCTGTCTTTTTCAGCGTTGGCGACGCCGGGCAATGCGCCCATGGCCGTGGCGCCGAGCGCCGCGGAGACTGCTAGTGCGATCTGGGTCCTGCTGAATTGGAGTTTCATCGAAAGTGCTCCCTTGGCGGTTTGAGGTGTTGGCGGGAAGTTGCACGCACTTTACGGAGCCGTTGTTAAGTTTTCGTGACGCTCGGGCGCGCGCGCCTTTGCGGATTTATAGTTCGGCGTATGCAGGAGGTCATCGGACTCTTTCCCACGCCTTTTATGCGTGTGCCGGGCGCCTTGGGCGGCGACCTGGTGGCGGGGTTGGTCGCGCACTTCAGCCCAATGGCCGAGCAGGCGAACAAGTCCTCCGCCAATCTTTCGCACACCGCGATGCTCAAGCCCGGCGACAGCCCGCTGCTGGTCCGCGCAGCCGAGCTGATCACGCCGCAGCTCGCGGAGTTCGGCGCGCTGCTCTTCGGCGAGCGCCTCGGATGGTCGCTGAAGGAGATGTGGGTGAACGTGCTGGAAAGCGGCGGTCGGCAGGCGATGCACAACCACGCCAACAGCTTTATCTCCGGGGTGGTCTACCTGACCCCGACTCACCCTGACGCGCGCACGGTATTCATGAAGTCGCCTGGGGGAACTGATTTCGCCTTCAAGAACGATCACGCCGGGACCAACAAGGGACCGTACAGCGCGGACAAGTGGATCAGCCCCGCTCCTTCGCCCGGCGATCTCGTGATGTTTCCGAGCTACCTCATGCACGCGGTGCCGCCCAATCCGGGCGAGCGGCGCATCACCATGTCCTTCAACGCGATCCCCACTCGCCTCGACTCCTGGGGCTACACCATCGCGTTCAGCGGTTGAACCGGACAAATCTCGCGCTCGGCCTGATGGTCGCCTCGGGCTTTGCGGCCCTGGGCTATCAGATCGTCTGGACGCAACAAGCCGCGATCTGGCTGGGCCACGAAGCGGCGGCCGTGCTCGCGGTCGTGGCTGCGTTCTTCGGCGGACTGGCGGCCGGCGCCCTGGCGCTCGGCCCGCGCATCGATCGCAGTCCGAACCCCGCGCACTGGTACGCAGCGTGTGAAGCCGCGATCGGATTGTGGAGCCTGGCGCTCGCGCTGCTGATGGCGTCGGCCAGCAAGGGGCTGCTCGATCTCACCGGCGCGCAACCCTCACCGGCGTGGCAATGGTCGGTGGCGTTCTGCGGCACCTTGCTGCTGCTCTTGCCCGCGACCGCGGCGATGGGCGCCACGCTGCCGGCGATGGAGCGGGTGATGGCAAGGCTGCGCCGTGAGGGCTCGCCGATCGCCGCGCTGTACGCCGGCAACACCTTCGGCGCAGTCGCCGGGGTGCTCGCCGCCGCGTTCTGGCTGGTGCCGGAGTTCGGCCTCGCACGCACCGCCGTGTTGTGTGCTGCGCTGAACCTCGCTTGTGCCGCCGCCGCGCTGAAGCTCTTCGCCGGCAGCGACGAACCGGCGCCGGCGCGGTCGCGCGCGGGCGCAGTCCTGTTCCTGCTCGGCGTCACCGGGCTTCTCGGCATCGGCTACGAGGTGCTGGTCGTGCGGGTGCTGAGCGAAGTGGCCGAGAACACCGTCTACACCTTCGCCATCCTGCTCGCGGTATACCTCGTGGGCACCGCGGCGGGCGCCGCAGCGTACACGCGGCGCTCCGATATGGGCGATCGGCTGCTCCCGATGCTCGCCGCGGCCTGCCTGCTCGGTGCCTCCAGCCTCTTCGGTGCCGAGAAGCTCAAAGCAATCGTGGTGGAAGCCTTGGGACCGAGCATCGCCGCCGCGCTCGCGGGAGAGGCGGCGATCGCGGTCGCGGCGTTCCTGCTGCCGACTTTCATGATGGGCGCGGTCTTCAGCCATCTCGGAACGAGCGCACGCGCCGCGGGCATCGGTTTCGGGCGCGCGCTCGGCGTCAACACGCTCGGCGCCGCGATCGCCCCGCTGCTCTTCGGGGTATTGCTCCTTCCCGCGCTTGGGGCGAAGTTCGCGCTGCTCGTCGTCGCGGCCGGCTATCTGGCATTGACCTCATGGCGCGCGCCGCTCATTTGGGGCGCGGCCGTCGTGATTCTTGGGTTGGCCGTGCTCGCGCCTCCGCTCGCCTTCGTCGACGTTCCCGAAGGCGGCCGCATCGTCAGCTACCGGGAAGGCGCGATGGCCGCGGTGAGCGTCGTCGAAGACGCGCGGGGCGTGGCGCGGCTGCGCATCGACAACCGGCAGCAGGAAGGAAGCAGCGCCACGCGGCTCGCCGATTCGAGACAGGCGCTGCTGCCGCTCCTGCTGCACCCCGCGCCGCGGCGCGCGCTTTTCCTCGGGCTCGGCACCGGCGTCACCGCCTCCGCAGCGGCCGAAGATCCTATGCTGCAGGTCGACGCAGTCGAGCTGCTCCCAGAGGTGATCGAGGCATCGGCGTACTTCAGGCGCGGCGCGTCCAATCCGCGACTGCACCTGATGGCCGCCGACGCGAGGCGCTTCGTGCGCTCTACAAGGGAGCGCTACGACTTGATCGTGTCCGACAACTTCCATCCGGCGCGCAGTGGTTCCGGCTCGCTGTATACGGTGGAACACTTCGAGGCGGTGCGCGACCGTCTTGCCGCAGGCGGCCTGTTCTGCCAATGGCTGCCCTTGCATCAGCTCGATCTCGAGACCCTGCGCAGCATCGTGCGGTCCTTCGTCACCGCCTACCCGGACGGCTGGGCCTTGCTCGCTACCAACAGCCTGGAAACGCCGGTCCTGGGTCTGGTCGCGCTCAAGGACGGGAATCGCCTCCAGGTCGATCGGGTGCGCAGGCGCCTGGCGGATTCGGCGACGAGCCTTGCCGAATACGGAATCGACGACGATCTCGCCCTACTCGGCAGCTTCGTCGCGGGCCCGGGGGCCCTCGCGCGCTTTGCCGGCGATGCTGCGCTCAACACCGACGATCACCCTGTCGTCGCTTATCGCGCCCCGCGCATCACCTATGTTCCCGATTCGCTGCCGCGCGAGCGGCTGATCGCCTTGCTGCGCGAATTCGAGATCGGCCCGGACGAGCTTGTCTCGGAGTCCGCGTGGAGCTCGCGTCTCGCGGCATATTGGACAGCTCGCAATCGCTTTATCGAAGCCGGCCGCGATGTGCGGCCCGCGGCTGACGTGCGGCAGATGCTCGCGCAGGTACGAGAGCCGTTGCTCGCGGTGCTGCATATCAGCCCGGACTTCCGCCCCGCTTACGACCCGCTGCTGCGGATGGCGGTCGCGCTCGGGCGCATCGATGCCGCCGCCGGCCGCGCGCTGCTGACGGAGCTCCAGAGCGCGCAGCCCGCGCGGCCGGAAGCGGCGCAGGCCTTGCGCGAGCTTGTGTCGCCGTAAGCCCTTGCTCAGCGGCTCGCGATCAACGCGTAGCGGCCGTCCTTCTCTCTAGCGAGCCGTCCGTCCGAGCGCAGCGCTTCCAGCGCGAGCACCACTTCGCGCCCGTCGCGGCTCGCGAGCGCCGCCATCAACGCTTCGAACGTCTTCGGTCCCGCGGCAAGCGCCGCCTCGACCGAGGCGAAGCGCGCGCCCTCGAAGCGCGGCGCCTCAGGGATCGTGGATTCGATCCCGCGCGCCTCGCCGGCGGGCACAGTGAGATCGAAACCCGCTTTGGAGCCGGTGCGCGCGCCGCGAAGCGAAGGATCGAGCGGCAGGGCGCGGAAGCCCGACTGCACCACGAGGTCGCGGTCCGCCTGGAAGCGCGTCGCGAGCGCCCAGTCCATCTGCTCGTCGGAAAAAATATCGACGTCGGGATCGACGACGAACACGTGCTTCACGTTGGCGAGGGAGCCGAAAGCGGCGGCGATGGCGTTGCGCGCCTCCCCCGGCACGCGCTGGCGCAGGGCGATGCGCAAGTTGTACATCCCGCCGCTGGCAGGCGTCGCGTACACCCCTTTCGTCTCGCGCACCGCCGTCTCCAGCGCGCGCCAGACCATCACCTCGGTTCGCAGCGCGTTCAGCTGAGCCGTATCGGTGCGGGCGAGGTTCCGGCCGCCGATGGTGGCGGTCTGAAAGAGCGCATCGCGGCGCCGCGTGACCGCGGTGAGATGGAACACCGGATTCTGCTTCACGCCGCCGTAGTAGCCGAGGAACTCGCCGTAGGGACCTTCGGGCTCGACGTGGCCGCGCTCGTCCAGATAACCCTCCAGCACCCACTCCGCGTCCGCGGGCACGCGGATGTCGCAGCTCACGCACTTCACCACCGCGAGCGGCGCGCCGCGCAGGCTCGCCACGAGCCCCAGCTCGTCCACCGGCAGGCGCATCACCGCGGCGACGTAATCGGCGGGGTGCGAGCCGACGACGAAGGCGACCGGCAGCTTTCGCCCCTGCTTCACGGCGGACTCGTAGAGCGCGCGCAGGTCGGAGGGCGAATTGAGATCGACTCCGGCCTCGCGCCGGCCGCGCAGCATCAGGCGGCGCACGCCGACGTTGGTCCAGCCGTTCGAGGGGTCGACGGCGAAATCGATCGAAGCGGAAACGTAGGGAGCGCCGTCCATGCCGTGCTGCAGGTTGACGGGCAACGCGGTCAGGTCCGCCTTGTCGCCGGAGAGCACGATGTCCTGAGCGGGCGCCGACTCGCGCGGCACCTCGACCACTTGCGGCGTCGCACGCAGGCGGCGCAGCACTTCGGCGAGGAGCTCTTCGGGGGCCGCGCCGAAGGCGCGCGCCAGGCGGGCGCGGCTGCCCATGACGTTGCCGACGAGCTGCGCGCCTTCCTTGCCGAGGCGCTCGAAGAGCACCGCCCTGGCATTGCCCTCGAGCGCCGGGGCGACCTCCGCCAGCTCCGCGGCTCCCGCCTTCACTTCGAGCTCGCCCGCCTGTCGCAATTCCTCTACAAATCTGCGCAGCCTGAACCGCTCGAGGTCGATCCCGGTTTCGCGCGCGCCCGTTTTCACCGGTTTCGACTCCTCCTCGCCAAAATCAACGGCGTATCGTACCACCGCGCAGAGGCCGGCTATCGCGTTGCGCCGGCATCGCGCCGGGGCTACACTAGTTTCACGACATCGACCGGTGCGGATCCACTCGGCCGCACGTCCCAAGGAGGCCCCATGGCAAGCATCAAATTCGCCGTTGACGGCAAGACCGTGACGGTCAACGCCGACCCGAGCATGCCGCTCCTGTACGCCTTGCGCAACGACCTCAAGATGAGCAACCCGCACTTCGGCTGCGGACTCGCGCAATGCGGCGCGTGCACCGTGCATCTGGAAGGCGAACCGGTGCGCTCCTGCGTGATGCCGCTGTCGGCCGTGGCCGGAAAGAAGGTGACCACGCTCCAGGGCCTCGGCACGCCGGAAAAGCCGCATCCGTTGCAGGCCGCGTACGTCGAAGAGCAGGTGCCGCAGTGCGGCTACTGCATCAACGGCTGGATCATGACCGCGGCGGCGTTCCTGAAAAAGAAGCCGAAAGCGAGCGACGCCGAGATCCGGGACGCGCTCGCCGGACTCAAGTGCCGCTGCGCGACGCACGCGGCGATCATGCGCGCGATCAAGCGCGCGCAAACACAAATGGCTTAGGAGAATGACATGAACGCACCCATCGATCTGTCACTCTCCCGCCGCGAATTCCTGAAGGCCTCCGGCGCGCTCGTCGTCTCCGCGGCCGGGTCCGCCTTCATCGGGCAAACGCTTGCGCAAACCGCTGCCGGCGCAAAGCCGGCGCTGGTCCCGACCGAGCTCGATTCCTGGGTGGCGATCACACCCGAGGGCCGCGTCACCGCCTTCTTCGGCAAGATGGACATGGGCCAGTCCCTGGACATCGCGATCGCGCAGATCGTCGCCGACGAGCTCGACGTCGCAGTCGACAAGGTCGACGTCGTCATGGGCGACACCGCGCTCACCTGCAACCAGGGCGGAGCCTCCGGCAGCACCGGAATCCAGTCGGGCGCCCGCCCCTTGCGCAGCGCGGCGGCCGAAGCGCGCCGGCTGCTGGTGCAGTCCGCTTCGCAGAAACTCGGGCTCGCGGCCGAGCAGCTGCGCGTCGACGACGGCGTGGTAAGCGCCGTTTCCGATCCCGCGAAGAAGACGAGCTATGCCGAGCTGATCGGCGGCCGCCACTTCCGCCACCAGGTCGAGTGGAACAAGCAGATCGGCAACGCCATGGACATCAAGGTCCAGGCGAAGCCGAAGTCGCCCTCGGAATACCGCGTGGTCGGAAAGTCTTTCACTCGCCGCGACCTCCCGGGCAAGATCTACCGCACGGACAAGTACGTGACCGATATTTCTCTCCCCAAGATGCTTCACGCCCGCGTGATCCGGTGCGCGCGCGCCGCGTGCACCGTTGCCGGCGTCGACGAAAGCTCCATCAAAAAGGTGAAAGGCGCGCGCGTGGTCCGTGAAAAGGATTTCGTCGCCGTGGTGGCCGATCACGAGTGGGACGCGGTGCGCGCCTCGCGCATGCTGAAGATCTCGTGGAACGAGATCAAGAAGGATCCCTTCCCGCCGATGGCGGAGATCTACGACCACATCCGCAAGGCGTCCGTGGTGAAGCGCGAAGACTCGGTGAGGAGCGGCGACTTGGAGGGCGCGTTCAAGACCGCGGCGAAAGTCGTTGAAGCCGAGTACGAGTGGCCGTTCCAGTCTCACGCGAGCATGGGGCCCGGGTGCTCGGTTGCCGACGTGCGCGCGGAAGGCGTCACCGTCTGGACCGGCTCGCAAAAACCGCACTTCGTCCAGACCGGAGTGGCGCGCCTGCTCGGCGTGCCCCCGGAAAAGGTGCGCGCCATCTGGGTGGCGGGGCCCGGCTCCTACGGGCGCAACGATGCCGGCGACGCCGCGCTCGACGCGGCGCTGCTCTCCAAGCTCACGGGGCGCCCGGTGCGCGTGCAGGGCATGCGCAGCGACGGGATCGCCTGGGATCCGAAAGGTCCGGCGTCCGTGCACCGCGGCCGCGCCGCGTTCGATGCTTCAGGCAAGGTGATCGGCTACGAGTTCATCTCCAAGGGTTTCTCGCGCAGGAACATCGACACGAATGAATCGGATCCACGCGACAGCCTCGCCGGCATGTCGATCGGCCTGCCGCCCAAACCGAGCATCGACTTCGGCGTGCCCGCAGAAGCCTACGGATTCGACAACAAGCTGCTCGCTTGGGAAGTGATCCCGCCGCTCCTCGACGCCAGTTCGCCGCTCAGAAGCTCGCACCTGCGCGATCCGGTGGGACCGCAGATCCAGTTCGGCAGCGAGCAGTTCATCGACGAGCTGGCGATCGCCGCGGGCGAAGACCCCGTCGCGTTCCGGCTGAAATACCTCAGCGCTCCGCGCGACGCGGCGGTCATCAAGGCAGCGGCCGAGAAAGCCGGCTGGCAGCCGAGGCAGGCGCCGCGCGCGGCCCCCTCAGGCGACGTCCTGTCCGGACGCGGCATCGCCTACGCACAGCGCAACGGCACCCTCGTCGCGGTGGTCGCGGAGATCGAAGTCGAGCGCAAGAGCGGGCGGATCTGGGGGAAGAAATTCACCGTTGCCCACGACTGCGGCCTGATCATCAACCCCGAGGGCCTGCGCTACACCATCGAGGGCAACGTCGTCCAGGGCCTGTCGCGCACGCTCTTCGAGGAGGTGCGTTTCGATCGCGAGAAAGTGACCAGCGTCGACTGGCTGAGCTATCCGATCCTCGAGATCCGCGACGCGCCCGAAGCGATCGAGGTGGTGCTGATCAACCATCCCGAGATCGCGCCCAGCGGCGCCGGCGAGCCGTCGATCCGCGTCATACCGGCGGCGGTGGCGAATGCGTTCTTCGACGCGACCGGTGTGCGGTTGCGGCGCGCGCCGCTCACCCCGCAGCGCGTCAAGGCCGCGCTGACACGCGCGTAGAACCTTCGTCCAGGGCAAACCAGGGACAGACCACGTTTTTGATTTTCGGAGGTCAGCCAGAAAACGTGGTCTGTCCCCGGTTTTGGCCGCTCAGCTTTTCAGCCTGACCTTGCCGAGGGCCGCCTTCAGGCTTCGGGCCAGTTTTACGGCATCGTCGTTTGCCCAGAAATGCATGAAGAACAGCCGCGGTTGCTCATCGAGCATGTGACTATGCAGGGCCGTCACCTCGATCCCGCCCTGGCGCAAGGTCTTGAGGACGGGATTGACCTCCGCTGCGATGAGCACGAAGTCCCCGGTGATCGCCGCCTTGCCGCCGCCGGTCGGCTGAAAGTTGATGGCGATGCCCGTGCCCATGCCGACTGGAACCGGCATTCCATCTGCCATTATGGTGTCGGCCCGCGGAATGTTGAAGGCATAGACGCCGCTGTTGGCGTTGCCCTTGGCGCCTAGCGTCTGATCGAGCGCGGCGGTGTCAAGGTCGAGCGGCGGCGCAGAACCCGCGGGCGCCGGCGCCGCCAACGGGGTCGCGCTTTCGGCCAGCCCGGCGCGCAGCGCGGCGGCAAGCCTCGCGGGGTCGCCGCGGCCGTAGAAATGCATGTACATGGTCGCAGGCGAAGAGCGCAGCAAATGGTTGTGCAGCGCGGTGATCTCGATGCCGCCCTCGACGAGTTTCTTCATCACGGGGTTGACTTCTTCATGCAGGAGCACGAGATCGCCCATCACCATTGCCTCGCTCCCCATTTTCTGGAACGCAAGATAGGAGCCCAGTGCAAGCGTGGGCCTGATCGCGACCCCATCGACGGTGACCTTCAGGTCGCTCCGCCCGAGACCCACGCGGTACACCCCGCCGGGGAACTGAGAGCCCGATCGGCCGAGCGCCTGCGCAACCGGAGCCCAGTCGTCGTCGGCCGCGAGGGTAGTGCCGGACAGCCCAAACGCGAACCCGATGCTCGTGAGAACTATGTTGAAGCGCTTCATGGCGTGACCTCTTAGAGTGGTTTGGGGACCGATGCTGTCGCTTTGCAGACCAGGGGCGAGGATATCTCGAAAGTTCTGACAAATACGTGACAATCCGGTGGCTTACGGTACGGTGCCGCGGCGTCTTGCGATTCCTGAGCGTTTCCCATTTCGCTTCAACGAACCCGATAAGCGAGAAGCTTCGCGGGTGATGTCCCGATTGCCGGTGCGGCCACGTAGAGACGCCGCTCTTCGGGAACGAAGAGCCCGGTGCGCGCGCGAGGGGCCGTGCGGACCGTGCCTTCCAGCGAGTAGTGATCCGGATTCTCCTGGCGCACGATGTCGATCCGCCCCTCTCCGCAGATGATGTAGAGGCGCTTGCGCGCCGGGTCGAAGAACAGATCGTCCGTGTCTCCCCCGATCGGCTGCTTCGCCACCACCTTTCCCGAATCGATGTCGTACACGAGCAGCACCGCGGGCTTGCGTGCGCCGACGAACAACCTCCGGCCCAGCTCGTCGAGCGCCATCGGATAGTTGGATTCCGCGCCGGGAAGGTTCCAAGTCGCGACAACGGCATTTTTTGCGCGATCCACCACCGCAACGTGGCGCGCCGGGGGCACGTTGACGAAAATCCGCGCGCCGCGCGTCTCCAGCTGGAACGATTCCGGATGTCCGGCGAGCCGAATATCGCCCGAAGGATCGCCGGTCGCCGGATCGAGCGCGCGCAGCGCGCCCTTTCCGTATCCGACGTACACCCTGCGCGCGCCGGCGTCATAGCGGACATTGTCGGCGTCATCGAGCTCCTCGACGCTCTTGATGCGCGCGAGCGACGCTGCGTCCAGGATATCGACGCGGTTGGCGCTGCCGTTCGCGACAAAGAGGCGATTGAGTTCGGGCAGGTAGAGGATCCCCTGAGGCTCGCCGAACCCGCCGAGGCTGCGTTCCCGCCGGCTCGACTTCACGTCGACGACTTCCAGCGTGTCATTGCCCAGCGCGGCGACGAAGAGCCGCTGCCGCTTCACGTCGACCCCGAAATGGTCGATGCGCCCCTTCACCGAAGGCAGGCCTATGCTCGCAGCCGGCTCGAGCCCCTGTGCCGCCCGCAGCCCGGAGGGCAAAACAAGCGACAGGAATGAGAACACCATGAGCTTCTGTCTCGTTTTCATATCAGGCTCCGCTTTCAACCGAATGTCCAAGTCAACCCCAGGCGCAGCTCGCGAACGGTCTCGCTCCCGTCGTGCGCCTTGCGTATGCCGACATCGAACGAGAGGCCTTCCCGGCAGCGCCAGATCGCACCGACGAGCCCCGACGTGGTCCGCGGGCTGCCGGAGGCCTGTTCGCCGAACACTTCGGCAACCGGTTGCAGGGTCCACGCATGCGGGCCTTCGAGGATGGCTCCGAGAAAAAGGCCGGGTTCGTGCTCACGTGTCCACTCGAGCACCGCATTGAAATGCACCGATACCGCATCGCTGCGTTGGGATACGATGCCGGCGACCGAGAATCCCGTCCCCTTCTCGCCGTGTACCGACGGAAGCAGCAGGCCGTATTCCGTTGCAACGCTCGGGCCGGACGCGTCCTGCAGCACGCCCTGGCGCAGCACCTGCTTGATGAAAACCCCGTTGTCGACGATCGCGCTGCGCGGCTCGCCCGGCTCGCGATCGAGCGCCACCTCGCGTTGCCCCTGAATCACCAGCTCGCGATCTCCCGCCAGGCCGAAGTTGCCGACCACGGCCGGGGCGACTTCGATCCTCTTCGAGCCCTCGCGTCGCCGGCCGACGGGACCGAGCTCCAGCTCGAATTCGCCCTGCTTGACGACGTCGGCATCGGTCGAGTCGTACGGGCGAAGGGCAAGCGCCGGCTCTGAAATTGGAAGGAGCAGGCCAAGCGCACAGAGCATCGCACGCACGCGCTTAGACGCATCCCGCATAGAGCTCTTGAGCGGGGAGGCTGCCGAATCCCCGAAACGCGAGTCTAGCAAAGAGCCGTTTGCAAACGCAATGCCTCGGCCCGACAATACCTCAATTTGGGAGAGGAGAGACGGATGAATACTCTTATTCGGCGCACCGCAACCGCTGCCTGTTTCGCTCTTCTCACGGCGGTCGCGCAGGCTCAGGGGACCGTGGCGCTGACCGGCCAGGTCAGCTCCGCCGAAGAGGGCGCGATGGAAGGCGTCGTCGTCAGCGCCAAGCGAGACGGCTCGACGATCAGCATCAGCGTCGTCACGGACGCACAGGGGCGCTTTGCTTTTCCAGCCGCGAGACTCGAGCCCGGACATTACAACTTGAAGGCGCGCGCCGCGGGCTTCGAGATCGACGGCGCGAAGGCCGCCGAAGTCGCCGCCGGCACCGAAGCGAAGACCGACATCAAGCTCAAGAAAGTCAAAAACCTCTCCGCGCACCTGACCAACGCCGAATGGATGTCGAGCATGCCGGGCAGCGACGAGCAGAAGCGGTTCCTGCTCAACTGCAACGGCTGCCACACGCTCGAGCGCATCATGAAGTCGACGTACGACGCCGACGGCTTCATGCAGATCTTCCAGCGCATGGCCGGCTACTATCCCGGCAGCACGCCGCTGAAACCGCAGCGGCTCGCCGGCAAGGCGACGCGCGACGTCGAGCGCGGCGGCAGCGGCAGGAAGACCGCGGATTGGCTCGCGAGCGTCAACCTGAGCCAGCGAGAGACCTGGGATTACCCGCTGAAGACCGAGCCGCGGCTCAAAGGTAAATCCACGCGCGTGATCATCACCGAATACGACCTGCCGAATCCGCTGATCCAGCCGCACGACGTGGTGCTCGATCGCGAGGGCAACGCCTGGTACTCCGACTTCGGCCAGATGTTCCTCGGCAAGATGGACCCGAAGACCGGCAAGGTCACGCAATATCCGATCCCCGTGGTCAAGCCGGGGTGGTCGGAAGGCACGCTCGATCTCGAGATCGACCGCGACGACAACCCCTGGGTGGGCGTGATGTACCAGAGCGCCATCGCGAAGTTCGACAGGAAGACCGAGAACTTCCGGATGTGGACGACCCCCAAGGAATGGGACACGGATGCCGGCCAGCTCGGCCACATCGCGATAGCAGGCACCCATGGCGACAACAAGGTGTGGATCAAGAATTCCGACGGCGGCCATATCTACCGTCTCGACCTCGTCTCCGACAAGATGGAGAACCTGGGCGCCTTCAAGGATCCGCGGACCGGCAAGCGCATCGGGACCTACGGCATCCACTCGGATGCGCAGAACAACGCCTATCTGCTCGACTTCGCGGCCGGCAACATCGTCAGAATCGACGCGAAGACCAAGAACGTGACCATCTACCTGACCCCGACTCCGGATTCGCGCCCGCGCCGCGGTCGCGTCGATCACCTTGGTCGCTTGTGGTTCGCCGAATATCAGGGCAACGCCATCGGCATGTTCGATCCGAAGACCGAGCGCATCACGGAGTGGAAGGTGCCGACGCCGTGGAGCGCGCCCTACGACGCGGTGGCCGGACGCAACGGCGAGGCGTGGACGGGGTCGATGCTCACCGACCGCGTATCGCGCCTGGACATCCAGAGCGGGCAGTATACGGAGTACATGCTGCCGCGCCCGACCAACATCCGCCGCGTCTATCTCGACGATTCGAGGAGCCCCGGAACCCTCTGGATCGGCAGCAACCACGGCGCGTCCATCGTCAAGGTCGAACCGCTCGATTAGCTCGTGAGGCCGACCGACCCCACCGTCGCCGCGGTCGTGCGCGAGCAGACGGGCCTGGCGTGGTCGCGCGCGCGCGACCTGTGCGCCGAGGGACGCGTCACGGTGAATGGCGAGCGCTGGCTCGACTCGGCCTTGCGCGTTCCTCCCGGCGCGGTGGTGGTCGTCGACGAACGCGCACCGAAGGTCCTTACCGGCGCCCTGCCCGAGAGCGCCATCGCGTACTTCGACCGCGACGTCGTCGTCGTCGACAAGCCCGCCGGACTGCTGAGCGTCGCCTACGAGCCGGGCGACAAAGACACCCTCGCCGACTGCACGCGAGCCTCGCTGCGACGAATGCGCGGACGCGGCTCAGGCCGCGGGCTCGGCGTGGTTCACCGGCTCGACAAGGACACGAGCGGCCTGAT
>Ga0075426_10001956_pt1 | contig 14757 bp, 10 predicted proteins | sample SoiMethybrSBSTD5_FD_75304 | JGI IMG/M metagenome (GOLD analysis project Ga0075426, IMG submission 75304) | Bulk soil microbial communities from a Populus tree surrounding site in Tennessee, USA - Soil MetaG P. TD hybrid SBSTD5 | ecosystem: Environmental > Terrestrial > Soil > Tree plantation... | reverse complement strand
TTGACGCTATGAATTTAAAATTAGATAATTTAATTAGAACGGTTGAAATGATGTCAAAACCAGAAGTTAGAGAAACAAAAAAGAAGAAGTCGTAAATTTATTAGTTTAAAAAGATATTATTATGATGGGAAACTTTGATTCGTATTATGGAATTGGAATGAGAGCACCCCTTTGGTTGGTCGCTTTCGGACCGCTAATACTTGCTTTGATACTTTGGAGTGTCTTTTGGAAAGGACTGGCTTTGTGGCATTCAGCTCAAAAGAAACATCCTTGGTGGTTTCTAGCATTTCTATTAATTAATACTGCCGGAATATTAGAAATTGTTTATCTATTTTTTGTACTCAAGTTAAAATTTAAAGAATTGTTTAAGAAATAAAAAAACACCCCGGGTCTGCGCAGACCCGGGGTGGACTTTTCATTGTTCTCGTAACGAGTGTTTAGCTCGAAACGATGCAACGTCGCTGTCATATAGCCTCAAAGCCGCGAACCGCTTTTGAGACTAGCACTTATTTTTGGCAGGAAACACGCAAAAACCTGAAAGTTCACCTGTTTGTTTCAATCCGAGAGCCGGTGATACTTCTAGCCGCCCGAGGATCTAGCCCTTTTGCAAGTGTTTTTGGCAGCCACTATTTAGTTTCTCCTGTGTATTTTCACATCTCTAAACCGGAGAGCTTTGACCGTTTATGAGATGCAAGGTCTCTTTCAACTTTTTACAATTAGCCAACTTTTCATCGTCAGCTACTGCGGTACTACATCTATTGTGCGCAAGTGGTTCCGTCCTATCGAATCCTCGAACCGTTTGTTTGGCACGCACTTCGACTACAAAGTTTAGGAGATCCGACTGTATTTTATGCAATACAAAAATATAAGTCAATGTTTATAACTAAAATTACGGCTCGTAAGCGAGCCGTAATTTTGTTTTTTAAACTCAATCTATGAAAGTGAGAGCAATTCCAGCTTTTCCAGCGCGGCCTGTACGACCGATTCTATGAATATAGTCTTCGTGAGTAGCAGGAAGTTCATAGTTTATAACGTGAGTGACGTTTGGAATATCCAAACCTCTTGCAGCCACATCAGTAGCAACAAGTACGTTAATAATATTGTCTTTAAATGCTCTAAGTGAACTTTGTCTCTGATTGTGATTCTTATCTCCGTGAATTGATCCTACTTTAAGTCCTTTTTCTTTTAGAGTATTCGAAAGTCTTTCTACACCGTGCTTTGTACGGCCGAAAATTAAAACTTTATTAAACTCCGGTTTGATCAAAAGCTCGTGTAAAAGATCTATTTTCTGCGCGCCTCTTACATAGATCACATCCTGATCCACAGACTTTGCGGTATCTCCGGTTTTAACAGAAATATTCACAGGGTTTTTCAAGAATTCATTTATGATTCTTTTAATATCGGCTGAAAGGGTAGCAGAGAAGAAAAGTGTCTGATGATATTTTGGCATCGCAGAAATAAGAGCTCTCATATCGTTTATGAATCCCATATCAAGCATTCTGTCTGCTTCGTCTAGCACAACAGTTTGGAAACTATCCAAGCTAAAGCATCTGCGTTCAAGCAAATCTTTCAATCTTCCCGGCGTACCGATAAGAAAGTTGTAACTTCTGCGCAAATCTTTCATCTGCCAGGATATAGGTGCTCCTCCGACTGCACATACAGAAAATATCTGCATACCGAAAGCAAATTTTCTCAATTCCTGATCTATCTGAATAGCAAGCTCGCGTGTAGGAGCCATTATCAAAATCTTTTGATTTCTATCTCTTGCGACTTTATCTATAAGAGGGATTACAAAAGCTGCTGTTTTTCCGGTACCTGTGTTTGCAATACCTACAAGATCAGAGCCGGACAAAATTGTCGGAATGGCTTGATCCTGAATAGGGGTTGGGTGCACATACTTTGAACTCAAGACATTGTCTTTCAATCTTTGGTCTATGGCAAAGCTGGCAAAAGAATTTACCGGTTTGTATGGCTCAACATCCACAATTGGAGTTGCTTTATTTATAAATTTTGACACGTCTTTAAAAGAAGCGTGTTTGCGTCCGCCAGATCTGGAAGAGCCTCTGTGGCCGCCAAAACGTGAAGGACGTCTGCCAAAGCGTGAGCTGTGGCTTGATTTTCTATACATATATTTTTGAACTTCTTCTAGTCTTTAAAATAAGAGCAAGCCGACTAGGGTCTCTTAAGTTCCAAAAAATATATGGATCAAAGAGATTAACTTACTTGTCTATAATAGCTTATATCAGGTATTTTGTCAACCTTTCAGGTTTGTTGCAGAAAAGCAGGGGAGTTCTATAATTATATGGATTATTAGTTTTAATCCTTAAATAATATGTTAAATAGAAACAAAACTGGTTTGGCCCTTGGTTCACTCACAGGTTTAGGCCATTTAGTTTGGGGTGTTGTTGTTTATCTAGGTTGGGGCCAGTCACTTATAAATTTTATCTTTACCTTACATTCTCTAAGCGTGCCTGTGACTGTAGCTAATTTTGATTTGATGCGTTCAGTATGGCTTGTAGTCGTCACAGCAGTTATCGGTTATGTCTTAGGTTTCGTTTTTGCGACAATCTGGAATAAGGTTCACAAATAATCATTGTGATATAATTTAGAGATTATTAGTATTAATTTAAACATATGGCAAAAGGAGATTCACATCCAAAAGAGAGGCCACCAAAGAAGCCTAAAGCAAAGTAGCAATAAAATGTCCGCGACCTAGTCGCGGACATTTTATTTTGTAGTATAATAGAATACAAATGGAAGAAAAATTCGGAATAAAAACTTTATTTTTTTATTTCTATCAAAGAGTAACTCCGGGACTTGTACTTTTAATACTTGGCGCAAATCTGCCAAAGATCAGCCAGTTTGTAATTTCCGCAGGAAATGTAAATCCAAGTCCAGCTTCTATTGAAACTATAAACAGAGTGGGGAATATTCTTATGGCGGTAGTAATCGTCTTTGCCCTGCTTATTATGGTGCTTGGAGTAATCTTGAGCTTTGTAAAATATGTGAGCAGCACCTACACACTCGGAGATTATGCCCTTACAATGAGACATGGATTAATCGGAAGAGTTGAAATATTAATTCCTTACAAACAAATACAATCTGTTGATACGAATCAAAGCATATTATTTAGAATGATCGGCTTGAGTCATCTTGTCGTCTTATCCGCCGGGAATGAAGAGGGTAGAGGAAGTGGAATCAAAGGGGATGAAGTCTTTCAGGTTATAGACAGCTCTATAGGGGAATATATAAAAGAGGAACTTTTGAAAAGGGCGAATCTTAGATAATTTACTATTTTCTTGACATTCTGTACTAAATGGTATAGTATAGAAACTAATTAGGAATGAGTTTGGATATTTGAGAGGCTAGTCGTCTTTCGTTTCAAAGGAGGTCTTAAGGTTTATTAAGTGCGGTAATTATTTTAGAATGAAGAAATTATATGTAGGTGGTATTTCTTACAATACCACAGAGAGCGGTTTATCAGATGCTTTTTCAAAAGCAGGAGAAGTTGCTTCAGTAGCAATCATCATGGATAAAATGACAGGCAGATCAAAAGGATTCGGCTTTGTCGAAATGTCTACCACAGACGGTGCAAAATCTGCAATCGAAATGTGGAATGGTAAAGAGCTCGATGGCAGAAAACTAACAGTCAACGAAGCAAGACCAAAGGAAGAGAGACCATCAAGATACTAAACTAAAACTATAGTATTAAAATAAAAAGACCTGCGAAAGCGGGTCTTTTTATTTGTAAAATATCTATAATATTAAAAGCGCCTAGAGGGATGAAATCCATAGGCGCCTTTTTTGATCAAGAGATGATCAGTTATAGCAAGGTAGGTAACTTTCTGACAAATTGATCAGCATTCTTTTGGTTATCTTGATGGCAGAAAAGGGAAGGTTCCCAACTTTGACGTTTCCGATGATGCTACCGAGAATTTCTTTGTCGCTCCAGCCCATCAAGTGCCAGCAGATGAGGTGCACGAAGATCCTCCTTTCCAGATCGTCGTCCATAATTACCTACTTATAAAGAACGTTTGTATTTCTAGGTATAGTTTAACGCTATTCATAAAAAAGAAAAGGGCGTGCGACACATGTGTCGCACGCCCTCAACCAGATTTACTGGACTACCAAACTCCCTTCGGGAATCATGAACTCGTATTTAAATTCCCGATGAGCAAATACAATTTTCCAAGACCAGAGAGAATCTATAGGTTCACTTATATAGATTCTAACTTCAGCAGACTTTGACTTACCCTTGAAGTAATTGACTTTGATAACTTCACTTTCTGAAATGGTTTCAACCACGTGTCGTTCATTACCTTCAAGGTAATAGGCATAGCGTGTCTCAGGGTCTTGTCCGAAGCTACCGGGAACATAACGAGCGGTAAGGTAGGTCTTGTTGCTCTTCGCTGGTACACCTTGGAAACTTCCAAGTTTTGCAACAGTAAACTTCGTAAGTTTCATCTGTGGCAAACGACCAAGGGACATAGAGACTAGACAACCCATACCCAAACTAAACAAGACAGAAAGGAAATCCGTCCTCCAAAAAGGATCTCCTAAGGATGGGCCAATCCGCTTATTCACATAAATCAACATAGCTACTGCAAAAAGGAACATGCTAAGCATTTGTTGCCTCCTTTTTTAAAGAACTTTAGTTAGTTTTAACTTCCAAATGCTAGTTTAGCGCTATATTAGATAAAATCAAGGTATCCACAACTTGGCTTGACTTATTTCGAAGGTAGATTATACTGACTTTAACTTTAAAACGACTGAGTTGCGGGTGTAAAGTGTGCGCAGTAGGCTAGATTAAGTTGCTAATATCTTGCTTATACAAATAAGTTAAAATTTAAGAAGGAATAAATAACCTTTCACGTAGAGGCTTGTTTTTTGTTTTTAAATTTTACTTTATTTTCTATCGACAAGATTGATTATTTAGTTTTTATTTATATAAGAGTCAGAAATATTTTATTAAGAGATAAATTTTACTATCAAAATGAAAACAACTGCAAATGTCTTGGCACAAGGAATCACCGGAGGAAAACTGGAAAAGAAGTATTTCAGTAAATTCAAAGAACCTCTTACAGATGTTCCAAACCTGGTTGACCATCAAGTAAGGTCATACCAATGGCTTCTCAAGGATGGAATAGCGGAAGTATTGAAGGAATTTTCACCTATAAAGGATTATGCGGACAAAAAGTTTGAATTGTCTTTTTCTTCATTTGAAATAAGCGAGCCAAAATACACGGAGTTTGAAGCAAAAGAAAAAAAGATCTCCTACGACGGACAACTAAAAGTAAAAGTTAAACTAAAGAATAAAACTCTTGGTACGGATACGCAGCAAGAAATATTCCTCTCTGATGTTCCTTTGATGACTAATCACGGTACCTTTATTATAAACGGTATTGAAAGAGTTATCGTTCCACAGCTTGCAAGATCATACGGAATCTTCTTCACTCTAAATGACACGAAAGGAAAGAATTTGTTTGGAGCAAAAGTTATTCCTGCAAGAGGCGTATGGCTTGAAATGGAGTCAGAAATTGATGGCGCAATATATGTAAAAATTGATAAAAAGAGAAAGTTTGCTATTTCTTCTCTTCTAAGAGTCCTTGGAATAAAAACTGACAAGGAAATGCTTGATCTTTTCAAAGGCGATGCAGCTGCGGTAAAAGTGATGGAAACAGTTCTCGCAAAAGATCACACCAAAAATCAGGATGAATCATATTTGGATATATACAAAAAACTAAGAGACGGAGATTTGGCTGCAGTTGAAAACGCAAAAGGATTCATCCAAGCAATATTCAGCCCGGAAAGATATGATGTATCAAAAGTAGGAAGATTTAAATTTAACAAGAGATTCCATAAAGGAATGGATGAAAAATCTCTTGAACAAAAAACTCTTGATGTTCACGATATTGTAGCGATAATCAAAAATATTGTCGCTCTTAACAATGATCCTGAAGCAAAAGAGGATGATATTGACCATTTGGGCTCAAGAAGAATCCGCTTTGTAGGAGAGCTTCTTCAGCAAAAAGTCAGAGTTGGTATAACTCAGATGAAAAGAAATATTCAGGACAGAATGTCTACTGTAGATCCTGATATCAAAATGCCGGTGCAATTTATTTCTCCAAGACCTTTGCAAGCTAGAATAAAAGAATTCTTCACTACCGGCCAGCTTTCACAGTTCATGCAACAGACAAATATTCTTGAGGAAATTGAGCATTTAAGAACACTTTCAGCGCTAGGACCTGGAGGACTTACGAGAGAAAGAGCGGGTTTTGAAGTTCGTGACGTTCACCCATCTCACTACGGAAGGGTTTGTCCAATTCACACTCCTGAAGGTCAAAACATCGGTCTTATCTTGAGACTTTCCACATACGCAAAAGTAAATAGTTTTGGAATGATAGAAACTCCATACGTAAAAGTAAAAAATGGAGTTATCACAGGTGAAATAAAATATTATAACGCTCTTGAGGAAGAAAACTTTAAGATAGCTCACGGCGCAACTCAATACGACGATAAAAATAAAATAATTGAAGACGAAGTTGAGGTTCGTTTAAACGGAGCACCAATGATGGTTTCAAAAGAAGAGGTAGACCTTATAGACGTATCTGCAAATCAAGCATTTTCTGTAGCGACATCTATGATTCCTTTCCTAAATCATGACGATGCGAACAGGGCTCTCATGGGTACAAACATGCAAAAGCAAGCTGTACCTTGTGTAATCGCCGAAGCGCCTCTTGTAGCTACAGGTATAGAAGCTGAAGCCGCAAAATACACAGGTAGAGTTATCTTTGCCGAAGAAGAAGGAACTGTCACAGCTGTTGATGCTTCAAAAATTATCGTAAAAGGAACAAAGAATGGAAAAAATAAAGAATATAAACTTGTAAGCTTCTCAAGAACAAACGGTTTTACTCTCTCTCACCAAAGACCATCAGTAAACCTTGGACAAAAAGTTAAAAAAGGAGATCTTCTTGCAGATACATCATCATCCGTAAACGGAGAAATGGCTATCGGTCAAAATGCTCTTGTGGCATTTATGACTTGGGGAGGTTATAACTTTGAAGACGCTATCATTATCTCTGAAAGAGTAATTCAAAACAATAAATTCTCATCTATACATATTGAAGAGTTCGTAGTAAACGTCCGCGATACAAAACTCGGTCCGGAAGTCACCACTCACGATATTCCAAACGTCGGTGAAGCAAAACTAAAAGATTTGGATGAAGACGGTATCGTAAGAATCGGCGCTGAAGTAGCTCCGGGAGATATTCTCGTGGGTAAAATCACTCCAAAAGGAGAAACACAGCTTACTCCGGAAGAAAGACTTTTGAGATCAATCTTTGGTGAAAAAGCCAGAGACGTAAAAGATACTTCAAAGAGAATTGAGAGCGGTAAAAAGGGAAGGGTTATTTCTGTAAAAATATTCTCAAGAGAAAATGGAGACAAGCTTGATTCTGGAATCATAAAAAGAATTCACGTTGAAATCGCCCAGCTTAGAAATATTTCTGTCGGTGACAAACTTGCGGGAAGACACGGAAATAAAGGTGTTATCTCAAGAGTGCTGCCTGTAGAAGATATGCCTTATATGGAAGACGGTACACCTATAGACGTTATTCTTACTCCTCTTGGTATTCCAAGCCGTATGAACCTCGGACAGGTTCTTGAAATGCATTTGGGTCTTGCCGCAAATACTTTGAACTATCAGGCGGTTGTTCCTCCATTTATGGGAGCAACAAATGATGAAATAAAAACCGAGCTAAAGAAAGCCGGATTCAAAGAAGATGGAAAGATGAAACTTTATGACGGAAGAAATGGAGAATCATTTGATCAGGAAATTTCTGTCGGATATATGTACATATTGAAACTTCACCATGAGGTAGAAGACAAGATACACATGAGATCCATCGGTCCTTACTCAATGATCACACAGCAACCGCTTGGAGGAAGAGCTCAAAACGGAGGACAAAGATTTGGAGAAATGGAAGTCTGGTCACTTTTGGGATACGGAGCCGCATATACGCTTCGTGAAATGCTTACAATTAAATCAGACGATATTATCGGCAGAGCTGCAGCTTTTGACTCAATCGTCAAAGGGGAAAGGATTAAACAGCCGAATTTGCCGGCATCATTTAAGGTGCTCTTGAACAGTTTGAGAGGCCTTGGTCTAAATGTTGAGACAAGAAATGAAAAATTAGCTGATGATAAATAAATAAACATATGCAAAACAAACCTATGAAAACAACAAAGCAAACATCAGACCAAGATTTCAACATTGTCTCAATAAACATAGCTTCACCAGAAGTTATCGCTAAATGGTCATTCGGAGAAATCACAAAACCAGAAACTATAAACTACAGAACTCAAAGATCCGAGAGAGGCGGACTTTTTGATGAAAAAATATTCGGTCCGGACAAGGATTATGAGTGTTATTGCGGAAAATACAGAGGTATCAGATACAAAGGTATTATTTGTGAAAAGTGCGGAGTGGAGATAACAAAATCAATAGTTAGAAGAGAAAGAATGGGTCATATAGAATTATCCAGCCCTGTTTCTCATATCTGGTTTTTGAGAGGAACTCCATCAAGACTTGGAGCAATAATGGGTATGTCGGTTTCTGATCTAGAAAAGGTTATTTACTTTGCCGGATACATAGTCACAAAAGTTGCCGATTCAGAAAAAGCAAGAATTTTGAAAGAAATTGACAATGAATTCAAGAATAAAGTAAAAGCCGTTTCCGATGACAAGACCAAAGAAGCTCTAAAAGAAATGGCAACGAATGCCAAGAAAGAGGTTGATTCTATTCAGGAAGGAAAAGTTTTGGACGAGGTTATGTATCACAAATTCTCCATCAAATACGGAGCCGCTTTTGAAGCTGGAATCGGAGGAGAAGTCGTATATGAAATATTAAAGAAAATAAATCTTGTTGATCTTGAAAAGAAGATTGTTGCCGGACTTGAAAAAGCAAATGCCGTAGACAGCGAGAAAATGAATAAGAGATTAAGCTTGATCAGATCAATGATCGCATCAGGTTCAAGACCGGAGTGGATGTTCCTTACAAAGATTCCTGTTATTCCACCTGCACTTCGCCCTATGGTACCACTCGACGGAGGAAGATTTGCCACATCAGATATAAACGATCTTTACAGAAGAGTTATAAATAGAAACAACAGACTTATAAAATTGAAGGAAATCAGCGCTCCGGATGTTATTCTTAAAAATGAAAAGAGAATCCTACAAGAGGCTGTAGATGCGCTTATCGATAACAACATCAGACACGGAAATTCTTTGTTCTCCGCACTTGAGAGTTCTTCACAAAAGAGACCTCTAAAGTCCCTTGCAGACAATCTAAAAGGAAAGAGAGGATTGTTCAGATCAAACCTTTTGGGTAAAAGAGTAGACTATTCCGGTAGATCGGTTATTGTCGTCGGTCCTGAACTAAAACTTGATCAATGCGGACTTCCAAAGAAAATGACTCTTGAACTTTTCAAACCATTTGTCATTTCTGAAATATTGAAGAGAGAATTGGCTTTCAACATAAGAGGCGCAGGAAAACTTATAGATGAAGGGGTTCCGGAAGTTTGGGCTATTCTTGAAAATGTAATTAAAGATAAGTATGTGATGTTGAACAGAGCTCCTACTCTTCACAGGCTTGGTATTCAAGCTTTCAGACCAATACTTATTGAAGGAAATGCTATTCAGGTTCACCCACTAGTATGTACTGCTTTCAACGCAGACTTCGACGGAGACCAGATGGCTGTGCACGTACCGCTAGGAGATGAAGCTCAGATGGAAGCTCGAGAAATAATTGCTGCCAATAAAAACATATTAAAACCAGGAAACGGAGATCCAACCGTCTCTGCAAAACTTTTGGATATCGTGCTTGGTACATATTGGATGACTAAGATTGTCGAGGGAGAAAAAGGACAAGGAAAATATTTCTCTTCTACAAATGCCGCTATCATCGCTTATGATTTTGACGCTATTTCACTAAGAGCAAAAATTAAAGTTTTGCCTGGAACTAAAACAAAATACGCTCAGTTCAAAGGACAGCTTTTTGAAACCACTGTAGGAAGATTGCTATTTAATACCGTTCTTCCGAGCGACTATCCTTTCGTAAACAAAGAGATAGATAAAAAGGAAATGGTAAAAATTATTGACGACCTTATCATTCAGCATGGTCCAAACAATATCGCTCCAATCATGGATAAGATTAAGAACTTCGGTTTCAAATATGCCACTTACTCCGGTATCACATGGGCTATTGATGATATTCAGATTCCGAGAGAAAAAGGTGCCCTTGTAAAAATCTCAAAAGGAAAATCGGCAGAAGTTACGAATCAATTCCACGAAGGTTTGATTACGTCTGAAGAGAAAGTCAGAAAGAATATTGAAATCTGGCAGGAAACAAAAGGCGACTTGGAAAAACTCATACCGAAAAATATTGATACAAACGGCCCTGCATATGATATGTGGAAATCAGGAGCAAGAGGATCTCTAGGATCACTCGTTCAGATGGCTTGTATGAAAGGTATGATCACAAACATCGTTGGTGAGACTATTGAGTTCCCAATTATCAATTCTATGAAAGAAGGTCTTACTCCGATTGAATATTTCATTACGACTCACGGTTCAAGAAAAGGTTTGACTGATACTGCGCTAAATACCGCAAAAGCCGGATATCTTACAAGAAGATTGTTTGATGTGGCTCAAGATATCATCATCACAGAAAGCGACTGCGGAACAAAAGATGGAATAAGCATAAACAAAAGTTCTGGTATGGGAACAGGGTCTTCTCTTGCTAAGAAAATAAGAGGAAGAATTCTTGCTGAAAACGTTGTAGATGCAAAAGGCAATATAATGTTCAAAAAAGGTGATGCTCTATCAAAATTGGATGCAGAAAAGATTGATAATGAAGGAGTAGATACAGTTGTCATAAGATCACCTCTATCTTGTAAAACTCTTCACGGAATTTGTAAGAAGTGCTATGGAATAGACCTTGGTAAAGGTTCGCTTATAGACGTAGGTGAAGCAGTCGGTACAATTGCCGCTCAAGCTATCGGAGAACCTGGAACACAGCTCACTATGAGAACTTTCCACGCCGGAGGTACAGCATCTGCAGGTGGAGATATCACTCAAGGTTTGCCTAGAGTTGAAGAAATATTTGAAAAGAGAAAACCAAAGAATCCTGCCGTCGTTGCAACCGTAAACGGAACTGTTACTTCAGCAAAAGATTTTGGCAAGGAAAAAATAATTACAGTTATGGCTGACATTGAAGACAAAGGAAAAGTTAAGAAAGGTGGTGAAATTGAATATGTTTACAGCCCAAAGAGAACTCCTCTTGTAAAATCCGGAGATAAGATTGTGAAGGGTCAAATATTGACTGACGGTTCTGCAGATATTGATGAAATATTTGAATATGCCGGAAAAGAAAAAGCGATGGAATACATTATCAGTGAGGTCAGCAAACCTTACGAACTTCAAGGAGAAGCTGTGGCCAGAAAGCATATTGAAATCGTCGTTAAACAGATGTTTTCAAAGAAAGTTATCACTGAAGCCGGTTCATCAAAGAATTACTCCATGGGAGACATCATTGACGAGCTTGATTTGGTAAATGAAAATAAAGAAATAAAAGAAGATAAGGGTCAGCCGGTTGAAATCAAGCCTTTAGTTATGGGAATCACGGAATCATCACTCTCAAGAAAGAGCTTCCTTTCAGCCGCATCCTTCCAACACACAGTTAGAATACTTATAAACGCCGCCATAAAAGGCACTAAAGATCCTCTAGTCGGTCTAAAAGAGAATGTCATTATCGGAAGAGTCATACCAGCAGGTACAGGATTTAAAGGCAGTGAAAAGTTTGAAATGATAGACGAACTTCAAAAGAAATTAAAAGATACTGAGTACGATTCCAAAGGCTACTAAAAATTCGGACGTGACGGGTGAGTATAATTTTAAAATATGTCATCTTCCGTTGAACAAATAAAAGAAAGATTAAATATTGAGGATGTTATCGGCTCATACATCAAACTGGAGAGAGCCGGCAGCAATCTGAAAGCAAGGTGTCCTTTTCACAATGAAAAAACGCCGTCTTTCTTCGTGTCCAAAGACAGAGGGAATTATTATTGCTTCGGTTGTGGAGCAAAAGGAGACATATTCACATTCGTCCAAAATTTTGAGGGAATTGATTTCCTTGGAGCTTTAAAAATACTTGCAGACAAAGCTGGTATCAGACTTGAACAGCTTGAATTTAAAAATACAGATAAAAAAGAGAGACTTTTTACTTTGATGGAAGCGACTACGCTTTTCCTTCAAAATAATTTGTCCGGGGAAGAAATCCCTATGGATTATTTGAAAAAGAGAGGTCTGACTGACAAAACCATCAAAGATTGGAGAATAGGATACGTTCGTGATGAATGGCGTTCAATATCCGACTATCTTAAAAAGAAAGGATTTACGGAAAGCGATATGGAAAGAGCCGGAATCACTAAGACTGAGGGTAAAAATACTTACGACAGATTTAGAGGAAGAATAATGTTTCCGATCTTTGACAGTGCCGGCAGAGTAATAGCATTTTCCGGAAGAATCCTAAATGATGATGGTAAATCAGCAAAATATTTGAACTCTCCGCAAACTGAACTCTTTGATAAATCAAAAGTACTATACGGATATGATAGAGCCAAGCAATCCATAAGAAAATTTGATTTTTCTATAGTGGTAGAAGGACAGATGGATCTTTTGATGTGTCATCAAGCGGGATTTAGCAATGCAGTGGCAACTTCAGGAACAGCCCTTACGCCAGAACATCTATCTCTATTAAAAAGAATCTCAAATAAAGTCATTATGTCTTTTGATTCGGATAATGCCGGCGTAAAAGCGGTTGAAAAAGGCTGGGCACTTGCACTATCTCTCGGTATGGAAGTAAAAGTCGCTGTTATTCCAAAAGGATTTGATCCTGCAGATTTGATACTTAAAGATAAGGAGTTATTTAAAGATGCTTTAAAAAACTCGGTGCATATTATTGATTTTATTTTAAACAGGGTTTTACAAGAACAGACTGATCACAGGAAAATAGGGTTGGAACTTAAAAATAAAGTCCTTCCTTACGTGTACCTCCTTGAAAGTAATATTGAAAAATCGCACTACATAACAAAAATAAGCGAAAAAACAAAAATACCGGAAGATGCGATACGCGAGGATCTAAAGAAAGTGAAGTTGGATGAGGACTTAAAATATGATAGTAAATTAGATGAAAGAGTGGTAAAAACAGAAACTACAGAGACACTGAAAACCGGTTCGGCAGAAAGAAGTTTGGCAGGAATACTGGTAAGAGGTAAAAATGCGGATATTGAAGACTTGAGAAAAAAGATTCAAGACATTCTGGGCAAAGATGATTATAAGAAGTTCAATGATGAGATGAAAAGTCTATCAAATGAACTGGCGTTTGAAGCCGAAGAATATTACGGGGATAAGGATGAGAGTAAGATGAAAAAAGAGATAAAATACCTGCTAGTAAACCTGAAAGAAGATCACTATAAGCAGGAATTAAAGGATCTCTTATCGGAACTGAAAGTTGCGGAAAAAGATAAGGAAACGGATAAAGCGATATCAATACTGAGAAGATGCGATGAAATAACAAAAAAATTGAATGATATTAGAAAGGAAAGAAATGAATCATTATAAATCGCATTAATCTCAATATTTAAATAAAATGTCAAAACACAAGAAAAACAAAAAGAAAATAAAAGCTAAAAAGAGCAAAGCTTCAAAAAAGAAAGCTTTATCCAAGAAATCGGTCTTTAAAAAACTGCCTGCTTTGCCTAAAGTCTCTTTAAAGAGAAAAGAGCTTGATCTAAAAGCCGATAAGATAATCGCCAAAGGAAAAGAGAGAGGATTCATAACCTATGATGAAATTTTGAAGGAATTCCCAAAGATTGAGAATGACGTTATTTTCCTTGATGAACTTTATAATAAATTTATGACTGCCGGACTGGATGTACTCGAAGGTGGCGGGCTCTTGGAAGCAAATAATGACGAACAAATAAAGAAATATGTTTACGGCGCGAAATCTCCTGACGCCAACTATGATTCTATCCAGATATATCTAAAAGAAATCGGCCAATATCCTCTTATCAGTGCTGCTGCGGAAAAGGAACTTGCAAGAAAAATATTAAACGGTGATGCAGAAGCTAGAAATATTTTGGCAAAAGCAAACTTGAGACTTGTAGTTTCTATCGCTAAGAAATATGTAGGTAGAAGCGCCGACCTCACACTTTTGGACTTGATTCAGGAAGGAAATATCGGTCTTTTTAAAGCCGTAGATAAGTTTGATTGGACCAAAGGTTTCAAGTTCTCTACCTATGCGACTTGGTGGATAAGACAGGCTATTACCAGGGCTTTAGCAGACCAATCCAGGACTATTCGTGTACCCGTCCACATGGTTGAAACCATCGCTAAATATAGGCAGGTTTATAGGCGACTTTCGCAAGATTTGGGCAGAGAACCGCTTCCGGATGAGATTGCTAACGAAATGGGTATTGAGGTGGAAAAGATCTATATGATTGAGAAAATCGACCAGGATACTATGTCACTTGAGACTCCGGTTGGTGATGATGATGATGGCAAGTCTACACTGGGAGACTTCGTGGCTGATGACAAAATACTTTCTCCGGAGCAAGAAGCTTCAAGAAGAATTCTTTCAGACCAAGTCAAAGAAATTTTGAACGACCTTTCACCAAAAGAGAGAAAGATTTTGGAAAT
>Ga0075426_10001955_pt1 | contig 14759 bp, 15 predicted proteins | sample SoiMethybrSBSTD5_FD_75304 | JGI IMG/M metagenome (GOLD analysis project Ga0075426, IMG submission 75304) | Bulk soil microbial communities from a Populus tree surrounding site in Tennessee, USA - Soil MetaG P. TD hybrid SBSTD5 | ecosystem: Environmental > Terrestrial > Soil > Tree plantation... | reverse complement strand
TGGCCGCACCCTGGCCCAAGGCTACAAAGGCAGCGCCGATTGGGACGCCATCGCGCGCGCCGTCAAGATTGCTGAGAACTCGGGCACTTTGATTCTCGGTAACGGCGACGTGCAAGGCATGCGTGATGTCTGCCGGCGCGTGCGCGAGACCGGCGTCGATGGCGTGTTGATCGGAAGAAGCGCTCAGGGCGCGCCGTGGCTGTTTCGCAATAAGCAGGCGGTCAAGCAAACGCTCAGCTCCGGCGGTGACTTTTTATTGGAAGAGGCGCCGATTTCTCTCGATGAGAGATTTGAAATCATCGTCGAGCACAGCGAGCATTTTGAACGGCTCTGTGAATCCTCGCGCTTTGTGGCTATGCGCAAACACCTTACCTGGTACTGCCGCAACTTTCGCGGTGCTGCCGAGATGCGCGCGCACATGACTCGGGCTAATAGCGCCGCCGAGGTGCGCCGCATTCTGGCGGATTTTCTATCGTGTGGCGAGGAAGTTCACGCGGGCTTGCCCGCAGTTCACATGTACCCAGCCCAGCCGGCAATGCTTTCCGTTTCAGCTTGATCCGATTCCTTCATGGGTTTGATCCTTGCTTCGACTTCGCCGCGGCGCCGAGAGATTTTGGCGCTGCTCGGCGCGCCTTTTGAAGTTATCGCTCCGGAATTCGATGAAACGCTCAGCGCTGATTTATCGGTCGAAGATGAAGTGCTCCGATTCGCCGCCGGCAAGGCGCGTTCGGTGGCTCGTGACGAGGCGCAAAGCGTGGTCATCGGTAGCGACACGATGATCGGTCTCGACGGCGCAAAAATCGGCAAGCCCTTGGACCGCGGCGATGCCGCGCGTATTTTACATTCGCTGGCCGGCAAAACCCACATCATTTACACCGCGGTCGCGATTGTCGACGGCGATAGACCAGGCCTTACAACACTCGAAAAAGTCTCGGTCGAGATGCGTGCTTATACGGATCAGGAGATCGAAGAATATCTTTCTTGCGGCGAATCCCTCGACAAGGCTGGCGCCTACTCGATTCAAGGAAAGGGGAGCCGGTTGATCAAATCGATCCGCGGCGATTATCTCGCAGCCGTCGGCATGCCTTTAAAGCCTATCGCCGAGTATTTGAAAAGCCGGGGCATATCATTTCATCGGGACGTGGAAAAACTCTATCGTGAAAAATCCTTCATGAACTGGTCGTGGTTCGCTTGAACTGCGCTGTTGTGGTGTGAGCGCGGACAAATCTGCGCACCGGACTCATCGTCCTTCGGCGCGCACCGTAATTTGAGTTGCCGCCACTGCACCGTCTGGACTTTGGGCTCCTTGCAACGACACCTCGACGCCATTTTTGAGCGCGCTTCGATCGCTGCGGACCCGTTTAACAAGCGGAATGTTCGGCGGCACCAGGACTTTGACTGCGCCGTCCTTGTATTTGAGGCTGATCAGCCTGCCTTTGATGTCTTTAATCTCGACGTCCTCGACGTGTTCGACGTTGGCATTGGTCATCGTCGCGCCGCTCTGGGGCGCCGAGCCGAGAGGGCGGTGTCCCTCGCCGGTACCGCGCTGATCCTCAGAGAAAACATGAACCTCCGAGGCTAGAAAAGTGCCATCGGGCTGCTTGGTCGCGGTAGTGCCCAGGTACATTCCCGAACTGATCTCCGAGAGCTTGATCGGCATTTCGGCGCGAATCACGGTCTTATCGCTCAATATCGTCTTCACGTCGCCGTTGGCGCTGCTCACGATCAGCTCTTGGCCCGCCAGGCCAGCGATTTTGCCCATGACAGCAATTGTCGCCGGTTGAGCAAAGCTGGATGCCGGAGACATGAGAACCACTCCCATCAAACCCACTCGCAATAATATTTTGCCATGATAAACCGTTGTTCGTTTCATTGCCCTTCCTCCTCCCGTCGCTATACTTCACCGCGGCAATCGCTACAAGGAGGCTGAGATCTGTTCTTCTTGTCCGATGGGAAAACGGAGTTGGCCGTAACGAGGTAACAATTGCCGACGAATGGCGATTTCTGGCCGGGGTGGGACAAATTTTGTTCAGCTCTATGATCCCATTTATGTTTATTTGGCGTTTCTTTCATCGCTTACGACTGGTATGGAGCTTGCTCTATGGATCTAGGCGAGATTGCTATGAAACCATTAAACAACTATTCAAGCCCCGATCAGAATTGGCAATGGCCCGAAAAAACCTGGTTTCGCGAGCGCCTTAATGCGATCAAAGCGCGCGAAAATGAGCAGCGTCGTAAAACGCTGGTCGGGAATCAGACAACTCAGGGGGCCAGCGAACCAGCCAATTCCGAAAAGGGTCAGTTGAAGGCCGGTTGAGCGGTCGAAATCGCTCTCCAGCTTTTCTTCAATCCCGTTTCTTCCGAGTCGTCTGTCCAATCCGTCGGACCCATTGCCGGTATCTCCGGAAAGCCACCCCGCAAGCCGGACATAAATTTTTTTAACCACCCATTCTCTCAATTCTAGGGATCTGTTACAAAGATCGACGCTTCTTGCCATTCCAGGGCAAGCGTGAACCGCCGTCTGATCTAACGGAGTGAATGTCTATTATTTCGCTTGTATTTTTGCGGCTGGAATTGTAAGCGATGCTAAATTTGCGGTATCGGAGCGGAGGTCATAGTGATGGCACAAGCAGCAACGAACGGTCAGAGCTGGGATTTGGCGGCCGACGTCGTGGTCATCGGATCGGGGGCGGCGGGGTTGCCTGCGGCGATTAAGGCTGCAGACGGCGGCGCCTCCGTAATTGTCGTCGAGACGAACTACGACATCGGCGGGCATGCGATCATCAGCGGCGGCAATGTGCCGCTTGGCGGCGGCACCAGCGCGCAAAAAAAGTACGGCATTCAGGACTCACCGGATACTGTCTTTTCAGACCTGACCGACTGGACCATCGTGCAAGCTAACGGCTGGCCGGATTTCCGTTATAACGACCGCGAAGTGATGCGCGCGTTCGCGGATCATTGCGCGTTGACCTACGAATTTCTCCTGGAAAGCGGCGTGAAGTTCAAAGAAGTCGCGCCGGACAACCAGGGCGGACACAATTTGGGAAACTCGGCGCCGCGCGAAAACCATGCGTTTTGGACCAAAGGCGCGGGGTATGAGAGTCCCAACAACCGAGCGGGAACCGGCGTAATCCGTCCGTTGGAAAATAGCGCTCGCGCCAAAGGTGTTAAATTTTTGTTGAACTATAAAATGACGAGCTTTCAGCGCGAGCGACAAAACGCGGGGCGCGTGATCGGCATCACGGCCGAGTACACGCCGCGCATCATGCCCGGGCAATCGACGCCGCTAAAAAGTTTCCGCTCCGACGGCAACATCGACAGCACGAAACCGAAGATGACGATCCTTGCAAAAAAGGCCGTGATCGTCGCGACGGGGGGCATGACGAGCAACTTGAATTTCCGCCGCATGTTCGACCCGAGGTTGACGGCCGTGCTGACCGTCGCCGGCGAGCCTTACAGTTACCAGGATGCCACCGGCGAGCTGGCCGCCATGGCGATCGGCGCATCGCTCTGGGGACTGGTGAATCAGACCTTGGAAAACGGCGACAATATTCGCACCCAACGGGTGTTGGCGACAAAATGGAATTACATGACTTGGGAACTCGAAAGTCCTATTTTTCCCCTGGTGCGATCCACCGGTTTGAGCGTCAAGGATTGGCACGATCTCATTTTGGTCAACCAAGTCGGCAAGCGCTTCTACGACGAGACCAAGGGCGATTATCCGCACGGCAACGTTTACAAGGACATCGATCCGTATATTCCAAATGACTATCGCAACAACGAGAAGATAGACTACCATCCCAGTAAGTATAATTTCTTTAATGCCGCGGTAGCGATGAATGAGTATTCCCAAGCGCCCGATTATTCCGCCGGACCGATATGGGCGATCTTCGATGCCGATGCCGTCAAGCGCGAAGGTTGGAAAACCACGCCGCCCTATGTCGATCCTGACGGATATTTTTTCAGCGCGAATACGCTTCCGGATCTAGCCGCCGCGATTAAGAATGAGTATCAGGCCAAGCCGATGAACGGGAAGATTTTGCAGGCCGCCGTGGAGCGCTACAATTCTTTTGTCGAAGCGGGCGAAGACGTGGATTTCGGCAAGCCGAAGCCGAAGCACAAAATCCAGACGCCGCCGTTCTATGCCGCTTGGGCGACGCCAAACGTGCACGACACGCGCTCGGGCTTACGCATCAATGCCAAATGCCAAGTGATGGACATGAACGGTCAAGTTATTCCGGGCCTTTATTGCGCCGGTGAAAGCGCAGGTGGTTTTAATCAACATGGGTTGGGGCGCTGCACCACTCAGGGATTCATTGCCGGCACCAACGCCGCGCGGGAAGCAACCAAGTAGATGCATCGCAGTGGATCTAGATCCACTGCGATGCCTGGAAGAACGCGTTGAGATTAAGTATCGCTCCCTTCAGTGACTTTAGAAATGGTAAATTCGTTTATCCAAACGACTAACGCGTGGGTGCTGATCACGGCGATTCTCGCATTACTCTTGTGTCTCGCCATCATTTGGTTGTTCTCCGATCTCGAACTGAAGTTTCCGGGTAGCGAACGAGCTGATTTATCTGTCAGAAAGCAACTAGGTAAATTTTACATTGCCTGTGCTCTCACGGTCGTTGTTGCTCCAGTTCTGCTTTTCAATGTGGAGTCTTTAAGATATTGGGCTGGCGCATCTTGTTTTTTACTGTCGTTAGTTTATCTGCATCGCGCATGGCGTTGTTTGGGAAGGAGTCGCGCCCACTCGAAGATTGACCCTCGGGATGCTGCGCGCGAAGTGGCGCTGGTTGAAGAATCGCTCTCGTTGCATAGGAAAGCCAAGCTCGTTCAATGTACAAAACGCTTGATTCAAATAATGGTCATTGTGGTTGTGTATGTCTATGCTCGAGGATCTGCTTATTTCTCGCTGTTTGATCTTTGTGCTTTTGTTTTCTTATTGATTTGCCTCGATCTGCAATTTCTGACGACTGGCAGGGAACTTAGAAAAAGACTTGACTGGTTACAGCAATCTCCAACCAATCCTGTTTGATAAATTCCGCACCGACACGTTATCGATACAGCGACTCGATAAAATCTCCCGCCTGCAACTGGCGCACGAAGCGATCGTCGAAAAATTTATTGGGATCTAAATCTTTTGCTTTGGGATTGCGCTCGGCGAGCTCTTCTAAGACGGACCTGACCGCATCGGCGGTCGTCAGCGGTGTTTTCATCATGTACTTGGCGATCTGAACATCGTAGGATTCCGCAAGTAAATCCATGTCGGTGGTGCGCAGGTATTTGGACAATACTTTCAGCGTGAATGCGCGGTCTTTCTTCATCAAAGCGATCGCTTCGATCTCCGCCGAAAGATAGCGGCGCACCAGATCGGGATCGTCGCGGACGATGTCGCCGCGGGTAGAAACGCCGGTCGAGGCGTAGGGAATATTGAGCGACGGCAGATGCAGCATGACGCGGTTGCCGAGTTTCACTGCTCGGCTGGTCGCTGGATAACCGAACACACCGGCTTGCACGCGATTGCCTTGCAGCGCGCCGACGATCCAGTCGCCGGCGCCGATCTCGACGATGTGCACGTCCTTACCCGGCTCGAGACCGAAATGTTTGGCGGCAAGACGCGCGCCGGTGTGAAGCGAAGTGCCGAAGCGGCTGATGCCGATGCTCTTGCCGCGCAATTGCTCGGCTTTCTCGATCTCCGGCCGGACAACCAAATTCAACACCAGCGTCCCCACCATCGTCGCGACGATCTTCAAGTCGGCGCCGCCGACCACCGCGCCGGTCGTGGTACCGCCGGCGATCTGAACAAACGACACTTCGCCGGCGATGAGCGCGTTGGTGCCTTGCACGCCGCTCGGTGTCGCGATCACTTCGACTTGTAAGCCGTATTTTTTGAAGATACCGGCTTCATGAGCGGCCCACGGCGGCACCATGGAGCCCGAGATCGATGTGATGGCGGCGCGAATTTTACGAGGGCTGGAAATTTCACCGCCGTTGACGGAGCGGCAGTGGCTGAAACAACCTAGAACACACAAGACGAGAAGCGATCGCCCAATCAGCATTGCCTACCTCCGGAAAATTTGTCCAAACGTTTTGCAACAGATAGCTGATCGCATTGTCCGCCGTCAACTTGGGGACGAAAGATCGTGTGAACTTTACGATGGGATTGATCTAGAGCGCCTTCCTTCAGCGAATGTTCCCGACTTGTGCGCTTCCTCTGGCATTGGCTCGGTAAAGAATTTACCATTAGTTCGCCGGGCATCAGTTGCGTCCGATTGCTTGTGCAATTTTTTTGATCCGGAGAAATCGTGATAACAATCTCGAGCGAGCCGAACGAAACAAACGGTTACCTTGCCGCGCACGTGAATCGGCTTATTGCGAGCCTGCGCCATTGGACCGGCAGGAATCTTGTCGGCGTCGATTTGCCTGCTGTGGAGCAGGCGCGCCAGCTTTTTCTTGCGCCGTTCGTCGTCTTGTCGCACAACCAGACCTCCGATCCGATCTTGAACTATGCGAACCTGGCCGGCTTGCGTCTTTTCGAGCTTGGCTGGGACGAGCTGACATGCTTGCCCTCGCGCCGCACCGCCGAGCCGGTCCATCAAAATGAGAGGGAGCGTTTGTTGGAGGCGGTGACGCGCCAGGGATATATCGACAACTACCGGGGCATCCGGGTGTCCAAAACCGGGCGACGCTTTTTTATCGAGCAGGCGACGGTGTGGAATTTATTCGATGAAAACGGCGTAACTTGCGGACAGGCTGCGACCTTTAGTGAATGGCGTTATTTAGATTAGCCTTTGCCGGTTTATCTCCAAGTATTGCTGTCCGGTCGTCGCGAGCGTTCTTTATACATGCGCAACGCCTGATCGCCGATGGCGCCGGCCAGAAACGCTTCCGCGTGACGCTGGCCGTCGCGGGTTTGATATTCGACCTTTATCGAGTCAAACGGAATGGCCGAGTCGGAATTGCTGACGCGCAGCAGGCGCGCGTGGCTATCGTCAACGCGGCGTCCGAGCGCGCGCAAAATTTCCGGCAGTCCTTCGAAGTTTACCAGCTTGAACGATTCTCGCCGTTTGGCTTTGGCCGCGGAATCGAGAGCTCTGATCTCAGCCACCGAGTAGCGCAGCTCAATGAGGTTTAAATGCGGCGGCAGGGGATCGCCGCACTGAAGGTAGAATTCCTCGCCAAAGCATTTCAATTCGAAAAGATCGATGCGCTGCTTGTCGAGCATCTGACCGATCACTCGAAGAGCTGTCGAACATGCATCCGGTTGAGCCATAGGTTCGACTGTGTAGCGCAAAAAATATCCGCTGGCAAACGCACAGAACGGATCACTGCCGCCTGCCTTCCGTCAAACGCGGGATCGCGGAGCGGCATGCTTTTAAAGCCTGAATTCGGCGCGGCCCGACGATCCGGATCAGGGCTTGCCCGTCTCTTAAAGTGCCAAATTTTACTAAAATTTACTTGCGCCGACTGCACAGCAAGCGGAAAGATTCCCCAAACTCTCACTCAATCAGTTGAAGAGAGTTGGTATTTTTCTCTCGCGGCGCAACTTTCATCGTGTTGCTCGTTTCGACCCTTCAGGCTATTCTGCTCTATGGAAAAATGAAGGGGCTCACTCACGCACCGTTGCTGAAATGAAGTTATCCAACGTCCCGGTCGATGACGCGGGTCCAACGATATCATGAATAGTTTTCAGACAGCGAACGTGCCGCCGCGCTGGCGTTGGCGTCAACGCCTGAAAAACTCGCTTCTGTATTTCTTAATGCGTGGCGGCTGGTCGGCGGCCGAACATATGCCGATACGCGGTTTTCTCCGTCTCGGCGGTTCCTTGGCGCCTTATATATTTCGCCGTGAGGCTCGGCGCGCGAAGGCACAAATCCACGCTACCCTGCCTGATCTCGATGCGCCAAAAACTACACGCCGAATGTTCGTTCACTTCGCCGAATCGGTTTGGGAACTGTCCCGTTTGCGGCATACGGTTCCTGAGCTCGATGCTGAGGCGCGCCGTGTGCTCGACGACGTGATCGCCGAGGGCAAAGGAGGCGTGTTGATTTCCGGACATGTGGGAAACTGGGAAATTCTCGGCCAGGCGATTGCAGCGGCAGGCTATCCCATCGCAACGATTGCCAGGCCGTTCTACGATCCGCGTATTACCGCGTGGCTGCACGAGTGGCGCACCCAGCGCGGGCTTCAAATCATTTGGCGTGGCGATAACACCGGCAAGGCGATCCTGCGCATCCTACGCGCCAATCGGTTGATGGCATTTTTAATCGATCAGGATACTAAAACGGCTGGCGATTATGTGCCGTTTTTTGGCCGGCCCGCTTTTACGCCGACTATACCGGCGGCCTTGGCATTACGCATGGGCGCTCCGGTTGTATTTTGCTGGCACCATCGGCGCGCCAAACACCACAAAATCACGATCGAGCGGATCAATTACACGCGCACAGGAGACATGGAACGTGACGTGGTGGCGCTGACCGCTCTGTTGACAGCGCGCCTCGAAAACATCATTCGCAGAGCGCCGGAACAATGGGTGTGGATGCACCGAAGGTGGCGGCAGAAGTCCGAAAAACCTGCCTGAGTGATGACCGTTGCCGGAATAAAATAGCGGAACATTCGTCACCGATCGGCGCGCAATTTTTTTAGCATGCCACACGCAAAATCACTAAGAGCGATCGGCCAATCACTGGAGTCGCTGGGCGTCGTCGCGTTTGTCATGGAGAAAAACGGGCGGAGCTACATCGTGCGCAGCGAGCAGCTCCCGGAGATCGAAAAATCGAAGATGAAAGTAAGCGCAGAACAGGTTTTGGAGACCCCAAGCCCGTCGAGCATGCGCGTTCACTCCGTGCAGGAGGACGGCTCGATCCGATACGATCTCAATTATATTTCGTGGCTCGATGCCCAAGGGCGCAAAAAGCGGCGCAAGCGTTTGTCGGCGCAGACAACCGGAACCTCGCGCGTATCACAACTCTTGCGCACTCTGGGCAAACACCTGGATCAAGTGGAGCCACGCGCATTTAATATCTCATGGACAAAAGACGCGGTCTGCCTCGATTACCAGTCGGCGGATGGTCAACAAGTCCGTGAAGTGTTTTCTGTCGCAAAGTTGCGCGAGCTTACGGTCCGGTCGCGGTTTCGCCGGGCGCGCCGTCGCTAATCAGTATCTCTCTTCGAAACGTTGAAATCCTTCGCCTCGGCCACTGAGCACGCATGGGCTTGGCCGATGAAAGATTATTTGCGCATTGCGGTTGTCGGCGACTTTGATCCGGCTTCACCGTCGCAGCGAGCCACTCATGATGTCCTCGCCAACGCCACATTCTTGCGCCGCGCGCCGGAAATGACAAAACTATAACTGTTGCCATGCTGGCTGGTTGATCGAAGTACTTGGGCTGAGGAAATAATTCATGTGCTGAAAACGGAGATGTCGAATGGATTTTCCCAAAGATAAAAGAAACGACCCTGAGAGCGACGATGAAGCCAAGGTTCGATTGCTTTACCAGACGTTACTGGCAGCGTGGAACGATAAAGACGCGCGCAAGATGGCCGCGCTGTTTTCTGAGAGCGGCAATGTGATCGGATTCGATGGCAGTCAAATGGATGGACGAAAGCAAATCGAATCTGTGCTCGGCCAAATTTTCGCCGATCATCCGACACCCGTCTATATTGCCATCGTGCGAGAAGTGCGTTTTCTCGCTTTCGGCGTGGCGATACTTCGCGCCGTCGCCGGGATGGTGCCGCGCGGGCAGTCCGACATCAATCCCGCGCTCAACGCGATTCAATCTTTAGCCGCGACTGAGGAGCAAGACCGATGGCGTATAGCGCTGTTTCAAAATACTCCCGCGGCGTTTCACGGCCGGCCGGAACTGAGCGATCAACTGACTGAAGAACTGCGCCGAGCGTTGCGTGCTTCGCAGTCCGGTAGTTAAATCCAGGCGAGTTGGCTGCTTTGGTCTGACACGTCGGATTAATTTCGCCCATCATTCGCTATTGACGGATTCGTTTCGGCTTTCGTATATAGTCGCTAGGTTTGCGAGCTGCAAAGGGCTTGAGAATGAAACGTCGAGACTTCGGTGTGGCAGCCATCGTGGTTTTACTTGCTGCGCTTTCGATCAACCCCGGGATCGCGATCGCCAATCCCTACCTTGCCAAACCCGGCGAGCCGAGCGTGCGAGCGCGCATCGGCGCTTGCGCGGTCACCGGCGGTTTTATCCATCTCTACAGCGCGCTGGATAATCGGCTTTTCGAAAAGTACGGCATTAATGCAGAGAGCATCGTGGTGCGCGGCGGTGGCGTGGCGCTGGCGGCTTTGGCAGCCGATGAGATCAATTTTCTTTACTGCAACGCCGATGCGAATATCGTGCGCATCGGCACGGGAGCAGATGGAAAACTGCTCGCTTCGCCGCTTATCGGCTTGCCCTACGTGGTGCTGGCAAGAAAGGACATCAAGCGCGCCGCGGATCTCAAAGGCAAAAGTATTGGCGTGACCCGGCCTGGAGACTTTCCCTACCGGCTCGCCAAGGAGTTTCTCAAAAAGCATAATCTCAGCGAAAAAGACGTGACGCTAGCCACGGTGGGCGGCACGCCCAGCGAGCGCTATGCGGCGCTCTTGCAGGATGTTTTTCAGGCGACGTTGATTCAGCCGCCGCTCGACGCGCGCGGCAAGAAAGACGGCTTCAACGTTATCTACAATCTCAACGATCTTGGCTTGCCGTTCATCTACAGTTCTTTATTCACCAACTCCAGGACCCTAAAAGAAAGACCGGCGCTGGCGCAGAAAGTCGTGGCGGTGCTCGCCGAATCGGTTTACTTCGTCGAAAAGAATCCGGAGCAGGCGATGGCTTCAGTCGGCAAAACTCTGCGGATCAAAGACGCGGATACGCTCCGCTCGGCCTATGACGCCTACGCGAAGAATCTCATCAACCGGCGCATGATCGTGCCGGCAAAACTGGTCGCCGAAACGCTCGAGCTTGCGCGCCAAGACGGTACGGTCATCAGAAAGAAAGCCGGCGAGATCTACGATAATACTTATGTCGAGAACCTGAAGAAAAGCGGCTTTATGAAAGAGCTCTGGGGCGGCGCGGTGCCGGGAGACGGTCAAAAGCCGTGATGCCTCGATCGCGGATGGATGAAGCTATTCCGCTCGAGCGAAGCGAGGATTCCCTGATTTCAACGGCGACGACTTGAACCAAAAAAAAGGAGGCTAATATGCTGCGTTGGTTGTGCTGTGCAATTGTCCTGTTGGCGGCGCCGGTATGCGCCCAGTCCGTGCCCGTGATTCCATATGAGTCGGTACCCAATGCCGTGCGCCTGCCGTCGAACATGTATTTTGGTGAAGTTGCCGGCGTGGCGGTGAACTCGAAGAAACATGTTTTTGTTTATTCGCGCGGCAATACGAGCGGTCCGGCTTTCGGCGCATCGGCATCGCAGCTTTTGGAATTCGCTCCCGATGGCCGGTATCTGCGCGAGATCGGTCGAAACCTTTATGCCTGGGCATTCGCGCACACGGTCAGAATCGATAAACAAGACAACATTTGGGCCACCGACAAAGGTTCCGACATGGTCGTGAAGTTCACGCCGGACGGGCGGGTCGACATGGTCTTCGGCCGCAAGCAGGAAGCTTCCGATGAAGCGGCGCCGCACAAACGTTCGGGCCCGCCGCCGAAACACGAAGACGGCCGTTTCCGCCAGCCGACCGACGTTACCTGGGACCCGGCGGGGAATACTTTTATCAGCGACGGGTATGTCAACGCGCGGATCGCTAAAGTCGACAAGAACGGCACCTGGCTAAAATCCTGGGGCGAGCGCGGCGACAAGCCGGGAGAGTTCAATACGCCGCACTCCATCGCCGCCGATGCGCGGGGAAATATCTACGTCGGCGATCGCGGCAACGGCAGGATCCAAGTTTTCGACGGCGACGGGAAATTTTTGCGTGAGATCAAGATCGATGTGCCTTTTGACCGAAACGCGGCGCGCGCCGCCATCGGCAACAAGCCCGCCGAGGATGTCAAAGGCACGCAGGCACCCGGCGCGCCCTGGGCGATCTGTATCACGCCGGGGCCGAGACAGATTCTCTACAGCGCGGACGCTTATCCCGGGCGCATCTACAAATTGACTCTGGACGGCAAGCTGCTTGGCGTGCTCGGCGAATCCGGCAAACAGCTCAAACAGTTCGGCTGGATTCACGAGATCGCCTGTCCGTCGGAAAACGAGCTCTACGTCGCCGAAGTGTTAAATTGGCGCGTGCAGAAATTGATTCTTCGCCCCGGCCAGGAAACCGCCATGGTGCGCTAAGGCGTTGCCCCATCGGTGACTTTGTAGGCGGTCGAGCCAAATATTTCGTGCCGCGATCTCAACGCATACTCTTATTGAGCGTTTCCGCCGGCGCGGGCCATAGCCGCGCCGCGGAAGCATTGCGCGCCGAGGCCCAGGCGAGTTTCCCGCATGTCGAGGCGAAGCATGTCGACGTGATGAACTTGGTGCCGGCGAGCTTCCGGAAATTATACGCCGATTATTACATTAAAATTGTCGAGCATCATCCGTCAGTGTGGGCTTACCTTTATCACGCGACGGATAAGATGCCGCGCGACGCGCTGTTTGCGAAATTGCGTCGCGCCGTCGAGCGGCTCAATACGCGACAGCTTCGCGGTGCCATCAGAGAGTTCGCCCCCGATCACATTATTTGCACTCATTTCCTCCCCGCCGAGCTGCTCGCCCATGAGATCAAACGACGGCGCAGCGCAGCGCCGGTTTGGGTGCAAGTCACCGATTTCGATCTACACCGCATGTGGGTGCAACCGGGCATGCACGGATATTTCGCCGCCAACGAAGAGATCGCCTTCCGCATGGCGGCGAGGGGCATTCCCGAGAAAAGCGCGCACGTCACTGGGATCCCAATCATGCCGGCGTTTTCCCAGCGGCTCGATCGCGACGAATGTGCGCGCGAGATCGATGCCGCGCCGGATCGGATGACGCTGCTGCTTATGACCGGAGGCGCCGGTCTCGCCGGCGGCGAAGCGATGATCGAACGCTTGCTGCGATTGTCCGCCAACTTTCAGATCATCGCGTTGGCGGGGGAAAACGCCCAGCTTCTCGCCAAATATCGTTCGCTGGCCGCGTCCCATCCAGGCCGTGTGTTTCCTTTGGGTTTTACCTCGACGGTCGAGCGCCTGATGGCCTGCGCAGATCTCGCCGTCACCAAGCCCGGTGGCTTGACGGTTTCGGAGTGTCTCGCGGTGGGGTTGCCGATGGTGCTGATCGCGCCGATTCCCGGGCAGGAAGAGCGAAACGCCGATTATCTCACGGAGCAGGGGGTTGCGCTCAAGGCGCTCGACATGGTGGCGTTGGAATACAAAATCGCTCAACTGCTCCGGCTACCCGAACAACTGAAGCGTATGCGCGAGAACATGGGCGGCCTCGGCTGCCCCGGCGCCGCTCGCGCCGTATTGAATCACGTGTTGGGCGGCGAGGGATGACTTTTCCCCGTTGGCTGCGTCCCTGGTTGCTGCTTGCCTGGGTTTTGCTCTTGAGTTTTTTCTTCGCTCAAGTGGAAATTCAGATCGAAGGACCGGCGGGTTGGGCGAAAAACCTGCCGACCTGGCATATCGAGAAACACTGGCTGCTTGATTTGTTTTGGGGCGGCCGCCCCATGACGGGTTATCATGCTTGGGTCGTGCCGTTCATCGCCCTCGTGTTTCATCTGCCGGTATTTCTCCGCGGCCGCTGGTCTTGGCGTCTGGAGGCGCGCCTTGTGGCGATGATCCTGTTCTTCTGGATCATCGAAGACACTCTATGGTTCGCGCTCAATCCGGCTTTTGGCTGGAACAAATTTTCGCCGGCGCATGTGCCGTGGCATAAGCACTGGTGGAGCGGCGTGCCGGTGGATTACTGGATCTCAATGGCGATTGCGCTCATCCTATTTATCTGGTCGTATCGAGCGCGAAGCGAGCGTCGTTCAAGTCACGCCTGAGCGCGGATGAAGAGGGACGCGTTTTTTCCTGAATGGAAAATAAGTTTTACCCATGAGAATTTTTCTTAGCTATCCGTGGCAGGACCGCGAGCAGGCAAAATCGATTTATTTGGCTCTCGCCGATCAGGGGCACCGGGTATTCTTCGATCGCGCCGACCTGCCGGCCGGCGATGAGTACCATAATCGCATCCGCGCAGCGATCGAGAATTCTCATCTGTTCATTTTTTTAATCAGCCCGGACGCGATCGATGCCGAGAGCTACACGCTGACCGAAGTGGAGATCGCCGTAAAGGCGCGCGTGAAATTGCTGCCGGTGATGCTCCGCGATACCGATATCGCGAAGCTGCCGGCAGCGGTGCAAGCGGTGACAATTCACCGCCCAGACGGCAATGTCGCGGCAAGCGTGGGCGCGGAAGTCCACCGCATCGCCGGCAATTTCAAGCGTCAACGGCTCAAACGATTGAGCGCCGCGCTGTTGGCGGTCGCGGTGGTCGCCGCCGGCTTTTTTTATATGTTCAATGCCGCCAACAAGCGGGGATTCATCGGCAAAGATGGCGCGCCGGCGCTTTTGATCCCGGCCGGCGGCTTTATCATGGGCGACGATGAGAACTCACCGCGGCGCGAGATCTTTGTCGACGCGTTTTATTTGGACAAGTTCGAAATCACGGTGGCGCGTTACGCGAAATTTCTGCAAGCGACGGGCAACGTCAAGGCGCCGGAGGAGTGGGACACGGTCAATGTTCAGACCGATGGGGAATTTCCCGTGGTCGGCGTCGACTGGCAGGATGCC
>Ga0075426_10001954_pt1 | contig 14770 bp, 14 predicted proteins | sample SoiMethybrSBSTD5_FD_75304 | JGI IMG/M metagenome (GOLD analysis project Ga0075426, IMG submission 75304) | Bulk soil microbial communities from a Populus tree surrounding site in Tennessee, USA - Soil MetaG P. TD hybrid SBSTD5 | ecosystem: Environmental > Terrestrial > Soil > Tree plantation... | reverse complement strand
TCGAAGTTGCGGGCGTTCGGATCGTCCAGCTCGGCGTCGTGCTGGAGGAGGTTGAGCACCATGCCGTGGGTGATCTTGAAGCGCGACTTCAGGGTTTCGGGCGGCCGCGTGATGAGCTTCTCGAACGCTTCCGAGGTCCACGAGACCTCGCCTTTGGGCGGCCCCTTGAAGACTTTGGTCTTCTTGCCGCTCATCTCGCTCTTGCGTTTCTCGATGATGTGCTCCGGCGCCTGGGCCACGACGCTCCCCTTGTCGTCGAACCCCTTGCGCCCGGCCCGGCCGGCGATCTGCTGGAAGTCGCGGACGGAGAGTATGGAGGTCTTCTTGCCGTCGAACTTGGCGAGGCGGGTGAAAAGGACGGTGCGGATCGGGATGTTGACCCCGACGCCCAGGGTGTCAGTGCCGCAGATGATGCGCAGCAAGCCCTGCTGGGAGAGCTGCTCGACCAGCAGGCGGTATTTGGGCAACAGGCCCGCGTGGTGGACGGCGACGCCGAAGGAGAGGAAGCGGCGGAACTCCTTGCCGTAAGGGGTGTCGAGCCGGAAGCCGGCGATGGCGTCTTTGATCTTGTCGCGCTCCTCGCGGGTCGCGATCTGCATGCTGGTCAAGGCCTGGGCGAGCTCGGCGCACTCCCGCTGGGTGAAGCTCACGATGTAGATCGGAGCCTTGCCCTTGTCGAGCAGGTCCTGCACGGTCTCGTGGAGCGGGGTCTCGCGGTACTCGTAGTCCAAGGGAACGGGGCGCTGGGTGCTGGTCACCAGGGCGACTTCGTTGGCAGTCCGGCTCTGGACGTGCTCGGCGATGGCGGTGACATCGCCCAGAGTGGCGGACATGAGGAGGAAGCGGGTGTGCGGCAGGGTGATGAGCGGCACCTGCCAGGCCCAGCCGCGGTCGCGGTCCGAGTAGTAGTGGAACTCGTCCATGACGACGTAGGGAGCGTCCAGGCCCGCCCCCTCGCGCAGCGCGCGGTTGGCGAGCACCTCGGCGGTGCAGCAGATCACCCGGGCGTCGGGGTTGATGCTGGCGTCGCCGGTCATCATGCCGACGTTGGCGGCGCCGAAGTCATCGCACAGGGAAAAGAACTTCTCGGAGGCGAGCGCCTTGATGGGGCTGGTGTAGAACGAGGTCCTCCCCTCGCAGAGCGCCTTGAAGTGGAGACCGAGGGCGACCAGCGACTTGCCCGAGCCGGTGGGCGTGTTCAGGATGACGTTCTTGCCGGCCATGATCTCCAGCAGCGCCTCTTCCTGGGCCGGATAGAGCTCCAGCCCGAGGTCCGAGACCCATTCGAGGAAGAGCGACAGGATCTGGTCCGGATCGGCCGTGCCCCCCGGCGGGATGCGGGCAGCGAGGGACGGACGCTCGGACGACAGCGCCGGCGCTTGCGGAGGGGCGGGGATCGCGAGGTCGGTCATACGGGGGAGATTGTTGCACGGCGGCCTCCCCCTGTCCCGGGTTCGCCCGTCAGTGGCACAATAAGCGTGTGATGGAAATCCCCACCTACGAAGAACCCACAGAAGTCCACGCCGGTATCGAAGCGGCCAAAGCCAAGGCGGCCAAGGAAGGCAAGCGGGTCGCCGTGGTCTTCGGCGCCGATTGGTGCCCGGACTGCTTCGCGTTCAATTCCGCCCTGAAGCACCGGCTCGTGCAGCCGATCCTCGAGCCGACCTATGTCGTCGTCAAGGTGTCGATCGGCAACCGGAACCGCAACCTCGAGCTGATGACCGAATATGGCATGGCGGTCGAGAACGGCATCCCCGCCGTCGCGATCCTGGAGCCCGACGGGACTCTGGTGGCGGCGCAGCGGCAGGGCGAGTTCCGCAACGCCAGCTCCCTCCTCTCCGTCGCCGAGATCGTCTCCTTCTTCCACCGCTGGGTCCCCGTCGGCAAGCTGTAGACCGCGCTGTCGGGGGGCGGATCTCGCTCCAGGCTCCCCCGCAGGAAATCCTCCGGTTGTGTGTTTCATAGTCGAAGACGCATAACTCTCGAGAGGAGGAATCGCGTGCCTGGCGAGACTCTGACCCGAAGGACCCTGTTCCGCTCGGCGGGGGTGGGAGCCGTGGCGGCTGCCTTGCCGGGCGCCGCACGGGGGTATCTCAATTCCGACGTTTGGCCACGCCTCCAGTGGCCGGCCCCGACTTCCGTCGCCGATCTCCCCGCACCCGATCCCATCGTCCATCTGGTCAACCGGATCACTTTCGGCCTCCTGCCGTCCGACCTCGAGAGAGCGCGCGCCCTCGGTTTCGACGGGTTCATCGCGGAGCAGCTCCAGCCGGAGGCGATCGACGACAGCGAGACCGAGGCCGCGGTGGCGAAGGCCTTCCCCACCCTCGCCATGAGCCCCGACGCCCTGCTCAAGCTGGACAAAGGAAACGTCGCCCGCGAGCTCAAGGGAGCGGCCATCTTCCGCGCCGTGACCAGTCTGCGCCAGCTCTTCGAGATGATGGTCGACTTCTGGACCAATCACTTCAACATCTACCAGACCGAGGGCCTGATCTACTTTCTGAAGACCGTCGACGACCGCGACGTGGTGCGGCGGTACGCCTTCGGCAGGTTCCGCGACATCCTCGGCGCCTCGGCGAAGAGCCCGGCCATGCTCCTTTATCTGAACAACGCCGAGAACAAGAAGTCAGGGCCGAACGAGAACTACGGCCGCGAGGTCATGGAGCTGCACACGATCGGCGTCGACGCCGGCTATACGCAGCAGGACGTCCAGGAAGTGGCCAAGGCCTTCACCGGCTGGACGATCAACAAGGCCACCGGGACGTTCTTCTTCTCCGCCGTGAACCACGACAACGGCGCCCGCACCGTCCTCGGCCAGTCGATCCCCGCCGGCCTCGGCCAGGGACACGGCGAGCGGGTGCTCGACATCCTCGCCGGTCATCCCGCCACCGCCAAGCACATCGCCACCAAGCTGTGCGTCCGCTTCGTGTCGGACACCCCGCCGGCGTCCGTCGTCAACGCCGCGGCGGCGACGTTCACCTCCTCCGGCGGCGACATCCGGGAGACGATGCGCACCATCCTCCTCTCGTCCGAATTCGGCGCCGCGGCGGATCAGAAATTTCGCCGGCCGCTGGAGCACGTGGCCGCCGCCCTGCGCACCCTCGACGCGGTGGTCACCCCGGACGGCGTCAAGCCGCTCCTCGGAGCCCTGAAGCTCCTGGGGCAGGTCCCGTTCGACTGGCATCCCCCCAATGGCTATCCCGACGCCAACGGCGCCTGGGCCAACACCAATGGGATGCTCAACGGCTGGAATTTCGGTCTGACCGTGGGGGGCAATCACTTGACCGGCGTCCAGGCGGATCTCAATGCGCTGACCGGCGGCCTCAAGAACCCCACCGCCAACAGTCTGACCGATGCCCTCTCCAAGCGGCTCCTGGCTCGGGACCTCACGTCGGCGGACCGCGATCGTGTCGTCCAGTACGTGGCGGCGGGCCGGCCGCCCACCGCGCTCATCCCGGCCGCGAAGGTGAAGGGCTCCATCGCCGGAGCGATTTCCGTCCTCCTCGACTCGCCCTACTTCCAGTGGCGCTGAACCGAACCGAGCGAACCCTCGCACGAAAGGAACACTGCATGACACCCTTCACGCGCCGTAATTTCCTCCGTTCGGTCGGTCTCGGGAGCCTCACCCTGCCGGCGTGGTTCCCTCGCCTCGCCTTCGCCGCGTCGCCTTCCGCCCAGCGCGACGTCCTCGTCTGCATCTTCATGCGCGGCGGCGCCGACGGCCTCAACGTCGTCGTGCCGGTGGGCGACGACGACTATTACAAGAACCGCCCGACGCTGAAGATCCCGCAGCCCTCGGGCGCCGCCGGCTCGGCGATCGACCTCGACGGGTTCTTCGCCCTCCATCCTGCCCTCGCTCCCTTCAAGGAGCTGTGGGACGACCATGTGCTCGCCGCCGTGCACGCGACCGGCTCGCCGGACGGCACGCACTCCCATTTCGACGCCATGGACTTCATGGAGCGCGGCACGCCGGGGAGCAAGTCGATCCCCACCGGCTGGATCGGGCGCCATCTGGGCAGCGTGGACACCGGCAACAAGTCGCCCTTCCGCGCCGTCGGCATGGGCACGCTCGTCCAGGCGTCGCTGCGCGGCCCGGTGACGGCGACGGCGCTCAAGTCGATTGCCGACTTCCACCTCGGCGGCAAGGGCAGTCAACCGGCAGAGATCGCCCGCTTCCAGGCCAGCCTCTCCTCGCTCTACGCCGACAATGCCTGGCTCGACCTCCAGGCGCAGCAAACGGTGGAGGCGATCAACACTCTGGCGGCGGCGAACCCGGGCGCGTACCAGCCGCAGAACGGCGCCAAGTACCCCGACACCGACTTCGGCAGCGCCCTCACCCAGGTGGCGCAGCTCGTGCGCGCGGACCTCGGGCTCGAGGTGGCATGCGTGGACCTGGGAGGGTGGGACACCCACGCGTCACAGGGCGGCGCCAGCGGCAAGCAGGCGTCGCTCCTCGCCGAGCTGGCCGCCGGGCTCGCCGCCTTCCACGCCGACCTCGCCGACCGCATGAACCGGATCATCGTGGTCACCATGAGCGAGTTCGGCCGCCGGCTGCTCGAGAACGCCTCGGGCGGCACGGACCACGGCCACGGCAACTGCATGTTCGTGCTCGGCGGCGGCGTCAACGGCGGCAAGGTCTACGCCGACTGGCCGGGGCTCGCGCCCGATCAGCTCGCCAGCCCGGGCGACCTCGCCATCACCACCGACTACCGCACGGTGCTCGCCGAGATCGTCGACCGTCGCCTGGGGAACCCGAAGCTCGCCGACGTCTTCCCCGGCTTCACACCGCCGGCCTACCTGGGGTTGGTGCGGGCGGCGTAGCTCAAGCAAGGCACGTTGCAGCCGTCAAACGCCTTGGCGGCCACCGCCCTCGCGGCGCATGGCCCAGGGCGTTCGACGGGAAAAACTCATCTCCGTCCGTCTCATCGCACAGGTCTCTCTGCTTCACGGATCCGCCGTGCCGCTGAGACCCAATGTGACGATGGAGAAAGCCATGCGACGCCATCTATTGTTCTTTTTAGCCCTACTTGCGCTGAGGACCAGCCTGGTCGAGGCGCAGAACACCACGCTGCCGCTCTGCACTCCCCTAGACATGACAGGAAAGATCTTCCTGATCGATGCCACAACCGGCAGCTCGACCAGCAAGCTCCAGTACGGCCTCAAGGACCAGGTCCGGGTCATCGTCATCAACGAGAACCGGCTCGTCAACTCCTACAAGCTGACCGTGACACCGCAAGAGGTTTCCGAAGTCGGCTTGACGAGCTTCCTTGGCTCGTTTGGTTTCACCCAAGCGATCCTCGGCACAGCCCCGGCAAGCGATACAGCTAAACGTGCTTCTGCTCCGGCGGTCTCTTCTGCCCTGGCAGGCCCACCCGGAGGCATCAGCTCTCTGCAAAGGAACATGGCGTCTGGGGCACAGAAGAGCAAGGGAGGCCCCGACTGCTCGAAGGAATTGACCCCCCTCAAGCTGGGAGAAGCCCAGCGGATCGATGAGCTTGCGAGTGACATCAAGGACGGGGACAACGACTTGACTTCCCTGGTGAAAGGGCTTCAGGACTCCCTCTCCTCCGTCGCCAGCAACGTCGCGCCTCTGCAGGCGAAGATGGCATCCCCGAGCATTGCCTGCACCGATCTGCGGCCCGCAATTCAGAGTTTTCTCGAAGCGGTCTCGGACGTGGACAAGAAACTGGCGACCGACAATGTCAGGAAGGCACTCCGAGATCACGAACACGATCTCGTCGAACAGGAGAACCTGCTCCGGCACTTCAGACGAGGATTCTCCTCCACCTGCCTGGGAACCGTGCTCGACTGGCTCGGAGACTACCAGGCCCAACTTGACGCTGCCAAAGCACACCTGGCGAAGCTGTCGGCCTCGGTTGACGACATCGAAAAGGGCCGCGACGCTCTCATGAAGCAACGAGCTGTTGTGCAGATCGCGATGTCCAACACGAACGCCTTCTTTGAGGAGCGCCCCCTCGTCCCCTATAATCTACCGACCAACGTCACGGTGACCCTGGAAATCACTGCGAACACGCCGGCCAGCGCGGCCGCCGTCACCAAGGGTCCGTGGGTGCTCAACTTTGGTGGACAGGCTCGCTTCACGATCTCGGCCGGCATCGCCTGGAGCGGGCTGGAAGACCGGACCTTCAAAGCGGTGCAGAGCACCGAGACCCAGACCGCGGAGGGGAGCACCGAGGCTACCACGGTTCAGAAGGTGGGATTCGACAAGGATTCTAGTTCGAGGACCACACCGCTGGTGCTCCTCAACACCCGGATCGGGACCGTCTGGACGCTCAAGGGCTCGGCGGTCGATCTCCACGCTTCCTTTGGGCTCTCGGCCAAGGTGCAGGACAGCAGCACGACGGCCGAATATCTGGCGGGCTTCTCGTTGGGCCTGGCGGAGAACCGATTCTTCCTGACGGTCGGCGGCTACTACGGAAACGTCACCAAGCTGGAAGGAGGCTTCACGCCGGGAAGCACCTTGCCTGCGGACGTCAAGAGTCCACCGGTCCATCAGGAGAAACACTGGAAACCAGGCTTCGCGTTGACCTACAAGCTCAAGTGAGCAGACTCCCGCGGGCGGCCCTGCCTTTCTCCGGGCCGCCCGCACGGCGACCGCGCTCAAGTCGATCGCCGACTTCACGGCCACGGCAACTGCATGTTCGTCCTGGGCGGAGGCGCCAATAGCGGCAAGGTCTACACCGACTGGCCAGGCCTCGCGCCCCACCAGCTCGCCAGCCTGGGCGACTTCGCTATCACGCACGGTGCTCGCGGAGATCGTCGACCGGCGCCTGGGAAACCCGAAGCTCGCCGACGTCTTCCCCGGCGTCACTCCGCCGGCTTACCTGGGGCTGGTGCGGCCGGCTGGATGGAGATGCAGGCCTGGCGCCCCAGAGCCGCGGGATCAGGGCCGGCACCTCGGCTTGGTACGTCCGGTAGGCTGTCCCGAAGTGCTCCGTCAGGAGGGCCTCTTCCTGTCGGACCTTGGTCACCAGGCCGGCGACAAGCAAGCACAGCCCGATCAGACCGGCCACCGAGTCGCGCGCGAGGGCTGTGCCCAGCAAAGCCAACAGGAGGCCTGTATAGATCGGGTGACGGGTCAGGGCATACGGACCGGAGCGGATCAGGGCGTGCTCGGTCTTCAGCGTGACCGCACCGCTCCAGAACCGGCCCAAGTGGGCTCGCGCCCAAATGGCGAAGGCCAGGCCCAGGATTGCCAGGGCGACGCCTGCCCAGGAGACCCAAGAGGCAGGCGGGAAGAGCGATCGCCTGAGGAGATTGAAGCGGCTGGACTCAGGGAAAAGCAGCGCCGCGCCAACCCAGATGAGCGCGGAGTGAGCCAGCCGCGAGGCAGCGGATTGGTGAGCGACCGTCTTGGCGCTCCACAGTGCCGCGACCAGCCAGATGAGAGCCAAACGGCCCAGATGATCGAGAGGCAGGTGGGAGGCGAGATCATGGGTCTGAGGCCCGCCCCGCGGCGCGGGCCTGCGGAGCAGATCCGTGAGCGAGCCGGAGAGAGGGATGATCAGCCGCGGTCAGGATCTCGCTTCTCGGTGAGGATCTCGTAGCGAAGCCGCGGCACGGAGGTCCCGACGGGCCAGGGCGAGCAGCCTCGATGGCTGCTCACCCTCGTTCATAGAGAACCCTACCCTCGCGCAACGCTCGGGCCAGTAGGTGACCGGTAGAGTCTTTCCAGGTGTCGGCTTCTTCCTTGCTGTAGACCACAATGTCCTTGGGCACTGGGAAACGGGCGAGGGCACGCCACAGCAATGCCGCCTCGCGGCGCCGACTGCGCTGTTTTCCGAAGCCCTCCCGCTCGATGACCAACAGGTCGACATCCGAGCCGGCATGGGCATCGCCGCGGGCATGAGAGCCAAACAGGATGATCCGCTCAGGCTCGACTTTCTGCACGATCACCTGTGCCATCTGCGACAGCAGCTCGTCTGAAACGTCAGCGACGTTTCCCATGCCCTGATCCACGGATCGCACGGAAGGAGGATATCAGAGCCTTTACTGCCGGTCGCCCGCCCTCGTTACAACGTCGGCACGCCCCGCTTGCGAGGTCCGCGGGGGAACGCCGCGTCGATACGGCGGATCTCGTCATCGGTCAGGTCGAGGTCCGCCGCAGCCGCGTTTGCCGTGGCGTGCTCAGGGTCGGCGGCCTTCGGAATGGCAAAACAAGACGGCCGGCGGGTCAGGAAAGCCAGCGCGACCTGGTGGGGCGTTGCCGCATGGGCCGCGGCCACCTCGCCCAGCACCCGGCCGCCGGCGCTGCGCGGCGAAGGGAAGCTCCCCGAACCGAACGGGCTGTAAGCGACGACCGCGATGCCGTGCTCCTCGCAGAAGGGGATCACGGCGTGCTCGATGGCCCGCTCCTCCAAGTGGTAGAGCACCTGGTTGCAAGTAATCTTCCCTTCACCGGCGATGGCGAGCGCCGCGGCCAACTCGTCCTCGTCGAAGTTGCTCACTCCCCACGCGCCGATCTTTCCGGCCGCTCGCAGCTCCTCGAACGCCGCGATGGTGCCGGCCAAGGGGTGAGAGCCCGGCCAGTGCAGCAGGTAGACGTCCAGGTGATCCGTGCGCAGCCGTTCGAGGCTAGCGTCGCACGCCTTCACGGTGCCCCGGCGGGACGCGTTCTGGGGCAGCACCTTGCTGACCAGGAAGACCTCCTCGCGCCGCCCGGCGATCGCCTCCCCCACCATCTCCTCGACGTCCCCGTTGCCGTAGAGCTCCGCCGTGTCGATGTGATTCATCCCGGCGTCGATCCCCCTGCGCAGGGCCGCGATGGCGCGGCGCCTGGCGTCCTTTTCCATATTCCAGGTGCCCTGCCCGATCACGGAAACCTGCACGCCGGTGGGTCCGAAGGTGCGGTGGCGCATCGTTTCCTCCTCCCCTGTCAAGCTCGTGCAGCCCACAGATCGTAGAGCTCGCGCAGAGCGTCGCGAACATTGCCGTCATGCCGGGCGAGCAACTCCCCATGTGAAAGATCGTCGCCCGGAACCTCATCGATGAGGTCGTGCACAAGCTCTGCCAGGAGCACGGGTGTGGTCTGGCACTCGACCAGGGTCGGCAGGAGCCCGGCGCGGTGGGAGGTGATGACGAGCCCTCCGGCAGTGCGGCTCCTCCGCTCCACGCGTCGCCAGGCTCCGGCGGCGAGCTGCTCCGCGCCATCGAGGAGGAGGCAGTCCTGACGGTCGACGTTGAGGAAAAGCGCCCTCTCCTGCTCCGTGGTCAGTCGCCGCTCGCCGTCGTGGAGGGTCACCATCCGGATACGGAAGCCCCGCTCCTCCAGGCGGACCGCCAGATCCTCCAGGAAGGTGGTCTTGCCGCGGCCGTGGGGGCCGATCACCGCGGCGCGATGGCCGAGCGCGGCGAGACGGGCGAGGATCTCGTCCCAGGTGGTGCCAGAGAGCCGGTAGCGGAGGGCGTGCACCCTCTGGACGGCGAAGGGGTTGTCGCGGGCGCGGATGGCGGTCAGCTCCCGGGCGGCGCGGCGGCGCGATGGGAGAGGAACCAGGCAACGGCCACGAGGCCGCCTCCCACCAGGAGGAAGAGCGCTCCAAGCGCCACGTCGGCGCGCTTCGGGCTGAACCCCTGGACGAGCACTGCCTCGGCCGGATCGTCGGGGCTCACCCAGCATGTGGTGCTTTTGCCCGAGCTGAAGCGGGCAAAGGCCTCGGTGATCTCGGGCTCGGCGACGTCGCCGCCGAAACGGTAGCGGGAGGACTGGTAAGTGCGCCCTCCGATGGTGTACTCGTAGACGACCTCGAGCTCGAAGCGAGTGTGGCTCCGCTTCCCTTTGCGCAAGGTCTTCTCGATGCTGACCATCCGGCAGGGGACCTCTTTCCATCCGCGGGCCGCGTGGGCGCCGCGGGCGGGGCTCACGAAGAAGATCCAGAGGAGCACCGCCCCGATGCCCAGGAGGAGGAGACCCACCGACCGCAGGCTGCGCGAGAGGCGCGTCGGCTCCGCGGTCACGGTCCCACCACGCTGCCGAGCAGGATCTCCCGCCCGGTCGGCGACACGGTGATCTCCAGGCGCCCGATCGTGTCACCCGGCTCAGCGACGGCCTCGATGGCCCAGAGCAGGGAGATCAGCTTGCCGGAAAAGGTGAAGGGACCCGGCGGCAGCCGGAAGCGGAAGGAGCGGTGGTCCTCCTGGGCGGGATCGGCGAGGGGCATGGTCTCGACCACGCCGACGTCCTGATCGCCCTTTCCCTCGGTGTACCAGAAGAGCCGCAGCTCCACGCTCTGCGGCGGCTGATCGAGGCGCCAGCGGACCGTCCCCTCGATGGCGTCGCCGGGGCGAAAGGCCTTCACGCCGTCGCGGGTCTCGATCTGCACCCAGCTCATGCCGCACCTCCGCCGGCCGCTGCGCTGACCACGACCTGGTACTCGTCGTCCGAATCGGGCCAACCGGCGATCTCGCCGGTGACCTTGAGCGACCAGATGATCTTGTTGTGCGTCGCCGCGAACGACGGCATGGTCTCCGCCGGGACGTCGAGGCGAGCGTTGCCGGCCGGGATCTCGAACGGTTGGGTGGTGTCGGCCACCGTCACCCGGGCGAAGACGTTGCGGTCGGTGTAAGTGTCGGTGCCGCGCCGGTACTGTGCCTCCTCGCGCCCTTCGAGGACGATGCGCAGGCGGCGCACTCCTCCACCCCGCCCGGTGAGGCGCCACTGGAGATAAGCCATCCCGCCGGTCGTCAACACGCCGGGGCTCAGAGTGAGATGGACCCGCGGGTTGAACAGGATCAAGAGCTGGCGGGCGGTGGCGATCACGAGCGCCAGGCCGATGAGAACGAACGGGGTCAGGAACGCGGTCATGCAGCCCACCGGCGAGCCCGACCGCGAGGATCGGAACGCCTGAGCGACGAAGACCGACACGATCCCGTTCCAGAAGAGGGTCACGATCGTCACGCCGACGAATTGGCCCAGCGGCGTGGCGGTGGGCCGCAGATCGACCGCTGCGGAGTCGGCGGCGACCGGGGTTGCGACGCCGAAGGGGGAGGACGGATCCGCAAGCGGAGTCGGTTGCGCCCGCCGGCTGCTCGAACGCAGCGCCCAGGCGATCCCGCCGACGCCGATCAGCACGAAGACGAGCGGAAAGAGACCGATGAGATAGACGAGCCTCAGGCTGCGGGAGAGCACGGCCCGGCTCGGGTCTGCGGGATCCACCCAGCATGTCGTGCGCGTTCCGGGAGGCAGCGTGTTGACGATCTCCTGCTTGCCTTCCCTCCCACTGGAGGACCAATCGTCAAAACCGTACCGCTTCGACTGGTACGCCCGGCCGTCCACCGAGTAGGCGTAGAGGACGTCCACCTTGTAGGTGGTGCCCTCACCGGAGCTCTCCGCCACCTGGCTGCTCAGGATGACGCACGGGGTCTCCCGCCAGGTCTGAGAGGCGAGGAGGGACAGTCCCGGCTTGACGGCGGTGAACCAGGCACCGGCGCCGCCGGCCAGCGCGAAGACTGAAAAGAACAACACCAGACAGCCGGTCGAGGCCGTGGCGGGACGCCGGGAGGAGATCGGCTTGTCGCCCATCGTGGCGGGGATTGTACCCCCGGGCCGCGGGACCTACCCCGGAGACCGGCGGTAGAAGCTCACCGCGCTCTCCCCATAGCGCCGGGAATCCACCCTCAGTAACGCTCCCGCTTCGAGGGGGAGACTCCGGCGCGAGGAGTGCTCGACCGCCACCTCGGCCTCCGCTGTCAGGAGCGGCACGAGGGCGGCGAGAACCTCCGAATAGAGATTGAAGGTGTACGGCGGATCGGCGTAGACGAGGTCGAAGGGACCAATGCCCTCGGCCGCGAGGCGGGCAAGGCCGGCAGGCAGCGTGAGGCGGCGGATCTCCACCAGCTTTTCGCCCAGGCGGCCGGCGTTGCGCTCAAGGGTCTTCACGGCTCGCAAGTCGTCGTCCACGCAGACAACGGTGAACGCGCCGCGGCCGGCGGCTTCCAGGGCGACGGCGCCGCTGCCGGCGAAAAGGTCGAGCACGCGGGCTCCCTCGAGGCGGTCGCTCCAGATCGAGAAAAGTGCCTCGCGGACCCGCCCTTCGGTGGGCCGCGCCCCGGGCGGCACGGCGAGGGTCCGGCCGCGGAATGTACCGCCGGTCACCCGCAGACCTGGCCGCCCTCCGGGTTTCAAGGGGCTCTCTTGACCAGGGCCACGAATTCCAGGCGGAGGTGATCCTTGCGGATGTAGATGGTCAGCGGCTGCACGACCCCTTGCAGCTCGATCCCCTGTTTGTCCTCGCTGACGTTGTGAATCGCGTAGAGATTGCCGTCGACCCGCTTGAGCACGTCGCCGACGCGCGGCTGGTAATTCACCGGCAGCGCTTCGCTCCCCTTGACGTCCGGCACCTTCGCAGCCATGTCCTCGGCGACGCGGACGATCCGCGACAAGGAGAGCGGCAAAACGTCGTAGTGGCTGAAGCGGTAGACCTGGATCTCTTTGTCGGGGAGATGGAGCGTCAGCGTGCACCGTTCGATCCACCGCCCCGAGACTCCCGACGAGAGGCGCTTGGCCTCCGAGAGGTCCTCCTCGGCGAGCCGATGGAGGGCGCCGTCGCGCTCGTCGGGATTGAGCTCCGCGAGGCCCATCACCTCTTTGCCCAGCGGCCCGTCGCGCAGGCGGATGGTGCCGTTCAGAAACAGCGTCAGCTCGCGCCGCCCCAGCTCGCTGGCGCACTCGTAGCGCAGCACCTCGAAACCGCGGGGATCGTCGACGCCGGCCGCCCGGATCGGCGGTGCGGCGAGGAGGAGCAAGCTGCACGCGGTTGGCAGCAGATCAAGCAGGCGCATCAGCGTCTCTAGTCTCCCACCATTGGCAGCCGTCGAGGCTCGACCAGGGGACCACCTCGGCGACGGACCGTTTCTGCGCCTCGGCGCCGCCGTAGACGAGGAAGGCTCTCGGCTTGCGGGACGGGTGGGACTCGGCCGCCAGAGCGCGGAAGCTCTCCAGGCCGGCGAAGAAATCGCCCGCGATGGTCTGGCCCGACTTGGTCTCGATGGCGAGCAGCGAGCGGCCGTCTTCGATGACGATGTCCACCTCCAAGCCTTTGCGGTCGCGAAAAAAGGAGAGGCTCGGCGGCAGGCCGCGATGGACCCGCGATTTCAGGATCTCCGATGCCACCCAGGTCTCGAAGATGGCCCCGCGCGATGGGTGATCCCGGAGCTGATCGGCTGAGCGGATGCCCAACAGGTAGCAGGCAAGGCCGGAGTCGGTGAAGTGCAGCTTCGGCGTCTTGACAAGGCGCTTCGACACGTTGATATGGAAGGGCGGCAGGCGCCACGCCACATAGCCGGCTTCGAGGACGGACAGCCAGGAGCGCGCCGTGTTGTGCGTGATGCCGGCATCCGCGGCCAGCCCCGAGAAGTTGACGAGATGGCTCACCCGGCCTGCGCAAAGCCGGAGGAAGGTCTGGAACGCGAGGAGATCACCGACCGCGAGGATCGTCCGCACGTCCCGCTCGAGGTAGGTGGAGACATAGCTCGGATACCAGTCGCCGGGTTCCAGCTCCCGGTCATAGAGAGCGGGATAGCTTCCGCGCCAAAGCAGCGTCAACAGATCCTCCGGAGGCTCCGGGAAGCGGCGGATCTCCTCCAGGGAGAGCGGCAGGAGCTCGAGGAGCGCCGTGCGACCGGCCAGCGATTGCCCGAGCGACTGCAGAAGGGTGAAGTTTGCCGAGCCGGTAAGGATGAAGCGACCGCGCGAGGGCTGCTCATCCACAAGGGGCTGAAGGTACGAGAGGAGCTCCGGCACCCGATGCACTTCGTCGAGCACCGCGCCTTCCTCGTGATCCGCGAGGAAGCCGCGTGGATCGCTGCGCGCGTACTCCTGAATGTCGGGCGCCTCCAGGGAGACATAGGGCTTGTCCGGAAAAACCGCGCGGCAGAGCGTCGTCTTGCCCGACTGCCGCGGTCCCGTCACCGTGACGATGGGGAACTTGCCGGCGAGATCGCGCAACCGCGCTTCCAGGACCCGAGCGATCATGCGAGCCCATCCTGTGCTCGCTCGGGGCTGATTGTCAATCCGACTCTCAATCAGCCCCGCCTGGGAACGAGGCGGGGCGCTGGCCCCGGAGGGCCAAAGAATCTGGCCCGGGGTCAGAGCGGAGCGGCGACCCCGGGGAAAAGAGGGGGTATCCTCCCTAGCCCCCGGCCGGGGCGGCAGAACGCTGGGATGCGCCGCTATTCTCCTCGTCTCCGGCGCCGTGCAGCGGTCCAATGCAAGCCGACATCGTCTTATTGCGGGCGACATTGGACCATTGCAAGCCGACATTGGTCCAAGGGAGCAGACATCGGTCCGATGTCAGCCGACAGCGGACCGATGCCAGGTGACATCGGCCCGTTGCAGGCCGACATCGTGCCAGGGAAGGCGACATCGTCTGGATGCAGCCCGACATCGGTCCGAATAAGCTGACAGTCGACCGATGCAAGCTGACATTGGACGGCTGTCGGGTGACATTGGGCCGCTGTAAGCCGACATCGAGCCGTTGTCGGCTTACAGCGGACCGATGTCGGCCGCCTTCAACCGTTGCAGGCCGCCGGAAATCACCTGCGTTCAAAAAAGAGAGGCCCTCCGGAACGAACGGATCCCGGAGGGCCCGCAAACCCCGAAAGCGGGCCCCCTTTCAACGCGTTTGTTTCAGTTGTCAAAGAACCGGCCTCCCCGCTTGCGCCGGAAGGCAATGGCGGCGGACTCTACAGAAAGTTCATGCCCTTGGCAACAGGGGCGTAATTCTCCCCAAAAAAGGGAGTAATTCTCCCC
>Ga0075426_10001952_pt1 | contig 14773 bp, 12 predicted proteins | sample SoiMethybrSBSTD5_FD_75304 | JGI IMG/M metagenome (GOLD analysis project Ga0075426, IMG submission 75304) | Bulk soil microbial communities from a Populus tree surrounding site in Tennessee, USA - Soil MetaG P. TD hybrid SBSTD5 | ecosystem: Environmental > Terrestrial > Soil > Tree plantation... | reverse complement strand
GAGTCTTCGGATTTCTGGGAGCTGATCATGACCGAGCGGTTCGGGTCGAAGACCTCCTCGCTTTGCTCGCCGCTCGTGAAATCGCACTCTACAGAGGCGCCCGCGCGGAACTTTTCCGATCCGAGCAACGGCTCCAGCGTGGAGTTGATTTTCGCCACCAGGTCCCGCTCGATGCCCTGGCGGGTTTCGAGCATCCGGTCGCCCGATTCGGTGCCGTCGGATGCATTGGCGGTGTGCGGCCGGCTCAGCAGATTCCCGCGCACATCCAGCACTGACACCGATTCAGGCGCCAGGCCTTCCACCGCGCTGGCCACCAGGTGCTCGATGGCGACTACGTTCTGTGGAACCAGTTGAGCGCCTGGCCGGAGCCGCAGCACCACGCTGGCTTTGGCGGGTTGCCGGGACTCCAGATAGACGGACTCCTTCGTAAATGTTACGTGAACGCGCGCCTGCTCGACTTCCGCCAGCGACATTACCGTGCGCTCCAGCTCTCCTTCCAGCGCCCGCCGGTAATTGATGTGCTCCACGAACTCAGTTGCGCCGAAGTTAGTCTTGTCGAATAGCTCGAAACCAATGCGTCCGCTCTTGGGCAGCCCAGCCGACGCCATTTCGAGGCGCGTCTCCGCCACTTTGGCCGAAGGAACCAGAACGGTGGAGCCGTTCTCCGCGAGCCGAAATTCGACGCCCGTCTCTTTCAGCTTTTGCACTACCGCGCCAGCATCTTCCGAGGCGAGCGTCGTATATAAAGGGCGGAAATCGCTTTCCTGCTTCCATCGCACAAAGGCGAGCAGCCCGGCGCCCACGGCCAGCACAGCGGCGACGATGGTCACGCGCTGCCCTACCGAAAGACTGGCTAATAGCTTTTTCAGTTGTTCCATGGCCTTGAGGAGATCGGGGCGCTACATTTGCATCCGCATGATTTCCTGGTAGGCGGAAACCACTTTGTTGCGAACCTGCAATCCGAGCTCGAATGCCAGGTCCGCGCGCTGCGTGGCGAGAATTGCCGTATGTAGCTCCTGGCCATCGCCTGCCAGAAAACCTTCCACCGCTTGAGTCGCTGCCTTGCCCGTTTGCTCCACTTTGTGGATCGCCCCTTCAAGCACGTTTCGAAACTCGCCGGGCGATTTCGCATCGCTCGGCCCCTGGATAGTGCTTGACAGGTTTGCCGCCGCTGAGGGAATCGAGATGGGAGAAATGGGAAGTGGCATCGGAGTCATTTAGCGCAAGAGATCGATGGAGCGCTGGATCATATCTTTGACGGCTGAAATTGCGGCTACGTTGGCTTCGTAACTCCGGCTCGCACCTAACAGGTCCACCATGTCTTCGGCCGGGTTGACGCGTGGGAAAGCCACGTAACCGTCCTTGTCGGCATCGGGATGTCCGGGCATATAGCGGCGTTCGGGATCGCGGTCGTCTGTAACCACCTGCGCCACACCCACGCCATCCGGACGCGCAAGCTGTGATTCAAATACCGAGGAGAACGGCGACTCGGCGGGCTGGGTCTCGAACACCACGTCTTTGCGCCGATACGGTCCGCCTTCGGGCGTGCGCGTAGTTTCGGAGTTGGCCAGGTTCTCGACCAGCAGTTCAGTGCGGGCGCGCTGCGCCGACATTCCCGACGCGCTGACGGACAATAGCGAAAACAGGCTCATGAGCCGCCGCCTCCATTGATGGCTTCCTTGGCGATACGAATCTGGTCACGCAGCAGGTTGCTGGCGATGCTGAATCGCAGGGCGTTTTCGGACAGCAGCCGCGCTTCGCGGTCGATACTGACGTTGTTGCCATCGTTTCGGACCGTCAGGCCTTGTGCTTCAATGGCGTTCGGGCCGCCTCCCATGGCGTTCGCGAATTCCGTTTGAAAATCAATGTCCTTGGTCTTGTACCCGGGGGTGTCTGCGTTAGCGATGTTCGACGCTACGAGCTTTTGGCGCGCGCTGAGCAGATCCATGTAATATTCGAGCTTCCCGGCCAGCGGATCCAGCATGGACAGTTGTTGGTGCAAACCGGCTGCCACAGGTAAATGCCTTCTACCGGGCCTCCCGGTTAACCGACGAGAGTGTTACGGATTCGACGAAGTCAGCATTTCGACGGCGGCCCGATGTCAGCCCTCGGCCTTCCAGGCGGGTGCCTGCCGGTCACGCCGCACGTAGTGCAGAACGGTCGAAACCTGGTCGAATGCGTGGCTCGTCTGGGATCGGCCTGAGCGCGCCATCTGCAGCACCCACCGCATGAGCTCGTCGGCTTCTGCTGCCAGTTCGGCTGGCGGAGGTCCATCCGGCGGCCAGTCCGCAACGGCCGCATCCACCAGCCGTCGATATTCGGCCAGCGCCGTTTGCGCATCGTGGTACGCCTCCGAAGCAACGGTCTGGCGCAGGCGCTCCACCGTTTCCCGGCGCAAACTGTCGTTCGTCATGACGGCGCTCCTCAGAACTGCGACTGCCTTGGCAGATACATGGATTGGAATAATCCCGTAAAGTACGAGAGCTGCGACTCGGTCTGAGCAATCAAAGAGTCGGCGGCCGCCATCTTAGCCTGCAACGAGGTCTGCAATTGATTGATCTGGTCCTGCTCATTCGAAATCAGCTGATTTTCGTGTGTAATCTCGTCGGACTTTGAGTTGATCGCCGTCTTCAGCATGCCGGTTGTCGGATCTTCAACGCCGTTCATCTGATCGGTGGCGTACTTCAGGAATCCACCACTGGTCGCGCTGCCAAGAAAAGATGTGAGGCTGGCAATTTCAGAACCGCTCACACCCGATAGCACCGTAGGATCGAAATTCAGATGGCCGTTGGTGTCGAAGGTGAGGCCCAGGTCCGCGAGCGATGTGAATCCGCTGCCCGTGCCGCTGTAGTTCGCCAGGCCGTGCAGCACCTGCGTTAGGCTGAGAACGATGCTTTGGCCGCTCAGCGGACCTGCGTTCTGGCCGCGGCTCTTGCTCAACTCATCGACCGCGCCATTGAACGCCGTCGCAAAAGCCGTCAATGCATTACTGATGGAAGAACCGCTCTGGGACACGTTGATAATGCTTGTGCCCGCAGTAAGCAGATTCACGGTAACGCCGGGCGCGACTGTAACGCTGCGCGAATTGCTCGAAATGGGAATGGCCGGCGAACCGTTCACCTGATACTGGGCGAGGGTTCCCGACGTCAGCGGGCTCATCAGGTCTGTGCCGTCATTGAGTTGGATGGACACCGCACCAAGGGTGTTGCTTTGTAACGAAAGCCGGTAGTCCGGAGCCGTGGGCGGCCCGACGTTAACGATGGTGGCCTGCACGCCCGCGGCGGCGTCGCCGTTGATGGCAGCCGCGAGAGCATTCAAATTGTTGGCGGCGGGAGTGATCGTCTGCGTTATGCCGTTGACCGTCAGCGTGAAGCTCGAAGAGCTGCTGATGCTTTGCTTGGTCGGGTCGGTTACGGTTGGGAGACTGTTCGAACTGAGGGCGCTCGAGAATGATCCCGGATCCTTCACGTCGATCGTATAGGTGCCGGGGAGTGCGCCAGCCGCCGCCGTGGCGCTCAGCACGCTGGCGTCGGACACGGTAGACGACACCAGATTCTGGCTGGATGAGTTGAGGTTGGAAATCGTCGACTGCAACGCCGAGAATAGTGTGTCTAAACCGCTCAGGGCGGAGGATTGACTGGTCAACTGCGATTGCTCGTTCTGAAGTTCCTGCAGGGGAAGCGCCGCCAGCCCAACGGAGCGGTTCAGCGCGTTTTGGAGATCGGCCGCGTAGCTACTCAAACCGGCGAATGCGGGCGTGGCAGGATTGCTGCTGAGAGTTGGGACGAGCGTGGGGGCGCCGCTAAATCCCCCAATCGGATTACCCACTTGTTACCTCCAGTTAACAAAAAAGGCGGGCTGAGCCACGCGCGGCCCAGCCTGCCGTACTACCAGGTCAGACTACTAGCCCTTAAGGAGAGCCAGGACCGCCTGGGGCATAGCATTCGCCTGCACGAGAGCTGCCACAGACGACTGCGCCAGAACCTGCGCCTTGCTCAGGTTGGCAGCTTCAGCAGCGACATCGGCGTCGCGGATTGAGGACTGCGCTCCGGAGAAGCTGGAGATCTGCGACTGCGCCAGTTGGATGGCGTACTGCAACTGGTTTTCGCCGGTTCCAACTTTACCTTGTACCAGGCCGAGCGCCTGCACCGCCGAGTCGATCGCGGTGATAGCGTTCAGGGCGTTGCCGGTTGAGGTTGCCGAGTTGCTCGGAGCCGTGACGGCCACCGCACCCGCGGTTGCCTGGAACAGATTGCCCGTGCCGCTCGCTACCCCGGTTGCCACCGTGAAGGACTTCGCGCCCTCCAGTGCCACCGCCCCGGCAGGAGTTTGGACGGCGTAGACGCCGCTGCCCGCCAACGCGGTGTTGAGAGCCGTGACAGCATGCGCGGCCGTGTCACCGTTCGTGGCAGTTAGGTTCGTCACGTAATTGGTGCCGCCCACCGTGACCGTGATCGCCTGCGTGTCGGTGCCTGAAAGGGCGGTCAACGTGCCGGCTGCGCTCTGGAAATTGCCGGCATTGAGCAGCGTAGTGCTGCTGGTCACGACGTTAGTGCCCGAGACCAGGCCGGTATCCGACTCGGTAGCCTGAAGGAGGCTGCCGCCGGTGAGTTGCAGCTTGCCGTTGCTTCCAATCTGCGCGGCGATGCCGGAGATGCCCGCGCCCGTGATGGCCGCGTTCAGATCGCTCACGAACTGGGTGCCGCTCTCGCCCCCCACGCTCGCATTCACGGTCACGGTCTTGCTCTGCACGTTGCCGGACGCGTCTGCGTAATCAATCGCGAAGCTCGTGCTTCCGGTCGTTGCCGTCTGGTTGAATACCACGTTCGGGTTATTCAGGTTGGCGACGGTGTTGCTGGCGAAATCGGTCCCACCGCCGATCACGGAGGTGGCGTTCAGGCCGAGGGACACGGCATCCACCGCGCTGGACGAACCGCTCAAGTCCACATTGATCTGAGTCGAGCCGGCCAGGTTGCTGGTGCGGCCGCCACCAATGTACACGTTGAGGCTGGTGTTAAAGCTGCCGCCCGCGTTCAGGTTGATGTTGCTCGCCTGGCGCGTGATTTCCGTGATGAGCTGCTGATACTCTGTGTTCAGCGTGCTGCGGTCGCCGGTGAATGTGCCCGAGGCCGACTCGGCCGCCAGCGTCTTCATGCGGTCCAGCATCTGCGAAATATTGCTCAAGCCGCCATCCACAATCTGCAGCTGGCTCACGCCGTTGTTGGCGTTTTGGACGCCCTGAGTGAGTTCGGAAATGTCGGCGCGGTATTGGTTGGCAACGGCCAGACCGGCAGCGTCGTCTCCCGATGAATTGATGCGGTATCCAGAGGTCAACCGATCGATCGTCTTGCTTTCAAACTCCTGGTTGATGTTCAGGTTCTCCTGGGCGATCAAAGATGTTACGTTCGTTTGGATTGAAATCGACATAGATGAAATATCCTATTGGCGATACACCCCGACAGCATCGGGCCTGGGTTCTCCGCTGATTTTTTCAGATGCCCAAGGTACCGCGTTCAGTACCCTTATCGCCTTGCTCAGGTGTATTTCTGAGTTTTTTTAGAAGCAACGCCGATTCACCCTCGACTGTTGACCTTGGTCGCATGGCAAAATAGGCCCCGGATTAACATTCATCGCACGGGACGCACATAGCTCGAACCGCGTTTAGAACGCCCTGTTTTGCCTTGCCTGCCGGATTGAGCAAATTGCGCCGGGGAATGCCTTCTTGTTCTTTTTGCTAACTAAAGGCATGATTGCCAGTCCGCGAGGCACAGTCTGAAAATAAGGTTAGCAATGAGGGCTAATATTCCATCCTGTCCGCTGCCACGCTTGAGAAAATCGCTCTGTCTGTGCCAGATGGAACTACAAGAACGATAGCGGCGCAGGCGTTTCCAATGTCCGATAAACCATCCTTAGCAGGTGTTCAGCCCGGCAACGAAGCGGTCCGAGAACTGGCCCACCGGTCGGTTCCCGGTGCGCTGGCTTACCTGATACTTCTGGTCATTCCCATTTCTGCTACGCCGTACGTCCGCGATTATCCCAAAACATTTCTCGTCACCGGGGTGCTGATCCTGGTGTTCGCCACCGCGCGATTGGTTTTTGCCTGGTGGATCGCGGAGCAACATGATGGCCGCAACGATTGGCGTTGGTGGGGGCTCCTGGTCGGGACCTATGGCTCCGCTTTGGTCTGGTCGGCTTTCTGCTGCGCGACGGCGCTGCTTTACGCGGGTGGGCCGACTTTCTTGCTTCTGCTCGCCATCACCGCCATTGTGGCCAGCGGTGAGGCGATCGCGCTCTCGCCTGTTCTGGATGTGGCTCGCCGCTATCTCGTCGTCCTTTTGACTCCCCTCATCGCGTGGGGCATGATTCATGGCGGTCCGGCCGGCTACTCCGCAGCGGGTGTCGCGGGCCTGTATCTGAGCTACCTCTTACTTCAGATCAGGCAACAATCCTCCTGGTACTCGACTACGCTCGCCACTAGAAAAGTGCTGGCTGCCAAGGCCACCGAACTGGCTCAGGCCATGAACGAGCTGGCCGAGGAAAAGAAGCAGGCCGAGCGGACCTCGCGCGCCAAGAGCGAGTTTCTGGCCAACATGAGTCACGAAATCCGTACGCCCATGAACGGCGTCGTGGGCATGACGGACCTGCTGCTGGGCACGGAGTTGACGGCCGAACAGCGGGATTTTGTTAACACCATCCATCAGTCCGCCGATGCGCTTCTGACCGTCATCAACGACATCCTGGACTTTTCCAAGATCGAAGCCGGCAAACTGCCCATCGAGTCAGTCAATTTCGACCTGCGCACATTGGTCGAGGAGACCACCGCCGTGCTGGCCGAACAAGCGCAGCGAAAAGACCTCGAGTTGGGCTGCCTGATGGGTCCCGAAGTTCCCTCGCGCGTGGAGGGGGATCCGGGGCGCCTGCGCCAGGTGCTCTTGAATCTGCTGAGCAACGCCGTCAAATTCACCACCAAGGGGGAAGTGACTTTGCGGGTGGAATGGCGCGAAAAAGAAGACAGTCCGGCCAGGTTGCGGTTCTCTGTCACCGATACGGGCCTCGGCATTTCGCCATCGGCGCAGGAGCGGCTTTTCCAACCGTTCATGCAGGCGGATTCGTCCATCGCGCGCCGGCATGGAGGAACAGGCCTGGGGCTGACCATCTGCAAACGCCTGATCGAGCTTATGGGCGGCCAGATCGGTTTCGAGAGCGCCGTGAGCCGCGGCTCCACATTTTGGTTTACCTTACCCGTCAAGATCAGTGATGCTTCGCCGGAAGAAGATCCGCTTGACCTTCGCCAGGTTCGCGTCCTGGTCGTGGACGACAACGGCACCAATCGCAGGATTCTCGATTCGCAGCTAACCAAGCTGGGGATGCGCGTGGAGTGCGTGGCCAGCGGTCCTGATGCATTGCGCGCGCTGGCATCGGCAGCTCAAAGAAGCGAATCCTTTCGCGCGGCCATCGTGGACCATGACATGCCGGATATGGATGGCGTCACTCTGGCACGCGAGATTCGCTCCCGCGCGGACTGGAATGACTTGGTCTTGATTTTGCTCAGTTCCCACATACAGCGGGTTTCTAGCGAAAATCTCCACACGGCCGGATTCGCCGCCTGCGTCATGAAGCCGGCGCGGCTCGAGCAGCTCCGTGAATGCCTGAACAAATCGCTGCGGCACGTTCAGGCGCTGGCGCCTCCAGCGCTTCCCAAACCGCAGGTATCGCGCGCCATACGGGGCCGTATCCTCCTGGCGGAGGACAACGCGGTCAACCAGAAGGTCTCCATGCGCACGCTGGAGAAACTGGGTTATTACGTGGACACCGTTGTGAATGGCGCCGAGGCCGTCGAAAAACTTCAGCATGGTCTCTACGACGCGGTCCTGATGGACTGCCAGATGCCGGAGATGGACGGTTACGCGGCCACTCGGGAGATCCGGCGGAGCGAAGGTGCCGGCCGCCGTACCATCATTATCGCGATGACCGCCAGTGCCATGAGCGGCGACCGGGAAAAGTGTCTGGCTGCCGGCATGGACGACTACGTGACCAAGCCTGTACGATCCGAAGACCTGCAACAGACTCTCCAGCGGCACCTGGCGCAAAGCGTGCAGGACCCATCCGCTGCCGTCCGGGAATCGGCCATGCACCTTGCCGGAGACGCCGATCTGGCGGCACGCGTCAAGGAACTGGAACAAGAGATCGGTGCGGCGGCCATGCAGGAACTGGTCGGTGACTTCTTGACTGACACTTCGCAATCCTTGGAACGGCTGGAGCATGCCCTCCGTGGTTCCGACTCGTTTCAGGCCGTCGAGACGCTCCATGCGCTTGTGGACTGCAGCGCCAACGTCGGCGCCGCCCGGTTGGCGGAGGTTTGTTCGCGGCTCGAATCGGCGATTCGAGCCAGTGACCCGCAAGACTGCGGCCCGGCTCTCGCGCAGCTGGCGGAAGTATACCGGTCGGTCGCATTCGAGCTGGAGGAGATCTATCCGCTGTGCCGCCAGGGCATGAAATCCGGCGAGCCGTCCCGTCCGGTGCCCGCCAGGTAGGCGCGTCTCACGGAAAGCGCCCGGGGGCCTGCACGATAGCCGTTGCGCAGACGATGCAACCAAATTGCACCTCACGACACCTGTTCGCCGTCAGCGCACTGCTGTTGTGCTGGTTTGCGCCGTGCGTGACGCACGCTGAGCCTGTCCATTCCGGAGGCTTGGACCGCGTTTCCCAAATTCGAAATCTCTCCGCTTCGCAGGCGGCTCGGGGGCTTCCCGTGCGGCTGCGTGCGGTCGTGACCTATTACGATCCGGTGTCTCTCGAGCTTTTCGTCCAAGATGCCTCGGGTGGCGTATACGTGCAGAGTGAGAAGCCGCTGAACATCCAGCGGGGGCAGGAGATCGAGTTGACCGGTATCACCGGCCCCGGGGACTTTGCGCCCGAAGTCATCAAGCCGCAGGTGCGCGTGCTGGGCCCGGGCGCATTGCCCGCGCCGCGCAGGGTCACGATTGAAGATATGGCGTCCGGTCGCGAGGACAGTCAATGGGTGGAAGCCGGGGGCGTCGTCCATTCCGCTGTGATTGAAGACAACCGTTTGAACCTCGAGGTGTCTACCGATGGCCGCCGCCTGCGAGTACGAATTGTCAATTTCCCGCCCGGCAATCCCGATCGGCTCATCGAGTCCAGGGTGCATTTCCATGGCGCCTGCGGGGCGACGTTCAACAATAAACGCCAGTTGACTGGGATTTTGGTCTACCTTCAGGACTTCAACGATCTAGTGATCGAAGAGATGCCGGGCGCAACTCTGGCTCGATTTCCCTTGCGCCGCGCCAGCTCCCTACTCCGCTTTACGCCAGATACGTCGCCGGAGCAGCGAGTTCGAGTGCGTGGCGTGGTGACTTTCCAGCAGCTCGGCCGGGCGCTCTTCATTCGTGATGGCGACCAGGACCTTATGACCCTTTCGCGTCAGAAGCTTCCAGTGAATCCGGGAGATCAGGTTGAGGTGCTCGGGTTTCCGTCGTTGGGTGATTACGCCCCGATCTTGCAGGACGGAATTTTTCAGAAGCTCGGCAGCCAGGCAGCTCCCGGCGCAACACGGGCGACCGCCGAACAACTGCTCAAAGGCGATCTGGACAATTCCCTGGTCGAAGTGGACGGCAAGCTGCTGACGCGAACCCGGACTTCCAGGGGTGATTTACTCGCCTTGAAAGCCGGGGGCCGGATCTTCAATGCCCAGATCGAAGAACCGGAAAGTGATCCTGCGATTGCCTCTTTGGAAGAGGGCAGCGATTTGCGGGTTCGCGGCATCTGCATGGTCGAAACCGGAGGCGGCAACAATGATCCGCAATCGTTTCACGTGCTGCTGCGTACGCCCGAAGATATTGTTGTCCTGCACCGCGCGCCATTGTGGACACTGGCCCGCATGTTGTGGTTCCTGCTGGTGGTTGCCGTGGTGGCATTCATCGCTGTGGGATGGGTTCTTCTCCTGCGCGGCCAGGTGCGAGCCCAAACCGCTCAGCTCGAAAGGAAGAACAAAGAGCTCGCCGTGGCGCTGGCGGCGGCCAACGAAGCCACCCACCTCAAAAGCGAGTTTCTGGCGAATATCAGCCATGAGATTCGCACGCCCATGAATGGCATCCTGGGCATGACCGACATAGTTTTGGATTCCAGGCTTTCTGCTGAGCAGCGCGAAAATCTCACCATCGCCAAGAACTCCGCCGAGTCTCTGTTGGGCTTGCTCAACGACGTGCTGGACTTCTCCAGAATTGAGGCGGGGCGCCTGGACCTTGTTCCTGAAGCGTTTTCGCTGCGGCAATGTGTGAAGAACGCCGTCGGTACGGTTCTTCCCACCGCCGGGCAGAAGAGCGTAGACGTCCGCGTAGAAGTCGCGCCTGATGTGCCTGACGATCTCGTGGGGGATGGAGCCCGCCTTCGCCAGGTCTTGTTCAACCTGCTGAACAACGCTGTCAAGTTCACGTCGGCCGGCTCCATCGACACCTCGGTCCGGCGCTACAGCCTGAGGCATCCGACGGTTTGTCTCCAATTTTCCGTTTGTGACACTGGCGTCGGCATCCCCGCGGACAAGATGGATTTGATTTTCGAGGCGTTTCGGCAGGCGGATGGCTCCAATGCCCGTCGGTATGGCGGTACCGGGCTGGGCCTGACGCTCTCCTCGCGGCTCGTTTCCTTGATGGGGGGGCGCATCTGGGTGGAAAGCGAGCCCGGCAAGGGCAGCACATTCCATTTCACGGCCGAATTTCAGGCGGCGGGACGCCCTGCCGAGCCAGCGCATGACGCCGGGCCGCCCGTGGCCCCGCACGAGTCCGCCTCCACGCCATTGCGCATCTTGCTGGCGGAGGACAATCTCATCAACCAGAAGATCGCGTCGAAGCTCCTCGAAAGCCGAGGTCACAGCGTCAAAACGGTCTATAACGGCCGCGAAGTGCTGGCCGCGCTGGAGAGCGCCCAGTTCGACCTGGTGCTCATGGACATCCAGATGCCCGTCATGGATGGGTTCGCGTGCGCCACTGAGATCCGGCGTCGGGAAAATGCCACTGGTGATCATCTCCCGATTGTTGCCATCACGGCCCATGCAGCCAGCGGCGACGGCGAGCGCTGCGCCCAGGCTGGGGTGGACGAGTACGTGACTAAGCCCTTGCGGCCTCGGGAGTTGTTCCAGGCGATACAGTCGTCCCTCAGCGCGCGATTGCAGTCGCGCGTCTCCTAAAACTCGCGTTCATCCTCGTGTCGATGCGGCTGGCGTGGCTGTCGGTGCGTTAGGGCACTGCCCCTATTTTTGGCCGCTACAAAAGTAGGGTATACTGCTCCTTCTATGACACAGCTGCCCCCCGAGCAGACCCTGAAGTCTGTGGAAAACGAGCTGATGTTGGCTTTGACCTTCGTCAAGATCTCCTCCACGGCTTATTCGATGGGTAAACTGCAGCACGCGAGCGACGCCCGCTCGAAGGCCGACGTGATTCGCGCCAGGGCAGTGGCGCAGTTGATCGAGTCTTTAGCGGTTGAGGAACAAACCGCCGCTTCCATTCAATCTATGTTGAATGAGCTCCATAGCGCCTTCGCCAGCCTGCCGTCCCCGGCGGCTCCTCGGGTGCGGCACGCCTAGCCTGCGATCTTTGGCGTAAGCATCCAGTTGAGCGCGCCGCCGGGCTGCGGGTGTGCAGTCTCGAGCTCGATTGAAACCAGCGCCGCCTTCTTCATATTTACCTGCACCGCCGGGCTGCCCAGCAGGTAAGCTACCACCCCGCTCAGCAGCGGCTCATGGCCGGCGATCAGGAGCTCCTCGACCTTGTGCGCGCGGATCTCCTTCCAGACCCGCTCGGGTGAGCCTGCCGGTAGCAACGTGTTCGTCCGGACCAGTTCGCTCCCGACACGCAAGACCGTCGCGGCAATTTCAGCCGTCTCTACAGCCCGCTTGAGCGGGCTCGTCAGAATCAATCCGGGGTCAACGCCCGAATCGCGCGCGCGCTCCAGCACCCGCCGTAGCTTCTGTTTCCCTTCCTGGGTTAGCGCACGATCCGCGTCTGACCCACCGGGCGGTGCATCTTCCGCAATACCGTGCCGCAGGACGTAGACGCGCAATGGTCAGGCCTTCCTCGGCCTCTTTGCGCCGTTCGATCCGTTGCTCCGCGTCGTCGCATGGATGCGGGGCGTGTTGCGTATGGTCTTAAGATTGAGACGCGAGATGTGTTTTCGCAGGTCCTGAAAAATGACGTCCGGCGGCCGGCCCGCATCCACGGTGACGAATTCGTACTTCTTCGCCATTACATCCAGGGCACGGATCAAACGGGTTTGATACTTCACGAAGCTGTCGAACATGTTGTCGCCGAAACGCATGTCCATGCCGCTCTCCCAGTAATCAAACGCGCCCCGGCCCAGCACCACCCGCGAGACCAGTTGTTTCACGTCGGCCCGCAGATAGTACACCGCGTGCGGTACCAATCCGAACCCCGTCACCTGCTCGATCCACCGGCGGTCTTCTCCACGGGCAATGGCCCTGGCGACAATGGAGAAAATGTAGCGGTCCGTCAAAACGACAAAGCCTGCCCGTAGCGCCGGCACGATTTCGTTCTCCAGCCGGTCGGCGAAATCTGTCGTGTAATACAGGGTCATGGTGATCGGCCCGAGCGTATTGCCTTCTTTTGCTTGTTTGATGCCCTTGCCGGCCAGCGCGCCCCGCGCCATTCCAGTGTCCAGGACGGCGTGGCCTTCCTGTTCCAACCAGTGCCGCAGCAGTGCCACTTGCGTAGTGCGCCCCACCGCGTCCGGGCCCTCAATGACGATCAGCTTGCCGTGCAGTTCGGCGGAGTCCACGCCGGGCAGCGCTTCATTGTAGAAGTGCAGTGGCTGTTTCGATTGCATGAACCTCTCCCGGCGCCATGCGCAGCACGCCGTTTCTCAGGCTCTCGCCCAGTTCCTGGATTACGATATCGCGCATCTGCTTTTGCTGCTCTTCGATGGAAAGGGTCGCATCGATGATATGGAACCCAACCTCGTGCGCCATGGCTTCATATTCGTCCAGGATCCGGCCCTGAAAGATCCGGAAGCTCTCTTCCACGTCCCGGCTCAGCCCCATGTCCATGCCGGCCTCGTAATATTTGATCGCGTCGCGGCCTCCCAGAATCCGGCCGATGGCCACGTCCAGGGGAACGCGAAAATAGAAACTGAGATTGGGCCGAGTAGCGAAACTGTAGAGATTGCGCACCCACCGCCGGCTAACGCCCCGCGCCACATCACGGGCAAACGCCGTATAGGTGTACCGGTCCGCGCACACAATCGCGCCGGCCTTCATCAGCGGGAGCACATAACGCTCCATGCGGTCCGCGAAATCAGTCGCGTGAATCAGGCTGAACGTCGTGGGCGTGAACATCTCCTTCCTCTTGCCGCGGCGCGTGGTCTCCCTGACCAGCGGAGACGAATTCCATTCACTGAAAGCCACCGCGATTCCCTGGGAACGGAGCCAGTGGCTTAGCAGCGAAATTTGCGTGGATTTGCCTGATCCATCGATTCCTTCCACCACAATCAATTTTCCTTTGAAACGATTCGGGGCTAACAGTGGCATAACAGGGGAGAGAGGACACTATTATAGCTTTATATGCCCCGGTACGCCGCCGTCGACATCGGCAGTAATTCTCTTCGCATGGAAGTCGCGGAAGTTGTTCCGGGCGCGCCCGGCAAGATTCTTGCCTCCGACCGCCAGGTGACGCGCCTCGGAGAAAGCGTCTTTCGCACCGGCAAGGTCAGCCCCGAGGCCATCGCCTTAGTCTGTAAGGTGCTGAGCGCCATGGCCCAGCAGTATAGAAGGCTGGAGGTCATCGGCGTCCGCGCCGTGGCCACCAGCGCCATCCGCGACTCCAGCAACCAGGAAGAATTTCTGGCCAAAGCGTCGGAAGCCATCGCCGCGCCCGTCGAGATCATCTCGGGCCAGGAAGAGTCCCGGCTGATCCATCTCGGCGTGCAAAGCCGATGGCCCCACTCCAAACAGCGCGTGCTGCTGATTGACGTGGGTGGAGGAAGCGCTGAGGTCATCCACGGCGAAAACGGTCATCTCCGCGAAGCGGTCTCCAAACCGCTGGGGGCGGTTCGGCTGACGGAAGTGTTCATCAAAAACGATCCACCCGCTCCCGCTGAGTTGCGCCGCATGCAGGAATACATCGAGGAGAAGCTGGCGGCTGCCATGCGCCGCATCGGCCGGTGGCGGTGGGACCGCGTCATCGGGACTTCGGGCACCGCCTCGGCCGTGGTGTGCGCGGTCAATCAGGTTTCGCAGGCCAAGGTAGATCACGCCGACCGTCTCCGCGCCTCTACCGCCCAGATTCGCAAGCTATACGAAGAACTCTGCGCGCGCAATCTGGACGAACGCCGCAAGATCACCGGTATCGGACCCAAACGGGCCGAAATTATTATCCCCGGCGCCGCCGTGCTGCTGCGGTTTCTCCAGGATCTGCAGCTTCCCTCGCTCTATTACTCCGCCGCCGGTTTGCGGGACGGCATTATCGCCGACCTGGCCATGCGCGGCGTGGGCCATGAGCTCTCTGAACTCGATCGCGAACAGCGCCGGGTGGTGGAGACCATGGCGCGGCGGTATGGCGTTCCTCTCCCGCACGCCCGTAAGGTCGCAAACCTCGCGAACCAACTGTTTACATCCTTGCACCAGCTCCACAACCTGGCCCCGCCCACCGGAAAACTGCTGGAGGCCGCGGCGTATCTGCATGACGTCGGGCATTACGTGAGCGAGTCGCGTCATCATAAGCATTCGTATTATCTGGTAGCCAATTCC
>Ga0075426_10001950_pt1 | contig 14777 bp, 12 predicted proteins | sample SoiMethybrSBSTD5_FD_75304 | JGI IMG/M metagenome (GOLD analysis project Ga0075426, IMG submission 75304) | Bulk soil microbial communities from a Populus tree surrounding site in Tennessee, USA - Soil MetaG P. TD hybrid SBSTD5 | ecosystem: Environmental > Terrestrial > Soil > Tree plantation... | reverse complement strand
CCATCTCGCGGTCCCAGTGGGCGCCGTTGATCTTGATCAGCTCGCCCATGCGCTCGACCTGATCGATCCAGTCGCGCAGCCCGCGATAGGCGACGCCGCCTTCGGCATGATTGACTTTCTTTTCGGCTTTCGCCATTCCCTCTCCTCGCTTATAAGCCCGCCGCTGCCCGCGCCTGCGGTTGGGACGAGAAGCCCTGCTTCAGCCACCACTCGGCGACCTCGGTGCCGGTGGCGAACCAGACGCCTTCGCGCGACTTCATGTATTGGATGATCTGCCGCAGAGCGCCGGCGCGGCCGAAGCGGCTGGAAATATACGGATGGAACTGGAACGTGCAGAAGCCCGGCGTGATCGCCGATTCCTCGTAGAGGTCGTCGAAGAAGCTCTTCCAGACCACCAGCGCGTCATTGGGATTGCCCGAGTCGCGATGGCCATAGATGCGGCCGTCGCCGAACGGCTGGCGCGGCAGCTCGACGATCTCGCGCGTGCCGTCGCTCCAGACGAACGGCAGATCGTAGGAAAACGAATTGCTGTTCCAGAGATAACCCTGCTCCATCAAAAGCTCGAGACTGTTCGGGCTCTGCGTGCAGGAGCGCCAGCCGACCGGCCGCCGCCCGGAGCGCGTCTTGAGCATCTCCAGCGTGCGCCGGATGACGTCGCGCTCTTCTTCGCGCGTCAGATCGCGCGCGACCTCGTGGTGATAGCCGTGGCCGGCCACTTCGTGGCCGCGCTGCGCGATCGCCGCCGTCGCTTCGGGGTATCTCTCGGCGATGCCGCCGCAGGTCATGAAGGTCGCCTTGACCTTCGTCTCGTCGAGAATGCGGAGAATGCGCCAAATGCCGGTCTTCGGGCCGTATTCCGCTTGCGTATACTCTTCATGATTCATCCTGCCGTTTTTATCCGGCCGCACATCCTCGCCGCCCTGGAAATCGAAGGTCAGCGCGACCGCGAGACGGCAGCCGTCCGGCCAGAAGATCTTTCCCTGCGCATGATGCTCGGTCAGCATTTAGACGCCCTCCTTGGAAAGATGCGATTCTCAAACGCTTCAATACAACTTTCGTCCCGGACCCGCAACCGAAACTGAAAGCTAACGGGCCGCGACGGTGACGAAAGTGTCTCTGAATTCCTGGGCATAGCGCGCGTAATTTTTCTGCACGCGCTCCCAATCCATCTCCATGAGCTTGATTTTTGTCACCCGCGCGATCGGCTGCTCCAGATCGACGCGCGAGCTGTTGCGCCCCATCTGCCGGAAGATCTCCTGGCCGTCGCGCGAGAGAATGTAGTCGATAAAGACTTTCGCGGCGTTCGGCCGCGGCGCCCCCTTCGGCAGCATCACGCAGACCGGCGGGTTCGGCGCCAGCGGCTCGATGGCGTGCCACTCGATGGGCGCGCCTTTGCTCTTAAGGCTCTCCGCCTCGTGGACGCGCAGCGTGGGCGAGAGCGCGAACTCGCCGGCCGCCATCAACTGGCCGAGCAGCGTGTGGCCGCGGCGGATCTGCGGGTTTTGCTGCGCGATGCGGCGCATCAAGTCCTTGCCCTTCTCCTCGCCCATGAGCTGGAGGATCGAGGCGTACCACTGGACGTCCTCTTCCTCCAGCCCGATCTGCCCTTTCCAACGCGGGCGCGTCAGGTCCTCCCAGCGCTTGGGCACGTCCTGGGGCGGCACCTGCTTGGCGTTATAGCCGAGCACTTCGAGGTTCCAGTAGATGCCGGTCCAATAAGCGTCGCGGTCTTTCAGCGCCGGGTTGATGCGCTCGCGCTCCGGCGACGCGTACGGCGCGATGTAGCCGGCCTCCTTGAGCAACCATGCCTGAAGGCCGCTGATAATATAAACGTCCGCCAGGTTGCGGCCGGCTTTGACTTCGGTCGAGATTTTCTGGATCAGCTTTTCGCCGGTCGCGCGAAACGGCTCGACGGTCAAATAGGGCGCGCGCTTGCGGAAGCCGTCGAGAATCTTCTGCGTGTCGGGGACGTTGGTCGTGTGATACACGACCAGCGATTTCTCTTCGCGCGCTTTCGCGGTCGAGTCCTGCGCGAGAACCGGAGTCGAAGCAAAGATCGCGACGACCATGAGGAAGCCTCGGAATTGATTTGACGCCACGCGCTTCATCGTTTCCTCCTGTGAAAAACATTCGGCGCAGTTTGCCTGCTATAATATTCCATCGCGCAAGTCTACACGGCGACCGCGGCTTGATTCGCCGGGGTGCGGAACCTATACTCCGAGCGCGGGGAGGTCCCATGTTTCCTCATCTGAAAAACTTCAACCTCAAGCAATGGATCGACGAGAACCGCGGCAGCTGGGGGCAGCGCCGGGTCATCTGGCAAGATTCGGACTTCATCGCCTTCGTCACCCGCGGGCCGAACAGCCGCAAGGATTTTCACATCGACCCCGGCGACGAGATGTTCTATCAGCTCGAGGGCGAGCTCAACCTGCACTACATGCAGGACAAGCAGCACGAAGTCGCGCTGTTGAAGGCGGGCGAGATGTTCCTGCTGCCGGCCGGCGTGCCGCACTCGCCGCGCCGCGGCGACGGCTCGTGGACGTTCGTCGTCGAGCGCAAGCGCCGGCCGGACGAGCAGGATCTCTTCGTCTGGTTCTGCGAAGGCTGCGGCGAGAAGCTCTACGAGACGACCGTGCGCTTCGACGATCCGAGCGACGCCGTGAAAACCGCGACCGACAAGATCCGCTCGGACGTGAAGCTCCGCACCTGCGGGCGCTGCGGCGACGTCCTTGCCGCGTAACGCCCTCGGAATTCTCTTCTGAAACCCCGCCATGTGCACGCTGGCGATTTATCTTCGACAGTTCGAAAACTATCCCCTCGTGATCGCGGCGAACCGCGACGAGCATTTCGCCCGCGCCAGCGAGGCGCCGAAGCTTTGGAACGGCGATCCGGCGATCCTCGCCGGCAAAGATCTGGTCGCCGGCGGCACATGGCTGGGCGCGAATTCAGCCGGGATCGCGGCGGCGATCGTCAACCGGAAGGTTCAGATAGAACCACAAGACGCGCCGCGCTCCAGGGGCTTGTTGTGTCTCGATATGCTTCAAGCGGCGACCTTGGCCGACGCGCGCGCCGCGCTCCCCTTCGAAGACGCGGGACGCTACCAACCCTTTCTCCTCCTGGTCGCGAGCGCTCAAGGCGCCTTCGCCGCTTATAACGCGGCGAGCGAAGTCGAGCTGATCAATCTACCGTCCGGCCTGCACGTCTTCGGCAATACGTCATTTACAGAGCAGGACGGGAAAAAACTCGATCACGCGCGAGGGCTGTTCGCGAAGACAGGCGAAGCACTCGCGCCGATTCTGAAAGACGCGGCTTCTTTAGAAGCCGCCGTCCGCATTTTACATGATGCCTTGGGCGACCATACCGTGGTCGAGTCCGCCGACACGAAAGGCGCTCTATGCGTTCATGTGCCCGGAGCCGATTACGGCACGGTCTCCTCGAGCATCATTTTTCAGTCTCAAAACGACGGTCAATTTCATTTTTACCATGCCCCCGGCCCGCCGTGCCGCACGGAGTACCAGCCGGCGGCGTCGCTGCCGATCGCATGACTCCAGCCGCGGAGCCCAAGAGCGCCTCGACTGTTATCCTCCTCCGCTCCGGCGAAAGCGGAGGCGTCGAGGTTCTTCTCACCCGCAGACCCGAGGCGATGGACTTTCTCGGCGGCGCGTATGTCTTTCCCGGCGGGACGGTGCGGAAAGACGACTGCTCGGAGAAAATCCAGCAGCGCTGCCGCGGCGTATCTCTCGAGCAGGCGAAAAACCTGCTCGGAGCGCACCTTAAGCCCGAGGTCGCGCTGGGTCATTGGGTCGCGGGAATTCGCGAAGTCTTCGAAGAGGTGGGCGTGCTTTTCTCTACGGGCGAGACATCGCTGGCCGCGAGAAAATCCGAGCTGGAGCGGGAGCGGCGCCGCAGCGTCCGGCGCGAGACGAGTTTTACGGCGATGCTCGAAGCCGAGAATCTACATTGCGATACCGGCGCCCTGCTCTATTTTTCCCACTGGCTCACGCCAGAGGAGTTCGCGATGCGCTTCGACACGCGTTTTTTCGTGGCGGTGCTGCCGCCGGGCCAGACACCGCTGGAGCGCTCGGAAGAAGTCGCCGACAGCCTGTGGATCGCGCCGGAGCGCGCGCTTCAGCTCTACGCGGAGAGAAAACTGCCGATGATTTTCCCGACTTACGCGTCGCTCAGGACGCTGGCGGATTTCGAGACGGTGGAAGCGGTCTTGAGAGAATTCAGCAGGCGATCGTGAAAGCTCGCCGCGGCGGCTTCTACGGCACCTTGCCTCCCCAGAGCTCTTTTAAGAATCCGCTCTTTTCCAAATCTTCCGCGAAGCGGTTGTCGTAAATCTCTGTCGGCTTCTTTCGCACCGTCGTTTCCGCTTTCGCGAGCTCGACGGCGTCGGCGACCTGATCGCCCGGCACGAGCATCTTCCGGTTGATGATCGCCTTCGCGTAGGCGTCGTACGACGACTGGAGCGCCTCGTCGTCCTTCAATTTCAGCGCCTTGCTGACGGCAGCCTTCGCCTTGTCGGGATTTTTCTCGACGAACTGCGCCGCCTCGGCGAACGCGGCGACGACGCGCTGCACGAGCTGGGGTCTTTCCTGTATCGTCTTCGGGTTCGTGTGCACGGAGCTGTAGATGAACGGGAGATGGAGATTGTTGAGATTATAGACGAGATTGAAGCCGTCGCGCCGGCCGCGCACGTCGAGCGGCGGCGTGACGATGATCGCCTGGATGATGTCCTGCGCCATCGCGTTGTAGCGCTCGGACTGGCTGCCGCCGATCGGCCTGAGCTTGACGTCCTCTTCGCTGAGGCCGAATTTTTTCAGCAGCGCGCGCGAGAGGCGAAAGCTCAAATCGCCGGGCCGCGTCACGCCGATGCTCTTCCCCTTCAAATCTTCGGGGCGTTTCACGTCCTTTCGCGCGAGCAGCACGTAGGGCAGCCCGACGAGCGGCGCGGCGACGAGCTTCGCCTCGATGCCGGTCGCCATGCCGGGGATCGTGCCGTCGGCGGCGCAGAAGAGAAACTGGATCTCGTCGGACACGAGCGCGGTGAGCGAGATGCCGCTGCCGCGGACATAAATGTGGTTCGCCTTGATTCCGTACTTGTCGAAGAGGCCGTTGTCGATCGCCGTGTAGAGGTGAACGAAGCCGCCGGAGACGGCGCAGGTCGCGATGCGGATGCTCACCGGCGTCTCGCCGGGCTTGGCGAGATACGGATTGGCCGAGGCGGCCGAGCCAAACAACAACGTGAGCAGTAGCGTGGCAATGCCGCCGGTGGGCCTCATCGTCGTTCCTCTTACATCAATTAATACTGAGGTTTGAAAGCAAAATGATGCGTCGTCTGGATGAAGCGGATCGTGCGCGTCTTCGAGCGCATCACGACCGAATGCGTCGTCGCACCGCCGGGGAAGAAATGCACGCCGTCGAGGTAGTCGCCGTCGGTGACGCCCGTGGCCGCGAACATCACGTCGCCTCTGGCAAGCTCGTCGAGGGTGAATTTTTTGTGGATGTCTTTGATGCCCATCGCCTGGGCGCGCTCGATCTCCTGCGGGTTGCGAAATTTCAAGCGCCCCTGCATGTCGCCGTCGACGCAGCGCAGCGCCGCCGCCGCAAGCACGCCTTCGGGCGCGCCGCCGATGCCGAGCAGGAGATCGATGCCGGTCTCGGCCTTGGTTGTGGCGATCGCCGCCGAGACGTCGCCGTCGCCGATGAGGCGGATGCGCGCGCCCGCCTGCCGCACTTCCTTGATCAGGGCTTCATGGCGCGGGCGGTAGAGGATGATGACGGTGAGATCCTCGACGCGCGCGCCTTTCGCGGCGGCGAGAGCCTTGAGATTTTCCGTCGGGCTCTTGTCCAGATCGACGACGCCTTTGCCGATGGGGCCGACGGCGATCTTGTCCATATAGGTATCGGGAGAGTGGAGAAAGGAGCCCTTGTCGCCCATCGCGATGACCGACAGCGCGTTGGGGCCGCCGTTGGCGCAAATCGTGGTGCCTTCCAGCGGATCGAGCGCGATGTCCACCTCCGGCGCATGGTCGCCGCTGCCGACTTTCTCGCCGATGTAGAGCATCGGCGCCTCATCGCGCTCGCCTTCGCCGATTACGATCGTGCCGTCGATCGTGAGCCCGTTGAACGCGTGGCGCATCGCGTCGACCGCTGCTTGATCCGCGGCCTTTTCGTCTCCCCTTCCCATCCAGCGCGCCGAGGCCAGCGCGGCCGCTTCGGTCACGCGTATCGCTTCTAAGGCGAGGTTTCGGTCCACGTTTTTTTCCCTCCTATGAGAGCGTCGATCAGCTCGAAAGCACGCGACGCGACGACTCCGCTCTTGGCGGCGTCGCGCTCGTTGAAGCCGAAAGGCTTCGGTGCGCGCTCTTCCGCCGCGTTGTAGAGAATGAAAGGCACCGGCTCGGCGACATGCGTCTTCAACGCGATCGGCGTGGGATGGTCGGGAAGCAGCAATAGCCGCCAATCGCGTCGTCCGCTCAGCTTGCCGACAACGGTGCCGACGACCTTCTCGTCGAAATTCGCGATCGCCTCGATCTTCTTCTCGGCGTCGCCCATGTGGCCCGCTTCGTCCGGCGCCTCGACGTGAATGAAAATCAGATCTTTCTTTTCGAGGGCCGCGACCCCATATTCACCCTTTCCTTTATAATTTGTGTCGAAAAACCCCGTCGCACCAGGGACTTTGATGCGCTCGAGCCCGGCGTACACGCCCAAGCCGTTGATAATGTCCACGGCCGAGATCACTGAGCCGTCGATGCCGAAACGCTTCTTGAGCGTCGGCAGCGCCGGGGCTCTGCCCTGCCCCCACAGCCAGATCGTCGTCGCCCGCCGCTCGCCCTTCTGCGCGCGCTTTTTATTGACGGGATGCGCGGCGAGAATCTCGCGCGAGCGGCGCATGAGATCGGCGAGGCGCTCCGCGCCCTCGCCGGAAGGCATGTGCGGCGCGATTTCTTTGTCGGTGATGTCATGCGGCGGCGTGGTCTCCATCTTTTCCCTGCCGGAGCGCCAGACCATGAGGTTCCGGTAGCTGACGCCGGGAAAAAATTCGATGCCGCCGCCGCCGAGCTCGCGGTTCAGGTCGCGAACGATCTCCGCCGCCTCCTCGCTCGTGATATGGCCGGCGGTGAAATCTTCCATGATCTCGTTCGCGCCGCTTTTTCCGATCGTGACGAGATTGCAGCGAAACGCGATATCTTTGGGCGAGAGGTCGATGCCGACGCTCGCCGCTTCGAGCGGCGCGCGGCCGGTGTGATAGAGCGCCGGATCGTAGCCGAGGATGCTCATGTTGCCGACGTCGCTCCCGGGCGGGAAGCCTTCCGGAATCGTGTGCGCGAGACCGAAGACGCCGCGCGAAGCGAGCCGGTCCATGTTCGGCGTGGGGGCGATTTCGAGCGGCGTCTTGTTGCCGTATTTTTCCAGCGGCCAGTCCGCCATGCCGTCGCCTTGGAGAATGATGTATTTCATGACGCGGCTTCGCGCTCGAAGAGCTCTTTCAGAAGCTTCATATCGGCGGCGATGCGCATCGGCTTGTCCGACTCGCGTATCGCGGTGTCGGGATCTTTCAAACCGTGGCCGGTGAGCGTGCAGACGACGACCTCGCCTTTGCGGAAAATTCCCTGCTTTTGCTTTTTAACGACGCCGGCGACGGAGATCGCCGACGCCGGCTCGGCGAGGATGCCTTCGGAATTCGCCAGCAGCTTGTAGGCGGCGATGATCTCTTCGTCCGTCGCGCTCTCGATCACGCCGCCGGATTCGTCGCGCGCGGCGACCGCCGACTGCCAGCTCGCCGGATTGCCGATCTTGATCGCCGTCGCGACCGTCTCGGGTTTCTCGATCACGCGCCCGAGCACGATCGGCGCGGCGCCGGCCGCTTGAAAGCCCATCATCTTGGGCGGCGCGGAGATCCGCCCGATCCGTTCGTATTCCTGGTAGCCTTTCCAATACGCCGTGATGTTTCCCGCGTTGCCGACGGGAAGAAAATGATAGTCGGGCGCGGCGCCCAGATGATCGCAGATCTCGAACGCTGCCGTCTTCTGCCCCTCGATGCGATACGGATTGAGCGAGTTCACGAGCGTCACGGGATAGTGCTTCGCCGCCTCGCGCACCATTTTTAGGGCGGCGTCGAAGTTGCCGGCGACCTCGATCACTTTCGCGCCGTGGATCATCGCCTGGCTCAGCTTGCCGAGCGAGATGTTTCCCTGCGGAATGATGACGTACGCTTTCAGCCCCGCGCGCGCCGCGTACGCCGCGGCCGACGCGGAGGTATTGCCCGTCGACGCGCAGATCACCGCCTTGCTGCCCTCTTCGACGGCTTTGGTGATCGCCATCGTCATGCCGCGGTCTTTGAACGAGCAGGTCGGGTTCAATCCTTCGAGCTTCAAATAAAGCTCGATGTCGGGATTGACGGCTCGTTCGAGATTGTGGCAGCGCAGCAGCGGCGTGTTGCCTTCGAGCAGCGTGACGATCGAGTCTTCCTTGTCGACCGGAAGAAACTCGCGGTAATAGCGGATTACGCCCGGCCACACCAATCCGGATTTAGCGTCGGCCTTTCTCTGTTTCGCCATTTTTGCTTGATCGATTTTCACGGCGCGATCGGCAGTTTTAGTTTCGGGTTCGCGCTTCAAGCTCCGAGTTGGCTCGAAACTTGAAACCCGGAGCGCGAAACTTTTTCAGCTCCAGATCGGAAACCAGAGCGGCTCGGCGAGCATGTAGTCACGCCGGCCGATCACTTTCATAGCATTCTTTATCTGCCCGATGGAAGAGCGTTCGAGCGTGATGACGAACGGCAGGATCGCTTCGGGATTTCCGGCGATCCGATAGCTCGCCGCGAGCGCCTGAAGCTCGTCGCGGCTGTGGCTCAGCTGCCAGATCTCGGAGATATTGATGCCGGCCTCGCCCAAAGTCTGGCAGATGTCGCCGACGATGCCGGCGCGGTCTTTGACGATGAAACGGAGATAAAAGCCGGCGCCGATCTTGTCTTCGGCTTGAATCGATAATTTGCCGGGCTTCACGAGCGGCACGAATCCGCCGCGCGATTTGCCGCGCGCGAGATCGAGGACGTCGCCGAGAATCGCGATCGCGGTCGGGCCGCCGCCGGCGCCGGGACCGGCGAACGCGTAGCTCCAATCGCGCCCGGAATCGCCGCTGCGCTTGCCGCGAAAAAAGACCGCGTTGGTCGCGCCGTCGATGGCGGCGAGGAAATGATCATCGCGCACGAGCACCGGCGAAACGTACGCCTGCACCGCGCCGTCGAGCGCGCTCGCGACCGCGACGCTTTTGATCGTGCTGCGGCCTTTTTGCCGCGCGTACTGAAAATCGATCGCGTTGATCTCTTCGATGCCCTTGCGCCAGAACGCCCCCGGCTGCGATTGCAGGCCGAAAGTCACGGCCGCGAGCAGGATAAGCTTCGCCTCCGCGTCCCGGCCGCTGACGTCGGAACTCGGGTTGGTCTCGGCGTAGCCCTTCTCCTGCGCTTCCTTCAGCGCGGCGGCGTAGGATTTCCCGCCGCGGCTCATCTCGGTGAGGATGTAATTGCTCGTGCCGTTGACGATCCCGTAGATCGCCTCCGGCTGTTCGGCGGCGAAGCTCTCGCCGATCGAGCGGATGATCGGCACGCCGCCGCCGACGCACGCTTCGAAGCGCACGTCGCCGCCGTGCTTCCGCGCGGCTTCCCAGATCTCGGCGCCGTAGCGCGCCAGAACGGCCTTGTCGGAGGTCACGACCGATTTGCCGTTCTTCAGCGCGCGCAGGATCAAATCCTTGAAGCCGGCGAGCTCTTTCTCGTCGTGAAAGCCCAGCGCCTCGACGATGATCGCCGCGTCCGGATGATCGACGACCTCTTCCGGCTTATCGGTGAAGAGCCCGGGATGCGTCTTGTGCCACTTCTTTCCTTTCGGCCGGCGGGTGTAAATCTTCACCAGCTCGATCGGAAGCTCGGTGTCGTCGAAGACGAAGTCCTGCACCGACTGGCCGACGACGCCGGAGCCGAGCAGGCCGATGCCGATTTTCTTCCGCTTATCAGCCATCACGGCTCCCTTGAGGAGTTATGGCACAAGTAATTGGAATTAATCGAGAAGCTTGCCCAATGCTTTACGGATCGTACGCACCGCCTGGCGCGTGCGATGCTCGTTCTCGATGAGCGCGAAGCGGACGTAAGGATCGCCGTATTCGCCGAAGCCGATGCCGGGGGACACCGCGACCTTCGCCTCTTGCAACAGAAACTTCGAGAACTCGACCGAGCCCATCGCCTTGCACGGCTCGGGGATCTCCGCCCAGACGAACATCGTGCCGCGCGGCTTCTTGATCTTCCAGCCGACGCGGTCGAGGCCGTCGACGAGCGCGTCGCGGCGCCGGCGATAGGTCTCGCAGATTTCCTCGACGCAATCCTGCGGGCCGTTCAGCGCCTGGATCGCGGCGATCTGCACCGGCTGGAAGATGCCGTAGTCGAGATAGCTCTTGATGCGCGCGAGCGCGTGGATCATGTCGCGGTTGCCGACGGCGAAGCCGATGCGCCAGCCAGGCATGTTGTAGCTCTTCGACAGCGAGAAGAATTCGAGGCCGATGTCTTTCGCGCCCGGAATTTGGAGCAGGCTCGGCGGCTTGTGGCCGTCGAACGCGAGATCGGCGTACGCGAGATCGTGGATCACGAGCATGCCGTTTTCGCGCGCGAAGTCGACGACCCTTTGGAAGAAGTCGATCTCGACCACTTCCGTCGTCGGGTTGTGCGGGAAGCTCACGATCAGGAGCTTGGGCTTGGGCCAGGTGCGCTTGACCGCGTCCTGGAGGCGCTCCAAAAAGTCATCGCCCGAGTGCATCGGGATGTTGTGCAGATCGCCGCCGGCGAGGACGACCGAATATTGATGGATCGGGTAGGTCGGGCTCGGGCAGAAGACCACGTCGCCGGGGTCGACGATCGCCCACATGAGGTGGCTCAGCCCCTCTTTTGCGCCGATCGTGACGATCGCCTCGGCGTCGGGATCGATCTCGACCTGGTACCGCCTGCGATACCAGTCGGAGATCGCCACCCGCAGTTTGTAGATTCCGCGCGAGACCGAGTAGCGGTGGTTCTGCGGCTTCGCCGCCGCCTCCATCAACTTGGCGACCACGTGCGGCGGCGTCGGCATGTCGGGATTGCCCATGCCGAAATCGACGATGTCCTCGCCGCGGTGGCGCGCCTCGAGCTTCAAATCGTTGATGATGTTGAAGACGTACGGAGGCAGCCTCTTGATCCGCTGAAATTCCACTGGCTTCCCTTTCGCTCGGAAAAAAGTAGGACTAAGCGATTGTAGGCCATCCGCGGAATATTCGCAAATTAACAGAAGCTTAGACCTTCGACAGTAGGCCCCTAGGGGCGGAGAATTCTCGCCCCTATCCGATATTTCCGAGCTCGAGGCGGCCGGCCCAGCGGTGCTTCAGGACCGCTTTCATCGCCCGCGATTCGGGGCGGGCTAGGCGCGGGTCCTGCTCCAGCCAGGCGAGCGCCTCCTCGCGCGCTTCCAGCAGCAGTCGCGAGTCGCGCGCGAGATTCGCGATGCGGAAGTCCGCCAGCCCCGACTGCCGCGTGCCGATCATCTCGCCGGGGCCGCGAAGCTGCAGGTCCGCCTCGGCGATCTTGAAGCCGTCGCGCTCGCGCTCCATCACGCGCAGGCGTTCGAGCGCTTCGCTGTTGTTGCCGCCGTAGTAGATCATGACGCAGTACGAGCCGTGCTGCCCGCGTCCGACCCGGCCTCGGAGCTGATGCAGCTGCGAGAGGCCGAAGCGCTCGGCGTGCTCGATGATCATGACGCTGGCGTTCGAAACGTCGATGCCGACTTCGATCACGGTCGTCGCGACGAGAATCTGCACGTCGCCGTCCTTGAAGCGGCGCATCGTGTCGTCGCGCTCGACCGCGGACATCCGGCCGTGAATCAGAGCGACGCGGCAGTCTTTGAAGACGCCGCGCGAAAGCTCGGCCGCCATGCTGGTCGCATCGCGCACTTCGAGCTTCTCCGAAGCTTCGACGAGCGGATAGACGACGTAGGCCTGGCGGCCCTTGCGCACCTCGTCGCAGACGAGATCGTAGGCCCGCGCGCGCGCCGCCGAGCGCACGAGGCGCGTCTCCACCGGCGTTCGCCCGGGCGGCAGCTCGTTCAGCCAGGAGATTTCCAGGTCGCCGTAGAGCACCATCGCGAGGCTGCGCGGAATCGGCGTCGCGCTCATTAGAAGGATGTCAGGCTCCGGTAGAGCAACTGCGCCCCGGCACGAAGCAAGCTTTTGCAGCGCCATGCGCTGCATAACGCCGAAGCGGTGCTGCTCGTCGATGATGCCGAGCCCGAGGCGCGGCACGCGGACATTCTCCTGAATAACCGCGTGCGTCCCGATCACGAACGAGACCCGGCCTTCTTTGATTCCGTCGATGATCTCGTGGCGCGCTTTCGCCGGCATCGAACCGGTCAGCAGCGCGATCGGCACACCGAGCTTCGCCGCAAAGTCTTTCAGGTTCCGATAATGCTGCTCGGCCAGAAGCTCCGTCGGCGCCATCCAGACCGCCTGAAAGCCGTTCTCGACGGCGCGCAGCGCGGCGAACCAGCCGACGATCGTCTTGCCCGAGCCGACGTCGCCCTGCAGCAGGCGCTGCATTGGCCGCGGCGCGGCCATGTCGAGCGCGATCTCCTGCAGGACTTTTTCCTGCGCGCCCGTCAAGCGGAACGGCAACAACTCCCACATCTTCTGCGTGAGGGATTTCTTCTCGCGCGTGAACGCGATGCCGCTGCGGCCGGTACGGTTTTGCCGCCGGAGCGCGAGACCCAATTGGAGATAGAAGCATTCGTCGAAGACGACCGCGCGGTGCGCCGCGGACGTGGAGCGGTTCAGCGCCTCCACATCGTCGCTCTTCTCCGGCAGGTGGAGGCGCTGAAGCGCAGCGCGGGAATCGAGGAGAGCGAATTTTTTCAAGACCACCGGCGGCAAAAAGGCCGGGACGTGCATCCCGTGCGTCTCGACCGCCTCGGCGATCCATTTGCGCATCGTCTTCAGCGCTATGCCTTCGGGACGCTCGTACACCGGCAGGATCTTTTGATGATCCGGCGGATCGGCGGGATCGATGACTTCGAATTCGGGATGCGCGATCTGCTTGTGTCCGCCGGTACCGGCTTCGACTTTTCCGTGGATGACGAGCGTCTGCCCTTTCGCCAGTCCCTCGACCAGATACGAAGGCGCCCGGTACCACACGAGTCCCAGCCGGCCGGTACCGTCGTCCAACATCCCGGTGAGCATCCGCTGCCGCCGCCGCGGATTGAAATGTTGGCCGAGCGCGATCAGACGACCGATGAATGTTTTCTCTTCGCCCACGAGGGCGTCGCGAATCTTCGCGACAGCGCGCCGGTCTTCGTAGCGAAACGGCAGATGGAAAAGAAGATCTTCGATCGTCCGCAGCCCGAAGGCCTCGAGCTGCGCGGCGCGCGCCGGACCGACGCCCTTTAAGAAGCGCACCGAGCTTCTAAGCGCGCTGAGAGATTCGCGGATGTTCGGGGCCGCGGGGGCGGCGGGAGCGCGGTCCGTTCTCGGCCTTTCGGCCTTCATCCCGTCACGCCCGCTCGCCGAACGGCGCGAGGTAGTCCTGCAGCGGTTTTACCTCGAGCCCGCGCTGCTTGAGCAGATCGATGCCTTCCGCCGCCGCGTCGGCTCCGGCGATCGTCGTGAAGTAAGGCACCTGGTAATCGACCGCGTTTCGCCGCAGCAGGAACGAATCGGCGTGCGAATGCGCGTCCCGCGGCGTGTTGATCACCATCGCGATCTCGCCCTTCTTGATCGCCTCGGCGACGTTAGGGCTGCCTTCCTGGACTTTTTTGACCGTCTCCGAAGGTATGCCGCGCTTTTGAAAATGATCGGCGGTGCCGCGCGTCGCGACGATCTGAAAGCCGAGCCCGGCGAGGCGCCGCGCGATCGGCGTTACCGGCTCTTTGTCCTCGTCGCGCACGCTGATGAAGACCTTGCCGCTGCGCGGCAGTCGCGTGCCGGCGCCGATCTGCGACTTCGCGTACGCGACGCCGAACGTCGCGTCGATGCCCATGACTTCGCCGGTCGACTTCATCTCCGGGCCGAGCAGCGTGTCGACGCCGGGAAATTTGTTGAACGGAAAAACCGATTCCTTGACGGAGATGTGGCCCGGCAAAACCTCTTTCGCGAGCCCGAGCTCGCTCAGCTTCTTTCCGACCATGATGCGCGCGGCGAGCTTCGCCAGCGGCACGCCCGTCGCTTTGCTGACGAAAGGCACCGTGCGCGACGCGCGCGGGTTGACCTCCAGGATGTAAATATCTTCGCCCTTCACGGCGAATTGCACGTTCATGAGACCGGAGACCTGGAGCGCCAGCGCCAGCTCGGTCGCCTGCCGGCGAATCCCGCTCTGCAACTCGGACGAGATGGACTTGGGCGGCAGGCTGCACGCGCTGTCGCCCGAATGCACTCCGGCGCGCTCGATGTGCTCCATGATGCCGCCGATGACGACGCGCTCGCCGTCGCACAACGCGTCGACGTCGAGCTCGATCGCGTCGTCCAAAAATTTATCGATTAAAACGGGATGCTCCGGCGACGCGGCGACGGCGTAGGTCATGTAGTTTTTGAGCGCGTCGGAGTCGTAAACGATCTGCATCGCGCGGCCGCCCAAAACATACGAGGGCCGGACCAGGATCGGATAGCGGAGGCGCTCGGCGATCTCCAGCGCCTCCTGATACGAGCGCGCCGTGCCGGAGAGCGGCTGCTTCAGCTTGAGGTCATCGAGCAGCCGGCGAAAGCGC
>Ga0075426_10001943_pt1 | contig 14802 bp, 14 predicted proteins | sample SoiMethybrSBSTD5_FD_75304 | JGI IMG/M metagenome (GOLD analysis project Ga0075426, IMG submission 75304) | Bulk soil microbial communities from a Populus tree surrounding site in Tennessee, USA - Soil MetaG P. TD hybrid SBSTD5 | ecosystem: Environmental > Terrestrial > Soil > Tree plantation... | reverse complement strand
ACCAGCACCGGCGAGGCAAACAGGTGATCCACCGGGATATTGAAAAATCCCTGGATCTGCGGCGCGTGCAGATCGACCACCAGCGCGCGATGCGCGCCGGCGGTAGTCAGTAAATCCGCCACCAACTTCGCCGAGACTGCTACGCGCGGTTTGTCCTTGCGGTCTTGCCGCGAGTAGCCGTAATACGGAATCACCGTGGTGATCCGCCGCGCCGAAGCTCGCTTGAGCGCGTCGATCATCAGCAGCAACTCCATCAAGTGCTGATCGACCGGATAACATGTGGGCTGCACCACGAACACGTCAGCGCCGCGCACGTTCTCCAGCAACTGAAAATAAACTTCGCCGTCGGAGAAGCGCTGCAAGTGCGCTTGTCCGCGGGGGATTTCGAGAAACTTGCAAATATCGTCTGCGAGCTTCTCATTCGCCGAGCCACAGAAGATCTTGAAGCGATCGTTATCGCGATGCCGCTGCGGCTTGCGCTCAACCTTCGGCGCCGGCGGCGTCTGCACGTTCGCTTGACCCTTCTGCTGCTGTTGCTTCTCTACTGCTATTGCTGCGGTCGTCGTCATTCCTCAAGCCTCGTGAAAGCTGGTTTTCTTTCCGATGGGGAACTACCAACTGCCGTCTGAGTTAACACGAAGGTCACGAGGGTTTAACAGAAAGGGCACAGAGAATGGCACATGTTTCTGAGGGCCATTTGCATTCTCCGTGACCTTGATGTTCAAACTTCGTGCCCTTCGTGTTAACCCCAAGCCTTGGCTGGGCGGCTAGGATTCGAACCTAGACAAAGTGCTCCAAAGGCACTTGACCTACCATTAGTCGACCGCCCAAGAATTCCTGCGCTGATTAAAACTGGTTTCTTGCTTGTTGACTGGGAGTGAGCGTTAACGGCTAACTAACATTGTCTCCCAGTATTGGTTTCTTGTCAGCGTAGTAGTTACATGAGCGGCATGGCCCATGGACTGCACTCTTTCCGCAGCAGCCTCGGCCTTTTGCTTCGAATCGAACAGTCCATACACTGCCGAACCCGAGCCCGAGAGCGAAGCATAACGCGCTCCGTCGCCGGCTTGGCCGTAGAGCACACGCTTAACGTCACGCAATTCGGGATGTTGAGGGAATACGACGCGTTCGAAGTCGTTCTCAATCCCGGTACGGACGAGGTCGAGAAGCTGTGTCTCGGCCCGGTCCCCGCCTCGTGCGGGAACACCGGATGCTGGAGTCTTGTAACCGCTACTCAGCCATGCATATACAGCGCGGCTGAACGATACGATTTTAGCGGATTGCGGAGCAACGGTCAAAGTTGCTGTGCGCGAGGACGAACCGCGCGAGCCTGTCACTTCCATGGTTTCGCGCTCGGCAAGGGCATCCCAGTCCGCGAATGCCTGCGGGGTGGCAACCCCGATCTCGGGGGTGACTACGACGCAATCAATGCTCGGAACATCCTCAAGCGGAAGTACCTGCTCGCCGCGTCCTTCACCGTAAATCGTGCCGCCAACTAAGAAAAGAGGCAGGTCGGAGCCGACTTCCTCGCAAATGCGCAACCGATCATCGGGATCGAGAGTGCGCGCTGACTCGCGCTCCAGCGCGAACAAAGCGGCCACTGCGTTTGACGAAGCCGCTCCTAGACCACCTTGAAGGGGAAGGTTTTTTTCAATCGTGACGACGAGCTTCCCGCGCTGTCCGATCGCTTTCATAAAGCGATCCGCAACGCGATAACAGGTGTTGGTCTCGTCCGCCGGAACTCTGGGGTTCTTACACCGAATCTCGATGCCGGTTCCCCGCCCGATCTCCACTTTGACGATGTCATGCAGTGCGAGCGTCTGATACACCGTCCGCAGCTCATGAAATCCGTCCTCGCGCAGGGGGCCTATGGCCAAACCAAGGTTGATCTTCGCGAATGAACGGACGGCGGTAGCCATGATGACATTCTAAGCGGCGAGATGTTGTTCTGGCCGTGGCACTGGTTGTCTACATCTTGTTCTGTCGCTGTACGTCGATGATTCCCGGAATTTTGCGGATTCCCGAAACGATTCTCTCGAGGTGTTTTACATCTTCGATATCGATGGTGATGTCGATGGAGGCGCGACTGTCGCCGGTGCGGACATCCATGTTGCGGATGTTGGTATGGTCGTCGCTGATGATAGCGGTTACCTGCTTCAGCATTCCCTGGCGGTCATCGCACATGACAGTGAGTTTGACAGGATAGGTAGCCTTGGTTGGGCCTGATTTCGCGGCGCCTGGACGTCCCCAGGTGACATTGATTCGGCGATCGGGTTCGTACATCAGATTGGTGACATTCGGACAGGATTTCGCGTGGACAGCAACGCCTTTGCCACGCGTCACGTAGCCAACGATCTCTTCACCGCGGATCGGATTGCAGCAACGCGCACGGTATACGAGTAATTCGTCATGTCCTTGAACCTTCAACGATCCGCCGTCGTCACCGAAGACCTTGCGGATCATGCCGCCGATCAGGCTCTTGTCATCGTCTTCCTGATCAGGTTCGGTGGAGGTCACTCCCGGTGCAAGTCTCTTGAGCACGGCGCGGGCGGAGAACTTGCCATAGCCAACGGCAGCGAGCAGGTCCTGTTCGGTTGAGCCAATGCCGTACTCGGTTGCGACCGCCTGATAGTTCTCCGGCTTCACATCCTTTAGGCTAACCTTGTACTTGCGAGCTTCCTTCTCCAGAACTTTTCGACCAATTTCGACGGCGCGTTCGCGCTGGTGCACCAAGAGCCAATGCTTGATCTTGTTGCGCGCGCGGGAGGACTTTACAAAACCGAGCCAATCACGGCTAGGCTGGTGCCCGGTCTGGGTGATGATCTCTATGATGTCGCCGTTGCGCAGCTTGTAGCGGAGCGGAACGATGCGTCCGTTGACCTTCGCGCCTACGCAGGTGTTTCCCACTTCGGTATGGATTGAATATGCGAAGTCAATACAACAGGCATCGCGCGGCAAGATGACGACTTTCCCTTTTGGGGAAAAGGTATAAACCTCTTCAGGGTACAGATCGATTTTGAGGGTGGAGAGGAACTCGTTAGGATCGGAGACGTCGCGCTGCCACTCAACCACCTGACGAAGCCATGAGAGGCGCTGCTCGTCTTTGGCCGTGACCGGCGTGCCGTCTTTGTATTTCCAGTGGGCGGCGATGCCGTCTTCAGCCATCTTGTGCATCTCTTCGGTGCGAATCTGCACTTCGAACTGCATACCGCCCTCCGCCATGACCGTGGTGTGCAGAGACTGATAAAGATTCGGCCTCGGCATGGCGATGAAGTCTTTGATTCGCCCCGGCACTGGACGCCAGATGCTGTGAATGGCTCCCAGCGCTGTGTAACAGTCTTTTACCGATTTGGTAATGATGCGAATAGCCAGCAGGTCATAAACCTGATCTACGGAAATGCGTTGCCGCTGTAGCTTTTGCGCAATGCTGTAGAGACGCTTGATGCGATGATCGACGCGGGCGTCGACGCCGTTCTCTTTTAGCTTTTCCTGAATGAATACGACTGTTTTCGCAAGGAATGCCTCGCCTGATTTCCGGCGGGCATCGACCTGCTCCTTGATCTGCTGATAACCAATTGGATCGACATACTGAAATGCAAGGTCTTCAAGCTCCCCGCGGACCTTTCCCATTCCGAGACGATGAGCAAGGGGGGCATAGATATCGAGCGTCTCCTGGGCGATATGCAGCTGACGATCGGGCGGAAGATGCTCGAGCGTGCGCATATTGTGCAGGCGATCGGCCAGCTTGATGAGGACGACGCGGATGTCGTCGGTCATCGCTAGTACCATCTTGCGGACGTTCTCCGCTTGGCGCTCCTCGCGGCTGGCGAGATTGATTTTGGCGATCTTGGTCACGCCATCGACTATGTGCGCGACCGAGTCGCCGAACTTTTCGACAATCTGTTTGTTCGTGACGTCGGTATCTTCAACGGCGTCATGCAGCAAACCCGCGGCAATTGCCGTTGAATCGAGCTTCATCTCGGCAAGAACAAGTGCTACTTCAAGGGGGTGGACGAGGTAAGGCTCGCCCGAGGCGCGACTCTGACCTTCGTGGTGCTGAAGGGAAAATTCATACGCCCGCCGAATAATTTCGAGGTCATCATTCGGGCGGTTCTCGCCAACCAACTTCAACAGCTCACGAAACTTCGTGGCTGTAAGCACATTGGTCGCAATCTGCTGGCGCAAGGTCGCCATGATTGATTATAGCTGGGGAAAACGCGGCTTCCGGCCGTAGGCGGTTCAGCGTTGGGTCATTGAACTATCAGAACAATCGGTGTGAATCCATACACGCCAGGGCGCGAGGCTTGATTTTCCGTTCAGGCAGGCATCACGGAGAATCCAGAGCACATCGCAATTTCAGAGTGGCTGGGGTGTGGCCACAGTTTCTTCATCTCTATATGCCTATGGCTCCACGAACGATCTTGTTGCTCTGTCTTCTCACGAGCTGGGCGATTGCTCAGACCCCCATTCCGGCCGCCCATGGCGGTACGGGTGACGAATATTCCTATCTGGTTTCTGCCACTTACATGCATGTTCATACCGATTCGAGTTTTGGACGACCTCTGGGCCTCAACGGATTTGCAGGATCGTTCTCCCGTGCGATGTGGCCATCCACGCGTCTGACGGGTGAGGTGGGACGTTACACCAAGAATGGAGTTTCGCTTACGTCGTTTCTCGCTGGCCCACAAGCTGGGGTGCGTGTCTGGCGCATTCAGCCGTACGTGAGCATTTTGGGTGGACTGTCACACATCAACCGCGGCGGCAGCAACCAGTTCACCGTGGCCGCTGGGGGTGGCATCGATGTGCCCTGGAAGAATCACATCCGCATTCGTGCTCTGCAGTGCGACTACTACCGGCTATTCGGCGGCAGCTATCCATCGGCCGACTACCTGCGCATTGGATTCGGAGTTGCCTATGCGTTTGGTGAGTAAAGTTCTGTCTAAACACAACGACCGACTGCATGGCAATCGGTCGCATGTTCGCGAGCTGCTAAGGATTAGCTCGTTTCTTTTTGATGCGGAAGATGAACGCGGCCAGTCCACTACCCAATAAAGCCAATGATGACGGCTCCGGCGCCGAAACGATCGTGATGTACTCCTGGGGCGATGTGCTGTCTGTCCATGGCGTTCCGTTGGTATGCGCGACCGGAGTCAGAATTCTCACGTTCGCGTAGTAGGAGAGATCATTCGGAGCATATTTCTGTGCCTGCGAAACAAGGCCCTGAGCAGTGCTATCGATCGCGAGCGACGGGTCGAAGAGGCTCCAGATCGCCCAGTTGTACTCGCCGATCATCGAAGCGGACTGCTGTGTTCCTCCCCAAAGCCCGGTCTGCATCGAAAGCCAGCCTGCTTCCTCATACAGACGCTCGGCGTTGGGCATGGAATCGAAGCGCATTTGGGTGAGGCCCGAAGTGGTGAGGTCATTGATTTGTGCGATCCAACCTTCGCCCAAAGTCACGTCGTGGGTGTAGTCGTCGCAGATGACCGTCAGGGTGCCTGATTGGATCCCTTGCGCTGGATCGCCGCCGCCCGAAACATTGAGATAATACGGGGCGACGTAGACGTTTCCCTGTATTGTGCCGCCCGTGCCTGTGATCGTGACGCTGACACTGTCAGCCCACGATGTTGACGAAATGAATAACCCGGCTACAACCACCCAGCGAATGATCGACCTGTTCATGCAGTTTGTTCCGCCGTTCTATTCAGCAACTCTGCTTCCAACTATTGGAATTATTTTTCAATAAGATACAAGCCAAATATTCAAGCAGTGTGCACCGCTATGCATCCGATGCGGGGAAAGTCCCTTGCTACCGGCCGCTACTTGAGAAATCGACTGCAAAGGATTGCGAGATCGCGGGATTGTGCGGATTTTGGAATCAGGGTGAAAAATCGCGTGTCCGTAACTGACTAGTTACCTTTGTAATCCTGCCCAAGTCTATCTACGTGAGGTACCCTCGGCCAGGCATGGAACTGCGTCGAGAGGAGCGCGACGGGACGCGGCATCAGGTGTCGGTTTGGAGCCTTGATGCTGAAGGGAAGATCTATGTCCAGGAAGCCCATACCGTCGATGTATCCGGAACAGGAGCATGCCTTGCAGGACTGAATCGCCGCATCGAACCAGGCTCGCTTATCGGAGTTCAGAATGGGAGCCGGCGAGGACGCTTCAAAGTCATATGGACGGAGCGTGAGGGCCAGCGAACTCACCAGGTTGGAATCGAACGCGCCTCCAGCGACACCGACGGTCCTACCCGCGTTCTGCTAGTCGACGATAGCCGCGAATCCATTGAGCTTCGCAAGCCCATCCTGCAAGCGCTCGGGTACGAGTGCTCGGTCGCCTCATCGACTTCTTCGCTGTTCGACAGCCTGCAAAATTCCGATTTCAAGGCTGTAGTGCTTGCGCATCCTTTACGCGATGTGGACTCGATTGAACTGCTGGTAGGCATTCGCAGGAGCGGCAGCAAGGCCAAGGTGGTGGTGGTATCAGCACACCCGCACGTCCACGAGTCTCTGCGGTCGGTTACCGACGCCTTTGTTTACGCGCGCGAGCCGCAGAGTGCCTTTGTGGGAGCGGTGGAAAAGGCCCTTGATCACATCCCTTCAAAGCTGCTAACGACCCGAACGATTCATCGCCATGCCGTGCGCGTGCCGCTGGTGATCGAAGTCCTTCGCTCCGGCGTGAAAACGAACCTGTATGGCGCTGCGGCTGATTTGAGTGAGCGCGGCATTGGAGGCAGCATCAAGGCTCCCCTCATTCCCGGCGAAATGGTTAAAGTCATGTTTCCTCTGCCGAACGCCCACAGCGATCTGCAGGGCTATGCCATTGTGCGTCATCGGCGCAGCGAGTTCTACGGCTTCGAGTTTGTCTCGATTGATGACAAGAGTCTTGAGATCATCCGCGCGCTCTGCGCAGTTCTGCCTCCGTTGCGGAATTCATAATCCGAAAGCCATCCTCTCACGCTCGAATACGGCGCCTAAATACGGCGCCGGTTCACACCAGTTAATTGCAAAGTGCCATCGCGGAAATGCAAAGTGCTGCGACTCTGGCAATCCGAGTTTTCCACAGCCGCTTACCGGCGGTGGAAACAAAAGGGTTAATCCATCCTAAAGAGCTAGTTTGTGGAATAGTGAATGCATATAGAGGAGCAGCTTGATGTGCACGCGACGACTGTTTGGGAGCGGGTAAGGCTAGATTGATGAACGTACGTAAGTTCGCTGCCGTGATATTTGCGGTGAGCGTTGCTCTTGTTATAGCGCCGGTATTCGCCCACGGCGACAGCATCGGGGGGCCGACCTGCGGGACGTGCAACGGTGCGACTTTTACTCTGACTTACAATCCAGATCCGATTGCTTCGACGGCAACGACGCAGACTTTCGACTTCGAATACACAGTCAATGTAGCCGGATTTAACGCCGCAGCTAACGGCACGCAACTGTATTTGGAAGCCATAGCACTTAAGCCTGCGAGTAGCGTTTTGGATCCGTCCACTTTGCTTTCCGCCCCTGGTGCGATAGGCAACTGGACAAATCCGCTAATTACGGGAACCTTGAACAGCGACGCGTGCTCCGATACTAGCGGAGACGCCTTTGCTTGTACTCAGGCAACCTCCCTTGGCTCCTTCAACGGCTTCACGGTGGGCCAATCGAAAACTTTCACGTTTGATCTCGCGATAACGGTTGCCACGGGTACAATTGCTGCCTTCGATTCGAGTATCAAAGCAGAGTTTGTGAATGCGAACGGTACCAAAGTGGGCTCTTTGCTGTCCGAGCACATAGATGCACCAGAGCCTTCGAGCGCACTGTTCTTGGGATTGACCCTTCCGGGAGTTGCATTAGTCGCCCGAAGGCGAATCCGTTCGTAGCCATATGTAAGTTGCGCAGGCTCAGTGGCTCCGTCTTCACGGAGCCGTAATGCTTTCTGCCATCCTTGGAACTACCGCAGTCAGAAGATTTCCAAATTGGCCCTTGATCCGCTGTCCTGTTTCCATCACTTCCGCATGGTTAATGGGCTGATTCGCTATTCCAGCAGCCATGTTCGTCACCACTGAGATTGCCAGGACCTTCATTCCGCAATGTCGCGCGACAACAACCTCTGCAACAGTCGACATTCCTACGACGTCTGCCCCGATCGTTCGAAGAAAGCGAATTTCCGCAGGTGTTTCATAGCTTGGTCCCGGAACGGCGGCGTAGATTCCCTCAAAGATCTTGATGCCGACGCGTCGACCTTGTTCCAACACGAGTGTCCGCCAATCCTTCGCGTATGCCTCGCTCATGTCGGGAAATCGAGGGCCAAAACGCTCCTCGTTGGGGCCGATCAGTGCATTTGTGCCTTGCAGATTGATGTGATCGCTGAGAACAACCAGGCATCCCGGTGTCAGCTCCGACCCAATTCCGCCCGCAGCATTGGTAAGCAGCACCCCCTTCACGCCCAAACGGCAAAAGACGCGCATGGGAAACGTAACGCGCAGCATACTGTGTCCCTCGTAGTAGTGGACGCGTCCTTGCATCACTGCAAGGGGAATTTCGCCGATTCTTCCGATCACGAGATTGCCCGCGTGTCCTTCCGCCCCGGAGAGCGGAAAGTGCGGTATGGATGAGTAAGGAAGAATTGCGCGGCTCTGAAGCTCGTCTGCGAATGCTCCCAATCCGGAACCCAACACTAATGCGAGCTTTGGCTGGAGAGAGGTTTTGCTGTGAATATAATCGGCTGCCTCTCCAGCCAGCGTCCATTGATCAGCAAGCACTTTGCTTGTATTCGTTGGCGTGCTCATGAGACTCCCAGGTCCTCTGAAGCCGGTTTTCCATTGCCGCGAGATTCTCCAGTAAACCACACAAGCTGCCCTTAACCAGAGATTCCCGGCATTCGTGACCTCTCGTGATTAAATAGGTTTCTACTATGATCTGCCTGACTGTTCATCTCACCGTGAAGGCCGGCCGGGAGCAGGAAACGGCTGACATGTTCCGCTCGTACGTGAAGCTGGTGCAGACCGAACCGGGATGCATGCGCTTCGATGTACATCAATCACGCAAAGATCCGCGGCGGTTCATGCTCTACGAGCTCTATCGCGACGACGCCGCGCTTGACGCGCATCGCCGCACTCCGCACTTCCTCGATTACTCGCCGAAAATGCAGGACTTGACCGAGCAGCGCGAGTCTGAGCTCTACAACCACGTCGCATGAACTTTCCTCCTGTCGATGAACAGCTCGCGTACATAAAGAAAGGCGCGGTGGAGATTATCCGCGAGCAGGAACTGCGCGAGCGCCTGGAAAATTCGCGCAAGACCGGCAAGCCGCTGCGAGTCAAGATCGGCCTCGATCCCACTGCTCCCGATCTTCATCTCGGGCACACGGTAGTGCTGCGCAAGCTGAAACATTTTCAGGATATGGGTCACACGGTGATCTTTCTCATCGGTGATTTCACGGGAATGATCGGCGATCCCACCGGACGCTCGGCAACTCGCCCTCCGCTCTCGCGTGAACAGATTCAGCGCAACGCGAGTACGTACCTTGAGCAGTGCTACCGCATCCTCGATCGCAGCAAGACCGAGATTCGCTACAACAGTGAATGGCTCGACAAGCTCGGCTCAGAAGGACTGATTCGTCTTGCTGCAAAGTACACGGTTTCGCAGATGTTGGAACGCGAAGATTTCCATAAACGCTTCCAGGAGGAAAAGCCTATCGCGGTGCATGAGCTCCTCTATCCGTTAGCCCAAGGTTATGACTCTGTCGCTCTGGAAGCAGACGTTGAACTCGGTGGTACCGATCAGAAATTCAATCTGCTCGTTGGTCGCGAGTTGCAGAGACAATACGGTCAGAGATCACAAATTGTGTTGACCACACCGCTCCTGGAAGGGCTGGACGGCGTGCAGAAGATGTCGAAGTCGTTGGGAAATGCCATCGGCATTCAGGATCCGCCAGTAGAGATGTACGGGAAACTCATGTCGCTTTCAGATGAGTTGATGTGGCGCTATTACACGCTGCTGACTGATCTGCGAACCGACCAGATCGAAGAGATGAAATCGAAGGTCCGATTGGGCACGCTGCATCCGATGCAGGCAAAGAAGGACCTCGCGCGGCGCATCGTCGCGGACTTTCATTCCGAGCAGGCAGCGCGCGAAGCTGAGGACAACTGGGCAAAGCAATTCCAGAAGCACGAAACGCCAGATTCGGTTCCGGAATGTAATGTGCAGCTATCGGAAATTTCCAGCGCAGCGACCGGCGAAAATATCGTGCGTATCGACAAGCTCCTGGTGGCTTGCGGGCTCAGTCCTTCCGGAACCGACGCTCAGCGCAAGATCAAGGAGAAGGCTGTTCACATCGACGAGCGTGTGGTAGAAACGCCAGCGTACCGTGAGAAGCTCCCGAATCTTTTCCTGCTCAGACTGGGGCGAAGAATGTTACGGGTTCATCTGAGCGCTTAGTCAGAACACAACCATGACCTCCTCGCGAAGGCTCGCTCAACTGCTCACAAGTGTCGTACTGCTTTTGCCCACCCTGATGGCTGCGCAGACGACGCAGAGCACGTACCAACCCTCTCCTGAAAATCTCAAAGCTCGCCAGCAATTCCAGGATGACAAGTTCGGAATGTTCATCCATTGGGGCGTGTACAGCGTTCTCGGCGACGGCGAATGGGTGTTCCACAATCGCAAGCTCACGGTACACGAGTACGACCGGCTACCTGCGTTCTTCGATCCAGAGAAGTTCGATGCTAAGGCCTGGGTTGCGCTGGCGAAGTCGGCGGGGATGAAGTACATCACGATCACTTCGCGCCATCACGATGGCTTCGCAATGTTCGATTCCAAAGTTTCAGATTGGAACATCGTCAAGCGCACGCCTTACGGCAAAGACCCTCTGAAGATGCTCGCCGATGAGTGTCATCGCCAGGGCATCAAGCTGTTCTTCTATTACTCGCAGCTCGATTGGCACAATCCCCATTATTACCCACGTGGCCGAACGGCGATCGATTGGGACAATGGTCGCCCGAACCATGGCGATTGGAACGCCTACATCAACGATTACATGGACGGCCAGCTTCGTGAGCTGCTCACGAACTACGGCCCAATCGGCGGCATCTGGTTCGACGGCATGTGGGACAAGCCCGACGCCGACTGGCAGCTGGAAAAAACTTATTCACTGATTCATCAGCTTCAACCCGCAGCGCTGATCATTCCCAATCACCATCAGGCGCCGAAGCCTGGCGAAGATGTTCAGACCTTCGAGCGTGATCTTCCGGGCAGAAATACCGCAGGATTCAACACCACGGTCGTGGATACTGCCTTGCCGCTCGAGAGCAGCAATACTCTGAATGGCTCGTGGGGCTTCAACATCGGCGATAGCAAATACAAAAGTGCCGAAACGGTGGAAGAGATGTTGGTGCGTGCCGCAGGCAACAACTCCAATTTGCTGCTCAACATCGGTCCAATGCCGAACGGCGAGATTCAGCAGGAGTTTGTTGATCGTTTACATGCAGTAGGTGAATGGCTCTCGCGCTACGGCGACTCGATCTACGGCACTCGCGGTGGTCCGATCGCAGCGGCCGACTGGGGAGTGACTACGCGGAAGGCTGACAAGATCTTCGTACACGTTCTGAATTGGAACGCGCCTCTTTTGGCGCTGCCTCCGATTCCGGAAACTATCAGCAGCGCTCAATTGCTTGTGAATGGCACGCGTGTGTCGTTTACTCAGCGCGACAACGGCATCGTTCTAAATCTGCCGGCTGCGACGAAGGACGACGTAGATCGTGTGGTCGTGCTGACAGTCTTCGGCAAACACAATTAGGCTGTGGACCTGTCAGTACCGTCCGCGGTAGCGGACGGGTGAGTGACAGGCGACCCATCTGCAACCAACAAACATTCCTGACCAATCGAACCGCACCTATGCAGCTTGCTTAACCAATCTTTTGCGTTTGGAGCGCAGCTTGCGCACTCTCGTTCCGATTCGATTCGAGATCGTGAATAAGTGCCCCGCGGTAACGCCAAAGGCCACGTGATGGTGTCCTACGGCAGCCATGCCCATCGAAGCCACGCACCCACACTGCGAGCAATCAGGCCGGCCGCCGAGCTGGCAGGGAACGACTTGCGTTTTCAGATCGGCAGAGATGATTGTGGTGGTCTGTGCAAATATGCAGTCCTGCGGTGACTCCGGAGGATTCGCGAACTCCTGAATTTGCGCGTCATACATATCGAGCTTCGGGTAGAGCGCGCGCAGGCGGCGCAGTTCGGCGATGCACTGCGCGCGCTGTGACGGCGACAGTATCTCCTCAGCTTGCTCGCCGATCTGCGGCGTAAATATACTCATCCAGATCTTCCGCACCTCGGGCCTCTCCGTCCAAAACTGGAGAAAGCGCTCCAGATAAGTCGGATCACGCATCATCTGCGAGGTGATAGTGCAATGCACAGTCACCCGATGGCCAGCAATGTTTTTAAGAATCCGCTCGTACGTTGCCGGCTTGCGACGAGCATCGTGCTCCGGCTGCAAGCCGTCAATGGAAACGACGATTCCCACCTTGGAATATCGTGCCCACTCTGCGGGAATTGCTCGGAACGCGCTGGTCACGATCTGGAGAAATATACCTCGCTTGTGCAGTTCAGGAACGATCAGGCTGAGTTCCCGAAATCGCACTAGAGGATCGCCGCCAACGATCGAGACGTGCAACGGCCGATAACTATCCACGAGCTTGATGACCTTATCCACGAGCTCATTGGTTTTGTAATCGCTGAGGTCACGCAAATTGGTGCCATCGCCTACGTGGCCGTCCGCAAAGGCGTAACAGCCCGGGCATCGTAGCGGACATTCCTTCGTAATCTCAATCGAGAGAGACGGCTTCTCACCTGCCAGAATCTTCCCCCACGCCTGAAAAACTTCTTTCGTCTGCATAACGCTCCTTTGTCTGGGAACGCGCGCGAATCTCACCTGCGCGTGCCGACAGCTTGCATTCCGTGTGTCTCGAGCTGAGAAAGAGGAGAGTGGAACGACTAGCAGAGCCGGCTGCAGAGAAGCGATCGATCAAGCGGCGACCCACTCTCTAGCTGCTTACCGAACAGAACGGGTGCAAAGGGAGCAATCGTGAAGGTGAAAAGGGGAAATAACCACAGAACATAGCAGAAGCAAGATTGACTGGAACTGGTAGCCGCCATTTCCGGCAGCGGAGAAATGAGAACGTACAAAATGGCTACTGCAAGGATAACAACGACGATCGCCTTGGCTCGGGACAACACTATCTTTAACCATACGCCGCAATGTATCGCTTTGTCATTCCGCCCAACAGTCAGCACGGTCGAAGCCATGCTCAACTCTGTGCGGAATGTCAATATCAGGTTACAAACTGGAGCTCTTTGTTTATTCCGTCCAACGCCTGAAGATCAACGACCCATTTGTTCCGCCAAACCCAAATGAATTGGACAGCGCGATTTCGACCTTCGCGTTGCGCGACTTATTCGGCAGGTAATCGAGATCGCATTCCGAATCGGGCTTGTCGAGATTGATTGTCGGCGGGAGGCATTGATCGCGCAGAGCCAAAACGGTAATGCCGGCCTCGAGGCCGCCAGCGCCTCCAAGCAAGTGCCCGGTCATCGATTTGGTCGAGCTGACGACGAGGCCGTTCTTGGCGTGCTCGCCAAAGGCTCGCTTGATGGCTTTGGTTTCGAGTACATCACCGAGCGGCGTTGATGTCCCGTGCACGTTGATGTAATCGATTTGCTCCGGTTTCACGCCTGCGTCGGCCATCGCGGCGACCATCACGCGGTAACCGCCTTCACCTTCTTCTGCGGGCTGCGTGATGTGATAAGCGTCGGCGCTCATCCCGTAGCCGATGATCTCAGCAAAGATCGGAGCGCCGCGACGGCGGGCGAACTCCACCTCTTCCAAGATCAGAATGCCTGCGCCTTCGCCGATCACGAAGCCATCGCGATCGACATCAAATGGCCGGCTCGCTTTTTCTGGAGCATCGTTGCGCGTGGAGAGCGCGCGCATGGCGGCAAATCCGCCGACACCCATGGGCGTAATCGCCGCTTCGGTTCCGCCCGCGATCATTACATCTGCGGCGCCGCGAGCGATGATCTTGAACGCGTCACCGATCGAGTGGGCACTGGTCGTGCAGGCTGTGGCCGTCGCTTCGTTCGGACCTTTCGCTCCGTAACGAATACTCACGTGTCCGGCGGCAAGATTGATGATTGCGGCGGGAATGAAGAACGGCGAGATCTTGCGCGGGCCGCCCTGAATTAAATTTGAGTGCTCGCGCTCGATGATATCGAATCCGCCAATGCCCGAGCCGATGTGAACGCCGATGCGATCAGCGTTCTCCGGCGTAATGTTGAGGCCGGACATCTTCACCGCTTCATCGGTCGCAGCCATGCAGACATGAATGAAGCGGCCCATCTTGCGGGCTTCTTTTTTCTCGATAAAGTTGAGCGGATCGAAGTTCTTGACTTCCGCGGCGATGGTGCAGGCGAAGCCGGTCGTGTCGAAGCCGGTGATCTGCGCCACGCCGCTCTTGCCGGCCAGCAGATTCGTCCAGACCTCCGGGCTGGTGTTGCCCACCCCGCAGATCAGGCCTATTCCAGTAACGACGACTCTACGGCTCAAGTTGCTACTTGCCGCCTTTCGCGTGTGCGTTGATGTAGTCGACGGCATTCTTGACCGTCTTGATCTTCTCGGCTTCTTCGTCGGGGATCTCGATATCGAAGGCCTCCTCGAAGGCCATCACGAGTTCGACGGTGTCGAGGGAGTCGGCGCCGAGGTCGTCCACGAACGACGCATTGGGAGTAACTTCGCCTTCATCCACGCCAAGTTGTTCCACGATGATCT
>Ga0075426_10001941_pt1 | contig 14810 bp, 12 predicted proteins | sample SoiMethybrSBSTD5_FD_75304 | JGI IMG/M metagenome (GOLD analysis project Ga0075426, IMG submission 75304) | Bulk soil microbial communities from a Populus tree surrounding site in Tennessee, USA - Soil MetaG P. TD hybrid SBSTD5 | ecosystem: Environmental > Terrestrial > Soil > Tree plantation... | reverse complement strand
GGGCCCTGCGGGAGCAGCTCGAGGAGGAGCTCGACGCGGCGTTCCGCGCCGAGGCGGTCGACCGGCTCGTCGAGGCATCGAATGCGACGGCTTCCGGCCCGCTCGTCGAGGCGCGCGCGCGCGAGATGCTGAACCAGCTCGGCCGCTCGCTCGACCGACGCGGGATCACCGCCGACCTTTATCTGCAGGCGACCGGCCAGACGCCGGAGCAGCTCGCGCAGGGCGTTCGAGCCGAGGCCGCACGTTCGGTGGCGCGCGAGCTCGTGCTCGAAGCCGCCGCGGACAAGCTCGGCATCGAGGTCGCCGACGAGGAGGTCGAGGAACTCGTCCGCGAGCAGGCGGATGTGGCCGGAGAGGATGCCGACGAGATCCTGACCCAGCTCCGCGAGACCGACCGCCTCGAGACGCTGCGCACCGACCTACGCCTCAAGAAGGCCCTCGATCGCATCGCCGCCGAGGTTCAGCGGATCTCGCCGGATCTCGCGGAGGCGCGCGACAAGCTTTGGACACCGGAAAAGGAAACCGCCCCGACCGAAACGAAACTCTGGACCCCCGCCAGCAAGGAGCCTGCATGAGCCCGTTGATTCCCATGGTCGTCGAACAGACCTCGCGCGGCGAGCGCGCGTTCGACATCTACTCGCGCCTCCTGAACGAGCGCATCGTCTTCCTCGGCACCCCGGTCGACGATCAGATCGCCAACCTGATCATCGCCCAGCTGCTGCACCTCGAGTCCGAGGACCCCGACAAGGACATCTCGCTATACATCAACTCGCCCGGCGGCTCCGTGTACCACGGGCTCGCGATCTACGACACGATGCAGTTCATCAAGCCGGACGTGCAGACGATCTGCGTCGGCACGGCGATGTCGATGGGCGCACTGCTTCTCGCAGGCGGGACGAAAGGAAAGCGGATGGCGCTCCCGAACTCGAAGATCCTCATCCACCAGGTGTGGGGCGGCTTCCAAGGCCAGGCGACCGACATCGAGATCCACGCGCGCGAGACGATCGCTCTCAAGCGCTCGCTGGAGGAGATCATGTCGGAGCACACCGGCCAGCCGCTCGATCGGGTCTCGAAAGACATGGAACGCGACTACTTCATGACACCGCAAGAAGCCAGGGAGTACGGCATCATCGACAACGTGATCGTGCACCGCGACGGGGCCAGGCCCTAGCAGCGGAGTCGATTTCAGGCTAAAAGGAGAGACGTGGCCCGAGCGACCGACGGAAACGAGCAGCTTCTCTGCAGCTTCTGCGGCAAGTCCCAGCGCCAGGTCAAGAAGCTGATCGCCGGGCCCGGCGTCTACATCTGCGACGAGTGCATCGATCTCTGCAACGAGATCATCGACGAGGAGCTGACCACGCCGGCCCAGCTCGACCTCGAAAACCTCCCGAAGCCGAAGGACATCTACGCCGTTCTCAACGACTACGTCGTCTCTCAGGAAGAGGCGAAGCGGACGCTGTCGGTTGCCGTCTACAACCACTACAAGCGCGTCCAGATGGTGAGCGACGCCGAGGGGGACGTCGAGCTTCAGAAGTCGAACATCCTGCTGCTCGGGCCGACCGGCTGCGGGAAGACGCTCCTGGCGCAGACGCTGGCGCGAATCCTGAACGTGCCGTTTGCGATCGCCGACGCGACCGCGCTGACCGAGGCCGGCTACGTCGGCGAGGACGTCGAGAACATCCTGTTGAAGCTGATCCAGGCGGCCGACTTCGACATCAAGAAGGCCGAGACCGGGATCATCTACATCGACGAGGTCGACAAGATCGCGCGCAAGGCGGACAACCCGTCGATCACCCGCGACGTCTCGGGCGAGGGGGTCCAGCAGGCGCTGCTGAAGATCCTGGAAGGGACGGTCGCCTCCGTACCGCCTCAGGGTGGCCGGAAGCATCCGCACCAGGAGTTCCTCTCGATCGACACGACGAACATCCTGTTCATCTGCGGCGGTGCCTTCGCCGATCTCGACAAGATCATCGCCAAGCGGATCGGCAAGAACGCGGTCGGCTTCGGCGCCGACATCCGCTCGAAGAACTCGACGGAGGCCGCCGAGCTGCTCTCCGAAGTGATGCCCGAGGATCTGCTCTCGTACGGCTTGATTCCCGAGTTCATCGGCCGCCTGCCCGTCGTCTCGGCGGTGCACCAGCTCCAGCGTGAGGACCTCGTTCAGATCCTCACCGAGCCCAAGAACGCGCTCGTCAAGCAGTACCAGCGCTTCTTCGGCTACGACAACATCGAGCTCGTCTTCACGGACGACGCGCTCTGGGAAATCTCGGACAAGGCGCTCGAGCGCGAGACCGGTGCGCGGGGATTGCGCTCGATCATCGAGGCGGCGCTCCTGGACGTGATGTTCGAGCTGCCGTCGAGGAACGACGTCGTCAAGTGCGCGATCACGAAGGAGACGATCGCGAAGGAGCTCAAGCCGACGCTCGTGACGAGCGGGGCGGCCGCCGACGACGAGCCCGAAGAGCTCGCCGAAGAGTCGGCCTAAGCCCTTCCTCGCAATCCGCTGAGCCCTCAATCGACGTAGAAACGGTCGAAACGGCCGCACGTCGCGTTTGTTTCATTTATAAAGTGGCACCGCCGCATCAGCCAGGAGCGGCGAAGCATCGATCGCTTGGGGGGATCGAAAATGAGAAGGATGTGGGGAAGGAGGGCGCTGGCCGTATCGGCAGCGGCCTTGCTCGCGTGCCTCGGCCTTGTCGCCGCCGCGGCCGCTCGTGAGTCCGGCCCGGGCTCCGCTGCAGCAGGAAAGACCCTGACGGTGGGGCTGGCAGAGGATCCGGACGCGCTTGACCCGACGCTCGCCAGGACGTTCGTCGGCCGGATGGTCTTCTTGTCGATGTGCGAGAAGCTCTACGACATCAACAAGGACCTCCAGATCGTGCCGCAGCTCGCCGCGCGCATGCCGAAGGTCTCGAGCGACGGCAAGACGATGACGATCCGGCTGCGCGCCGGAATCAAGTTCAACGACGGCACGCCGCTGAATGCACAGGCGGTCAAGATCTCGCTCGACCGTGACCGGACACTCGCGCGATCGGCGCGGGCGAGCGAGCTGACGCCCGTCTCGAGTGTCACGACGAGCGGCTCGAGGACGGTCGTCCTCCACCTCTCTGCGCCGTTCGCGCCACTTACCTCGCTGCTGGCAGACCGCGCCGGAATGGTCATGTCGCCGACGCAGCTCAGCAAGCTTGGCAACAGCTTCGCGAGCAACCCGGTGTGTGTCGGGCCGTTCCAGTTCGTCAGCCGGACGGCCGGCGACCGGATCGTGTTGAAGAAGTCGAACGTCTACTACAACAAGAGCAAGGTCAAGCTCGGCGGAATCGTGTATCGGATCATCGACGAGCCGAACACGATGGCCGTCAACCTGCGCTCGCACGGGATCGACGTCGGCGACCGCCTCGCAGCGACCAGCCTGTCGTCGGTCCGGCACGACAGCAGTCTTCGGCTGATCAAGGCCATCACGATCGGCTACCAGGGCCTGACGCTCAACATCGGCAACAAGACGGGCCTCAGGCACCCCTACGCGAATGTCGGAACGCCGCTCGCCAAGCACTCGGGGCTACGCCGGGCCTTCGAGCTCTCGCTCGATCGAGGCACGATCAACCGGGTCGTCTTCAACAACCTGAACTTGCCCGACTGCAGCCCGATCTCGCCTGTTCTGAAAGCGTGGCGAGACCCGTCGTTCAAGTGCCCGAAGCACAATCTCGCCCTTGCGAAGAGGCTCGTTAAGGCTTCTGGCGAGAAGACGCCGATCTCGGTCAACCTGATGCTCGCAACGGACTCCGTGAACGCCAAGCTCGGCGCGGTGATCCAGTCCGAGGCGGGGAAAGCCGGCTTCAAGGTCAACCTGCAGCCGACGGAGTTCACGACGTCGCTCAACAGGGCGGACGCCGGCCAGTTCGACACGTTCGCCGTGGGGTTCTCGGGGCGCGTGGATCCCGACGGGACCACGTACGGCTTCATTCACACCGGCGGCTCACTGAACGACAGTGGATACTCGAACAAAACCGTCGACCGGCTGATGGACGGGGCCCGGGCGTCGCGGAAGCTGGCGGCGCGCAAGGCGGCCTACTACAAGGCATTCAAGATCGTCCAGAGGGACCGGCCGTTGATCTATTTGTGGCACCCGATCAACTACACGGGCGTCAGCAAGAAGATCTCGGGCGTCCAGGTATTCGGCGACGGCCTGATCCGCGTCGCGTTCGCAAGCAAGTAGGCGGCGGAGACAGGGGCGATCGTGGGCGGCTTCGTTCTGCGAAAGATCGGAGCCGCCCTGATCGTCCTGCTCATCGCGAGCTTCTTCGTTTTCCTCGGGATCCGGGCGCTCCCGGGCGATCCTGCTGTCGCGCTCGGCGGCGAGGACCGCGACCCGCAGGTGATCGCCCAGATCCGCCACGACTACGGGCTCGACAAGCCGCTGCCCGTCCAGTACGTCCGCTGGCTCGGCCACGCCCTGCGGGGTGATCTCGGCGAGGACCAGCGGTCGCTCTCCGTCTCACACACGATCATCACGAAGCTGCCGGTGACGCTGGAGCTTGCGGGGCTCAGCGTGCTGATCGCGATCCTGATCGGTATTCCGACCGGTGTGCTCGCGGCGGTGCGCCGCGGCAAGGTGACCGACTACGTCAGCACGACGATCGGGCTGATCGGGCTGTCGGTGCCGCATTTCTGGCTCGGCCTGATGCTGATCACCGTCTTCTCGGTCAACCTTCACTGGCTGCCGGCCGGCGACTACGTCCCGATCGCGCATCCCCTCTCAAACCTCGAGCACATGATCCTGCCGGCCATCGTCCTCGGCACCGGCTTCGCCGCCGTCCTGATGCGGCAGATGCGCTCGGCGATGCTCGAGTCGATGGGTTCCGACTACGTCCGCACCGCGCGGGCAAAGGGCCTCAGCGAGTTGAAGGTGGTCGGCTGGCACGCGTTCCGCAACAGCCTGATCACTGTGACGACCGTGATCGGGCTCCAGCTCGGTGCGCTCATCTCGGGGGCGGTGATCACCGAGCAGATCTTCGGCATCGCCGGCTTCGGGCGGTTGACGATCGAGAGCGTCCAGCAGCGCGACTACACGTTGATCCAGGGCATCGTCCTCGTCGCCGCTGCGGGCTACGTCCTGGTGAACCTCGCGGTCGACATTCTCTACTCGATCCTCAACCCGCGGATTCGCGTGTCCGGGAGGCCGACGTGAGCTACGTCGAGGTCGCGAGGCTGAGCCCTGCGGCCCGCCGCCGGCGAATCATGCGCCGGCGCTTCTTCCGCCGGCCGCTGGCGGTAATCGGGTTGTTCGTCTCGCTGACGTTCGTGACCGTCGCCGTTTTCGCGCCGCTGATCGCTCCCTACTCGTACAAGGAGACCGACTTCAACGCGATCCTCGCGCACCCGTCGCGCGAGCACCTCTTCGGCACGGACGCGCTCGGTCACGACATCTTCTCGCAGGTGGTCTACGGCGCGCGAGCCTCGATGGAGGCCGGCGTTCTGGCAACGCTCCTCGCGCTCGCCGTCGCCGTGCCGGTCGGGCTCGTCGCCGGGTACTACCGTGGTTGGATCGACCCGGTGATCGCGCGCCTGACCGACGCGCTGCTCGCCTTCCCGTTCCTGATCCTCGCCGTCGGGCTGGCGGCGATCCTGGGCCCGTCTCTGAAGAACGCGATCCTGGCGCTCGGGATCGGGGCGGTCCCGCAGCTGATCCGGATTGCCCGCGGCGAGGCGCTGTCGCTCCGCGAGGAGGATTACGTGCGCGCGGCGATCGCGAACGGGGCTTCCGACCTGACGATCCTGCGGCGGCACGTTCTCCCGAACATGATGAGCACGATCATCGTCCAGGCGACCTTGCTGATTCCGATTCTGATCATCGGCGAGGCGACGCTCTCGTTCCTGGGGCTCGGGGTCCAGCCGCCGGCGACCTCGTGGGGGGTGCAGCTGCGGGCAGCGCAGGACTACCTGTTCGATGCACCGCGGCTCGCGATCTACCCCGGGGTCGCGATCGTGGTCGCGACGCTCGCCTTCAACCTCTTCGGCGACGGGCTGCGGGACGTCCTCGATCCACGGACGCAGCGGTGACGGCGCCGCTGCTCGAGGTCACGGATCTCTCGGTCCGGTTCGACACCGACGACGGGTCCGTCCATGCCGTCGACCGCCTGAGCTACACGCTCGCGCTGGGCGAGGTGCTGGGGCTCGTCGGCGAGTCGGGCTGCGGAAAGAGCGTGAGCGCGCTCTCCCTGCTCGGGCTGTTGCCGCAGACCGCCACCGTGACCGGCAAGGCGTCCTTCGACGGGACTGATCTGCTCGAGGTCTCCGCCCGGCAGCTCCGCCGCATTCGCGGGAGGGAGATCTCGTTCGTGTTCCAGGAGCCGATGACCTCGCTGAACCCGGTCTTCACGGTCGGCAAGCAGATCTCGGAGGTGCTCCGGAGGCACCTCGACCTTTCCTCGCGGCAGGCCCGGCGGAGGACTATCGAGCTCCTGAAGCTCGTCCGCATCCCCGCTGCCGAGCGGCGTGTCGAGGAGTACCCCCACCAGCTCTCGGGCGGAATGAGGCAGCGCGTGATGATCGCCATGGCGCTTGCGTGCGACCCCAAGATCCTGATCGCCGACGAGCCCACGACGGCGCTCGACGTGACTATCCAGGCAGGAATCCTCGACCTGATGCGCGACCTGCGCGAGCGGCTCGGGACGGCGATCGTCCTGATCACCCACAACCTCGGCGTCGTCGCCGACATCGCAGACCGGGTGGTCGTCATGTACGCCGGCCGGAAGGCCGAAGAGGCGCCCGTCCGGGAGCTGTTCGCCAATCCCCAGCACCCGTACACGATCGGGCTTCTCAACGCGATTCCCCGGCTCGGCGAGGAGGGCAACGGCCGCGTGCGCCTCCAGGAGATTCCTGGCCGCGTCCCGTCGCTGTCGGAGCCGCTCGACCACTGTGCGTTCGCCGATCGCTGCCCTCGCGCTGACGACCTGACGCGGTCGCACGTCCCCGACCTGGAGCGCGTCGGGCCGGAGCACCTCGTCGCCTGCTTCCATCCGGGAGGCGAATGGCGGCGGTAGCTGAACCCGTCCTGGAGATCGCCGACCTCAAGAAGCACTTCCAGGTCGGCGGGGCCCTCTCTCGGAACGGCGGCACGGTCTACGCCGTCGACGGCGTCTCCCTGACCATTCAGCCCGGCGAGATGGTCGGGCTCGTCGGGGAGTCCGGCAGCGGCAAGACGACGGTCGCGAACTGCATCGTCCGCCTCCTCGAGCCCACCGCCGGGACGATCAAGCTGAAGGGACGCGACATCACCCGCCTCTCGCGCCGTCGGCTGCGGCCGCTCCGGCGCGAGATGCACATCGTCTTCCAGGATCCGTACTCCTCGCTGAACCCGCGGCTGACGGTCGGCCAGATCGTCGGCGAGCCCTTGCGAATGCACGCGCTCGCGCGCGGCCGGGAGCTCGATCGTCGCGTCGAGGAGTTGTTCGACAGGGTCGGGCTACGTGCCGAGCTCCGGTACCGCTACCCGCACGAGCTCTCCGGCGGCCAGCGGCAGCGGGTCGGGCTCGCCCGGGCGCTGAGCGTCTCGCCCAGCCTGCTTATCGCCGACGAGCCGGTTTCGGCGCTCGACGTCTCGGTACAGGCGTCGATTCTGAATTTGCTCCGCGACCTGCAGGACGAGCTCGGGTTCTCCTGCCTGTTCATCACTCACGACCTCGCGACCGTCGAGTTCCTCTGCGACCGGGTCGCGGTGATGTACCTCGGCAAGGTCGTCGAGCTTGCCTCGCGCCAGGAGCTGTTCGCGCACCCGAAGCACCCCTACACGCAGGCGCTGCTCTCGGCGGCCGTGACGCCCGATCCGGAGGTGCAGCGCGGCCGGAAGCGGATCGTGCTCGAAGGCGACATCCCGAGCCCGATGACCCCGCCCTCGGGATGCCCCTTCCGGACGCGCTGCCCGCTCGAGCCGCAATCGGCGCCGCGCTCGCATGATGAGGAGCCCGTGCTCAGAGACGTCGGTCACGGCCATTTCGTCGCCTGCCATCTCGTCGAGCCCGGCGGAGCCGCCCCGCTGCTCGTCGACCCCGTCGAGGGCGCCGCCTGATGTTCACGACCAGACCCGAGCTGCGCGGCACCTTCGGGATGGTCGCATCGACTCACTGGCTCGCCTCGGCCGTCGGAATGGCGGTGCTCGAGGAGGGAGGCAACGCCTTCGACGCAGCGGTAGCGACCGGCTTGACGCTGCAGGTCGTCGAGCCGCATCTCAACGGGCCGGGCGGCGAGGCGCCGATCGTGCTGTACAGCGCCGAGCGCGACGAGAAGGTCGTCGTGTGTGGTCAGGGAACGGCCCCCGAGGCCGCGACGATCGCCCACTTCCGCTCGCTGGGCCTCGACCTCGTTCCCGGCACCGGGCTGCTCGCGGCGTGCGTTCCGGGCGCCTTCGGCGCGTGGATGCTGCTGCTGCGCGAGTTCGGGACGCTCGGGCTCGCGGACGTCTGCAAGTACGCGATCGGCTACGCAGAGGACGGCTACCCGGTGGTGCCCGGGATCACCGCGACCGTCAAGTTGGTCGCCGATCTGTTCCGGCAAGAGTGGCCGGCATCCGCCGATCTCTACCTCCCCGGCGGTGCCGTACCCCGGCCCGGGGAGCTGTTCCGGAACCGCGCGCTCGCCGAGACCTACCGGCGGATCGTGCGCGAGTCCGAGCAGAAGTCGTCGGACCGAGACGGCCAGATCGACGCCGCCCGCGAGACGTTCTATTCCGGTTTCGTCGCCGAGGCGATCGCCGGCTTCGTCGAACGGGAGGAAGCCATGGACAGCTCGGGCCGGCGGCACCGGGGTGTCCTGAGCGGCGGCGACCTCGCCGCGTGGCAGGCGACGCTCGAGCCGCCCGTCTCGTTCGCCTACCGGGGCTACGAGGTGTGCAAGACGGGCCCGTGGGGTCAGGGTCCGGTCTTCCTGCAGCAGCTGGCGCTGCTCGCCGGGATCGACCTCGATTCCGCGCCGCGCGAGAGCGTCGAGTTCGTCCACACCGTCGTCGAGTGCGCGAAGCTCGCATTCGCCGACCGTGAGGCCTGGTACGGCGATCCCGAATTCGTCGACGTGCCGCTCGAGGCGCTCCTCAGTCCGAGCTACAACGACGAGCGGCGCTCGCTCATCGACGCGACCGCTTCGGGCGAGCTGCGGCCGGGAGCGGTGGACGGCCGCTTGCCGCGCCTACCGGCGAGCGTGCCGGCCGTCGCGCCGGCGCCGGGAGTGGGCGAGCCGACCGTGGCGTCCGGCGCCTCGCGCGGCGGCGACACCTGCCATCTCGATGTCGCCGACTCGCACGGGAACCTCGTCTCCGCGACCCCCAGCGGTGGCTGGCTGCACGGCTCGCCGGTGATCCCGGCGCTCGGGTTCTGCCTCGGGACGCGGGCGCAGATGTTCTGGCTCGAGGAGGGTCTGCCGAACTCGCTCGAGCCGAGGAAGCGGCCGAGGACGACGCTGTCGCCGACGCTCGCGCTGCGTGAAGGCGAGCCTTACATCGCCTTCGGCACGCCGGGCGGCGACCAGCAGGATCAGTGGTCGCTGCTCTTCTTCCTCTCGCACGCGCACTTCGACCTCGACCTGCAGGAGGCGATCGACGCGCCTGCCTTCCACACGAACCACTTCCCGAGCTCCTTCTACCCGCGGGATGCCCGGCCGAAGGAGGTCGAGGTTGAGTCCCGCTTCGGCGACGACGTGCTCGCGGAGTTGAGCGAGCGCGGCCACGCGGTGAACGTCCGTGAGGGGTGGTCGCTCGGCCGGCTTAGCGCAGCTGCGCGCGACCGCGACGGCGTCTTGAAGGCTGGAGCCAATCCGCGCGGCGCGCAGGGTTACGCGGTCGGGCGCTAGCGGCTGAGTCGCATTCGCCAGCGAGCGCTTGGCGGAATGGCGCTCGTCGTCGGCGTGCGATGCTCGTTCACCGGGGAGGACGCAGGGAGCGTCCAGATCCATAGATATGGGCGCGACTGCGTAACCGGGGCGGACGCCGGTGGCGAGCAGCGTGCGCCAGGGACACAGAGGCAATTTCGCCAAACCCTCCTAGCTAGTCGGCGAGTCGTCGTCTTGCACGCAGGCCGGGCGCCTCGGGGCGGCGCCCCGCGACCGCCGCGTCGGGCCGGCGCCAAAACCCCAGGCTTACCTCGATCCCGCCCAGCTTCGGTCGCAGCTCGGGTCGGTACGTGCGATCGACCGCGCGACGCACAAGCTCGGCCAGCGAAAGGCCAGTCCGAATTGCCTCGCCGGCGAGAAACGCATGCTGGCGGTCCGTCAGCGTTACCTGTGTCCTCCTGCTCATGTGATGTAGGTGTACACCTACATCACCTCCGAGAACGTGACGGATTTCAGGAGGAACCGCGACGGAACCGCACGCTTGCGCCGTCGGAGAAGTGCGGGCAAACTGCGCTCATAGTCGCTGCCTGACCACACTGGCCATTCGCCCGCGGACGCGAGACGTCGGCAGCAATACGATGCTCTGATGGACACGCTGTACGACCCGCGCGGCGTCGAGGAGCGCTGGCAGCAGACGTGGGAGAGCGAAGGTCTCTACAACGCTGAGGCGGACGATCCGCGGCCCAGCTTCGCAATCGCGCACCCGCCGCCGAACGTCACGGGGGACCTCCACCTCGGGCACGCTCTCCAGCTCTCGCTCGCCGACGCGATCGTGCGCACGCGCCGGATGCAGGGCTACAACGTGCTCTTCCAGCCGGGCTACGACCATGCCGGCATCTCGACGCAGAACGCGGTCGAGAAGCACCTGGCCGACCAGGGCAAGACGCGCCAGGACCTCGGCCGCGAGGCGTTCGTCGCGCTCGTCTGGGATTGGCTGCACGAGTACGGCGGCAAGATCATGATCCAGTTCCGCCGGATCGGCGCCTCGCTCGACTACCGCCGTGAGCGCTTCACGATGGACGACGCCTACGTCCGGGCCGTGATGCGGTTCTTCGTCCACCTCTGGAACAAGGGCTGGCTCTACCGCGCGAATCGCATCGTCAACTGGTGCCCGTTCCACCTCACCTCGCTCTCAGATCTCGAGCTCGCACACGTCGAGGTCGACGACGCGCTCAACTACGTGCGCTACCCGTTCGCGGACGGCAAGGGCTACATCACGATCGCGACTGCTCGCCCCGCGACGATCCTCGCCGACGTCGCCGTGGCCGTGCACCCCGACGACGAGCGTTACCGCGAAATGGTCGGCAAGGACGTTGTCGTGCCGTTCGTCGAGCGCAGGGTGCCGGTGATCGCGGACGAGCGGGTCGAGATCGACTTCGGGACGGGTGCGCTCAAGATCACGCCGGGGCACGACCCGAAGGACTACGAGATCGGGCGCGATCACGAGCTCCCCGAGATCACGGTGGTCGGCCCGGACGGGCGGATGAACGAGGAAGCGGGAGCGCTGGCCGGGCTCACGCAGGAGGAAGCCGAGCAGCGGATCCTCGACTGGCTCCGCGAGCGCGACCAGCTCGAGAAGCGTGAGTCGTATCGCCACACGGTCGCGCTCTGCGACCGGTGCAAGTCACGGATCGAGCCGCGGATCTCTCTGCAGTGGTGGTGCCGGATGGACGAGCTCAAGGAGCCGGCGCTGGAGGCTTTGCGCTCGCGCCGCGTCGAGTTCCATCCCGAGTCCCAGCATCGCTTCGCGGTGGCCTCCCTCGAAGAGGCGCCCGACTGGAACATCTCGCGCCAGATCTGGTGGGGCCACCGCCTGCCGGTCTGGGAATGCCCCGACGGCCACCTCACGGTCGCCGAGACCGAGCCGGAGGCCTGCGCCGAGTGCGGCTCTAGCGAGCTGTCGCAGAGCGAGGACGTGCTCGACACCTGGTTCTCGTCCGCGCTCTGGCCGTTCGCGACGCTCGGCTGGCCCGACGACACGCCCGACCTTCGCACCTTCTACCCGGGCGACCTGAACACGACCGCGCGGGACATCATCCGGCTCTGGGAGAACCGGATGATCTTCACCGGTCTCGAGCTGATGGGCGACGTGCCGTTTGCGGACGTCGTCATCCACTCGCTCGTTCACGCGCCGGCGGGTGGCCGCATGTCGAAGAGCCTGGGCACCGGCATGAACCCGATCGAGATCATCGACGCGCACGGGGCCGACGCCGCCCGCTACGGCCTGCTCAAGATGGCGTCCTCGCAGGACGTCACGTTCTCCGAAGGGGCGATCCTCGAAGGCCGGAAGCTCGCCAACAAGCTCTGGAACGCGAGCCGGCTGATCCTGCAAGCGGGCGTCGGCGAGGTCGAGGAGCGGCCGTCGTCCGTCGAGGAGCGCTGGATCCTCGCCCGCCTCTCGCAGACCCAGCGCGCGATCGAGCGGAACCTCGCCGAGTTCGACTTCTCACACCTCGTGCAGGAGCTCTACCACCTCACCTTCGATGACTTCTGCGACTGGTACCTCGAGGCGATCAAACCCCGTCTCCATGCCGGCGACGCCGATGCGATCGCGACAGCGGCGGCGGCGCTCGAGCGGCTCTTGAAGCTCCTTCATCCCGTGATGCCGCACGTGACTGAGGAGATCTGGGCGAGCCTGCCCGACCGGCAGACGCGGTTGATTGTCAGTCCCTGGCCCGAGGCCGGAGAGGAGTCCGAGGCCGGGGCGCTGCGCGACCTGCAGGAGGCGGCGGAGCGTTTCCGCAGGAGCGGTGTCCTCACCCCGCTCTCCGGCGACGCGGAGCGGATCTTCACCGCCGTCGTCAGGCCCGAGCGCGTCAAAACAGACGGCGAAGGCGCGGCCGGCGAGATCGACCGCCTCCGCAAGGAAGTCGAGCGGGCGGAGAAGATGCTCGCCAATGAGCGGTTTGTCGAGAATGCGCCGCCCGAGGTCGTCGAGGCCGAGCGCGAGAAGCTCGCCAGGTACCGGCGCGAGCTCGATGCCCTCTCCGGTTGACTGGATCGAATCGCTCTCACCCTGGCCGGAGGAGTTCGGGCTGGGGCGGATGCGTGCCTTGCTAGCTGAGCTCGGCGAGCCGCAGCGCGCTTATCCAGCGATCCACATCGTCGGAACGAACGGCAAGTCGACCGCGACGCGCCGCGCGGCAGCGTTCCTCCAGCGCGAGGCCGTGTTCGCCGGCGCGTATACGTCTCCCCACGTCTCGGGCTGGAGCGAGCGGATCCAAGTCGGACGCGAGGATGCCGACTTCGACGCCGCGATCGCCCGCGTCCGCGCCGCGGCGGAGAGGGCCGGCGCGACGCAGTTCGAGGCGCTGACCGCCGCCGCATTCTCCGAGTTCGCCGCCGCCGGAGTCGAGGTCGCGGTCGTCGAGGCCGGCCTCGGAGGCCGGCTCGACGCGACCAACCTGCTCGACGCGCCGGTTGTCGCCCTCACGAACGTCTCCCTGGAACACACCGAGGTGCTCGGCGAGACGCGCGAGGAGATCGCGCGCGAGAAGCTTGCCGTCGTCACGCCGGGAGCGACGGTCGTACTGGGCGAGCCCGAGTGGGAGGGCCTGGCGCGCGAGCGGGCGGCTGGGAGCGTCGTTCACGCCGCGGACGTCGGCCGGGCCGCGGCGGAGCAGTTCCTCGGCCGCGGGCTCGCCGGGGACGTCGAGGTCGACCTGCCCGGCCGGTTCGATGGCCGCGGCGAAGACGTCTTCGCTGGCGCGCACAACCCGGCCGGCGTCGCCTGGCTCGTCGACCGGCTTCCGCGGTCAGACTACGTCGTCTGTGCGGCCGTTCTCGCCGACAAGGATGTGCGGGCGATGCTCGGCACGCTTCGCACCGCCGGCCGCAGCTTCGTCGCGACGCAGGCCAAGACCGAGCGATCGCTTCCCGCGGACGCGCTCGCGGCCGCTGCGAGGGAGTTTTTCGCCCACGTCGAATCCGTACCCGATGCCACGAGCGCACTTCAGCGCGCGCACGAGCTCGCAGGGCCGGACGGCGCCGTCCTCGTCACCGGGTCGCTCTATCTCGTCCGTGACTTGTACGCGGGCTCTCAGGCCGTACGATGACGGGGTTCGGCGAGAGGCTGAGCGTCTTCGCGGTCGCCCTGCTCGTGATCGTGCTGGTGGTGGGGCTAGCGTTCGGCGCGGGTTATCTCGTCGGGAAGCTCCTTCTCTGACCGGAGCGTGAAGGTGGCACACGACCAGCTCATCGCCAGCACGTTCGGCTTTTTCAGCTCCGGCACGTGGACGATCGTCCGGAACGTCGGCGTCCTCCTCGTCCTCGTGTTCTGGATCGCGATCGCCGTCTGGGTCTACAAGGACGCCCGGCGCCGGATCGAAGATCCGTGGCTCGTCGTCATGGCGACCCTGATCGGCCTCATACCGCCGTTCATCGGCGCGCTCGTGTACCTGCTCCTGCGCCCGCCCGAGTACCTCGAAGAGGCGCGTGAGCGCGAGCTCGAGATTCGCGCCATGGAGGACCGGCTCGCCACGCGCAACCTTCACTGCCCCGTCTGCCGGGCGCAGGTCGAGGCGAACTTCCTCGTCTGCCCGGTCTGCACGACGAAGCTGAAGCAGGCGTGCGTCAACTGCAAGGCGCCGCTCGAGGCGCTCTGGCAGGTCTGCCCCTTCTGCGAGACGCCGGTCGCGGCGGCGCCGCACCTCGGTAAGACACAGTGGCTCGAGTCCTCGCGGCCGCGCAGGGAGCGTCGTCGCGCTGAGTAGACTGCGGCCGCCTTGGGCGCCGAGAAGACTCTCGTCCTGATCAAGCCGGACGCGGTGCAGCGAAAGCTCGCGGGCGAGATCCTCGCGCGCTTCGAGCGGCGCGGGCTCGCGATCCGCTCGGCGCGGCTTCTGACGGTCGACCGAACGCTGGCCGACGAGCACTACGCGGAGCACCGCGAGAAGCCGTTCTTCGGCGAGCTCGTCGACTTCATCACCTCCGCG
>Ga0075426_10001940_pt1 | contig 14813 bp, 7 predicted proteins | sample SoiMethybrSBSTD5_FD_75304 | JGI IMG/M metagenome (GOLD analysis project Ga0075426, IMG submission 75304) | Bulk soil microbial communities from a Populus tree surrounding site in Tennessee, USA - Soil MetaG P. TD hybrid SBSTD5 | ecosystem: Environmental > Terrestrial > Soil > Tree plantation... | reverse complement strand
GTTGTGAGACCTCCGACGTTTCCTACGGCTACCGATGCGCCGAATTGATCGCCGGTGTTTACGCCGAACAAGGCGACATTCGCGGCGTTGGCCGTAGCCAGGTCAATCGTATGCGGCGAACTCAAGGCTGAGCCGCCAAGGATCACAAACACAGCGCCAGTGTTGCTGCGCGGCGCAACCAATGGGGATGATGTTCCTGGAAAGTCGGCGCCCGTCGCTCCGATAATAATATCGTCAATTCCATCGCCGTTGACGTCGCCGATCGCAACTGAGAACCCAAGTTTATCTCCAGTCTTAATTCCAAGTATTGTCACGTCTGCCTGGTTGGCGCCGGTGTCGAGCGTTCCGGAAAGCCCGTTTCTTCCAAGCACAACGTAGGCGATTCCTGCGCCGGTTCGTGTTTGGGTTCCGCCGCCCGCTACCGGCACTGTGAAAGTCGAGTCTGGAGCGCCAACAACAAGATCCGGAATTCCGTCGCCGTTCACGTCGCCGGTCGCGATGGCGTGAGCGCGGACATTGCTCGCGTTTACATCGAAGCTCGGGGCCGACCCGTTTCCGCTGAGATGTTGATTAGTGCTGGCTCCGAGGATAGTTAAGGCTGCTTCCGACGTCACGTTTATGACTCTTGACGCTTGTGGCGATTGAGATGCGTTTGTTGAGAAATTAATGGAGACGGAGATTATTGCGGTGAGAAATACCACCAACAGTGCGATGCTGTAGCTTGCCCTTCGGCTCGCATTATGAGAATTCATTTGAGCTGTCCTCCTCTGCGTAAGTCTAGACGGTTAGTTTCGGCCCACTTTAGATCGTATATTTCGATCATCCGAAAGAGTTGCGCTCTATTTGTGTTGCTTGTTCAGCGCATTGCCTGTCGCGACCCGAACTGGTAGGAGTGCCTCTGCGCAACCAACGTATCGATTCTACCAGTCAGCTTTACAGCGAGCAATCATTGTTCGGGTGACGATTTATGGATTTTTGGCAAACAATCAAGACCTAATAAGTTTTCGAGTGACAAAACAAACCAGCGAAATGCTGGCGAATGAAACGTATGTCAATCGAACATTCGAGGCAGAGACAGACGATGGGGCTGCAACTCCTATGCCCCAATTACTAAAAGTCCTTTCCATCATCCAGGGCGATAACGGCGGATAAAACGCGATTCAATGTCCGGAATAAAGAAGGCGGTGTATACTAAGTTCGCTTAGTTAGTATCCATTCGATACTCAATAGTCGCCTATCCATATTTCTGATTCTATCTCCAGTTGCGACTACGAACCCGCCATTGTACCTTGTCAAGGATTCTCACTCGAAGAAGTTATTGATGACTGACTTTGGTAAGAATGGCGTTAATGTGAAGCGCACGCTGGCAACACTCCTTTTATTCCTTCACGTGACCGGAGCGGTGAGCGTGTCGGTCGCTTCTTCGCTCACGCTACGGAGTCTTAATGTCCAATCAAAGAGCGAGCAGTCGGCCGATAGGCTGGATTCGCTCCGCGAACGCATTACTGCGCATATCGGGCAGCAAAAATTTGCGGCGGCTCAATGGGGTGTGAAAATAGTTTCTCTGGACACCGGCAAAACGATCTTCGAGCATAATGCGCAGAAATTTTTCAATCCCGCTTCAAACGCGAAGCTTTACACCGCAGCGATGGCGCTTGACTCGTTAGGACTAGACTACCGAATCAAGACGTCGTTGTATTCGAATGCAAGGCCCGACGCCTCGGGCACGCTCAAGTCCGACCTGATCGTTTATGGACGAGGCGATCCGACCATGGCTGCGAGGTTGAATGGCGGCGATTACTTCAAGGGATTTGATCCGCTGATAACTCAACTCACCAATGCAGGAGTGAGACGTATCGAAGGTGATCTCGTCGCTGATGAAAGTTATTTCACTGGCCCGCCATTCGGATCGGGTTGGCAGTGGGATGATTTGCAAGCCTATTACGGCGCCGAAGTCTCGTCGTTGACCGTTGACGACAACGCGCTCGACTTGTTTGTTAAGCCCGCCGAGCGAGTCGGAATGCCCTGCCGCATCACAACAGGACCTCCTACTACATTTGTAACTTTCATCAATCGAACTCAGACTGCGCCGAAGGGAAGCGAGACGCACATCGTCGTTTATCGGCCGGTAGCTGAGAACATCATTTATGTTTCAGGAACCCTCGCAATTGATAGTTCGGGCTACTATGCAGCGGTGGCCGTTCACAATCCCGCGAGTCTTTTTGTCACCCTTCTCAAAGATGCGTTGGCTGCGCGGGGCATAGTTGTCAGCGGACGCACACGGGTCATTGATTGGAAATACCGCGAGGTAACTCCGGTCGATTTTACCAGGTTCATCGAACTGGGCTCTGTTGAATCAATGCCGCTCGGTGACATCGTACGCGAAACTTTGAAGCCTTCACAGAATCTTTATGCGCAGTTATTGCTGCTTCAAGTCGGGGCCCGAGTCCGAACAAGATCAGGCAAGAAGGATTCGATTCGGGAATCGGAGACGCCCGGTTCCTTTTCGACTACCGAAGCACTTGGTATCAATTCGATGAATGATTTTCTGGCGCGAATCGGCGTGAAGCAAGGGGATGTTCTTCTCGAAGAAGGTTCGGGGTTGTCGCGCCTGGATGTGATCACGCCCGAAGCGACTGTGGCTCTGTTGAGTTATGCAAGTCGAAGTTCGTGGGCCGAAATCTACCGCAATGCGCTGCCGATCGCAGCAGTCGACGGCACTTTGCAGAATCGGATGAAAGGGACAGCGGCGGCGGGAAACGTCAGGGCGAAAACCGGCACGCTCCGTTATGTGCACGCGCTTTCAGGCTTTGTAACCACCGCGGCTGGCGAGCATCTCGTGTTCTCGATCATGCTCAACAACTACAATAATCGCGAGCCGGCCGCGCTCACCGGCGCTGCTGGAACTCGAGCCAGGCACGCCCCGCCTGCTGCGCCTCGCGATGAATTGGACGCGATTGCGATAATGCTTGCAGGGTTCACCGGACACAGCCAGTAGAAGAAAATCAAGGCGAGATCGTTATTCTCAACTGAAGGGAGTTAACTGTGTTCGGCGTAGCGTCCGTGACGCTGACCAGGAAACTAAAAGGTCCAGTTGCAGTGGGCTTGCCGGAGATCACTCCCGTGCTCGTGTTGAGAGTCAATCCAGTGGGCAGCGCTCCGCTTCCGCTAACTAAAGCCCAGGTGTAAGGTGTTCTTCCGCCGGTTGCGGCGAGCTGGAATGAGTAGTCCGTATTAACCTTGCCTCCGGTTAAATCGCCCGCCGTAGTTAGCACCAGCGGCGCCGGGTCGACAACGATCCTCAAGGTTCCGGACGGTACGTTGATCGACTGCGAATCGGTCCCGCGGACTGTAAACGAGAACGTACCATATTGTGTCGGAGTGCCGGAGATCTTTCCGGTATTTGTGTCTAACGATAGTCCCGCGGGCAATGCACCGCTGGCGATTTGCCAGGTGTAAGGTGGAACGCCACCAGAGATCTGAAGAAAATAAGAATAAGACACGTTTACGGTGCCCTTGGTCAGGTCTCCAGCGGATTGCACAACCAACGGATCAACAACCACAATCGACAACGGATCAGAAGTGACAGTCTGCGGTGTTGAATCCGTCAGCTTGACGGTGAACGGGAACGTACCGATTTGAGTTGGTGTTCCGGATATGACCCCGCCGCTGCTGAGTGAGAGCCCGGGAGGTAGAGCTCCCGTTCCCATACTCCAACCCCGCGGAGGAACTCCGCCACTAAAAAGCAGCTGAAAAGAATAAGCGACTCCGGTGGTGCCTTGACTGATGATCCCGCCACTGATGATTCGCAATGGTTGAACATCGGTGAGAACCACCATCGCGAAACTTGCGACCGAGCTTGCGCCGGTCGCGTCAGTTGCTTTCAAGCTGAAAGAGAAAGTGCCAAAGACTGTGGGCGTTCCTGAGATCAGTCCCGATGCGTTCATCGAGAGTCCGGACGGAAGCGATCCCGAAACCAGGGTCCACGTAAATGGCAGCGTGCCGTTTGCTGCGAGCAGTTGAAGGCTGTACGGATCTCCCTTCTTTCCGCGGGGAATGTCAGTCGTCGTTATTGTGAAGACGCGGTTTTGAAATACGACCGTTCGAGTTCCAACGATAGTCACGTTACCAGCAGCATCCATCAACTGCACTGCGAGCGTGTGCTCGCCAGTCGCGAACTTCGTCGTGTCGATCGTAAAGCTGAATCCCGAATGAATGGCGTCGGGGAAGCCGCCCCAAACGGCAGCGATGTCGGGCCGGCTCAAGCCGTAGATAGCGACTCCAGCCTTCTGTCCGTCGACCAGCACGTCCACTTCAGCGACGCCGACGTTGTCGAGCGCCCAGCCGCTGCCACTTGCCGTAAGGTTCAGTGTCGCTCGAACTCCCGGAGTTTCGAGCACGCCAAAGGGCGCCAGCTTATCAGCAGGCTTCACCGTGATGGCCAATGTTCGCGTCACTGACTGTCCTGCCGAGTCAGTAAGCTGTACCACAAAAACGCTTGTACCCGGCAAAAGTGGCGTTCCTGAAATGACGCCGCTCGCGGAGAGATTCAAACCGGTTCCGAGACTGCCGCTGGCAAGGGTCCACGTGTAAGGGGGCACGCCTCCGGTAGCCTGCAATGTTTGTAAGTATGGCCGCTCGGCCGTTGTGTCGGGCAGCGAAACTGTCTGTATCACAAGCGGTGGAGGCGGCTGCGCGACAACGATGAATAACGACTTGGTGCTCGAAGTCCCGAGCGAATCCTTCACTCTGACTACGAAGGAGCCTGCACCGGGCGTTGTCGGTTTACCAGAGATCGCTCCGCCGGTAGTTATTGTAAGACCATCGGGCAATGCTCCAGTGTCGATGCTCCATGTGTAAGGCCCCACGCCTCCCGACGCTTCGAGAGACGCGCTATAAGGGAATCCCTGGAGCGCTTGCGGAAGCGAATCGGTTCTTATCGAGAGCGGTGGCGGCGGCGGACCGACTTCAAGAGTAACAGGCTTGGCTGCCTGTTTGCCGTTCGCGTCGCTCACAACAACTGTAAAATCTGAGACGCCCTGAGTTGTCGGTGTGCCGGAAATGATGCCGTCTGACGAAAGCGACAAGCCATCCGGCAACGCGCCGAATTTTTTCTTCTTCTTCTTGACCCAGGTGTAAGGCGCCACACCAGCCGAAGCTTTCAGCTCGTAGTGATAAGGCACTCCGACAGCGGCGACCGGCAAACCCGTTGGGCTCAAGATAGTAAGCTCGGGGGGAGGATTGATATCGATTGACAGCGATACGGAGATCGTTTGATTGCTTTGATCAGTAGCGCGAGCCTCGAAGGTGAGTTCGCCCGCGGACGTAGGCGTCCCTGAGATCACTCCAGCATCTGAGAGCTGCAAACCATCCGGAAGCTGTCCCGACTTTAAGTTCCAGTGATAAGGCGGCGTTCCTCCCGATGCGGACAGCGTTTGTGAATAGGCATCTCCAACAACTCCGTCCGGTAAAGAAGCCGTATCAACGTTGAGTGGCAGAATTGCCGGGTTGGTCGTTATCGAGAGCGTAGTAGTAACGCTCGCGGACACCGCATCGGAAAGCTTGAGCACAAAACTTGTAGTACCGGCTCGCTCCGGCGTTCCCGAAATGATACCTGTTTGATTCAAAGTCAAACCGTCGGGGAGATTGCCCGATTGAATAGCCCACGTGTAGGGCGTCTGTCCTCCTGCGGCGCCTATGTTCTGACTATAAGTGGTGCCGACTGATGCGCGTGGAAGCTGAGTGGTCGTAATAGTGAGCGGCGCGGAGGGCTTAACCAGTATCGTCAACGCTTTCGTTGCCGAAGCGCCATTAGAATCGGTAACTTTTACAACGAAGTTGAAGGTCCCTGCGGTTGAGGCCGTGCCGCTGATTGAACCGGACTGCCCTCCCAACGTGAGTCCGGGGGCGAGGGCTCCACTGTCAATCAGCCATGAGAAGTCCGGCTTGCCACCAGACGCGGCTAACGTCCGGCTATATGGCACCCCCACGGTTGCATCCGGCATGTCGGTGGTGCTGATCGCGAGTGCAGGCGCTACGGTTGGCGTCAATATGGTAGCTTCATTTGAGTAGTTTGATGTTCCAGACGAATTGAACGCCCGCACTCGATAAGCATAGGCCGTGTTGGGCTGAACGTTGACATCATTGTATCGTGTCGTCGTGGACGGCACGACATCGATCTGTGAGTAGTCCGCGCTTGTTCCGCCGCGACGTTCGATTTGACACCCGTCCATGTCTCCCGAAGTGTCTTGCCAAACCAGAGACACCTCAGAGGGCGAGTTTGCGCTTGCCACTAAGCCGACGGGACTTCCCGGCGGCGGCTTCGGCACTGCCGATGTCCAACCGATCTGCGCAACCGTAAACGGACACAATGCAGCTTCATTGAGCCGCATCATGCATTGAGTCGACGCTCGATTGCAGGATAAGTCCTGACAGTTACCGTTCGTCGCCGAAGGTCTCACCTCTGGCGCGCATGTGCAACTGCAAACCTGATAGCCAGGTTGGAAGTATTCATCACAAGCGTAAAAGATATGACCGGTCTCGTGGCTTGCTATTGTAGAAAGCGGCCATCCAAAGCTGTGAAACAGGCTGATCGTGTAAGGACCGCCGATGTACGCCCACGATGCTCGCCCGTCGGTAAAGGACGATCTTGCGGGCGACGGGTTGTAAGCGACGAACATCGAGTAAGCCCAGTCAGTGTTGTTCTGAGTTCGGGCCGCAATGTCGAACGCGGCGACTCGCTCGAAGACACTTCCGGCTGATGCGCCCGCATTGCTCATTATCTGATTGACCCAGAGAGCTGCGTCCGTGCCGGGACGTATTACGGGCTCGTACGGCACCTGGCATATCGGATTCGCCGGCAAATACTGGATCAGGGTGAATTGCAATGGCTTCGCGAGATTGAAAGCGCGTGACTGCTCGACCCACCAGTTCAGTCCGTCAAGCACTTGCGAAAACGCGAGGGCCTGATCGGCTGGAGTCCAGGTGTAAATATTGGGGTCTATGCCGCCGTTGCTCTCTACTAGAAAAACCGATACGGTAACCGTGCCGTTCATCACGTCACTGTTGCTGAAATACTGAGGTGTTACCGACGATTGGATTCCGAGAATTGAATCTTCAGAGCCGAGCAAGCGCAGGTTGCGAATGAAGTTGTCCTTATTGATGCTGGGATGAGGCAGCGAGCAGTCGATCATTCCGGGACGTCCGGCGTCCGCTCCCACGGGTTGTTTCGATTCACGCAGCCTTCGCTTTGCAGTCCTTCCTGAAGCGATGTCATTGAAAGCCCCGATCGCTATCTCTGTTTCGCGATCTCTGAATCCCGCAGGCGGTGATGCAAGAGGAGAGCGATGGATCGAGCGAATTCCGTTATGACCTAAGATTTTGGATTCGGTTGTAGGGCTGATCCAGCCGAGAATTGCGTGAGGCGGAACAACCACTGCGACGCGGCCACCTTGTGAAACGATGAAGTCACGAGCTTCGGCCAGCGCTGACTTTGAAGCGGCATCAACAAGTATAAGAGCGTAGTCGTTGCGGTTGCCCGCGCCAGAAGCTGCAGAATTATTCAGTGTCTGAGTTCTGGCATAGGCGCTAAAGGTCGTCAAGACCACAAGCGCTACGAAAAACCGGAACAACAAGCGAACCATCAAACAGACCTCAGTGATTGAATCCCACGGTCGCTAATGCCTGCTTGATCGCCGTGGAGGGCCAGATAGAAATGCAAACACAACCCTGGACTAAGACAGCCCCGCGCATGCTCTAACCATCATCATGACTCGCGAAGAGGGTTTGCCACGGGGTGATCGGGGAGGGACCTTGTCGATATAAAGACATTGACTTCGGCCGTACTGTTTCAGCTTGACCGGCTGCAGATCGTTTCCCAGAAACCTCGTAACAGTAGGCCACCCAATACTCCCAAACTACGTTGTATTTCTTCACAGGGCCGCGAGTATACCTCATGCCCCCGAATCGTCGCAAGCAAAAAACTTATTGACGGCAGACCCACTCCAAAGCGTCAGTTCCGGCGGGGTTTGCGACTTCTGTTGCAAGCTTCATTTGGTCAAGTCTTTTTAGAACCTCCATTGATTACTCGAATACGTGACTTGTGTAATACAATCAACAATATGTCGGATTTTTAAAGACCTCAACCTGCGAGCTGTCTCCAGCAGAGTGCATAGAGTGGAAGTTGCAAGAAAGCCAAACGCGTCTGCGGTTGCGGATGCTTGACACCTGCAAAGTCAAAAGTGTAGAGTTCAGCCTTGCCTCAGAGCACTTATGAAGCGAGAAACACACTGGCGCGTGTACTCGGAGTCCTGTTAACGATCTCTCTCGGCAAGAGAGTTCCGCATCAGCTAGACCTTAAGCCGCATCGATCTGCTCTTCTTAACAAGTAATGAGCAGGGACGGCAAGCAGGCAGCTTCGCAGCGCGACCGCGCAAAGACTCTCCTCACGACGACGTTGATGCTCGTGCTTTCGTGATGCTCAAGGCTTGAAGCTTGGTAGCTCGATGAAGCATACTATGTCACAACATAGTTCAATCGGTTCCGGTTTCACCATTCCGATGAATTTCAAAAAGCAGTCCGGGAGGAATAGCGATTAATGGCCACAGAGAATGTAAACCAGTCCGGTGCGAGCGCCGCGGCTGACAGCGCCCGAGAAGAGGCTGTCCCGCTCGAGCAAAGCGCCGGCCCAGACAGCGCAGGTGCTGAGCCACACGCTGCGGCTGACACCGATCAAAAGGCTCACGAAGCCAACACTGGATCCACCTCGCAGCAAACAACCGATACCGAGGCGAGCGGCGCGCAGGATTTCAGCGCGATGCTTGAGACTTATGAGAAGGAGAGCGCTGCGTCGCGACAGGAAGGCGAGATCGTTCGCGGAATTGTTGTCGGCATCTCCGATCAGAACGTGCTCGTTGATATCGGCTACAAGTCTGAAGGTGTTGTGGCGCGCGAGGAGTTTCTGGATCGACAGGGTAACTTGACTGTCAAGCGCGGCGATGAAGTCGACGTGCTTATTAAGAGTCTCGAAAACCAGGACGGCTATGCTGAACTCTCCCGCGCCGCGGCAATGCAGCTTCAATCGTGGGAGCGTCTTCGCCACGCCCACCAGACTCACGAGACGATCAAAGGCCGCGTAGTCGAACGCATAAAGGGCGGGCTTCAGGTCGATCTCGACGGTGTCCCTGCTTTTCTTCCCGGCTCGCAAATTGACATTCGTCCCGTGCGCAACCTCGAACATTTTATCAAACAGGAAATCGAGGTCCGCGTAATCAAGCTCAATCGAAAGCGCGGCAACGTAGTCGTTTCCCGCAAGGCTGTATTGGAAGAAGCTTCGGGCAAGAAAAAGTCCGAAACACTTGCCAACATCGAGGAAGGCGTCGTGCTGGAAGGCGTCGTGAAGAACATCACCGATTACGGTGCGTTCATCGACCTCGGTGGAATCGACGGGCTTTTGCACATCATCGATATGAGCTGGGGCCGTATTCAATCGCCGAACGACATAATCAAAGTGGGCGATTCGATTCAAGTCAAAGTTCTTAAGTTCGACCGCGAGCGAGAGCGGATATCGCTTGGCTACAAACAGCTCCTGCCCGATCCCTGGCAGAGCGTCGCCGAGCGCTTTCCAAAGGGCTCGCACGTTCGTGGAAGAGTGGTCAGCCTCACCGACTACGGCGCGTTCATCGAGATCGAACCGGGCGTCGAGGGTCTCGTACATGTGACAGAAATGACCTGGTCCAAGCGCTTGAAGCATCCCTCGAAGCTGCTCTCGATTGGACAGGAGCTCGAGGCGGTTGTTCTCGAAGCCGACCCTCACAGCCGGCGAATCAGCCTCGGCCTGAAACAGATCAGCGCTGATCCGTGGGAGACGCTGCCTGTTCGTTATCACGTTGGCTCGCGAGTGACCGGAAAGGTGCGATCGCTTACTGACTTCGGCGCATTCGTCGAAATTGAAGACGGCATCGACGGGCTCGTTCACGTGTCGGATATCTCCTGGACCAAACGAATCAAGCATCCGTCAGACGTGCTTAAGAAAGGCCAGCAAGTCGACGCGGTGATAACGAACATCGACGTTGACGGCCGCCGTTTGAGCTTGTCGATAAAAGATCTCGAGCCCAATGCCTGGGATCGCTTCTTCGACACACACAAGCTCGGCGATGTGATCAAAGGCCGCGTCGTTCGGTTCGCGAACTTCGGAGCTTTTATCGAGATCGAGGAAGGCATCGAAGGCTTATGCCATGTCTCGGAGTTGAGCGATTCGCGAGTTGAGAAGCCCGAGGACGCAGTAAAGATCGGACAGATACTTCCCTTCAAGATTCTTAAGCTCGATCCGTCGCAAAAGAAGATCGGCTTGTCGGCGCGCGCCGTCGGCAAGGAAAACGATCCTGAAGACGTGCGTAGCTATCACGAGACCGGCGCGGGAATGGCGACGCTTGGCGACATCGCTAATCTGCTGAACCCAACCGGGGAGAAGAAGGACCAGGAATAAGACTAGTTTGGTACATCGAGCGGCTTCCGTAACGCGACTCACGGCTTGGGTGATGAACACTTCAATGAGCCGGGGTCGCGTTGTTGTTTGTGGGAATGAGCTATGAAGAAACTCAATCTGTTAACGGTGTTGATAGTCGCAGGGTTCGGTTTCGTGTTTTTCGTTGCGGTGATTCTTATTGCGGCTCTTGTGCTCTCCCGTGAAGGCGGCTTCACCGGATGGGGCGGTGATCGAATCGCCGTCGTCTATCTGGAAGGTGTGATTTTCGATTCGAAAACCGTCAATGAGCACTTGAAGATGTACGCAAACGACTCGAGAGTAAAAGCGATCGTTGTGCGAATGGACACTCCCGGTGGCGGGGTCGCGGCGTCGCAGGAAATTGCCGACCAGATCAAATGGCTCCGGAATGAGAAGGGCAAGACAGTCGTAATATCGATGGGATCAGTCGGCGCGTCCGGCGGCTACTACGTGGCTTGCGCCGCTGACAAGATCTACGCGAATCCGGGTACTATCACGGGCTCGATTGGAGTTATCGCCGAGTGGGTGAACTATGGGAACCTTCTCAAGTGGGCACAAATGCAACCGGAAGTAATCAAGCGCGGCGAATTCAAGGATGTAGGCTCTCCGACGCGTGAGGTGACACCCAAGGAGCGCGAATACCTTCAGGGCTTGATCAATCAGATGTACGAGCAGTTCGTCGGCGCCGTAGCCGAAGGCCGCAAGGAGTTGACTCGCGACCGAATCAAGGAGCTTGCTGACGGCCGCGTCTACACGGGAGAAGAAGCGTTGCGCGAGAAGTTGATCGACGGCCTAGGAAACTACGACGCAGTGTTAAAAGCTACGGCGGAAATGGTCGGCATAAAAGGTGAGCCGCAGGTTGTCACTCCGCCGAAGCCTCGCAAGGGGTCAATCCTTGATTTGCTGACGTCGACCGATCTTGGGGAGATGGTTTCGCGCAACACACTTCAGCCTCCCGGCTCTTCGTTGCAGTTTGAATATCTTTGGAAGTGACCAGTCACAAGGTGGTCGGTGGCCGGTGATCGGCGGCCGGTTCAATCAACATTGTGCAGCCACGCTCTACTGATGACCGGCCACCGATCGCTGACCACGGCAACCGTCATTATGGAGCACATCTGGAGTCCCTGGCGCTATAGATACATCGCTTCGGCAGGCAACGAAGAAGGTTGTGTGTTCTGTCGAATCGAACAGGAACACCGCGATGCCGAGAACTATCTGGTTTGTCGCGCGCCGTTGAATTTTATCATCCTCAATTTGTTTCCTTACACGAGCGGGCACCTAATGATCGTGCCTTATCGGCACGAAGCCTCACTTGCGTCGGTGGACACGGCAACTACCACCGAGATGATTGAGTTGGCAAAGCGAGCGCAGACGGCTCTGGAGGCGGAGTATCACCCTGACGGCTTTAACATTGGAATGAATCTTGGAAGAAGCGCGGGAGCCGGAGTCGCCGATCATTTACACTTGCACGTGGTGCCGCGATGGAGCGGCGACGCTAATTTCGTATCGATAGTGGGCGAGACTCGAGTCCTGCCCGAAGACCTCGCGGCAACCTATTTAAAGCTTAAAGCACACTTCCGTGAGTGAAGCCATCTGCTGAGAACTCGAGTCGATGCATCTACGGCCGCTTTCTTGGAAATGGAAGCTTTATTCCGCCCGGCACGGTGACGGTTCTGTCATTCATAAGCTCTCGCACTGAAGGCGGCAAGTACGATTGCATGCGACCTGACACTCCGCTATCCCTTAGGACTTTTATTGCGGCCTTAAGCGTCGGGTCGTATTCACGGGCTTCGGACTCATGACCTTTGCCTGCCTGGCTTATGGCTTCTCCGTCGGAGCCGCCGACCTGCTGACCCTTCTCGGTGTACAACGCCGATAGAGCCAGGTGATTGCCAGCCATCTCACCTGAGTTGTTGGTTTCGCTTCGATAGCCGGTCGCCGTGTTGTATTCACCAATCGCCTGATCTGTATCGCCCTCGGCGTGATAACAATATGCCAGCTCGCGATGGGCGTCGTAATAATCGGGCCGCAGCTCGAGCGCCTTCTTCAACTGTGGAATCGCTTGCTGGTATTGCTTCATCAATCGATACGTGTAGCCTACGCCGTAATAAGCTTCCGGGTCTTCCGGAGCGATCGTCGATGCCCGCACAAAAGCCGCGAGCGCCTTTTGACGGTCGTGTTCATCAAGCGAGTACGCATAGCCAAGCGCGAGATTGACTATCGCGAGGTCGGCGGACTTCCTGGCAGCAAGCTCAGCCGTGCGCACCGCTTCTTTGCGAGCGTCCTTCTGCTTGCTCGCTTTGTCGGGACGCTGATTAACAGACGCGTCCTGCGTTTCGTCAAGCAGTGACCATTCACTCAGAGCGCGCGACCGTCGCGCAAGCAGCTCCGCGTTGTCTGGCGACTTGTCGGAAGCCGTCGAGAGCAAATCGACCGCGTCTCGATGACGGCCCGCGCCCATATAAGCATCCGCTAACCGTTGGTAAGCGGCGATAGACGCGGGGTCTTCGCGAATCGCCTGCTCGTAAGAAGCGATGGCTTGAGGCCATAACTTCTGGGATTCGAACTTCACTCCTTTTTCGTAGCTCGCATTACTAGTCGCAGGCTTCAGTGTGACCGTGAAGTCCTGTTGATATCCGGCCATCACCGTTATCTTCTCTTCGGCCGGTTGAAAACCTTGCAGGGCAGCGCGCACGGTGTACTCGCCGGGTTTCAATTCTTTTTCGATGGGCCCGGTTCCAAGAGTCTCGCCGTTCAAAGTAATAGTCGCATTCGCCGGCGAAGTCTCGAGTACGGCAGTGCCGGTGGTCGGCGGCGAAGGCGGATTCGCGGCGAGTTTAGACAAGCGAACGATGACCATTGGACCATGGACTTCAGTCGCAACCATCATTGGAGTTTGCTCGACCGCAAACTTTGCGCGGCTCTGAAAATCGGCGCTCCATTTGTGAACGTTCTCTCGAAGGAAGGTCGCCAGATAACCGGCTTCTACTCGGCCGTCGGGCCTGTTGGCCACCTCGCGAATCCCTTCGAGGATGTAGTAAGTAAAAACACCATGCCTGAGCTGCGGATCTTCGTAAGCTCGCTCGCCAACCTGGCACGCATAAAACACGATCGCAGTTGCTGGCGTGGCCGGTGAAGATAGACCGGCGCTCGGAGTAATGCGAAGCCCGCGGCTCATCACGTCGGTCATCGTGTTTCCCTTGATGCCGCGACCGGGGAAAGGATCTTCGCGGCACGCATCGATGAAGATCGAAAACTGAGTCGCCTTCAACGCGCTGAGCTTTCGGCCTAGCTCTTCAAGATCAACAGCGGTTCGCTCGAGCGAATCCTTTGATTGAGCGTCGACATCCACCGGCAGGAAATAACTCTTAGCCGACTGACCCAGGCCGCGCGCGATGCCGTGACCGGCAAGAAACACGATTACTTCCTGGCCCGCTTGCACGCGCGGCGCGAGGTAGTTGTCGACCGCCGCGAATATATTTTGTTTGGTTGCTTTCGATTCTGCCGCGCCTTCGTCGGTTAGTAGTCTAACGTGATCTTCAGAGAAGCCCGCCGTGCTGACCAACAAGTCCTTGATTGCACGCGCATCGTCTCTCGGAAAAGTCAGGCTTTGAATCTGGCCGGGATAGTGGCTTATTCCAACGAGCAGCGCCCATTGATTGCCGGCCGCAGAATTCGCTGCCGGTGGCTTGGGTTTTACTTCAGGTTTTTGCGCGCCGCGCGCAAGTACCATCGGGCCGGACAGACAGATTACAAGAATCAAAGTAAGAATATTTCGATGCATCACAAACCCCCATTTTGAAGACCGACATTTTCATTCAAGCTGTCGGTTGTGACTTGATTATCTCAAGTAGTTCGGCAGGACAAGAGTGAGGTTGTCGCACGCCCTTTATTCGCTCATTGGTTCGCGAGTATCCCACAGCCACTGCAACGGAATCAAGAACAAGCGATCTCGAGTGAAACGTGCGCTCCATCGTTATGACTTCGGTGACCAATAGCCTTTGCGTGTTCGTGTTGTCAGCCCGGCGCGATTTGCGTCAACGGATACCTTCCGCCAGCGGCCGTCTCGCTTTTGATTCGAGGGATAGTAGGTGATGGTGTATTGGTTTCTCAGTTCCTCGACGATATGCGTGAACGCTTCTTCCAACTTGTCGCCTTGTGGAGAATGAACGTAACGCCCACCGGTTTGAAGAGCAAACTCCTTCAATTCGCTTTCGCCTCGCTTCAACTCCAGGATCTCGTTTCCACTTCCGGAAGTCCTCGCCACGTCATCGATCAAGTCTACCGAATAGATAGTAACTCCCAAAGA
>Ga0075426_10001938_pt1 | contig 14817 bp, 16 predicted proteins | sample SoiMethybrSBSTD5_FD_75304 | JGI IMG/M metagenome (GOLD analysis project Ga0075426, IMG submission 75304) | Bulk soil microbial communities from a Populus tree surrounding site in Tennessee, USA - Soil MetaG P. TD hybrid SBSTD5 | ecosystem: Environmental > Terrestrial > Soil > Tree plantation... | reverse complement strand
CTGGAATGATAATGCCCCCGCGGATCTGCTCGCCTTCCTCGATCCGCCTGATGATCACACGATCTTGAAGTGGGCGTATACTTGCCATACTTATTCGTCGCTCCTTTCTTGATGAATTGAAGCTAAGCGCTACTGAGACGGGATTACATGTGCGCGTTAGCACTCTCAAATGAGACTGCCAATTATATTGGCTTCGGTCGAATGTGTCAATGATGCCGAGCTGTCGTGTGATGCCGTCATGTTACGCCTCGAATATTTCGGTCCGTCGGCTGAGCGGGACAGGCGCGTTTGCATCAGATTACTGTGCGGGCTTATCGTTTTATTTGGACTTCTAACGCAAACGAGAGGATGTCTTTTTATGCAACGAATCTCAGAACTCAAGATCAATGGCGCGAGCGTGAGGGTCGACGTTGATGGCGATCGAAGCCTGCTTAGCGTGTTGCGTGACGATCTCGATTTGACAGGAACCAAGTACGGCTGCGGCGAAGGCCAATGTGGCGCCTGCACCGTGCTGATCGAGGGAGAAGCGACTCGCTCGTGTATAACGAAAGTAGGAAGCGTCGCCGCGAGAAAGATCACGACAATCGAAAGCGTCGCCGGCAACGGGCGATTGCATCCGCTCCAACAAGCGTTTCTCGAAGCGGAGGCATTTCAATGCGGTTACTGCACATCCGGAATGATAATGTCGGGCTTTGCGCTTCTTGCTAAGAGTCCGAATCCAGATGAGTCTGAAATCGCTCGATTCATGGAAGGCAACATCTGCCGCTGTGGTACCTACCCTCGAATCGTTACGGCGATTCGCAGAGCCGCGCAGTCGATGAAAGGAGCCGGCCGATGAGCAACCACCGCATCAACGATAGCTACATCGAGCCCGAGCGCTACGAGCTTTTTGCCGAGCCCGCTTACCATTTTAACTTCGACCTCGACCGGCGCGACTTCTTTAAATGGTTAGGCGGCGGCCTGGTGTTGGTTTTCACTATCGACGCTCTCGCGTCTCAAGAATCAGGACGCCAGGCTGAGTCAGGACGACGCGCCGTGAATCAATCGACTCCGAAGGAGATAGGCGGCTGGCTGCACGTTGCCGAAGATGGTTCAATCAATGTGTTCACCGGCAAAGTAGAGTTCGGACAAAACATTCGCACGTCGCTTTCTCAAGCCGTCGCGGACGAGCTTCATCTGCCGATATCCACAATCACACTGACAATGGGCGATACGGATCTAACTCCATTCGACATGGGCACGTTCGGGAGTCGCACGACTCCGACGATGGCTCCGCAACTGCGCAAAGCCGCTGCCGCCGCTCGTGAAGCCTTGATCGATCTCGCCGCAGCCCAGTGGAAGGTCGATCGCGCGTCACTCACCGTGAAAGATGGAAGGATTATCGACACGCGCTCAAAGCGGTCGGTTGGTTTCGGGAGTCTCACCAAAGGTCAGAAGCTTCTGAAGGTCATTTCCGATGAAGTTCATGGCACGCCCACAGCCGAATGGAGCTCGGCAGGAAAATCGGTTGCGAAAGTAGACGGACGCGCATTCGTCACTGGTCAACACCGCTACACTTCCGATTTGAAGCTGCCCGACATGTTGTTTGGGAGAGTAGTTCGGCCTTCAGCGTTTAATTCTACATTGTCATCGATAGACTCGCGCGAGGCCGAAGCGATTCCGCGGGTTAAGTTTGTTCGCGACGGTAACTTTGTCGGAGTCACAGCGCCCGATTCTCAGACTGCGGCTCGGGCTGCTGCGGCGATCAAAGCCGAGTGGAAAGCTGACTCGCAGCCTTCAGCCCGGGAGCTGTTCGATGTTTTGCGAAAGCAAACGACAGAGTCTCAATCGGTGAACGCGCGAGGCAATGTCGAAGAAGGACTTGCTCGAGCCGACAAGAAGCTCACCCAAACTTACACTGTAGCTTATATCGCTCATGCGCCGCTCGAGCCGCGCGCCGCCGTTGCGCAATGGGAGAGCGGAAAGCTTACGGTGTGGACCGGGACGCAGCGGCCCTTCGGCGTGCGAAGCGAACTTGCCGAAGCGTTTCACATTCCCGAAGAGCGCATTCGCGTGATCGTGCCCGACACCGGCGCCGGCTACGGCGGCAAACACACTGGAGACGCAGCCGTTGAAGCAGCGCGGCTCGCCCAGGCGGCGGGAAAGCCAGTGAAGCTCGTATGGACGCGCGAGGAAGAATTCACCTGGGCTTACTTTCGCCCGGCGGGTGTGATCGATATTTCCAGTGGTGTGCAAAACGACGGAACCATCACCGCGTGGGAGTTCCACAACTACAACTCGGGCCCGGCCGGCATTACCCATCGTTATGAAGCGCCGAATCAAAAGATTGTTTTTCATCAGGCGAAGTCACCTCTGCGCCAGGGTTCATATCGGGGCCTTGCAGCAACAGTCAATCATTTCGCTCGCGAAGTTCACATCGACGAAATGGCGCGCACGGTCAAAATGGATCCGCTGGAGTTTCGCTTGAAGAACTTGAAAGACGATCGTCTCATAGCGGTTCTCAACGGCGCCGCCAGGACTCTTGGCTGGGGCAGATCCGCGGGCAGCGGAGGTCGGGGCTTGGGTATCGCGGCAGGTTTCGAGAAAGGTGGCTACGTCGCGACTTGTGCCGAAGTCGCGGTCGATCGATCGAGTGGTAAGGTAAAGATCGTGCGCGTCGTTGAAGCCTTTGAGTGCGGGGCAATAGTCAATCCCGATCAGTTGAAGAACCAGATCGAAGGTTCGATTGTGATGGCTATTGGAGGAGCGATGTTCGAGGCAATTGATTTTGATAACGGAAGAATTATTAACCCTCGCTTCTCGCGTTATCGCGTGCCTCGCTTCAGCGACGTGCCGGCGATTGAACCGGTGCTAATTGATCGCAAGGATCTGCCGTCGGCGGGAGCGGGCGAAACGCCGATAGTCGGGCTCGCGCCCGCGGTTGGCAACGCGATCTTCGACGCGACTGGGATTCGATTGCGGTCGCTGCCGATGGTTCCGAATGGATTGAAGGCCTGAGCGAACAAAGCAACACACATACTATCGAAAAGTTGGGAGGTCAAGCTCGGAAGTTGCAATTCTCGACAAGCCTCAACGGCTCCAAATGTATGACGAGGTGCATCGGGAAGTGCAAATTATATGCCCTGACCCTTGAGCCTATCTCGGCGGGCCTAGTTTCGAGAGCCCCTGGGTTCGAATTGAGTTTCACTCTCTTTTGTATATACTCTCCACTTGGCAATGTTCCGCGCGCCGGCCTATCTTCGGGCGCTGCCACTAATTCAATTAACTTGGGAGGATCTGACAGGAGTGAAGGCTATGGTCATAGCAGTCACCTATTGGGTACTCTTCAGCGTGGTGCTGTCGTTGATGCATTTGCTGATAGGGATCTTGATTTGGCACGCCAAAGGAAGGGCAATATTATTTCACAATTTATTTAGCAACGGCAGTTTGTTGTTCTTTGCCGCAGCGCTAACCGCAAAGAGCTTTGGGGACTACTACAGAAATGTTTCTGCTACCGACCATCCATTAAGCGCTTTATTCGCTTTTGTTGGTTTGGTATTTGTTCTCCTTCCGACCACAGCCATCTATGGTGGCATTGTAAGCTCCGTTTCAGGCGGCTCTCAGCACGATTTCCCCCCGGAAGTTATCGCCCGGTACTCAGGAATACTCGCGGCACTTGCAGTAATCTACGGATTCACCAATTTTCTGCTAGTATTAAATTTGAAGTAAGGACGGAAGAGGAACTCTGAGATGAAACGTATAGTAAAAGTAGTTGTCGCGCTTGGTGCAATGTATTGTGTTTCGTTTCTAGTGGGCACTCTCTACTATGTCTACGGATTACAAGCCACGCTAGCCTCCGCGTTTATTATTGGTGCGGGGATAGCGCTTATCTTTTTAACCCTCAAGAAAACTAGAGCCCCATCAGCACAAGAGTTTCCTAGAGCCTATGTTGGGGTTGACGTAGCACGAAGTACGCTCAGTGCGGCTAACAGATCACAGGCCCCCGTCGTCTTGTCTTTCAGAATGCGCGAGGCATTGGGTCATGCCGCTTTTGAGGAGCCGCAAGGACGGACGGCGACAGGCGAGGAGAGACTTGACCCAGACCCACGATTGAATCCGCTAGTCAGGAAAGCAGCAGGAGAGAGTAGATGAAAGTTATAACTGAGCTTATCGGGCGTGTGATTCTGCTGGTACCCATAGAAGAGGTGTACCCTAAGGAAGGCGTCCACATCTTAGACGCGATAAAATTTATAGCCGGTAAGTACGAGTTTGCGACTAGGACTGAGTCTCTTGATGAAATACGTGAGAAAGGCGCTAGATTTCAAATAGGGAGATTCCTTATGGAGGGACGGGAAGAAGTAATAACGGACTTCTCTGTTCCCGAGGGAGCTCTAGTAGTCTCTGCACGAAATACAGATATCGCAGAAGCCTTTCTTCACGATGCAATCAAGTCTCTTGCCGAACACTATGACTTTCGCACAGAGCCTATTGTCGGAAAGACGATATATGTACTTAGCGAGATGACAGTGCAATTTGAGGATGTGTTTGATCAGGCAATTCGAAATTTTGATGCCCTCTCGCGCGATCTAAACGAAACATTCGTACAACATTATGGTGTGCAAGAACCGCAGCGCCAATTCAAGTACAGAGTGAGTAGACTGGATTTCGATTTTGACAAGCATTTCGCTCCGCAACCCTGGTCGAGCGTTGCCCCATTCATTATGGAAAGAAAAACCAATCAGCCATTTAGTCAAAATAGATACTTCTGTCGCGCTCCGTTTCGCACCCGAGAGCATGTTCGATTGCTAGAAAAGATTGAACAGACATTCTCGAGGAAGAATCAGCTGCTGGTCTGACCAATACAGATTTAAGACACAACCAACTTTCGGGGTAACCATCGTTGCGGCCCTACTCGCGGCATAACAAGATACTCCTATGAAAAAGATCAGTATTGAGGAGCTCAAGAGCAGCGTCGATGAATGGGTGAAACTGGCCTCGAGCCGGGAACCTATCATTATTACCGACGACGGGAAACCGGTAGCAACGCTTAGTGGCTTCAAGCTGAATCACCGTACGACGCAATTGCCTGATCGCGAGGAAAAGATCAGTAAACGATCACGGATTACCGTGGATTCCGCCGACTACTTGTCTGAAATGAGAGACTGAGCTTGGTCTACTTTGACGCAGCCTATATCGCGAAGTGTTACCTCAACGAACCGAACGCCGAGACAATTCGGCAATTCGCGTATGACGCTGACGGGCTGGCCTCCTGTGAAATCGCACGAGTCGAATTCTATTCCGTAGTACACAGGCACCTTCGAGAAGGGAACATCAATTCAACAGAATCGCAGGAAGTCTTGAAGGACTTTGAGCAAGACGAAACTGATGGGGTTTGGCAATGGTTCCCTCTCGCCTCTTCGCTCGCCCGTTTGGCTTGCGAGAACATCGTCTCGTTGCCCGCCACTGCATACCTTCGCGCGGTAGATGCTATTCACCTGACCTGTGCCAGGGAGGAAGGTTTCAGCGAAGTCTACACGAATGATCGTCATATGCTGGAGAGCGCGCAATTTTTTCAACTCCGCGGAATCAACTTGATTCAATAGTTGTTAGCGCCACCGGCAACCGACGGTTGTCAATCATCGCATTAGTCCTCTACAATTTCTCTTTCTTTAAACGCTAAGATTCACCGCATAATTGCGGGCCAAAAACTCTGAGAGTTGTCGGAGGCGATTGAAGTTATGTTGAAGTTTTTGAGAGGGCGCAAGCGTTCGCGAAATGCTCTGCTGCTGGTGTTCGTAGGCGTGATGGCGCTGAGCCTTGTTGGCTTTTTTTCGGCTTGGTCAGGAGGCGCAGCAGGTTTGTTGCGCGGCGCTGGTGGCAATGACACTGTCGTTGCGAAGGTCGGAAGCTATGAGGTGACCGCCAAAGAACTGAAGGACCAGCTCACCTACTTCGGCCAGCAGGTCGCTCAGGGTCAAGGCAAAACCAAACAGGAAGACCTGGCGACTCTCTATGGCCTCTACGGCCCTCAGGTGCTCGATAGTCTCATTCGACAGAAGCTGATTCTATATGAGGCCGATCGGCTGAGCCTCGATGCTACCGATAGCGAGATCGAATCGCGCTTGAAGCAGGCATTCAGTCCATGGCCCGGCGCCGAGCAGTATCGCTTGAGGCTGCAACAAGCGGGAATAACACCGGCGACGTTCGAGGGACAAATTCGCGCGTCGATAGCTCAAGAACACTTGCGAAGCTTCATCACCGCGGCCGTTGAGCTCGATCCCAAACTGGTCGAGGATGAATATCGTCGCAACAATACTTCTTATGCCGTGCGATGGGCGGAAGCCGACCCCGAGAAGCTTCGTGACAAGGTTCAAGTCACCGAAGCGGATTCACGGGCATACTTCGAAGCTCATAAGTCTGACTTCAGGATAAATACGGAACAACGCCGCGCTCACTATATTTTCGTCGATCAGAGCAAAGCCGGAGAGGCAATACAAGTATCGGACGACGAGCTTAAACAGGACTTCGACCCCGAGAGAATGGTTAAGCAGGTTCGTGTGAGCAAGATCGTATTGAACGTGCCTAAACCAACATCCGATGAAGCCAAAAATAAAAACGCGGCGGACAAAAAACCGGACATTGAAGAAGAGATCAGGAAGAAGGCGCAGGACATCGTTCAGCGAGCGCAGGGCGCCGGAGGCAAGCCTGGAGAAGACTTCGCCAAACTCGCTCGCGAGCTGAGTGAAGATTCTTCGACAAAGAATAAAGGCGGCGATATCGGTTGGGTTAATAAGAACCAGAAGCGCGATACCGATGACCCGCTCAATCGCGTCTTCAACATGCAAAAGGATGAAGTGAGTCAGCCGATCAAGAAAGGTGATCAGTATTATGTTTTGAAAGTCACTGACCGCAAACTTCCAACTTTTGGTGAAGTCCGCGACGATCTATTGAAAGCCGCGCGAGCCCGGAAGGGCTACTCGAAGGCTGTCGAGATCGCGACCGAAGCCGAGCAGAACTTCAAGGAAAGCAAGAACGCCGAAAATGTCGTAGCCGATTTGAATAAGAAGCATGGCGCTCAGGTAGCTTCGGTTAAAGATAGTCCGTTCTTTTCCGAGGGCGATCCGTTGCCCGAGCCGGGAGGCGCTTCGGAGTTCGAGTCGGCGGTATTCGAGCTTCAAAACCCCGGTGACGTAGGCGACCGAATGAACGTCGACAAAGGATTCGCGATTCCTCAATACGCCGAGAAGCGCGATCCGCACGATCCTTCTTTCGAAGAAGTGAAGGATAAAGTTGATATGGCCTACCGTTCGGACAAAGCTAAAGACCTGGCGCTGGAACGCGCGAAGGAAGTTGCGAAGGCCCGTACGCCTGATGAGCTCAAACAACTTGCGGCGTCGTTGGGCTTAAAGATTGACGAGCGCCCGGCTTTGACGGGCACCGATTCGATAGGCCCTCTGACGAGCGAGGTATCGCGGGCTCCGGTGTACAAGCTGAATCCCGGCGAAGTAACAAAAGAGCCCATCAAGGCCGACAACAATGTGTACGTAGTTGTAGCGCTCACGAATCGCAAAGACGCCGACATGGGGGAGCCCTTTCAGAAAGAACGCAAGTCAATCGAACAACGACTCCTTGACGAGAAGCGCAATGTCTTCTTTTCAACTTATCTGGCGCTGACCGAGAAACAGCTCAAAGACGGCGGCAAGATCAAGGTGTACGACGACGCTATCGCGACCGCGGTGCAATCGGCGGGCGGGAGTTCTCCAGCACCCAGTCAACCGCAGCTCCCAGCTCCGGGTGGACGTGCCCCGCGACGCAGACCATCCGGTGCGCAGGGTCTACCAGGCACATTACCAGGAAGGCGATAGAGCTCACTTGCGGCAGCTAAACGTACTGGCTCGCTATTGTTTAAGAAGCAGTTTGCGAGACAAGCGGTTTGCTCGAGACAAGACAGTTTGCGCGAGACAAGGGTGACGTTCGGATGAAGATCGGGATGCCACTCGATGGGTAGATTGATTTCTTGATTCTATGGAGCCAGCGAAGGGACTCGAACCCTTGACCTCCGGTTTACGAAACCGATGCTCTACCAACTGAGCTACGCTGGCTTTCAGGGCCGCATCAGCAGGACCTTTGACAATAGCGAACGCTCTGATCGAGTGTCAAGTTTTGGCCTCTCCACTCAATTGCCTCGGTCTCTCCACTCAAATTTACATCTGTACTTACTCAACTTATTGCCTCCTTAAAACTAAAGCGGTTGTACTACGTGGTAAGTCGAGTTCGGTGGATTTGTACTGAAGATCGGTATCGATGCAGATCAGGGTTGCCACGTGAAGTAGAACTCACATACAGCGTCTCCTCGCGCGCTGCATCGCGTGTGAGTTACTCTCGCGGAACGCGCTCCGCACAACTCGACCGCGTGACGAAAGTAAGTTGAGCCACTCGCACAGAAGCTCAGCGGCGGGGCGTTTTCGTAAGCAATCGTCAACAGTCCGCTCGTTTCGCTGAGCGGTTCGTATGAGGCCTTGCCGAAATCCTGATAGGCATGATGGATCATCGCAGATTGAGACAGGAAACTGTGAATGTCCGGATTGATCAAGCTGCTGTACGGGCCCGACAGACTTGAGGTAGCCGAGAACTCTCCGAGTCGATCAAAGACTTCGTCTTCGTTTTCGCTCTCACCAAGCTGAGCTGCAATCGCTCGGTCAATCAGGTCAAGCGTCGCGAGCGGATACCAGTTGTCTATGCCTATTTCCTTGACAGACTCGCGCTCCGCTTCCGGAAGGGTGGCCAGAATGCGCGCCCAAACATCGGCGCCGTGATTGAGAAGCACGAACAGGAAACGCGCTCGGAGTAAGCCTCCTTTTACATGCATCCCTGAATAGATTGGTTGAGGGGACGACATCGCCGTGGGCTCCGATCAAGACATGATTCGCACGGGAAGCGAGCGGATGGATTATATCAACATCAGAACAAAGTTAGAATGCCAAAACCCAGGTGTTCCGCTAGAGCCTGGACGGCTTGATAATTTGACCGAAGTATTGATTCGATCTCAGCAGTAGTGCAGTTGCCTCGCCTGATCCAAATGACCTTCGGGGGGAATCCCAACAAAACATTCAGATCGCTGAAGTCGGCATCCCTCGTAACGATGACGAATTCATTGTCACGAGCAAATTCCCAAATGATGTGGTCGGGAGATGTTTCCAAGCCGATAACATAAACGTGCTTTGAGTCGGGATAGAGATCGGCTAGGTGGTCAACGCTCGGTCATCCCCGCAGCCCGGCCTCGCTTATCGCCCTCGCAGGCGAGAACGACGCGAATATGGATCACACACAGGTTAACCAGGGCAATCGCATACGCACGGCGAATCGCTATCTGAAGCGCATCAATTACGGCAACAAGATTGCGCGCCTTATTTCAGCCAGACTTGACACAAACCGGTTGGATGTTTGAAGTGGTCTTCGACTACGACGAAGGTCACTACGAAGAGTTAGATCTCGACCCGACCCGGCCGGAAGCAGCGCAGCATCGACTTGTCCGGGCTGCCGCATCGCCGCGGACGCTACGGAGGCATAGTCACAATGGATGGCGCGCCTCGGTTCGATAATCCGGATCAGTTCGATCAGCGGCGCGTACGCCTGGCGGATATCGATGGCTCCGGAAAAGACTCATATTATTTACCTCGGCCGCGACAACGTTTCGCTTTATTTCAACCGATCCGGCAATTCATGGAGTGAGCCGCGCGCCGCGTCCCGCGTATCATGTTTTCTGTTGAAGCTTTCTCTGTCTCGATTTAGAACGTCACTACCAGTAATCCGCCAATTTAGATGTGACAACATCCTGGCTAGCAAGCCATTTGCTGATATTAGCTCGCTTTTCAGACGGATAAGCCGCTAGGCACTTTGAGATCGCTGGCATGCCACTTGCGGCTACAGAGAATCAGTAGCGAATCATAGGAGGGATTATGTCAAACCGTGCGAGCATTGGAGGACAGCCGATTCACCCAATTCTGATTCCATTTCCGATCGGGCACTTGGTTTTCTCTTGATCGCAGATCTCATTTTTACCTCTGGCTATTGCTGGGATAGGACGTGACACGTTGATTCGCTTGAGGACGCGGATCTAGGAGGAATGAGATGGCACGCACCGCGGCGGATGTTCTGGTGGAAGGCATCATCGATTGGGGTGTGGATACAGTTTTCGGACTCCCCGGTGACGGCATCAACGGCATCATGGAAGCCTTGCGCACTCGCCAGGATCCGTGTGCGTTTCATCCAGGTGCGCCACGAAGAAGCGGCTGCGTTCATGGCTTGCGCTTATGCGAAATACACGGGACGCCTCGGATGCTGTCTCGCCACTTCGGGACCGGGAGGGATTCATTTGTTGAATGGATTGTATGACGCAAAAATGGATCAGGCTCCGGTGCTTGCGTTGACGGGTCAGACTTATTCAGATTTGAAAGGCAGCAATTTCCAACAGGAAATCAACATGGCGCGACTGTTTGACGACGTGACGGTCTACAATCAGGAGGTCATTAATCCCAATCAGGTCGAGATGCTTGCGAACGAGGCTTGTCGTCACGCGCTAAATCAGCGCGGCGTGTCTCACATAACTTTCCCGGTTGACTACCAGGAGATTGAACCTTCCGGTAAGGGAACCATGCATAAGCGCGAAGGCTCGACTACCAGTAATTGGACACCGGCGCGCGCCGTGCCCTCCGAAGATCAATTAAAGCGGGCAGCCGCATTTCTGAATGAAGCGAAAAAGCCGGTGGTGCTAATAGGTCAAGGCGCACGCGGAGCGGGTGCGGAAATAATTGAGATCGCGGACAAGCTCTGCGCGCCTGTTGTGAAGGCGCTGCTCGGCAAAGAAGTCATTCCCGATGATCATCCTCTTTGCACTGGCGGGTTGGGATTGCTGGGAACGACACCGTCGGTCGAGGCGATGGAAGAGTGCGCCGCTCTGTTGATTATCGGCTCCTCTTTTCCTTATGTCGAATACTTGCCCAAACCGGACAAGGCCCGAGGCGTGCAGATCGACGATAAGGCTGATCGCATCGGACTGCGATTTCCAGTCTCCGTCGGATTGATTGGCGATGCGAAATCGACAACCGCAGCTCTCTCGCAGTTCATCACGCCCAAAAAGGATCATAGGTTTATCGAGAAAGCACAGAGAGGAATGAAGGAGTGGTGGGAACTAATGCGCACGCAAGCGACTACCGATGACACGCCGATAAAACCTCAGCGAGTGGCTTGGGAGTTGTCTGAGCTTGCTTCGGATGACGCAATCATCTCGACCGATTCCGGGACGATCACCACCTGGATTGCGCGCGATTTCAAAATGCGGGGCACGCAGAAGTTTAGTTGCTCGGGTAATCTGGCGACGATGGCGCCCGGACTGCTCTACTCGATTGCTGCAAAACTCGCATTCCCCGAACGACAATCGATCGCGTTCGTAGGCGATGGCGGCTTCACGATGTTGATGGGCGAATTCTTGACGGCAGTAAAGTACAGTCTTCCGATTGTCGTCATCATCATTAAGAACAACACGCTGGGTCAGATCAAGTGGGAGCAGATTGTTTTTCTAGGCAACCCTGAATATGGCTGCGAGCTGCATAATCCAAATTTCGCCAAGTACGCGGACGCGTGCGGCGGCCTTGGTTGGACCGTCGAGAAACCGGAAGAGATTCGACCGACGTTGGAACACGCGCTCAACTCGAACAAACCATCGCTGGTCGAAGTGATCGTCGATCCCTTCGAGCCGCCGATGCCGCCCAAGGTTACTACCAGGCAAGCGCTCCACTTCGCTGAAGCCCTGGCCAAAGGACAACCGCAAGGAGGACGCATCGCGCTGACGCTCTTCCGCGACAAGCTCAACGAGCTTCTCTAGTTTCTGGAGAGCAAAGTCAGCGGCCATACAATGACTGAGCCAATAGGAAAGAAACGCTGGGCCATCGCTGAAGGTTACATTCCGGGTTGGAGCAATGGGCCCGAGCCTCAAATGCGGAGTCACGAAACCGCCTGCCTTCTTAACACCTCAGACAGCGATGCGCACGTAAGAATCACGATCTTCTTTTCGGATCGCGAGCCCACCGGGCCTTACAACTTAATTGTTGAGGCAAGACGGACGAAGCATATCCGCTTCAATGAACTTAACGACCCCGAAACAATTCCGCTCGATACCGATTATGCGAGTCTCATCGAGTCGGATGTTCCCATCGTGGTTCAACACACGCGACTCGATTCGCGCCAGGCCGAAAACGCGCTGCTGTCGACTATTGCCTACAGCGGTGGCTAATGAGGGAGGTTGTCTAAGAGCATAGAAAAGTTGATGACGATTAAGGCCAGCACAATTGTCAAAGCCGATGCGCGGTTGATTCGAATCCCTGTGAATCCCGCTCGCGGCGATGCGATACAAAAGTTCGAGGCGTTGGAATTGCCAATTGTCTGGATTACCGATCACGCCGGCCAAACCGGAGTCGGCTTCGGTTACACGATTGGTAGAGGCGGCTCGACGATACTTGAACTCTTGCGCAAAGAGCTGCTCATTTCTCTAGAAGGCAAGGACTCCCGTCACATTGCCTCTATTCACGACTATCTGTCGAAGAGTATTCACGCGTTGATGCCGGGCTGCATCGCTTCAAACGCGATTGCTGCGATCGACGTAGCGCTTTGGGATCTGGCCGGTAAGCGCACCAACACACCGCTCTACGTTCTTTTGGGTGGCGCCAAAGATCGTGTTCTCGCCTACAACACTGACGTGGGCTGGCTGGATCGCCCGCTTGAAGAGTTGGTCGAGTGCTGTTTGCAAGCGGTCTTCAAAGATGGATTTCGCGCGCTAAAGCTAAAGGTGGGGAAGGAAAATCCACACGAAGATGTCGAGCGTGTTGCGCGGGTTCGCGAAGCAGTCGGTTCGAAAGTGAAACTGATGATCGATGCAAACCAATCGTGGACGCTTGATGAAGCAGTGCCGCGGCTTGAAAAGCTGTCGCCCTACGATCTGTACTGGGTTGAAGAGCCATTGCCGGCGACTGATCTCGACGGATACAAGAAGCTAGGCTGGCACATCGGCGTTGCCCGCGCGGGCGGGGAGAGTCTCTATTCAGTTGCCGACTTCCATCACTGCATTCAGCAAGACGCGCTGGACATTCTGCAGCCGGACGTTGCGCGAATTGGCGGGATTACAAATGCCATGAAGGTCTGCCATCTGGCGGAGTGCGCGGACTTGAAAGTCGCTCCCTACGTTTCACCGGAGCTTAGTGTGACGGTTGCAGCGTGACGAGATGGTGAATTTGCTCCCGGCCGACGGAGATGCAAAACGCTTGAGCGAACAAACTTTTTTGCTGAGTGAGTTTCTTGAAAAGAAAATCGAGAACTACAAACCTCGCACACTCGCGCGCAAAGCTGTCGTGCACGGGCACTGTCATCAGGAGGCATTGATGGGCATGGATTCCGATGAGCGATTGCTATCGAAACTCGGTCTCGATTTCAAAACACTCGACTCTGGTTGCTGCGGTATGGCGGGCTCGTGCGGTTTTGAAAAGGATCATTACGATATATCGATGCAGATCGGCGAATTGGTTTTGCTTCCGGCTGTACGAAAAGCTACGGAAGATACGCTGATCATTGCGAACGGATTCAGTTGTCGAGAGCAGATTGTTCAGGCTACGGGCCGGCAGGCGGTGCACCTGGCGGAGGTGATTCAGATGGCGATGCACGACTCGGGAACGTAAGTGGCACGTTACTTCGGCACGTACTTTAAGATTGGAAAGGGAGCAAGGCGATGGAAAGCTCAGTAAGGAAGGATTCAGAATCGCTTCGACTCAGCGGACGGCGGGCGCTGGTGACGGGCGCTTCAAGCGGCATCGGACGGGCCATCGCTCTAAGGCTGGCTCGGGAAGGCGCCTCGATTGCGGTTAACTATCTGGGCGGCGACGAGGAAGCCGAGGAGCTGGTAAACAAGATTACCGCAGTCGGAGCCAAAGCCATCGCGTTACAGGCCGATGTCTCTAAGGAGAAGGAGGTCGATGCGATGTTCAAGAATATGGTTGACGAATTCGGCGGCGTCGATATCCTAGTCAATAATGCCGGCATTGAGCACGAATATAAGTTCGTCGACTTGCCGCTCGATCAGTGGCAAAAGGTGATCGATGTCGATCTTACTGGCGCGTTTCTGTGCGCCCAACGCGCCGTCCGACTGATGCTCGAATCAAGAAAGGGCGGTTCAATCATAAACATCACGTCCGTGCATCAAATCATTCCCTGGGTCGGCTATATCGATTACTGTGTGGCCAAAGCCGGTCTCGATATGTTGACCAAGACTTTGGCGCTCGAGCTTGCGGGCAGCAAGATCAGAATAAACTCAATCGCGCCGGGAGCGATAAAGACTCCAATCAACAAGGAGGTGTGGACCGATCCACAAGGCCTGGAGGATCTATTGAAGAAGATTCCCGTCAAGCGAGTTGGCGAGCCCGAGGAAATAGCTTCCGTAGCCGCGTTTCTCTGTTCGGAAGAAGCGAGCTACATTACTGGCGCTACGCTTTATGTGGATGGGGGCATGACGCTTTACCCTTCGTTCGCGCATGGAGGTTGAACCACGCCATCAGTAATCTTGTGGAACTGATCAAGAAATGAAAATCGAGTTTCGTTGCGATCTTGCGGGCGTGCGGATCCCGCTGAAACATTTTTGGGAATATTGCGTGGGCAGTGATCACGCGACAGTTGCGTTGCGCAATGATTGGCAGCGGCAGCTCAATCGTTGCCATGAGGAACTTGGCTTTGAGCGCGTGCGCTTTCACGGGTTGCTTTCCGACGATGTAGGTACCCTCGTTTGCGAGAATGACA
>Ga0075426_10001936_pt1 | contig 14832 bp, 16 predicted proteins | sample SoiMethybrSBSTD5_FD_75304 | JGI IMG/M metagenome (GOLD analysis project Ga0075426, IMG submission 75304) | Bulk soil microbial communities from a Populus tree surrounding site in Tennessee, USA - Soil MetaG P. TD hybrid SBSTD5 | ecosystem: Environmental > Terrestrial > Soil > Tree plantation... | reverse complement strand
TGTCGCTGCTGAAGGCGCTGTCGCTCCTCGGTCTCGGCCGCGAGCGCGTGCATCGCGTCGCGGTCGACGGCCAGGGACGGATGAACGCCGACGCGCTGCCGCGGCTCGACGCGCGGACGATCGTCTGCGTGCAGGCGGGAAACGTGAACAGCGGCGCGTTCGATCCCGCGCGTGAGACTTGCCGCCGGGCGCATGACGCCGGCGCATGGGTGCACGTCGACGGCGCCTTCGGGTTGTGGGCCGCCGCGTCGCCGCGCGTCCGGCATCTCGCGGAGGGATTCGGCGACGCCGACTCGTGGGCCACCGACGCGCACAAATGGGCGAACGTCGGCTACGACTGCGGCGTCGCGCTCGTCCGCGATGCGGGGCACCTGCGCTCGGCGATGAGCGCCTCGCCCGCCGCGTACTTCACGCCCGGCGAGCTGCGCGAGCCGTCGCAGTACACGCCGGAGATGTCGCGTCGGGCGCGCGGCATCGAGCTGTGGGCGGCGCTGCGCTCCCTCGGCCGCGCGGGCCTCGCCGACCTGATCGATCGCACGTGCCGCTACGCGCAACACTTCGCCGACGGCCTCCGCCGGGCCGGTTTCGAGATCCTGAACGACGTCGTCGTCAACCAGGTGCTGGTGTCGTTCGGCCCGCCTGCGGTGACCCGGGCGGCAATCGCGCGCATCCAGGCCGACGGCGTCTGCTGGTGCGGCGTCACCGAGTGGCAGGGCCGCACGGCGATGCGGATCAGCGTCTCGTCGTGGGCGACAACCGACGACGACGTGGAGATCTGCCTCGAGGCCATGATTCGCGCGGCTGCTGCGATCGTCGACGCCGCTCGCTAGAATTGCGGCGTATGAAACGCATCACACGTGCCGCAGCCGCGCTCGTCCTCCTCGCCGCCGCATTGCATCCGCACGTCGCCGCGCAAGCCAAGCCTCGCGCCCGCGATCTCGGCGTTCCGTTCGACGGCGCGCCGGGTCCGTACAACGCGATCACCGACGTCGCCGGCGTCGAGGTCGGCATGACGACGCTGATTTCAGGCGACGGGACACTCGTCGTCGGGCAGGGCCCGGTGCGGACCGGCGTCACGGTCGTCCTGCCGCGCGGGAAGACGTCGAAGGATCAGGTGTTCGCCGGCTGGTTCTCGCTGAACGGCAACGGCGAGATGACCGGCACGACGTGGATCGAGGAAGGCGGCTTCCTCGAGGGTCCCGTGTTCATCACGAACACGCACAGCGTCGGCGTCGTGCGCGACGCGTCGATCCGGTGGGCGGTCGATCACGGCATGCAGGGCGCGGCGCAGGAATGGTCGCTGCCGGTCGTCGCCGAGACGTGGGACGGATCGCTCAACGACATCAACGGCTTCCACGTGAAGCCGGAGCACGTCTTCGCGGCGCTCGACGGCGCGAAGTCCGGGCAGGTCGCCGAGGGCAACGTCGGCGGCGGCACCGGCATGCGCTGCTACGGGTTCAAGTGCGGGACCGGGACCGCGTCGCGACGGATCGACGGCGGCTACACCGTCGGCGTCCTCGCGCAGGCGAATCACGGGACGCGCAGTCTTCTCCGCGTCGCCGGCGTGCCCGTCGGTCAGGAGATCGCGCCGCCGCAGCCGCCGCGCGGCGGCGACGAGGCGCTCGCGCGCGATGCGCTCGGCGAGTTGGGGTCGATCATCATCGTCGTCGCGACCGACGCGCCGCTGCTGCCGCATCAGCTGAAGCGCGTGGCTCGCCGCGCGTCGCTCGGCCTCGCGCGAACCGGCAGCGTCTCGAGCAACGGATCCGGCGACATCTTCATCGCGTTCTCGACGGCGAACGCGAACGCCGGCGCCGCGCGCGATGCCACGCAGGTGTCGATGCTGCCGAACGCGCGCATCGGCGCGGTGTTCGAGGGGACCGTTCAGGCGACCGAGGAAGCGATCGTCAACGCCCTCGTCGCCGCGGAGACGATGACCGGGATCGACGGCAACCGCGCGGACGCGATCCCGCACGACGCGCTGCGCGAGATTCTCCGCAGGCACGACCGCCTCGCGCGGTGAGAATCGTGCGTGCGCGTCCGTCACTGCAGAGGGAGATACCGCCATGCCGACGGCTGACTCGCCGTTTCCGTTCCCGAAGAAGGATCTGCCGCCGCCGACGCTCGGCCGCGTGCTGAAACCGGCGCTCGACGACTATGTGCACTTCGAGCACGGCGACGAGCTGCCGTTCGGATGGAATCAGACCACGTTCTCGCGTCTGAACGCGTGGTGGCTCGCCGACGCGGCGCTGCTGGCCTACTGGCCGCCGGACGAGGTGAAGCGCCGCGCGGAACGCGTGGGGTTCACGCGCGTCGAGCCGCTCGAGGATGACGCCGCCGGCACGCAGGGCTTCGTGGCGATTCGCGAGGAAGGCGCCATCGTCTCGTTCCGCGGCACGGAACCGGACGCGCTGAAGGACCTCCTGACGGACGCAGCCATCAGGCTCGATCCGTGGATCGGCGGCGGGGGCGCGCACCAGGGTTTTCAGGGCGGATTGGGCGGCGTCTGGCCGCGCCTCGCCGACCTGCTCGGGGCGCTCGGCGATCGACCCGCGTGGTTCACCGGACACAGCCTCGGCGCGGCGCTCGCCACGCTGGCCGCGGATCGGATGCTGCTCGAGCGCGGCGCGCCGCCGGCCGGCGTGTACACGATCGGATCGCCGATGCTCGGCGACCGCACGTTCGCGGAGCGCTTCGACACCCGCCACCACGGCCGCTCGTTCCGGTATGTGAACGATCGCGACGGCGTCGCGACGCTGCCGCCGGCGTGGATCGGCTACCGGCACGTCGCCGAGGAGCGGTTCGCCGGATTCGACGATCCCCACGTCCTCAACGTGCTCGAGAACCTGATCGACCACACGCCGCGCCGCTACGCCGTGCTGCTATGGAATGCGCTCGTCGACGAAGGCGTGGCGGCTGGCGTCTAACCTTTGATGATGTTGTGAATCGGCATCACCTGCGGCTGGCCCGCATCGATGCCGAGCTCCTGCAGGATCGGCATCAGCTTCTGGCCAAATCGATCGAACGACTCCTGCGAGTCCCAGACGTCGAAGACCGCGAGCTTGTCGCCGGTGCCAAAGCACGAGTGGTACTGGCGGCCGGCGGGCTTGCCCGCTCCGGCGGCCTCCAGCTTGCGGATGCACGTGTCGTACTGTTGAGCGGTCATCGATTTCGGCGAAAAATAAAATCCGAGTGCCATCTCAAACGCTCCTGATCGATTTTACTGCGGGCGCGATCCGCGCGCGGACGGCGCCGCCGGTTTGATGGCCGCGAGATCGGCGGCCATGAGATTGGCGGTCAGCTGCGTCATCGTCGCCACCTCGTCTGCGAAGTGCCTGGAGTCGAACGCGGCGAGGCGCGCGCTCGTCGCCCAGTACGCGCCCATGTCGCCCATCAGCGCGTAGGCCGGCAGGCCGCGCGTGTGGCCGACGGCGCCGAGGCCGAACCACCGGTCCGGCCGCGTGCCGTGGATGCCGGGGCGGTCGACGCATTCCACGGTCACGCGCTTCACGCCGGTCGATTTCACCGCGGCGATCGCGCCGTCGATCAGCGTCTGATTGTTCGCCGCGTGCAGCCGCGCGTGCTCGACCAGCCCGGTCGGCCTGAAGACGTCGCCCTTCTCCTCGAACTCCAGCTGGCCGAGGTGCTCCATCGACACCGACGCGACGATCGACGGCCACGCGTCCGGATGCTGGTCGAGCCAGTGCTCCTTCGCGAACGCGCGCTCCGCGCCGGGCATGTAGTGGCGGTTGTCGAGGAAGACCATCAGCGTCCGGGGCCGATCCGCTTTAGGCACGCGCGCGAAGTACTTGACGATCCCGAGGAGGCCGAGGGCGCCGTCTTCCTGCGAGATCGACGGACCGTCGGTGTGCGTGATCATCAGGATGCGCTCGTCTTTCGATGTGCCGTAGTCGCGGCCCGGCAGGTACGCGATCAGCTGATACGTCTCGGTCGGCTCGATCTTCCCGATCAGCCGCAGCGTCGCTTTCTTCCCCGCTCTCGCATCGGCGATCACCTGCCGTCCCGCGTGGCGATCGAGATACAAAGTCGGCAGCTGATGATTCGCCGGGACGCCAAAGGTGTAGAGGCCCTTCAGCCGATCGTAGGACGCGTCGAAGACGATGATCGCGCCGGCGGCTTTTCCTTCGACGAGTGTCGGGATCAGGCGATCGTGCTGCCCCATTTCCGCGCGCGGTGTGATGCTGTGGCTCACCTTCGTCGGCACGCGCGGGTCGGGGAACGTCTCGGGGCTCGAGAGGAACAGGTAGTCGCCGGGATGGATGTGGACGCGCCGCTCCGGCGGCGTCTGCTCCGTCTCGCGCTCGGTCGGGACGACGACGATCTTGCCGGCGATGGAGGCGGGCGGGTGCGAGGGATCGTAGAAGATCAGATCCGCGGTCACGCCGTGCTCCGGTGTCGTGCCCGAGTTCGCGCCATAGCTCGCGACGCGGACGTTGCGGCCGTCGGAGGTCAGCGTCCACGCCGAGTCGTCCGGCCACTCCGTCGTCGACCACCGGTCGTAGGTCCACGCGTGGCGGATGACGTCGACGGCGCCGTATTCGCGCAGCTTCGTCTCGACCAGCGTCATGTAGTGCTTCCACGACGCATTGCCGGAGAGCGCCGGGCCCATGGAGTCCTTGGCCGCGTGCCAGACCTGCGCTTCGGCGGCGGTGAGGAGGAACGGTTGGTTCAGGCGCGCGACGTCGCTCGCGGCCGCCGCGGCGCGAGCGTGGCCGCCGCGTGGTGCGATCAGCAGGATCGCGGCGACCGCCGCGAGGGCGGCGCGCCGGCGTCGTGACCGGATGCGGGTTCCCTCGCGGCGCTTCGCGGCGACGAACTTCCATCCCATCAACAGCAGATCGCGGAGCGCGTCGCGATGCACGCGGCCCAGCCGCACCAGCACGCACGGATAGTTCACGTAGTGCTCCTTCAGATAGTAGGTGTCGGGATCGGCCGCGAGCAATTCGTCGCGATCGGCGAAGGACACGCGGACGGCGAGCGTGTCCGGCTCGGCCGACTTGTGCGACGCCATGCACGCGAACATGCGGCCGCCGACCTTCAGCGCCGGCGAACCGTACGCGGTGCCCTCCTCCACGTCCGGCAGCGAACGACCGAGCTCGCGAACGACGTCGAACGGCGCCTTCTTCTTCGCCATCGGCTTCATCTCCCGTCCCGTTCACTTGCCTGTCGAGGGCAGTCTGCCGGCGCCGGGCGCCGTGACGCCGCCGACACACGCCGCCGCGGCGGCACTCGAGAGCGCCCGCTGCCAGCGGCGGCGGCCGCCGCGCGCGCGATTCCGGGTCTCGCCGTGTCCGATGGCGCGAGCGGCCACGCGGTGGGTATTATGGACACGGGTCGGGGCGTAGCGCAGCCTGGTAGCGCACCTGCCTTGGGCGCAGGGGGTCGCTGGTTCGAATCCAGTCGCCCCGACCACTTCACTCACAAATCTCCACAACACCAAGAAAGTACGCGAGTTAGCTGAATCCTCAGCGGTACTCGCGATCTGCCTCGCGTCGCCGCGAATCGCCAGTTTTTGCAGTCAAGTGGGTACAAAAGTGGTTACAGCGAAACCACGCCTAAGTGATGCAAACGATGGCGGTTGGCGGAAACGAGCCGCCAAAAATGGCTACACGCGGCGACGTGCGGGCGCTCGAGGAGGTTTCTATGTTCGATGATGATCCGCGCTGGGGCGACAGCCGCGAGCGCGACAACGACCCTCGCGATCTCGACGGGCGCGATCGAGAACTGAGCGATCCGCGCGACGTGTTCATGCGCGAGCTGGACTTGCCTCGCACAGACGAACGTCAACGCGTTCACGACCGGGACCGCGAGTACTCCCTCCGCGGGTCTGAACGCGCACGCTGGCGGTCGTGGGCGCGTTTCGCGTGGTGTCCTCGCGCGACCTGAACGACCATCACGGATGGGAAGCTGATCCGAACTCTGGCGATCTGCGGCATCTCCGCGAAGAAGGGCTCATCCGCACGATTCCGATGGAGGGCAGCAGAGATGTCGCCGTCGTCCTCACGGACCGCGGCAAGCACCTGCTCGAGTCGCATCGGCACGACCGCGATCGAGAGGATCGGCAGGAGTTCTACGCCGAGCTCAAGAAGCCGCGCGAGATGGAGCACGACGCCCAGATCTACGGCGCGTACGTGCGTGAAGCAGAGCGGCTGCAGGAGCGCGGCGCCCATATCGAACGCGTCGTTCTCGACTACGAGCTCAAGCGCGAGTACCAGGAGTGGCTGCACGAGCGCGACCGCGGTCGCGCGGATGCTGACGGCCATCCGGATCGTGATGAAGAGGAGATCGAAGATTGGGCGCGCGAACATGATATGCCCTACTTCGACGGCCACGTTCATTTCCCCGATCTGCGGATCGAGTGCGAGGACATCGACGGTCGTGACCATCATCAGGACGTCGAGATCCTGACCGTCCACTACCGCGGTGCGCGAGGCGCCGCGGCCTCGCGATCGAGGTTCAGTTGTCATGGCGGATCGAGCGCGCGGACCGGCGGCTCTCCATTCGATCCGGACTATGCCTCGAGGATGTTCTGATGCAGTTCGAAGACCGCGTCCAAGCCGTCGCCGACTTCGGACTCACACGGCGCCAGGCGCGCTTCCTGGTGACCGTCATGCTGCGGGATCGATCTGAACGATCGCGCGGTGCTTCTTTACCTCGCGACCGACTCGGACGTTGGCAGCTTCCGCGCGTTCTTGCGGCGGCACTTCAAGGTCCTGCGGAGCATGCCAGCATGGACGCTTGGATCGTTGCGCCATCGTGGCCGATCGGCCTCGGCGAGCTGCATTCGAAGACCGCGCAGGACGATCTAACACTGACCTTTCGCCCGGAGTTAATGAGCAAACTCCATCGCTAATTCAGCGAGCGGCGCAAGGTCGCAGGGGGCGGACACGAGCCGCCCGATCGGGAGCATTTCGACGTTTCCGAGCAACCCTTCAAAGTGCACAGGTACCAGTTGCGTTGCTGCCGCTGGCTGGCCGAAGGCGACCGCGTTGTCGACTACGTTTCACAGGGCCTGACGACCGCGCTGGAGAGCGAAGCTGGCCGTACCGAGACGGTCGTCTCCCGCGTCATATCGTCATCCTTCACCCTTGGTGCACTCGACAGTCCAAGAGCGGCAGGAAGCCAAGAAGGTAGACGAAAGTCCCGCAGCTCTCGGCGGCTCATCCACGTGCCACTTATTCCCAGTTGGTGATCCGAATCGCAGACCAATTAGCTGCCACGCGTACGAACCGCCGAGGGATAACAAGCCGCTGCCATTGGTGTGGGGCGGGAATTGTATGCCTCGCAAGAAATATTGCAAACACCTCGTGAAAAGAGAGTAGCGCCATTGGGGCATAATGTGGCGTCGATCGGGACGACGGCTATGTCCACACAGGCCGACAGAGCGAAGCGGTACATCGACCAGTTGAATCGCGTCGTGGAGCGGGTCTCCCGAAACGCGGCGCTCTGGGCCACTGCGATCGCCGTGATCTGGTGGGGCTCGATTGAACGGCCTTACTTGCAGGGCGGCGCATTCATTGCAGTTTCCGCGAAGGCCGACAAACTCGAACGACGTGCTGAGGAGTACCGTGCTCGCATCGGGCCGGCGCGATCGGAGTTCCAACCGCCCGAGAAGATGGACCGGGACAATCTGGATGCCATCCGCAGAAGCTTGGGCCGGACCCGAGGTCAACAGGATGAGCTGAAGAACGAGATCGAAAAGGGGTGGCAGCTTCCCGGGTTCAACTTGCAGGTTTCCGCACCATATGCGGCGCTCGTCTGGACGATCGCTGCGTTCGGCCTCATCCGGTATTTGCTCAGCCGGCGTGCCTTGACGTACATCATCCTCGGCCGGGCGCTCACTGCAGTTGCCGGCACGGAGGCAGATGAACGCGCCGACGTGCTGCACCTGGTTCCAGAAGCCCCGTGGTGGCTCGCACCATTTCCATCGGCTCTGAACGCGGTCCGCGTATCGGCATCGGATGCACTCGGGTACCGAGGCAGCGACGTTCAGGGCGCAGTGACCGTGCTCGTATTCGGGCTGGTTGTACTGGCCATGGAATTCGCCGCCATCCCTGCGGCCGTACGACTGACGTTGCTTTTCGGCACGCCAATCGAACGCCTGATGGTCCCGGCGCTCACCGTGTCCGCGGTCGTATTGACCGGATTTGCGCTGGTCGAATGGATGCGCCCGGTCGATCTCGCCGCCACGGCGGAACGCGCCGAGGACGATCGCAAATGGTGGCCCGATCGCGCATGGCCCGGCTGGCGGCGGGCCCGAATTCCGGTGGTGACGGGTCTCGCGCTCGCGACCATGTATCTCTCGTCGCAATTAAAGCCGGCGATAGCGGCAGTCGAAATCGTCGAACGTTACCCTGCCGTTGCGAGTATCGCCGCGGGCGCAACCGTGTGGATGCTGGTCATTGCGTGGCTCAAGGCCTCCGCAGGCTGGCGCTGGTTTGCGGCGACCCACATCGACCATCGCCCGGACGAGCGCAACGCTCAGCGCGCCCGCCATTTTGGGCGCGCGGTGGCTGCCGGTGCCGTTGCCGCCTTTTCGTATCAGGCGGTTTCGGCAGTCGCCGCTCCGCCTCGCGCTGACGCACGGATCGGGCGGCGGCGCCGCAGACGTACCGCGCGGCCGCCGCGCGTGCGCCAGGGCCCTGGTCAGTCGCATCAGCCAGCTGCGTCGCAGCCGTCGCAATTAAGCGGGGCGCGCATGCGTGTCGCGGCGATCTTCCGACCGCACGCATCGGCAGATCTGAAGCCGTGGTTGACGGCTGTGCCGGTCGCGCTCGTCTGCGGATTCGAATTGACGCGCGAGATGTTCGCGCGGCGGCGACCGGCGGATCGCACCGTGCTGTCGCGCCGTCAGTGGGCCATGCTCCTCGTGGCAATTGCGGCCGGATCCGTGTTTGCTGCTGTCAGGTCGCCCAGCGCCTCTGCGCGCACATACCGCGGACGACGCCGGCCGCGTCACTGGAAGAGTCGCAAACACAGCAGCTCACATGCCGCACGCGTTCAGCTCAACGAGGGCTTCTACAGACGGTCAGGGACACCGACCGCGCCTACTGGTACTGGCACGGCCGATTCTTCCGCGGCCAATCGTTCCACGGCCACTCCTCATGCGCTCGTAGCGACAACGCCCGTCGGCGTGGTGAATCGTCCGCGCGCACTCCGTGGTGTGAAGCATCGCCTCGACGTCGCGCATTACGTGAACTCCGATCATACGGTTGCGTGCACAGCGATCAATGAGCGACATTTCACTCGTATGTCGGTGCAAGAGGTGACTGCGGCCGGCGCGCCCATTCACGTGCATTTGAGCTGCGCATCGGTGTCGTTCGAGCGCGCGGCCCTCGGTTCAATGCCTGGGTCGACGGACGAGCGACTGGCGCTGCTGCTCGCGGCCTTGAGACACGACGCTCGCTTCAAGAGCGGGACGCGGCGGCGGCCCGATTTTCGTCTGTACGATCTGGCGGCCGGGTTGGCGGTTCGCTATGACCGCGGCGATGCGCTGAAACAGGTCGTTGACCTCGCGAGACAGGTGCTCATCGCACGTCGCGGCGACGCGTTCGTTTCGAAGACCACGAACGAGCGCCTCGCGAAGTGGTCCGATCCTGAGAGCCCCTGGCGGCAGTACTGGAAAGCGACGTCGACTGTCCCATGGAATCGGGTCCAAATCGGCCGCACCCGCGATATAATGCCGACCGGATAACGGGGCTGGTCTTCTAATTAGGATGCGTATGCGGTGGCCGGCGCCCGGCCCCAGCCCCTCCATCCCTTCCTTTCTGACTTCTACGTCAAAGTTTGCTGGCGCCTTCGTTGTCGCCACGACGACACAACTGTGTTTCGTCTGCCCGGATACACGCGCGAAGCCGAGCGCCTCCATGAGCGCGGCACGTGTATCAAACGAATTCTCTACGCAAAATGACGACGTGGTTGCATGCAGACGGCACACCCGCCGCGGCCATCATCAGCCGCGCCGCGCCGCGTCGATGGCGGCGACGTCGATCTTCTTCATCGACATCATCGCCTCAAAAGCACGCTTGGCCTCGGCGCCGCCGGCCGCCAGCGCGGCGGTCAGCGTGCGCGGCGTGATCTGCCAGGAGAGGCCCCAGCGGTCCTTGCACCAGCCGCACGCGCTTTCCTGGCCGCCGTTGGCGACAATCGCATTCCAGTAGCGGTCCGTCTCCGCCTGATCGTCCGTCGCGATCTGGAAGGAAAAGGCCTCGCTGTGCTTGAACGCGGGCCCGCCGTTGAGACCGAGGCAGGGAATGCCGAGGACGGTGAACTCCACGGTCAACACATCGCCCGCCTTGCCGCTCGGGTAGTCGGCAGGCGCCTTGTGGACCGCGGTCACTTCACTATTCGGAAAGGTGGCGGCGTAGAACCGCGCGGCGTCCTGTGCGTCCTTGTCGAACCAGAGGCAGATCGTGTTTTTCTGTGTCATGTGTCTGGCAGTTCGTGGAGGTGCTTCGTCGATCGCCATGTGCTGCGGTGATGATGCCATCCAATCACCGCGCATCATGCGGTGATTGTCGCCTTCCGCGGTTATTCGATCCTGTATCCGAGCGCCTGTGCGTTCGCGCGGACTCTTTCATCGCGCGTGACCATCGTGACGAGCGGTGGCGGTTCATCGAGCAACTCCGCCGTCGCCAGGTGAATCGCGTCGAGCGTGCGAACCGGCTCGGCGGGAAAAGGACGACGGACGCGGTCGAGCACGGCCTGATCGACGTCCAGCACGAAGCAGCGCCGCTCAAACGTACGAAGGGCGCGTACCGCCGCTCTCTCCTGCTCGGGTGTCAATCGGCCGGTCGTCCGCGCGCGGATGATCGCTCGTCCCGCCTCCGAGATTGTCAGCACCGACGTGACCTGTCGCGTTCCAGGCGCGAGGCGCTTCGTGACGGTCGTGTCATGCTCCAGAAGCGCGGCCACCAGCGCGCTCGATTCGACGTACCTCATTTGCGTCGCGGCCGAGGCACGCACGCGCGAACGCGCCGCCGTTGTCGACGGCGAATCCCCGCGCCGCGACCTACCGCTCACCACGGTCTGCGTCGATGAGTTCAGCCGCCGTGCCACGCGGCAGGCGGATATCGGGCCAGTCCTCGAAGGGGTCGCCCGTCTCCAGAGGCGGGTGGAGAATCCGCGCGGCAATCAGCTCGTCCCACCGACTCCGCCGACGTTCCGGCGTCGCGTCCGTCGGCACCAGTTCGGCGACGACCCGGCCGTGCGCCGTGACAGTAATTCGCTCGCCCGCTTCGACGCGGCGAATGTAGCGGCTCAGATTGTCCTTCAGCTCGCGAATGCCGGTCCTCGCCACGAAGTTCATTATAGCCACATGTGGCCACACGCGCTGAGAAGCATGGGTTCCGGCCGCGTCCCCCCGACCTCCGCGAATAGCTCGATAGCTACCGGCCAGCGGGCGATTTGGCGGGCGCCCACTTCTGCAGGAACGCGATTGTGCGATCGAGGTTGTAGGACGAGCCCTCTTCGAGCGGGCTGGTGTCCTGCGACTGGAGGAGCGTGCCGTCGTGCTCCAGCACGAAGAGGTGCGGGTAGCCGGAGATCGCGGGATACTTCGACAGAAACGCCGTGTTCGTGTTGTCGGGGCTGAAGTTGATCTTCAGCCAGACGTAGCTCTTGTCGCGGAGCGCGATCAGATTCTCGTGGGCGGCGTAGAAACGATCGAGCGTATGGCACCAGCTGCACCACTCGCCGCCGACGTCGAGGATGATGCGCCGGTGCGTACGGGTCGCGTCATCCACCGCCCTGGCGAGCGCCTTCGCCGGATCCGCCTTCGGATCGAAACTCGCCGCCGCAGCGCCTACCACCGGCGTTTGTCCGTTGCGCGGTTGCGCCGCCGGCACGACGCCGATCAGCATCACGAAGCACGTGGCCGTCGTCATGCTCGTCAGGCGCATGGTCTGCCTCCTCGACACCCAGCAGTTTCAGCGTCCGCCGCAGCTCGCGGCTTCAGCGACACCGGCCGTCGAGCGCTCGCACAGATTTCACGACGAATTTCGGCAGATCGATTTCGCCAGTTCCGGAAGATGGTCCACCGGGCTGGGCGGCCATGGCCGCTCGCGCCGGATCCATGGCACCGGCCTGTCCGGCGACGTTCGGCGTGGGCCACAAGCCACCCTTCATGGTGAGCTTTGACCCGTCGGCCATGCCTGCCATTTCGACGCGCTGTCCGACGTATCGACCGATGCGGCGCCCGGTCAGCTGGTACTTGCCGTTCTGTTCGTCGGCCAACGTGAACTGATTCGGCAGACTGCCCTTGTCCACGCAACCCGTGAGCGTCAACGTCCTGCTCGCTCGTTTGCCCGCAGTGTCGGCCGCGGGCTTCTGGGCCGAGGCACTCGCAGCAGCCATCATGATGCACACGGAACACATGAACGCACGCATGGCGTCGGTCCTCCACCTGCAGTATGGCGCGTGACGGCCGAGGCAGCCCAACACTTTGTCAATGTCGACCACTCTGCTGGTCGCGGCGGCTCTGGTTTCAGAGAAGCCGAACGTTCACGGGATGAATACCGCCTTGTTCACGAGGCGCGCCTTCTCCTGCGCGGTCCGGGCATCCTCGGCCTCTTTCTTCTGCCGCGCGCGCTCCCGCTGCGGCGCTTCGCGCTCGTCCAGCCGGACCGCCTGCGCCTCCGCGCGGCGCACGAGCGCGCTCAGCGGGACGGACGTCACGATCATTCTGAACCCCGACGCGGACGACGATCGGTACAGGACGGCCGTGTACTCGCTGTTCCCCCACCGCGCGACGCGGACACCGGACTCCTCGTCGCTCGGCGGCGCGCCCGCGCGTGCCGGCTCCGCGGGGAGTTTGACCGTCGGACCGTACATGCCGGAGATCGCTTCGACGATGTCCGCGTCGGTCAAGCCCTGCGTCCGGTCGCGGTCGTAGTCGATCGCGAGCCTGTAGAGCTGATCGTTGAAGAAACCGAAGGCGATGCGCTGCACCGGATCGGGCGCCGCGATCGCGCCGCGGCTGTCGAAGTACGGTCGCCGCCACTCCAGTTCCTGCAGGACGGCGGGACGCCCGTGGACCGTCTTCGCCTCCGAGACGGAGACGCCGGTCAGCGCGGCAACCGACGCCAGCGTGGACCCGAGCTGGAAATCGCGATAGTGCGCGCCGGCCTGGCCGGAGAGCGCGGGCGTGGACAGGATCAGCGCGAGCGCCACGACACCGATGGCGTGCGAGCTCTTCATCGTCGACCTTCCTCGGCATTGACGGCGTAGAGAATCTCCGCCACGGTGGGCGATGCGGCTCCGCGCTTGAGCAAGGCGATCACCACACCCGGTGCGACGCCGAGCGCCACCAGCAGCAGCGTCGTCGAGAAACTCGCGGCCATCGACAGGCTGATCGTCACGATGACGGCCGGCACGACGACCCAGCCGCCGATCAACCACGTGCGGGGAACAGCGTTCAACATGATGTGGACCCTCCTTCGGGTCTGTTTCTCTTGTCGGGGAGCGCCGATGAGCGCGCGGAACTGTTTTCGCGCGAGACCGACGTTTGAGGGATCGTTCAGCGCGCTCCGATCGATGGCCGAAATGGGCCTGTCGGCGCGCACCCGTCGAAACGGCGGGGGCACTGCTCGGACGCTGGCGGGCTCAGTGCGGGACTACGTCAGTCACTATACAGGAAAAGTCGACGCCACGTATTTGCCGTCGGAATCATCGCGGCAGCGTATACTGGACTCCTTGCACCCGCTTTCCTGAGCCCTGCGGCCATCGGGCCTCCGGCCCTCACCAAAGCTCGTCCGGGGAGGTCCGATGAAGAGTTCCGCTTCGATTCCTTCGACATCGTCCGCTGCGGCCACCGCGCCCACGTCGTGCCCGTTCTGTCGATCGCCGTCGATCGTGACGACGGCGAAGAGTCCGGACGGCGACAGCTACTGGCGATGCACGCAATGCGGCGAGATCTGGAATGCGTCGCGTTCCATGACCGGGTCGCGCAGCGGACGTCTATGGCGATAGGCGCGCCCCAGGCCATTCGTGAACTGCTCGAATTGATTGCCGCGCTCGATCGTCGCGTCCCTCAGGTCGAACGAGTCGGCGAAGCGGCCATCGCCAACGACGCAGCCGCGCTTCGGGCTCGGGCTTTCAAAAGAATTGAAGAGCTCGAGCGGAAAGCGCGCGGGAATCCAGGCGCCAATCCGCGTCTTGCAGTCCGCGCCGAAAACCCGTAACATTCTTTTCCCACATTGACTTCCCCCGGCGGGGGGGGGGGCAGATGATTCCGGCTTCCGGGCTTGCCGACCTGTCGTCGACACGCACCCTGCTCGTCGATCGCGACGCCGACACCCGTCAGATGTATGCCGAGTTTCTGAAGCGGGGTGCGTACGAGATCGAAGAGGCCGAAGATGGCCGAGAGGCGCTCGCCAAGGCGCTGACGCATCCTCCCGATATCATCGTCACCGAGACGCGGCTGCCGGGAATCACCGGCTTCGACCTCTGCCGGCTGCTCCGCCAGGACTCGCTGACGCGGCAGATTCCCATCTTAGTCGTCACCGGCGATGCGTTCGACTCCGAGATCGCGCGCGCGCGACAGGCGGGCGCGGACGCCGTGCTCGTGAAACCGTGTCTGCCCGAGCGGCTGGCCGCCGAGCTCCTGCGGGTCTTGACGATGTCCAGACAAACGCGACAGTCGGCGGCCACTCATGCCGGCACGCCCGATCTGGTGACACCGTTCTCCGAATTGCGCCGCCGGCTGAACGGGGACGAGCGCCGCGCGATGCTGTGCCGTGTGCATCGCCGGGGCGAGACGACGACGCCGCCCACGCCGGCGCCGGCACTGGTGTGCCCGACGTGCGATCAGCC
>Ga0075426_10001934_pt1 | contig 14839 bp, 14 predicted proteins | sample SoiMethybrSBSTD5_FD_75304 | JGI IMG/M metagenome (GOLD analysis project Ga0075426, IMG submission 75304) | Bulk soil microbial communities from a Populus tree surrounding site in Tennessee, USA - Soil MetaG P. TD hybrid SBSTD5 | ecosystem: Environmental > Terrestrial > Soil > Tree plantation... | reverse complement strand
GAAAAAGTCCGGCATGAATACGAGGCGCGCAAACAACTAGAGTACGAGGCCGCCTTATATAAAGACAGCGCCAGCCTTGAACCGGTAATCGGCTCCGGGAAGTACTACGGTGGCGTACGCTACCCCGGCACTTTCGGCATCAATTCTTACTTGTACTGCCAGGGGTTGAAAAAAATCCTGGAAAACCAAGGAGTTGCCATATACGAACAAACCCCGGTTGCCGGCTTGTCTGGCCAGACCTTGCGCACCGCCTCCGGCAAAACGGTAGCGGCCGAAAAAATAATTTTCTGCGCCGACCGTTTCCTGCCGGACCTGGACATTGTACCGGAAGATATTTACCAGGCGCAGACTTTCCTATCCTTGTCCGCCCCGCTTTCCCCAGCTGAGCAAAAAAAATTATTCCCCGGGGACCAAATGATGGTTTGGGATACGGACTTAATCTACCAATACTTCCGCTTAACCGGGGAGGGCCGCCTGCTCTTGGGGGGCGCCAGCATGCTCTATACTTACCTGCCGAAGGAAAAGCATATGCCCGAACGCATTATCAATAAACTGCAAAGCTACTTAAAAGAAAAGTTCCCTTGGTTTAAGGTGGAATTTGAATACTTGTGGCCGGGACTGATTGGCGTCAGCAAGGATTTCTTGCCCGTCGCCGGCGAATGCCGCGGACGAAACAACATTTACTACGTCGGCGGAGCGGCCGGCCTGCCCTGGGCCGCGGCTTTAGGCGGCTACATTGTACGGCGGGCCCTGGGCGGGCCGCGCACCCCATTTGACGGCTATTTTGCCACACCCCGGCGGTATCCGATCGGTTATACCCTACAATCCTTCCTCGGCAAGCCGGTTACGTTCGCCATTACCCACGGCATTACCAAATATTTAAAATAATCTCTTTCTCATAAGCAAAATTTATCATTAAATATGACACCTATGGAAACAGCACAATTATTATTGCGCTTCGGAACCGCCCTAACCATGGTCGTGTTCGGCATTGGCCAGTGGGTGAAGCCGGGCGAGTGGCTTCACTATATCCCGGCTTGGGCCACCAAGAGTTCGCCGATGAAGCCGGAAAGCAGTATGCGCCTGCATTCCCTGGGTAACCTGGCTTTTGGGTTGTTCCTGGCTTCCGGCTGGCACCCGCTGCTCAGCGCCTGGGTGGCGCTGATATGGTGGGCCAGCATCTTGCCGTTCGCCTTCCGGGTCAGCTGGGCTATCGGCATGCGCGACCTGACGATCACGCTGGGGTTGGTGGCGCTGATATTTTTAGTTAGATAATTTTATACAGCAACAAAAGCTATTGAGCGAGGAAACCATTTGGAGCGTCATTTTTTCACAAAGTGAAAAAATAGCGTAACTGGTTTCCGAACCAATAGCTTTTGTTGCCTGTAAATACATTCAAATAAAAACATCCCAACCGTACGGTTGGGATGTTTAATTCCAATTTCTATTACTGCCCGCTACTGGGCTGAGGACATGTTGGAAGCGGTGGACTTACCCAAGCCAACGGCCAGGAAGACCACGGCTAGCACCAAATGGAGGAGGTTGTCGGCCAGGTTAGCCTGGATCAGTCCCAGGATATTGCCGCCGAGCAAAAAGCCCAAAATGGTCACCAAGGCGTAGATCACGCCCATCACGACAGCAAAAGTTTTGGCCTGCGATTCCGCCATGCCGGCGTAAATCAAAGCCAAGATGCCGGACGCTAGGTGGATCAAGTTGTGCAGGGTGTTGACTTCAAATATCCCCAAGACCGGGTGGTTTACGAAGCCGAGCAGCCCTACAACAATGAACACTGCGCCCAAGACGTATAATACTGTTTTTGTCATATGTGGTTTCAAATAAGTGCTTAGTTACTTGGATAGGCATCGACCAGCCTATGCTATTGCTATGCCAATACTATACCACAAAAAGGTAAAAAACTGTAATTAACCGGCTTCTTCCTCTTCCACCGCATTGGGAATGCTGGGGCTCAAGCTGACGTGCTGGCCAGCCATTTCCAAGGGGTGGGTGGTGGTAATGAAAGTTTGGAATTTACCTTGCAAGTATTTCAAAAGGAAAGTCCGCCTGGTTTCGTCCAATTCGGACAACACGTCGTCCAAAAGCAGGACCGGTTTGTCGCCGCCGCGGGTCAGGTATTCCAGCTCCAAAATTTTCAAAGCCAGGATTTGGCTGCGCTGTTCCCCGCGCGAGGAGAACGGCGCCAGGTAGAGGCCTTCGCTTTGTAAGTTAAAATCGTCCCGGTGCGGCCCCACCAAAGACACGCCGGAAGCGGTCTCGCGTTCGGCCAACCGGGCCAAAGCGCGTTCAAAATTCTGGCGTACTTGAGCGGTATCGTCTCCTTCCAGAGTTTCATAAATCACTTCCACGGTGCGGTGGAATTTGGAAATTGCCGTGTAGACTTCGGAAATGTTCTGGTTGAGGAAATTTATGAACCGTTTGCGCTCCATGATGATCTCCGTGCCCAAATCAACCAATTGTTCGTTCCAAGCGGCGAGGCCGTCTTGCTCGGCTTTGCCGGCGCGGATGTCCTGCAGCAGCCGGTTCTTCTGCGACAAGGCCCGCTTGTAAGCGGCGAGGTTGTCCAAGTAAGACAAATTCTTTTGCGATAGCACCATGTTCAAGTATTTCCGCCGCGACTCCGGCGCCTTGGTGAAAATATCAACATCCGTCGGTTCAAAAATCACGACATTCAAGAACCCCTGCGCTTCTTTGCGCTTCTTTTTGACGCCGTCAATTTTGAAATTGGCATAAATTTTGTCCCGCTTTTCCAAATAAGCTTCCACGGTATGGAGCTCGCCGTCTTCACGCTCCACCGTCAGCTGCAGTTCAATGGTGTTACTGCCTTTCATGAAAATGAACTCCGCGTCGTCGCGGAATGACTTGAACAGCGAGGCAAAATAAACAGCCTCCAGTAAGTTAGTCTTACCAACCGCATTGGGGCCGGAAAGCACCACCATGTCACTGGTAACATTGAGGTCCAGGTCCGGATAATTGCGGAAGTTCTTAATTTGGATGTTGGTTATTTTCATTGGTATTATTAGCTTTTAATCGGCATGACCAAATAAACATAGCTGGTATCGCCCTGGGGCACAAAAATTACCGGCGCGGATTCGTTGACAACCTTAAGCACGATAGAATCCCCGGCCATGGCAGTGATGGCTTCCAGGACGTAGCGGTAATTCAAGATGATGCTGCCGTCACTGCCGGTGACTTCGGCCGGCAGTTCTACCGTACTCTCACCCAAGTCTTGCGACACGGCGCTGACAACCAGTTTTTGCCCGGCTTGGTCATACTTCATGGCCACGCTTCCGGTATTGCGGGAAAAAATGCCGCTGGTTTTCAAAGCATTGCTTAACTCATTTTTTGCCACGCTCACCGTCGCATTAAAATTTTCCGGGATGATTTGCTGGTAGTCAGGATACTGTCCGTCAATCAACCGGCTGACCAATTGCGTATCGCCGGCGCTGACGCCAATTTGGTTTTCCGTCAGCAACATATCCACATCATCGGCCTGGCCCATTAAAATGCGCGACAGTTCCAAGGCGGTCTTATGCGGGATAATAATATTTTTCTGTGGCCCGGCTAGCCCCGCCAGTGTTTTCTCCGCCAAGCGGTAACGGTCGGTGGCGACAAATTTTACCCCGTTTCCCGATTGCGACATCAGCACCCCGGAAATTTCCGGTTGGGTTTCGCTTGTGCTGGCGGCAAAAACTACGCTTTCCAAGGCTTGCTTTAGTGCCCCGGCGCTGAAAGCAATTTTCTGCGCGTTTTCGATGATGGGGATTAACGGGAATTCTTCGCTCGGCAGGGTTTTTACTTTGGTATTATACCGTTCTGTGGTAATTACCGCTTCGCCCTCACTGGACGAAATGGTAATATTTGTATTCGGCAGGTTGTTTACCAGGTCAGTAAATGTTTTGGCGGGTAGGCAAATACTCCCTTCTTCCTCAATTTTGCAGCGGATTACCGTGCTGATTCCAACCTCCAGGTTGGTGGCGGACAGGCTTAATAACCCGTTCTCGGTTTTCATGAGGACATTATTCAGGATCGGCAAGGTGTTGCTGTTGGAAATTATCCGGCTGACCGTTTGTAAACCGTTGCGCAAGTTTTCCTGAGTGCAGATTATTCTCATAGTTGTTTAGTTAAGAAATAAACCAATAGTGACAATAAAGCCTGGGGGTTTGTGGGTAAACAAGTTTTCCGTGGTGAAACGGTCTTATTAAAGATAGAAAGTAAGAACTTGGAATAGGTCTCGGTGTGAACAATCCCGGTAAAGAAGTGTGGGTAATAAAGGATAACTTTGCGGCCAGTCTAGGAAAGGAATATTACTGTGTACAACCCCCTTAATTTTCCCACACCCTTATCAAGACCATATAAAGAATTTATCAACGCCCTGCCAACAGATTAATTAACATATAACTTGTCCAAAATGAGGTCTAGTTCTTGTTTCAAAACCTCGTTGGCGGCAGCGATGTTTTCAATCTTTTCAACACCATGCATTACAGTGGTGTGGTCGCGCCCCCCGAAAAACTCGCCGATTGCCGGGAACGAACTACCCATTTCTTTACGGGCCAGGTACATGGCAACCTGCCTCGGTTTTACATACTCTTTTCGCCGCGATTGCTTTAACAAGTCTTCCATGGAAATATTGTAGAATTCGGCCACCGACATGGAAATTTTCTTCAGGCTCAGCACTTTCTTTTTGGCACTCAACATGTTAGCCAAAATCCCTTTAGCGTTTTCCAGGGTCATGGGCTTGTTTTCCATCTGTTCCTGGACAATCAACCGGTTCAGCGCCCCTTCCAGCTCCCGGATATTGTTAGTGATGTTTTCAGCGATGTAGGACAGCACCTCATCATCAATGCGCACGTTCTTTTTGGCGACTTTGGCGTTTAAGATCGCCAGCCTAGTTTCCAGGTCCGGCACTTGGATGTCGGCTACCATCCCCCACTCGAACCGGGAGATTAACCGTTGTTCTATGCCGGTGATGTCTTTGGGTGGCCGGTCGGAAGTCAGGACAATTTGCTTGCCGCGGTCGCGCAGTTCGTTGAAAGTATGGAAAAATTCTTCCTGGGTGGTTTCTTTGCCGGAAATGAACTGGATGTCGTCAACCAACAGCATGTCCACGGTCCGGTAGCGCTTTTTGAACTCCGGCATTTGCTTGGTTTGCAGGCCGCTGACGTAGTCGTTGGTGAATTTTTCGCTGGTTACATACAGCACCTTGCCGCCGCGGTTCTTGCGCAGGAACTGGTGGCCGACGGCGTGCATCAAATGGGTTTTACCCAAGCCGACGCCGCCGTAAATAAACAGCGGGTTGTATTGGGTCCCGGGGTTGTTGGATACGGCAACGCTGGCTGCGTTCGCCAGTTCGTTGTTCTTGCCGGTGACGAAGGTTTCGAAAGTATATCTTGGGTTAAGGCCGTCGAAAGCGCGCGCCTCCTGTTGTTCGCGGTACGGCGTGGCTTCCGGTGTTTCGGTCTTGCTGGCCGCTGCAGTCTGGGCCGCGGGTTCTGCCGCCGCTTTTTGCCCGACTTGGTATTTGATCTCGCGGATTTCCGGCGCGATTTGCTTGAGGACTTTCAGGATTTCCGACTGGAATTTTTCCGAGATCCATTTGCGGATGAATTCGCTTGGTACGCCGATGGTAATGGCGTCGTCGCTGCGGTCCACGACCGCGGTGTTTTTAAACCAGGTGGTAAAGTTTCCCCTGCTCAATGAAACTTCCATGTTGCCTAAAACTGATTGCCAGAGCTGCTGATTGTTCATGTTTTTTGTTAAGGTTTCCTAAAACTTTTTGTGAGTAAAATTAAGTATTATCCATTGTAACAGGGACTTATCAACATGTAAAACCCCGCTCTTTAGGCCTTATATAAGCCAGCTATGGCCAATATTGTTAATATCGTGTGCATAACAGGCACTAAGCCGTGGATATCTAAAAATAATTTCAAAAAATTCTAAGGGTCGCTTGTGCATATGTGGATCAGTCATTACGCCAATTGACTTTACCCTTGGAATTTAGTACAATTTTGAAGAAATTCTTAATATTTTGTTCATGAAAAGGACTTACCAGCCGAAAGCCAGGCGCCGCAAGAAAGTGCACGGCTTCCGCAAACGGATGCAATCAAAAACCGGCAGAAATGTCTTGGCCCGCCGCAGGCAAAAAGGACGCAAGCGGCTCACCGTCTAACCGAATTATGCTCAAAAAAACTTTCCGCCTCAGCAACAGCAAGGATATTCATGCCACTTCCATGCGCGGGCGGAGTTTTTTTAGCCCCTATTTCATCGTTAAGTTCGCGGCAAGCAGCATCCCCTCCCCCCGCTTCACTGTCATCGCTTCCACCAAAGTTTCCAAGAAAGCCGTAGAGCGCAACCGGATTAAGCGGGTGGTCCGGGAAGCTATCCGCGCCGAATTAGCTTCTTACCGCCCCGGCGATTACGTGATTATCGCCAAAGTCCGCGCCGCCAAGGCTTCTCCTGCCGACATTCGCGGCGAATTGCAGCGGCTAATGACCAGCGTCAAACTAAAAAAGAGTTAAGATATGGTATTCATCCTCCAATCAATAATTAAGCTTTACCAAGCGACGGTGTCCCCCGACCACGGGCTGCTTTTCCGCGGCCGCTATCCCCACGGTTTTTGCCGCCACTACCCGACTTGCAGCCAGTATGCTTACGAAGCCCTGGGCCGCCACGGCACTCTCCGTGGCTTATGGCTTTCTTCCCTTCGCCTTTTGCGCTGTAACCCCTGGGCCCAGCCCAGTGTTGACCCTGTTCCCTCAAGCTTTTAAATTAAAACCGCCCAATGTCCATTTTCCACTTCATCTACACCGACATAATTTACAACCCAATCCTTAACCTGTTGGTGTATTTGTATAACATCATCCCGGGGCACGATATTGGCGTGGTCATTATTTTGGTTACCATAGTTATCCGCTTTATTTTGGCGCCGTTCATGCACAAGTCGCTGAAAGGCCAGCGCGCCATGAACGCGCTGCAACCGAAGTTGAACGAAGTGCGGGAGAAGTACAAGAACGACAAAGAAGGCCAGGCCAAGGCCATGATGGAATTGTACAAAGAGCATAAGATCAACCCGCTGTCGTCCTGCTTGCCGCTAATTGTCCAATTGCCGATCTTGATTGCGCTGTACCGCGTGCTGGCTCGCGCGCTGAAGGGCGACTTGGGCGGGCTGTACCATTTTGTCCATAACCCCGGCCTAATTGACCCCCGTTTCCTGCACATAGTGGACTTGTCCAAGCCGAACTTTGCCTTTGCCATTATTGCCGGGGCAGCCCAGTTTTGGCAATCGCGCATGATGCTGCCGAAAACCGCCGGTGGCGATGCGACGATGAAGGCGATGAATGTACAAATGCTTTACGTCTTGCCGCTGATTTCCGTGGTCATCGCCTGGCGCCTGCCTGCCGGCCTGCCGCTGTACTGGATTGTGACGACCTTGTTCGCGGTTGGCCAGCAGTATTATATTATGCGTAGGGAAGGTTAATTGTTGGCTGTTTATTGGTTCGGAAACCAGTTACGCTATTTCTTCGCAGAGTGAAAAAATGACGCTCCAAATGGTTTCCTCGCTCAATCAACAGCCAGTAATAACTACCAATTTTATGACTGATTATGATAAAGCGGAAAAAGTGAAACACTTGATCCAGGACCTGCTTAACCGCACGGGCGTGCAGGCGACTGTGGAATTTGAAGACAGCCTCCTGAAAGGCCTGGTGTTTAACATTAGCTCGCGTGACTCGCGGCTATTGATTGGCCGGCAGGGCAACACTTTGCATTCGCTGGAAATTTTGGCGCACGCACTGGCGGCGCGGGCTTTTCCTGGCGAAGCACCGTTCTATTTTTCCTTAGATGTCGACGACTACAAACGCAAACGCGAGTGGTTCCTCAAGGAAGAGGCGCGCAACTTTGTTGACCAGGTTAAGCGCACCAGCCACCCGGTAACCATGGAGCCCATGCCCAACTACGAGCGCCGCCTCGTCCACGCTTACCTACAGGAAAATTTTCCGGACGTAATCACCGAAAGCATAGGCGAGGAACCGAACCGGAAGATTGTCATAAGGTTGAAGTAACCAACAAAACTAAAACCGCCCAACTTGGGCGGTTTTTCAATCGATTTGTTCAGTAGCTGAGTTCCATAGCGCTTCAAACATTTGGTAATGAAACTGGATAATGCTCTTGTTTTCTATGACCAATGCCATTATTGGCGGGGTGAGTTGGTGAATGACCAGTATTTTGGGAGTAATAACTAAGTTTGTATTATATTCTAGCCCCTTAGGCAAGAAACGCATGTTGTAGTTGAAATTTTTTTCAAGTTTTTTGAAGCGCCGTGAAGTTGGCGTATCGACTTGCAGCATATGGATACGGATCGGCAGTTTCGCTCTGCGTTCGGTAAAATCCAAAAAAAACTTTTCGTCAGCGGCCAGCCATTTTGATTGGTCACCTATTATGAAGTAATCTTCGTGCGGTTTTATGGTTTCCAATAGGGTTTCGTAGACGTTTTTTACGGCCGTCAGCCCATCGTAGCGTTTAATTACATCATGTTCGCCTTGCAGGTTATAAAGCTTGCTGAAGTCCGGCAGGGCGTTTTTAAATTTCGCCTTCCGCTCTTCTAATATCAAGGCAAGTTTTTCTGGAGGTTCAGAAACATAAAGTTTTTTAAAGCCCGCGATTTGCACGCTCATCAATCCCCGCTGACGTAAGTTATCAATGATTGGGTAAACACTAGGCCGCTTTATCTTAGTAACCGAGGCCACCTTTAATATAGTTGTAGGCCCTAACGATAAGGCGGCCAAGTAGGTTTTGGCCTCATTCTCAGAAAGTCCCAGCTCTAATAAAATACCTAGCAAACGCTCATTTATCATAAAATGTCATAAGTTACAACATCAATTATAGTCTATAATTACCTTCAAATATTGTCAATATATAAAACACGTTGACAAAAATGACAAAAAACTGTCTTTACTGTATTATCTAATGTCCTGAAAGGAGGACATTACGATGCAATATGCTCATGAGCACGAGATCCATGCAGATCTTGAGGGGACCTGTTCACCAGGCTTTGTCGCTGCGCTTAAGGCACTGGGTTTCTATGATGACCGGTTCATACACCCGGAGGGTGGTCGCACGCCGTTTGTCCCCCTTTGCCATTTAACTATTCGTCCGGCTAATGGTTCGGAACAGCGGCAGCTTTTCCAAAAAGCCCGCGACCTAGCCATTTCCTACGGCAAAGAAGTTGAGGGTTACCTGGAGTCAGAAGTAGCCCATGTAATTTCCGGTTTTGCGGAAATGGAGTTTAACCCATCGGTCCGGCTTTTGGCCAAGGTAGAAACGACATTTCTACCGGCCGGGTGTTTCCGTGAGGATGAAATTCATGTGCAATTTGACAAAGACCGAACCCATCCGAGAATAGCCCAGGAATTCCAGGGAGCGGGGTGGCGCCAAGCGTTTTGTCCGGAGGAATATGGAACGGGTGATATCTGGACCGTACAAGGGACTCGGTTGCAAATTGAAGAGCTGCTTCCTATGACTTTGAGTTATCTTAACCAGGTCGGCGGCCTTGCTTCCTGCGCAGTTAGGCGTGAAGTAGTGGCACATTGGTGGATGAGCAGGCCTGATCTGCCGCTCCCGCCGGTAATAGCGGCGATTCAAAAAGCATAAAACGAAACTCGCGCGGACCAAGGAAATTGGCCGCGCGAGTCTTTGTTATGTATGTTTTACTAGTTGGTTACTATCACACTCACCTTACCGCTGCTCACTCCGTTGTTGCTTTTGGCGAAGATTTTGTAACTGCCGGGTTTTGGGTTGTCGTTCCAAACTACGTCGTATTCGTATAGCCCGCCTGTTCCGGTGGGCGAAGCCGTGCCTATAGGTTTGGGCGGGGCGTTGCCGGCCTGGTAGTAGAACGTCACCGATTTGTATTTCACTTCCGACTGCGCTGTTACCTGCGCCGGCAAGGTCAGGCTTTCCCCGTTGTTGGGATCGGTAATTTCCAAAGTTGGCCCCCCGCCGTTAACCGCTATGGTTACGTCAATGCTTCCTGTGCCGGTTGCACCCTGCTGGTCAGTGGCCTTGGCCGTAATCGTGTGCGGGCCGTCGTCTATTTGCTTGACCGTGAATTCATAGGGGGCGCTGTCCGCACTGCCAATGCTTTGGCCATCAATCTCCGCCTCTACTTTGGTTATCGGGTTCGGGCCGCTGGCATCAACTTTTACGGTAAATGGTAATTGGGTGATAGTGTCGCCGTCTTGGGGCGCGGTAATGGTAACCTTAGGCGAGTTTTCGTTACCGAATTTGCCGCCGCCGCAGCCGCCATGGCCGGCCGCGTAAGTCAGGACGGGCAGTTCCCAATTCGGGTTATCTGGCCGCTCGCTGTGCAGGTTGAGGCAGGGACGGCTTTCTACGTCTTCCGGTGGGGTTGCATCCGTGGCCGGCTGGCCGGTGACGCGGTCAAAGTTGCGCACCTGGTGCACGTTGTCGTAATCGGTTGGCACGGCGTAGTCGGCAAAGGTTTCCGACTTGGTGGAAAGCGTATTTGATCCCGGCAGTTTTCCGCTGAGGCTGTCCACCGTTACCTTGGTAATGCCGTCCGGAACGTTGAATTCTTCCACCGGTTTGTCTTTTAGGTAAGCGTTCATGACCTCATTAACGATAGGCGCGGCTACGAGGACGCCGTCGGCGCCGGGCTTGAGCAGTTCGCCGTCGTTGTTGCCCGACCAGACGCCGATGGCAATGCTCGGCGTAAAGCATAAGGTCCAGCCGTCATGCCAGCTTTGCGTGGTCCCGGTCTTACAGCCAACCGGCCGGTTGTAGGCCAGGGGTGAATTGGAACCGAAGATAAAACTGCGCGCGTTGTTGTCCGTCATGATGCTGATCAGCTCATAGGCCGCTTGCGGGTCGACCACGCGCTGGCTCTTGTCTTTGTATTCTTCCAAAGTTTTGCCGTTGGTATCAACGATTTTCAGGATCGGCGTCTTGTCGTGCTTGTCCCCTTCGTTGGCCAGCGCGGCAAACGCCGCGGTGTGGTCCAGCAACGTCACTTCACAGCCGCCTAGCACCAGGGACAAGCCGCAGTTTTGCAGGGGCGAAGTAATTCCCAGGCTATGCGCGGTCTGCGTAGCGTTATCTACGCCGACCAGGGACAATGTTTTGACCGCCGGCACGTTCAATGACCCGGCCAGCGTCTGGCGCATGGACAACGGCCCGTAACTTTGGCCGCTGTAGTTGTGCGGAATATAGTCTTTGCCTCCGAAGGTGCCGAAGTTGGTAGTGACGTCTATTAACATGGAAGCCGGCGAATAGCCGAAATCCTTGCCGAAGGCGGTTACATAAACGTACGGCTTGAAGCTGCTGCCCGGCTGGCGCAGGGCCGTGGCGACGTTGACGTTACCTTCAAAGGTGCAATTTTTGCCTGGCGTACAGCCGGCCGGTGTCGGGTCGCCGAAGTAATCTTTACTGCCGACCATGGCCAAAATCTGTCCCGTTTTCGGGTCCACGGCCACCAGCGCGGCGTTGTTGGCGCTGTATTTTTTGGAAAACTTGTCCACGCCGGTTTTTACCGCTTCTTCTGCCGTCTTCTGCAAGTCCGGGTCAAGCGTGGTGTAAACTTGCAGGCCGCCCATTTCCAGTTTTGTCTCGCCATATTTCTGCGCCAGGTAATCTTCCACGTACATTACGAAATGCGGCGCGCTAATGGAGTTGGTTACCGGAACGAACGCGACTTTTTCGTTAACAGCCTGCTGGTACTGGTCGTCATTAATGTAGCCTTGGTCTTTCATCCGCTGCAGTACCAGGTGCTGGCGCGCTTGCAAAGCGTCCAAATGCAAGCCGGTCGGGCTGTAATAAGTCGGCGCTTGCGGCAGTGCGGCCAGGTAAGCGGCTTGGGCTAAAGTCAGTTGGTTGGCATGGATGCCGAAGTAGGCTTCGGACGCCGCCTCGACGCCATAGGCATTGCGGCCGTACGGGATTTCGTTGAGGTACAATTTCAGCACGTCCTTCTTGGAAAAACGCGCATCTATTTCTATGGACAGGATCACTTCTTTGACCTTGCGCCACAGCGACTTTTCGTTGGTCAGCACCGCGTTCTTAACGAACTGCTGGGTGATGGTACTGCCGCCTTGCTTTAGGGAAGCGTGCGTGATGTCAACGAAGGCCGAACGCAGGGTGCCGGTGATGGAAATGCCGCCGTGCTTGTAAAAATCCTTGTCTTCTATGGCCACAGTGGCGTTTTGCAGGTCCGGCGAAACTTGGTCCAGGTTCACCAGGGTCCGCTTGACTTCCCCATGCACTTCGTAAAGCAAGCCGCCGTTGCGGTCGTATATTTTGGTGGATTGGGGCACGTCGCGGCCTAGCAGGCGGTTCGGGTCCGGCAGGGAGCGGCTGACATAAATGAACAGAATGGCAATTAGCACGATGCCGACAGCGGCAATGCGGAACAGCCAAGTGCCGGCTTTATTTTTGTCCAAACGGCGCCACCACCGTTTTATGCTCTTAACAAACTTTGACTGGTGCACCGTAGAATAATCGTATATCCGCATAGTATCGGTATTATACCAAGGAATTGCCGGGTCGGAAACAACGGTTGAAGCCCCGATTGTTTCCTCGCCCGGCAATTCCTTGGTTAATCTCCATCATGGTATACTAATTATGTACAGGTATTCTAAAAATATCATGACGAAACAGGAAAAAATTAACGGCATTTTGGGCCGCGGCGTGGAAGAGGCCATCAGCAAAGACCACTTAAGGAAAGCGCTGGAAGGCCGCAAGAAACTGCGCATCAAACTAGGCATTGACCCGACTAGCCCGGATATCCATATCGGCCGGGCGGTGGTATTGTGGAAACTGCGCGCGTTCCAGGAACTGGGCCACCAGGTTATTTTCCTGGTCGGCGACTTTACGGGACTGGTCGGCGACACTTCTGACAAAAACGCGGAGCGCCCCATGCTAAGCGAAGCGCAGGTGGCGGCCAACATGAAGACTTACTTTGACCAGGCCTTCAAGGTTTTAGACAAAGACAAGACGGAGCTCCGGCGCAATTCCGAGTGGCTGAAAAAACTTGGGTTTGCCGAAATCGCCCGCATGGCCGACGCGTTCAGCCTGCACGAATTCTCCGCCCGCGAAAACATCAAGAAGCGCCTGGATGCCGGCAAAAGGGTGTCCTTGCGCGAACTGGTTTACCCCTTAATGCAGGGTTACGACAGCGTGGCCTTAAAAGCGGACGTGGAATTGGGAGGGACCGACCAGCGCTTTAACCTGCTGGCGGGCCGGGTCATCCAGCCCCTCTATGGCCAGCCGCCGCAGGACATCATGACTACCCAGCTATTGGAAGGCACGGACGGCCGCAAGATGTCTTCTTCCTGGGGCAACACCATCAACCTGACCGACAATCCTGACTTAATGTTCGGCAAGGTCATGTCTATTAATGACGATTTAATCGAACGGTACTTTACTTTAGCCACGCAGACCTTATGGAAACACATCAACGAGATAATGAAGAGCTATAAGAACCCGCGCGACCAAAAACTGATCCTGGCCCACACGATTACCGAGCAGTACCACGGCCCTGCGGCGGCCAAACAGGCCCAGGAAAATTTTGTTAACCAGTTCAGCAAAAAGGAACTGCCCTCAAAGATCCTGGTAAAAAAAATAAAGCCCGGCACTTACCCGCTGGCGGATTTGCTCGTAAACACGGGATTGGCGGCAAGCAAATCCGAGGCCAGGCGCCTGATTAGCCAGAACGGGGTGAAAATTAACCAGAACCCGGCGCATGAAAAAGCCATAATAATTGCGCAAAAAAACGACCTGGTCATCCAGGTCGGGAAAAGAAAGTTCATCCGCATCCCTTAACTCCATATAAACCTAAACCCCGCACTAGGCGGGGTTTAAATTTTTAAGCAGCCGGGGTCTGTTCGCCGCCTTCAGCAGGCATAGCGGAACCGTCGCCGGTGGCAGCAGTGTCGTCACCCATCGGGGCGGCGGCGCCAGTCTGCTGGTCATCCATTTCGTCAAAGAACATTTGGTGTTCTCCTTGCTTCCCCATAAAATTTATAGAGAAGAATTAGTGCTAAAAATAATCCAGTCTCCGTAGCCCGAAGACCGTAGCGCAATTGTAACATAGCCAGCCAGTCTTGTCTAGGGCTTGCCCAAGGCAATTTTTAAATTTTCGCCAGTCCAGCGCAGAGAGCGATGGCCAGGGCATCAGCCGCGTCGTCCGGCTTGGGCAGACGTTTCAGGCGGAAGGTTTGCTGGACCATGAATTGGACCTGGCGTTTGTCCGCCTTGCCGTAGCCGCACAAGGTGCTCTTAACTTGCAGGGGCGTGAACTCCCGGATGGGCACGGCTTTTTGCTCGCAAACCAGCAAGGCTACGCCGCGCGCCTGCGCCACAGTCATCGCCGTTTTTTGGTTGGTGGCAAAAAACAATTTTTCCACGCCGGCGCGGTTGGGTTTGAATTTTTTTAAGATCGCCAGTAAGTCTTCGGCCAGTACTGCCAGCCGCTGTGCGTCGCTGTCCGTCTTTTTGGTCGTAACTACGCCAAAATCGAGGATCTCAAATTCCCCTTTCCGCTTGTCGTTTTGCTTGATGATGCCGTAGCCGGTCGTAGCCGTGCCCGGGTCAATGCCCAAAATAATCATAGAATAGAAGGATTATAAATTTGCTGATGTATGCACTGCGATTACGTCTTCGTTGTTTTCCAGTTCGGCGAACAGCGCGTCCACTTTCGGTTTTTGCCCTTCGGTTAAATCCACGCCCTGCGAACTTTCCTGGATGACCTCTGCCTGCGCGATTGTCCCGCCGGCGTCAAGGACTTTGCTCTTCACGTTTTCCAAATCCGCCG
>Ga0075426_10001932_pt1 | contig 14846 bp, 12 predicted proteins | sample SoiMethybrSBSTD5_FD_75304 | JGI IMG/M metagenome (GOLD analysis project Ga0075426, IMG submission 75304) | Bulk soil microbial communities from a Populus tree surrounding site in Tennessee, USA - Soil MetaG P. TD hybrid SBSTD5 | ecosystem: Environmental > Terrestrial > Soil > Tree plantation... | reverse complement strand
CGGCTTTCCATGATCGCTTCGCAGTGGCGGCCGAAGACGGGCATGTTCAGCGTCGGCCCGCCGCCGCCTTCGAGCGGCTCGTAATTGAGGGCGCGGGCGAGGATGCGCGCCGTCGTCGTCTTGCCGACGCCGCGCACGCCGGTGAGGATGTAGGCCTGCGCGATGCGCCCGCTGTCGAAGGCGTTGCGCAGCGTGCGTACCATCGCGTCCTGGCCGATGAGATCCTCGAAGCGCGCGGGCCGGTATTTGCGCGCGAGCACCCGGTAGCCGGCGGGCGCGCTGTCCGCGCGCGCAGGGTTTGCGCTCTCGCGCGGCTTGCCTTTTGCGGTTTTTTCGGCGGCTTCGCTCATGGCCTTTTCGCTGGAGCACGATCTTTTCCGAAAACCGGTTCCCACTTTTCGGGATCGTGCTCTAAAATTCGCTCCGGTCGTTCCGTTGCGGCGAAGAGCCCGGTTGCGGGCGAAGCGAGGGTGGGAGGTTGGACCGATAACCCGAACCGGTCTCGTTAGGGCTGCTTCCTTCCGGATCTGACCCGGTTGGCGAGTGGCTCGTCCACCGCCAACCTCCCGCGCTTTATATCGGCTGTCCGGAAAAGGAAGGCAAGCGAGGCCGAACTGGTGTGAACATCGATTTATCGCCGGGTTTGACTAGCGCTCCTTCTCGCTTGACCCCCTCACCCGACTAACGCTCGGCGTCACCCTCTCCCACAAGGGGAGAGGGACGAAAAAGGGACAAGTCCGGCCGCGAGGGGCTAAATACGGAAACCCAAAACCGTTCGAGCGAAGTTCGATGTCCGACGCCTTCACGCTTGATCCTCGCTTAGAAGCCGAATCGTTTCCGCTCGGCCGTCTCGAGCTTTGCGAAGCACGGCTCTTCAACGACGCGCGCTTCCCCTGGCTCATTCTGGTGCCGGCGCGCGCCGGGCTCGTGGAAATCATCGATCTCGACGCGGCCGGCCAGCAACGCCTGATGATGGAGGTCGCCCTCGCCGCCGGCGCGCTCAGGTCGGCGACGCGCTGCCACAAGCTCAACGTCGCCGCACTCGGCAATCAGGTGCGGCAATTGCACGTGCACGTGATCGCGCGGTTCGAAACCGACGCCGCCTGGCCGAACCCGGTCTGGGGCCGCGGCGCGCGCGTGCCGTACGCGCCGCCGGCCGCCGCGCAGCTCGCGCAACAAATGCGGACGGCGATGGAATTGCGCTGACGGCGCCGGATTCATCCTGTATTGAAAGCGCGCTCGGGAGTTTGACTGCATGAACAGGCCCGATTTCGATCTCGGCGCGTGGCCGCCGCTCGGCTATGTCGGCTCCGCGCTCGACCGCGCGGCGGAGCGGCGCGGCGACGCGGCCTTCGTCGAAGCGGCGGAGCGCCACCGCGACGCCGGCGTCTACGCGATCAGCGGCGAGGTCGTCGTGCTCGCGCGCCGCGGCGAGATCCTCGACCCGCTGCTTTCGCCCGAGGAAGCGCGCGGCCTTGGTCCCGCGCTAGATCGGGTGTTCGTGGGACTTGCCAAGGGCGCGGCGCGCACGGGCGTATCGCTCGCGCACGAGACCACCGAGGCGCTGAAAGCGCGCGGCGACCTTTTGATCCTGGATCTGCGCTCGATCGCGATACAGGGGTTCGCCCCCGCGCATCTGCCGGCGCTTGCCACCGCCAAGGCGCTGTTGTCCTGGCACGCCACCCACCGCTTCTGCGCGAAATGCGGACACGAAACAAACGGCGCCGAGGCCGGCTGGCGGCGCGACTGCCCGGCCTGCGGCGCGCATCATTTTCCACGCACGGATCCGTGCGTGATCATGCTCGCGATCGACGGCGAGCGCTGCCTCTTGGGGCGGCAAGCGCGCTTTCCGCCGGGGATGTGGTCGTGCCTCGCCGGCTTCGTCGAGCCGGGCGAGACCTTCGAGGAAGCGGTGCGGCGCGAAATGTTCGAGGAGGCCGGCATCAAAACCGGCCGCGTCTCCTATTATGCCTCGCAGCCCTGGCCGTTTCCGATGTCAGTGATGATCGGATTCCACGCCGAGGCCGAGACGACCGACCTCAACATCGACAGGAACGAGCTTGAAGGCGCTCGTTGGGTCGAGCGGGCGGAAGTCGCCGAGATGCTCCTTCGCCGCCATCGCGAGCGGATTTTCACGCCGCCGCCGGTCGCCATCGCCCACCACCTGATCCGCGCCTTCATCGAGGGCGGGGCGAAAGTTTTCGATGGATAAAATCTACCCACCCCTTGATGGGGAGGGTCGACGGCGACGAACGAAGTTCGGAGCCGCGGGGTGGGGTGAAATGTTTTCGACCCTCACCCCGGCTCGCTTCGCTCGCCGACCCTCCCCGCAAGGGCGAGCGTAAAAAAGGATCGCGGCATTCGGCGCGCGAGCAGTCGATTCAGTTCTGCTTCTCGGCGATGGCGAGCCGGTAGGGATGCGCCGGATAGACGCCGAGGATCTTCATCTCGCGCGAGAAAAAAGCGAGCTCCTCGAGCGCGAGCTTGACGAGCCGGTCCTCGGGGTGGCCCTCGACGTCGGAATAGAATTGGGTGGCGAAGAACTTGCCCTCGAGCTGGTAGGATTCGAGCTTCGTCATGTTGACGCCGTTGGTGGCGAAGCCGCCGAGCGCCTTGTAGAGCGCGGCCGGCACGTTGCGCACGCGAAAGACGAAGGTCGTCACCGTCGGGCCGTCGCCTTTCGCCGCCCATTTCGGCTCGCGCGACAACACGATGAAGCGCGTGGTGTTGTGCGTCTCGTCCTCGATGTCGGCGGAAAGAATGTCGAGGCCGTAGATTTCTGCGGCGAGCTTCGAGGCGATGGCGGCTTGGCTGTTGTCGCCCGCTTCCGCCACATGATGCGCGGCGCCCGCGGTATCGCCGCCGATCACGGGCTTCAGGCCGAGCTTCTTGATCGCGTTGCGGCACTGGCCGAGCGCCATGATGTGGCTCTGCACCGTTTTTAGGTCCGAAAGCTTCGCGCCCTTGACGCCCAACAGCTGATGGCTGACCGGAAGAAAATACTCGGCGACGATGTTGAGCCCCGAGGTCGGCATCAAATGGTGAATGTCGGCGACGCGTCCGGCGACCGAGTTTTCGACCGGAATCATCGCGAGTTCCACCTCGCCCGCCGAGACCGCGGCGAAGCAGTCCTCGAAGGTGGCGCAGGGCCGCGCTTCGTAATTGGGATAGGCCTCGCGACAGGCGATGTGCGAGTTCGCGCCGGGCTCGCCCTGGAAGACGATGGTGTTTTTCTTTTTGGTCATCGTGGATTTCCGGCGGCCGGCCGCCGCGCCTGCAAGATCGCACGCGCTTTTTCGAGATCGGCGGGAGTATCGACGCCGAGCGGAACGGCGTCAACGATCGCGGCCTCGATGCGCATGCCGGCTTCGAGCGCGCGCAACTGCTCGAGCCGCTCGCGCTTTTCGAGCGGTGAGGGTTTGAGCTTCACGAACTTCTCCAGCGCCGCGCGGCGGTAGGCGTAAAGTCCGATGTGATGGTAAAGCGGCCCCTCGCCGGTAGGCGCGGTGGCGCGGGTGAAGTAAAGCGCGCGCAGGCGTCCCGGCGCGGTCTCGCTGCCGACGAGCTTGACGACGTTCGGATCGGTGCGCTCGCTCGCTTCGGTGATGACGGCGGCGATGGTGGCGATGTCCACCGCCGGATCGACCAGCGGAACCAGCGCGGCGCGGATCGATTGCGGCTCGATGGTCGGCAAATCGCCCTGCACGTTGACGATGATTTTCGCGCGGCCCGCGGGGTCGATCTTGAGAAGCGCCTCGAAAATGCGGTCGGAGCCGGATTGATGGTCGGCGCGCGTCATCACCGCCTGGCCGCCCGCCGCCTCCACCGCGCCGACGACCTCCGGCGCGTCGGTCGCCGCCCACACCGCGCCGACGCCCGCTTCCTCGGCGCGCCGAATCACCTGCACGATCATCGGCAGGCCGGCGATGTCGGCGAGCGGCTTGCCGGGCAGCCGCGTCGCGTTCAAGCGCGCGGGCACGAGCACGACAATGTCGGAGAGGGTTTGGAGAGCGGCCATCGCGGCATTTCCCTTGCCCGAAACTGGCAGAAAGTAGCAGCGGGCGCGGGGGTTATACGGGTTGCATCGCACCGCGCAAAGCGTTAGCAATTCCGCGAAAGAGGGGAGCGCGCGAGCGGCTCCCCGTCTTTATGGCGGCGGGGGAGCCTCCGGCGAATGGCCGACAGTTTCGAGATCAACAAGATTTTGGGAGCGGTGCTCGGCACGCTACTCCTGACCCTCGCGCTGAACATTTTTTCCGGCGCAATCTTCTCCCCCAAGAAGCCGGAAAAACCGGGCTACGACATCACGGTCAGCGAACAGCCCGCGGCCGGCGGCGGCGCGGCGGCGGTGCAAGAAGAGCCGATCGAGCAGTTGCTGGCGAAGGCAAGCCCCGAGAAGGGCGCGAGCGTCGCCAAGAAATGCCTCGCCTGTCACGACTTCACCAAGGGCGGCCCCAACAAGGTCGGCCCCAATCTTTACGGCATCGTCAACCGCGACCGCGCTACGCACGAGGGCTTTGCCTACTCCGCCGCGATGAAGGGCAAGGGCGGCAAGTGGACGATCCAGGAACTCAACACCTATCTCGTGAGCCCGCGCGCGATGGTGCCGGGCACCTCGATGGCCTTCGCCGGAATCTCCAAGGGCTCCGACCGCGCCGATCTCATCGCCTATCTCAACACGCTCGCGGACAATCCGGCGCCGCTGCCGACCGCGCCGGCGAGCGAACAGCCGGCTAACGCTGCCAAAGGGCAAGAGAGGCAACCGGCGGCGCCGAACGCCGAGCCCGCCAATCCTGCGCCGGCGCCCGCGAACAATCAGCAAGGTCCCGCTGCAAAGGAACAAGGCAACCAGACCGCCGCGCCGAAGGGCGAGCCGAAGAACGCGCCGCCGGCGCCGAACGCCCAGCCCGCCAACCCCGCGCCCGCGCCGAAGCAGTAACTTCGTTCCGCTTCACGTTCCCGTTAGCGCTCCCCGCAAGTGGCGCGGCGACGGAAAAGCGTCATAATTGCCGTCGAGTTTCGATCCCGACGCTGACGGAGTGTATTTTGAGGCTGTCGAAAGTCCTTGCGATCGGCGCGATCGCGCTCGCCGCCTCGCTCGCCGCCGCGCGCGCGCAGTCGCCGGAGTGGCGCCACGGGCTGTCGCTGCTGGGCACGCCGAAATATTCCGCCGACTTCAAGCGTTTCGATTACGTCAATCCGAATGCGCCGAAGGGCGGGCTGGTGCGGCTCGGTCAGGACGGGACTTTCGATTCGTTCAATTTCCTCATCCCGCGCGGCACGCCGGCCGCCGGCATCACGCTCATTTACGACACGCTGATGGCGCCCGCGCTCGACGAAGTGGCGACCGAATACGGCTTGCTCGCCGAAGCCGTGCGCTACCCGCCGGATTATTCCTGGGTGTCGTACCGGCTGAGACCCGAGGCGCGCTGGCACGATGGCAAGCCGGTGACGGTCGAGGACGTGGTGTGGACGTTCGAGCAGTTGAAGAAGCTGAACCCGAACCAGGCCTTCTACTATCGCCACGTCACCAAGGCCGAACGGAGCGGCGAGCGCGAGATCACCTTCACCTTCGACGGGCCCGGCAACCGCGAGCTGCCGCAGATCGTCGGCCAGATCAACGTCTTGCCGAAGCACTGGTGGGCCGGCAAGGACGCCGCCGGCAAGCCGCGCGACATTGCAAGCGGCACGTTAGAAGCACCGCTCGGCAACGGCGCCTACAAGATCAAAAGCTTCGTGCCGGGGCGCACCATCGGCTATGAGCGGGTGAAGGATTATTGGGGCGACAAGCTGCCAGTGAATGCGGGGCGCGATAACTTCGACGAGATCCGCTACGAATATTACCGCGACGACACCGTCGAAATCGAAGCCTTCAAGGCCGACCAGTACGACTTCCGTTCCGAAGCGATCGCCAAGAACTGGGCCACTGCCTACGATTTTCCCGCCCGGCGCGAGGGCAAGGTAGTCCTCGAGACTTTCCCCGAGCGCGCCCGCGGCCTGATGCAGGGCTTCGTCTTCAATCTTCGCCGCGACAAGTTCAAGGATCCGCGCGTGCGGCTCGCTTTCAGCTATGCGCTCGATTTCGAGGAAATGAACAAGACGCTGTTCTACGGCCAGTACCAGCGCTGCGACAGCTACTTCACCGGCTCGGAGCTTGCTTCCTCCGGCCTGCCGGCGGGCCAGGAGCTCGAAATTCTCGAATCCGTGCGCGACAAGATTCCGGCCGAGGTGTTCACCACGCCGTTTCAGAATCCCGTCACCAACAGCGAAGAAGCGCGCCGCGCCAATCTTCGCCAGGCCGCGCGGCTCCTGCGCGAGGCCGGCTACGAGATCCGCGACGGCAAGCTCGTCAACGGCAAGACCGGCGAGCCGTTCAGGGTCGACTTCCTGCTCGTCAGCCCCGCCTTCGAACGCATCATCCTCTTCTACAAGCCCGCGCTCGAGCGGCTCGGCATCGAGGTTTCCTCGCGCGTCGTCGATAGCTCGCAATACATCAACCGCACGCGCGCACGCGAGTTCGACATCATCGTCGCCGCCTGGGGCCAATCGCTGTCGCCGGGCAACGAGCAGCGCGATTTCTTCGGGTCGGAAGCCGCCGACCGCGAGGGTTCGCGCAACTACGGCGGCATCAAGGATGCGGGCGTCGATGCGCTGATCGATCGCGTGATCTTCGCCAAGGACCGCGACGAATTGCTAGCCGCCAGCAAGGCGCTCGACCGCGTGTTGCTGTGGCACCACTACGTGGTGCCTGGCTGGACGGTCGGGTACGCGCGCACCGCGCGCTGGGACCGCTTCGCGCGCCCGGAGAAACTCCCCACCTACTCCTACGGCTTTCCGGAAATCTGGTGGTACGACAAGGAGCGCGCCGCCAAGGTCGGGGTCAGGCAGTGAGCGCGGCGCGCGGGCTCACGCGGCGCTCCCTGCTGGTGATGGGCGGATCGACGGCGGCGGCCGCTTGCTTGCCGCGCGAGGCCGTCGCGGCCGAGGAAAAAGAAATCCACGGCATCTCCGCTTTCGGCGACCTGAAATATCCGGCCGACTTTTCCCGCTTCGACTACGTAAACCCGGAGGCACCGAAAGGCGGCCGCTTTTCCCATGTCGGCGCCTACCGCGCCTACAACCAGTCTTTTCTCACCTTCAACTCGCTGAACGGCTACGTGCTGAAGGGCGACGCCGCGCAGGGCATGGAGCTCACCTTCGCCGTCCTGATGGTGCGCGCGCTCGACGAGCCCGACGCGATGTACGGGCTTGCGGCACGCGCGGTAAGAATTTCCGCCGACGGCATGACCTACCGTTTCATCATCCGTCCCCAGGCGCGCTTTCACGACGGCAGCAAATTGGCCGCGGCGGACGCGGCTTTCTCCTTCAGCGTTCTCAAGGAGAAGGGCCATCCGATCATCCGGCAATTGATGCGCGACGTGGAATCGATCGCGGCCGAGGACGAGGCGACGCTCGCGGTAAAATTCTCGCCCAGGCGCGGGCGGGAAATTCCGCTGTTCGTCGCCGGCCTGCCGATCTTTTCTCGCGCCTATTATTCGACCAAGAACTTCGAGGATTCGACGCTTGACGTGCCGCTCGGCTCCGGCCCCTATCGCGTCGGCCATTTCGAGGCCGGCCGCTTCATCGAATATGAACGCGTGAAAGACTGGTGGGGCGCGGGCCTCCCGGTCGCCCGCGGCCAGAACAATTTCGACACCGTGCGCTACGAATATTACCGCGACCGCGACGTCGCCTTCGAGGGCTTCACCGCGGGCAGCTATCTCTTCCGCGAGGAGTTCACTTCGCGCATCTGGGCGACGCGCTACGATTTTCCGGCGCTGCGCGCGGGTCGGGTGAAGCGCGAAGTGCTCGCCGATCTCACGCCTTCCGGCGCGCAGGGCTGGTTCATCAACACGCGGCGGGAAAAGTTCAAGGATCCGCGCGTACGTGAGGCGATCGGACTCGCCTTCGATTTCGAGTGGACCAACAAGAACGTGATGTACGGCTCCTACGACCGCACGCACTCCTATTTCCAGAATTCGGACATGATGGCGCAAGGCAAGCCCTCGCCCGAGGAACTCGCGTTGCTTGAGCCGTTCCGGGGCCGCGTGCCCGATGAAGTATTCGGCGAGCCGTTCGTGCCGCCCGTTTCCGACGGCTCGGGACAGGACCGCGCGCTGCTTCGCCGCGCCGGCGAGCTCCTGCGTACGGCGGGCTACGAGATCAAGGACAATCGCCGCGTCAACGCCAAGGGCGAAAAGATCGCGATCGAGTTCCTGATCGAGGAGCCCGCGCTGCAGGCTCATCACGCGCCATTCATCAAGAATCTCGGCATTCTCGGCATCGAGGCGAGCGTGCGCCTGGTCGATCCGGTGCAATATAAAGCGCGCGAGGACGAGTTCGATTTCGACATCACCATCCAGCGCTTCAGCTTTTCCGCGACGCCGGGAGAATCGCTGCGCGGCTTTTTCACCGCGCAGGCCGCCGCCACCAAGGGCACGCAAAATCTCTCGGGCATCGCCGACCTCGCCATCGACGCGCTGGTGGAGAAGATCGTCGAGGCGAAGAGCCGCTCCGAGCTCACCACCGCCTGCCGCGCTCTCGACCGCGTGCTGCGCGCAGGCCGCTATTGGGTGCCGCACTGGTACAAGCCGACTCACTGGCTCGCCTATTGGGACGTGTTCGCGCGGCCCGCGGAAAAGCCCCGCTTTGGCCGCGGTTTCCCGGAAAGCTGGTGGAGCGATCCGGCGAAAGCCGGACGCGCCGGATGAAGCGCAATAAACCGCGGAAACGGCGAAGGTTGACCGCTCCGGCAAACATCCGCACGGTGTGAACGATGGGCGCCTATATCCTGCGACGGCTTCTCCTGATGATCCCTACCTTGCTCGGGATCTTGTTCGTTTCCTTCGTCGTGATCCAGTTCGCGCCGGGCGGGCCGGTGGAGCGCGTGATCGCCCAGCTCACCGGCGAGGACGTGTCGGCGACCGCGCGCGTCTCGGGCGGCGGCTCCGACGTCATCCGCCCCGGCGGCGGGCAGAGCGGTGCGTTTGATCCCGTCGCCTCGAAATACCGCGGCGCGCAGGGGCTCGACCCCGAATTCATCAAGGAGCTCGAGCGCCAGTTCGGCTTCGACAAGCCGGCGCACGAGCGTTTTCTCCTGATGGTGTGGAACTTCGTCCGCTTCGATTTCGGCAAGAGCTACTTCCGCGACGCCAAGGTGATCGACCTCATCAGGGAAAAAATGCCGGTTTCCATCTCGCTCGGAATCTGGATGACGCTTCTCGCCTATCTCATTTCGATCCCGCTCGGCATCGGCAAGGCGATGCGCGACGGCTCGCGCTTCGACGTGTGGTCTTCGACGGTGATCATCGTCGGCTACGCGGTGCCGGGATTTTTGTTCGCGATCCTCCTGATCGTGCTGTTCGCCGGCGGCTCGTTCTATTCGATCTTTCCGTTGCGCGGCCTCACATCCGACGATTTCGCGCTGTTGCCGTGGTGGCAGAAGATTCTCGATTATGCCTGGCACATGACCTTGCCGATCGTGTCGATGGCGCTCGGCGCCTTCGCGACGATGACGCTGTTGACCAAGAACTCCTTCCTCGACGAGATCCGCAAGCAGTACGTGATCACCGCGCGCATGAAGGGCCTGTCGGAGCGGCGCGTGCTCTACGGCCACGTCTTCCGCAATGCCATGCTCATCATCATCGCCGGGTTTCCCGGCGCCTTCATTCACGCCTTCTTCACCGGCTCGCTTCTGATCGAGACGATCTTCTCGCTCGACGGGCTCGGCCTCTTGGGCTTCGAGAGCGTCTTGAACCGCGACTACCCGGTGGTGTTCGCGACGCTCTACATCTTTTCCCTCGTCGGGCTCGTGGTGAACCTGATTTCCGACCTCACTTATACCTGGGTCGACCCGCGCATCGATTTCGAGACGCGGGAGGCGTGATGGACGTCGCGACCACCCCCAAGCCGCCGGAAGTCGCCGCGCCCGAACCGATGGGCGTGATCGCGGCGCCGAGGCTCGGCGCGCCGGCGCTGTCGCCGATCAACAAACGCCGCTGGCAAAACTTCCAGCGCAACCGGCGCGGTTGGTGGTCGTTCTGGATCTTCCTCGCGCTGTTCGGGCTGAGCCTGTTCGCCGAGTTCATCGCCAACGACAAGCCGCTTGTCGTTTCCTACGAGGGCCATTGGTATTACCCGGTGTTCGTGCGCTATCCCGAGACGAAATTCGGCGGCGACTTCGAAACCGAGGCCGACTATCGCGACCCGTATCTCGCGAAATTGATCGCGGAGAAGGGCGGCTACATGGTGTTCCCGCTTATCCACTATAACTATTCCACGCATAATCTGGATCTGCCGACGCCCGCGCCCTCGCCGCCGACCTGGATGCTGTCCGAGGATCAATGCCGCGATGTCGCCGCCAAGAAGGGCGTCGCCGGCTGCGCCGCGCTCGAAAAAAACTGGCTCGGCACCGATGACCAGGGCCGCGACGTGGCGGCGCGGCTGATCTACGGATTCCGCGTCTCGGTGCTGTTCGGGCTCGCGCTCACCGTGATTTCGTCCGCGATCGGCGTCGCCGCCGGCGCGGTGCAGGGCTATTTCGGCGGCTGGACCGATCTCCTGTTTCAGCGCTTCATCGAAATCTGGACCTCGGTGCCTTCGCTCTATCTCTTGCTCATCATCTCTTCCGTGCTGGTGCCGGGGTTTTTCGTGCTTTTGGGCCTGCTGCTCCTGTTCTCCTGGGTCTCGCTCGTCGGCCTCGTGCGCGCCGAGTTCCTGCGCGCGCGCAATTTCGAATACGTGCTCGCTGCGCGCGCGCTCGGCGTTTCCAACATCGTCTTGATGTTCCGCCACCTGTTGCCGAACGCGATGGTGGCGACCCTCACCTATCTTCCGTTCATCCTCTCGAGCTCGGTGATGACACTGACCGCGCTCGACTTCCTCGGCTTCGGCCTGCCGCCGGGCTCGCCTTCGCTCGGCGAGATGCTCTCGCAAGGCAAGGCCAACGTGCAGGCGCCATGGCTCGGAATTACCGGCTTCTTTGCCGTCGCGATCCTGTTGTCGCTCCTGATCTTCGTCGGCGAAGCGGTACGCGACGCCTTCGACCCGCGAAAGACCTTCGCATGAACGAAATAACGCCGCTGCTCTCGGTCGAGAATTTGTCGGTCGCCTTCCGTCAGGGCGGCCGCGAGACGCTCGCCGCCGACCGCGTGTCGTTCAACATCAAAAAGGGAGAAACGCTGGCGCTCGTCGGCGAGTCCGGCTCCGGCAAATCGGTGACGGCGCTCTCGATCCTGAAGCTCCTGCCCTATCCGGCGGCCTCGCATCCCTCCGGCCGCGTGCTGTTCAAGGGTCGCGATCTCCTCACCCTTTCCGAGCGCGAGATCCGCGCGGTGCGCGGCGACGACGTCACCATGGTGTTCCAGGAGCCGATGACCTCGCTCAACCCGCTGCACACGATCGAGCGGCAGATTGCCGAGGTGCTCGAAATCCATCGCGGGCTTTCGGCGGCCCAGGCGCGCGGACGCATCGTCGAATTGCTCGCCGAAGTCGGGATTCCCGATCCGCAATCGCGATTGGCTTCCTATCCGCACCAGCTTTCCGGCGGCCAGCGCCAGCGCGTGATGATCGCGTTGGCGCTTGCGAACGAGCCCGACCTGTTCATCGCCGACGAGCCGACCACCGCTCTCGATGTCACCGTGCAGGCGCAAATCCTGCGACTCCTGAAAAATCTGCAAACGCGATACGACATGGCGATGCTGTTCATCACCCACGATCTCGGCATCGTGCGCAAGATCGCCCAGCGCGTGTGCGTGATGAAGGAGGGCGAGATCGTCGAGCGCGGCGACGTCGCCGAGCTGTTCGCGCGGCCGCAGCATCCCTACACCAAGGCGCTGATCGCGGCGGAGCCGAAGGGCGAGCCCGCGCCGGCGCGGCCCGACGCGCCGGTCGTGATGAAGACGGACAATTTGCGCGTCTGGTTTCCGATCCGCCGCGGCTTCTTGCGGCGCACCATCGGCCACATCAAGGCGGTCGACGGGGTAACGCTTGCGATCCGGCGCGGCGAGACGCTCGGTGTCGTCGGCGAATCGGGCTCGGGCAAGACGACGCTCGGGCTCGCGCTGTTGCGGCTGATTTCCAGCGACGGGCCGATCGTATTCCTCGGCAAGCCGCTTGCAGGGCTGAATTTCGGCGCGCTGCGCCCGTTCCGGCGCGACATGCAGATCGTCTTTCAGGATCCTTACGGCTCGCTGTCGCCGCGCATGTCGATCGCCGAAGTCGTCGGCGAGGGCTTACGCGTGCACCAGCCGCGGCTTATCGCCGCCGAGCGCGAGGGGAAAGTGATCGGGGCGCTGAAGGACGTCGGCCTCGACCCCGAAACGCGGCACCGCTACCCGCACGAGTTTTCGGGCGGCCAGCGCCAACGCGTGGCGGTGGCGCGCGCCATGGTGCTGGAGCCCTCCTTCGTCGTCTTGGACGAGCCGACGAGCGCGCTCGACATGATGATCCAGGCGCAGATCGTCGACTTGCTGCGCGACCTGCAGCGGCGGCACGATCTCACCTACATGTTCATCAGCCACGACCTCAAAGTGGTGGCGGCGCTGGCGAGCAATATGCTGGTGATGCGCGACGGAAAAATCGTCGAGCAAGGACCGGCGGCCGAGTTGTTCGCACGCCCGCGATCCGACTACACGCGCGCCCTCTTCAAGGCGGCATTCGAGATCGAGACCGCGGCGGAAGGCGCCGTCGCACAATAAATGTCCGCCATTCTGCTCGCGATTACCGACTGGGATCCGGAGGCCTGGTTAGCGCGCTTCCACGCCGAGGCGAACGGGCGCGAAGTGAGGCTCTGGCCGGAGATCGGCGACCCGGCGGCGATCGACTACGCCTGCGTGTGGAAACAGCCCGCCGGCCTGCTCGCGCGCTTTCCGAACTTGAAGGCGATCTTTTCGCTCGGCGCCGGCGTCGATCATTTGTTGAGCGACCGTTCGCTCCCCGCCGCGCCGGTCGTCCGCATCGTCGATCCGGATCTGACCAGCCGGATGACGGGCTATGTCGCGCTGCACGTTCTCCTGCATCAGCGGAAGATGAAGCTCTATGAGGCGCAGCGGCGCGAGCGCGCCTGGCGTGATCAGTACGAGGTGCCGCCCGATCAAGTGCGCGTCGGCGTCATGGGAGTAGGCGTGCTCGGCACCGCCGCCGCGCAAATGCTTCGCCAGCTCGGCTTCCGAGTCGCGGGCTTCAGCCGCTCGCCGAAAACAATGCCCGGCATCGAAACCTTCGCTGGCGAGGCGGGAATGGGCGCTTTCCTCGGCCGCAGCGATATTCTTGTTTGCCTGTTGCCGCTCACGACGGAAACGCGCGGCATCTTGCGCTACGATCTGTTCCGGCGGCTCGCGCGCGACGGCGCGCTCGGCGGTCCGGTGCTGATCAATGCCGGGCGCGGCGGCTTGCAGGTCGAGGCCGACATCCTGCGCGCGCTCGGCGACGGCACGCTGGCTGCTGCCAGCTTAGATGTGTTCGAGCACGAGCCGCTGCCGCCAACGAGCCCGATGTGGGATCACCCGAAAGTCTACGTGACGCCGCACAACGCGGCGTCGAGCGAGCCAAGGGCGTTAGTGAAGAACGTCATGAACCAAATCGAGCGCTTCGAGCGCGGGCTTGGGCTCGAACATATCGTTGACCGTACGCTCGGCTACTAGGCTCCCGTCAGCCGCCGCACCGCGAGCACATCCGCGCCGTTTTGCTTGATCCGCGCGATCGCTTCGGCGAGCGGCTCCTCCACCGTCTGCATGTGAAACGCGTTCGCGTGCAAGAGCGCGGCGCCTTCGGCGACAAGTCCGATATGGCCTTTCCAACAGATCAAGTCGCCGCGCGCGAGCGCCGCAAGGTCGCCGGCAAATGCAATCTCGACGCCGAGTTTGGCCTGCATGTCGCTGTCGCGCGGACATTCGATCCCGGCCGCCTGCAACGAAATCTGCACCAGCCCTGAACAGTCGAGGCCGAGGCTCGTGCGCCCGCCCCACAGATAAGGCGCGCCGCGGAAACGCCGCGCGGTCGCGACAAAGTCGGGCTCGATGGCGGCGAGCGGCGCCAGATGCCGCGCCGGCAGATAACCGAGGCCGCCGACCACCGCGAAGTCTCCGTCGAAATGGGTGACCGCGAGCAGGCTTCTGAACGGCAGCGCCATCAGCGGCGCCAGCTTGATATCGGGCGAAGCGAAGACAAGCGTGCGCAGCGCCGATACCCGGTGCGTGCTGGCGGGGCCGGGAGCGCAAAGCGCGCGCGCCGGCAGCCAGCCGACATAGCCGTCGGCCTCGAGTTGGCCCCAGGCCCAGCCTTCGTCGCTCGTCTCGTAAACGGTGACGCGCTCGCCATAGAGCGCCTCGCTCGCGGCCCGAGCGTCCGGCCGCGGCGCCGTCTGCAGCGGAACTTGTGGGTCCCACACGGCGCGCGCCGCGCCCTCGACATAGCGTGCGGCTTTCACCTCGCCCCTGAGATGGGCCGCGGCGAGATCCGCCCGCGCCGGCGTCGTGCGCGGATCGAAGGCGCTCATCGCGGCAAGTCCCTTGTCTTGGCCGCGATCAAATCGCCGAGCCGCTCGACATAGAGCGCGCCTTTGAGCGTGCGCTGCACGATCACGTTGCGGCGGTCGGCCGGGTCGCGGCGGCGCGTGAGCAATTCATGCCGTCCCATGGTGTCGAGCGCGCGGGTAATCACGGGCTTGGTCACCTTCAGCTTGGCCGCGAGCCCGCGCACCGTGTGCGGGGGACTTTCGAGATAGACCGTCAACAGCACCGCGAGCTGGCGCAGCGAAAGATCGGGCGCCCGGTCGTGCACGAGACCGAAGGCAAAATCGTGCAACA
>Ga0075426_10001930_pt1 | contig 14847 bp, 15 predicted proteins | sample SoiMethybrSBSTD5_FD_75304 | JGI IMG/M metagenome (GOLD analysis project Ga0075426, IMG submission 75304) | Bulk soil microbial communities from a Populus tree surrounding site in Tennessee, USA - Soil MetaG P. TD hybrid SBSTD5 | ecosystem: Environmental > Terrestrial > Soil > Tree plantation... | reverse complement strand
CTCAATCCGCTCATCCTGATGCTGACGTACTTCTTTGTCTTCGGCGTGGTGCTGCGGACGCGCTTTCCCAACGACCCCAGCCGCTCCGGCTTTGCGCTCTACTTTCTGGCCGGGATGCTGCCCTGGCTCGCGGTCAGCGAAGCGGCGGGCCGCGCGCCCACCGTGATGCTGGAGTATAGGAATTTCGTCAAGAAGCTGGTCTTCCCGGTGGAAACGCTGCCGCTCAACCTGGTGACTGCGGGCCTGGTGAGCGAGGTGTTCGGCGTGGCGCTGTTTCTCGCCGGCTCCTATCTGGCGCACGGCTCGGTTCCGGCCTCGATCGTATGGCTGCCGGCGCTGATTGTTCCCCAGATTCTGCTGACCGCCGGCTTGTCCTGGTTTCTGGCGGCACTGGGCGTGTTTGTGCGCGATCTGGCCCAGGTCAACGGCTTCCTGCTGACGCTCTGGTTCTTCCTGACGCCGATTTGTTACCCGGAAACCTCCCTGCCCGGCCCCGCGCTGCGGATTCTCGCGAAGAATCCAATGTTCGTCCTGGTCCGCGGTTATCGCGACACGTTGCTCGAAGGCCGGGCGCCCGATTTCCGTTCGTATTGGAAGCTGTGCGTGGCGTCGGCCGTGATTTTCATTCTGGGCCACGGGTGCTTTTACAAGCTGCGGAAGTCGTTCGCGGATATTATTTGATGAGGCCCAGCACTTCCTGGATTGCAGCCCCGACGCGCACCATCACGGGTTCCGGGAGCCGCGTCAGGGGCCCATCAACGAGCCGGCGATTGTCGATCGCCCGAAGCTGATCGATCAGCAGATCAGACTGGCGCCGCAGCCTTCCCGTGGGCGCGACATGCAGGCGCAACGGCTCGGCATCGTCGATCACGTTCGTGGTCAAGGGAACAATCAAAGTGGAAGGATGGCCAACGTCGAGCAGCACTTGTGCCTGGACGATGAGTACCGACCGCGTCTTGCCGGGTTCTGTTCCGCGCTGAGGATTCAGGTCGGCCAGCCATACTTCCCCGCGTTTAGGCATCCGGATCTCGTTCGATGGCCGCAAACTCGGCGTTGACCCGCAGGCTCTCCGCACGGCATTTTTTGGAAGCTTGCGCCATCCGCTCAGCCCGCTGCCGGGCCTCGATAACGCGATTCATTCGCTCCACGGCCCTGCGAATGTAGGCGGCGCGCGACAGCCGCAGCGCCCGGGCCGCCTCGCTGCTGGCTTCCAATACGTCTTCTGGCAGATTCAGGGAAATCGTCTTCATGTCGCCACCTGATATACTTTGATTATACCTCTGAGAGATATCTGACGGTTATATGCTCTTACAACTGGCCCTAGCCGACCTGGCCGTCTGCTGGATTCTGTGGATCCTGGTCTTCGTGGTCCGGCATCTCCGGCGGAGTGGCGGCGAGGCCGTCGTGACAGCTCCCGAGGCGCGCAAGGGCATTATTCTGCAGGGGCTCGCGTTCGCGCTGGTCTGGACCTACACCGGGCCGGTGATCTTCGAAAGACCGGCCATATTATTGATCCTGTCCATGCTTCTCGGCCCGCTGTCGGTCGCCCTGGCGTGGTTCGCCGTGCGCCATCTCGGCAAGCAGTGGCGCGTCCAGGCCGGCCTCAATGCGGACCATGAACTGGTCCAAACCGGCCCCTACCGGTTCCTGCGGCATCCGATTTACGCCTCGATACTGGGCATGCTGCTGGCCACCAGCCTAATCTGGATCTCGTGGCCGATGCTGGTTCTGGCGCTGATCTTCTACTTCGCCGGCACCGAAATTCGCGTGCGCGCGGAGGATCGCCTGCTGGAGGGGCGCTTCAAAGATTCGTTCACCGCTTACCGCTCGCGCGTCCCCGCGTATATTCCGATTCTCCGCTAACCCGCGGCGACGGCTCCACGTGCACCAGCACGTCCGCCACCCAATCCAGTCTGTCGCGGATGCGATTGCGCACCTGCTCGGCAATGTCGTGCGAGGAGCGCACCGTAATCTCCGGGTCCACTTCCAGGTGCAGATCGACGTGGTACTGAAACCCGGTCTTGCGCGCGAAGCACTTCTCCACGCCCTCGACGCCCTCGACCTGCTGCGCCACCTCGCGAATCGTGCGCATTTTGTGCTCGTCTGGCATGGTATCCATCAGTTGCAGGCCGGTATCGCGCGCCACGCGCAGGCCGGTGAACACCACGATCAGGCCCACCGCAAAGCCGCCATAGTGGTCCGCCGTCAGAAACCGTTGAGGGTCGTACAGGGTAACGCTCACCGCCGTCAGGGCCGCCAGGCCGGAAAGGATATCGACCGCGTCATTCCAGGCGTCGGCGGCCAGCCCTGCGCTGCCGATCTTTCTCCCAAAGTGGAACTTCACGGCGCTGAGCACGCATTTGATGATGATGGATGCGATGAGCGCCCAAATGGCATAAGCCGCGGGTGGCGGGTGCGTCCCACCAGCCAGCATGAGCGAATGAATGGAAATCGCCAGGCCGGCCCCTACCAGCATCAGGCCCACCAGGAGGCCGGTGAGCGTCTCGGCGCGTCCGTGGCCGTAGGGATGGTTGGAATCCGGCGGTCTGGCGGCGACGGTCAGTCCCAGGAAAACCAGCCCCGAGGCGAAGACATCGCCCGCCGACTCCAGCCCATCCGCCACTACCGACGTCGAACCAGCCATCAGACCGACGACGATCTTCGTCACGGCAAGCCCGCCCGAGACGATCATGCCGCCGAGCGCGACCTTCTGGCCGATGCGCATCAATTCCAGTGTAGCCAGTCGAGGCCGGCGTACGCCCCCTGCCGGCTACTTCCCTACAGACGCCAGCCAGTACCCCGGCCGCGTGCGCACTTTGTTGGCTTCGGGGTGGCTGACGTCCACCTCGATCTCGTGGAAACCGCCCTGGTCCTTGTTGTTGGGGTTATAGCTGATCAGGTATTGGCTGTGGATCTCCGCGCCAACTTTTTCGATCGCCTCTTCGAGCCCCCGCTGCTTGCCGAACCCGAATTCCGCGCCGCCGGTGCCTTTGGTGAAAACTTCCACCGGGTTATCGACGAAGATGGCCTTCGAGTCCTTGAAAATCTCGACCATCAGCGGAATGAATTGCGCCGATCCGCCCTGGCCGCCGGTAGCCTGCATCACGTTGTTCGGGGTTGCCGGAACGCCGGCCGGCAGCGGCGTCATCGCCGGAGGCAGCGTGTCCGGCCGCGGATCCGGCGGCCGCGTCTTCGAAAACCCGGCCAGCATGCGGGAAATATCCACCGAATAAACGCTTACGTTGTTGATTTGGATATCGGTGAGCGCGTCCCGCACCCTGCCTTCGCTGCCCTTATCCCGCGTCTCCGCGATGAGCAGCAGAATCCTCCTGCGGCTCGTAGGACGCGAGCGCAGCATCCGCACCGATTCGATCACCGCGTCGATCATCCGGCTCGATCCGCTGCCCGGCGTGATGCTCTTGATAGCCGCCTCAATCTTGCCCGGGTCGTTGGTGAAATTCTGCTTCAATTGGAAGCGGTGGTCAAACGCCATCACCGCGACTTCGCCCTGCTCGCCGGTCACCATCGGCTGGATCATCGAGCCGATTTTGTTGATCTTCGGAAGAATCCCCTCCACGTGATCGTTGGCTTGCACGGCAATCACCATGGAAATGGGCTGAAACGTCACATCCACGTGAATGTCCTGCTCTTTGCCGTTGTCCAACAAGTGGAAGTCCTGCGGCTGCAGCCCGCTCACGTAGTCGCCGTGCCGGTTCAACACTGTGACCGGCGCCATCACGACATCGACCCGGGTGCGGATCGTTTCCTCGCTCGTGGGAACCTCAGGAGGGGCAGGATTCTGAGCGCAAATCAGCAGAGCGCCAGCCACCGGGAGCAGCGCAACGAAAACAACTCCAGCACGCACCATAAATTTTCGACGTTACGGCTATCAGCCGCGTTCCCTCGGAGCCGCATGCTCGGTTTTGCCGCTCAGTAGTTCTAGCATGTGCGGTACCAATTCCACGATAGCATCCAGCGACTCTACCGCGCCCCGGGGCGACCCCGGAAGATTAACAATTAACACCCTGCCCCGGATGCCCGCGGTAGCGCGCGAGAGGGCCGCAAATGGCGTCGAGTCGCGACCGGTGGCACGCATCAGCTCGCCAATGCCGGGAATCTCACGTTCGATGACGAGCCGGGTGGCCTCCGGCGTTACATCGCGCGCCGCGATGCCCGTGCCCCCGGTGGTGAAAATCGCACACACCTGGCCCGCATCGGCCACGGCGCTCAGCCGCTCGCTGATGGCGCCCACATCATCCGGCACCACTTCGACCGCAGCCACCTCGAAGCCCAGTTGCTCGAGCCGTGCCCGCACCGCCGGCCCCGAGGCGTCCACGCGCTTCCCCGCGTGAGCCGAATCGCTGATTGTGATGACCGCGACGGCCTTCATTTCGCGGCTTTCCTGCGGTAATCGCCGCTCTTGCCGCCGGTTTTTTCGACAAGATACAACTCTTCGATCGAGATCGATTTGTCCAGCGCCTTGGTCATGTCATACACCGTGAGCGCCGCTACTGCCGCCGCCGTCAGCGCTTCCATCTCGACTCCGGTCTGCGCCGTCGTAGCCGCGCTGGCGAATATGCGCACACCGTTGGTTTCCACCTTCACCTCGACATCGGCGTGAGAAAGCATCAGCGGATGGCAGAGCGGAATCAGCTCGGAAGTTTTCTTGGCGGCCGCGATGCCCGCGATGCGCGCGATCTCGAGCGGATTGCCCTTGGGATTTTCCGGCAGCCTCGCGAGCACTTCCGGCGCCATGCGAACGAACGCGTGCGCGCGGGCCGTCCGCTTTGTCTCGCTCTTGGACGAAACGTCCACCATGCGCGGGCTGCCGGCTGCGTCGTAGTGCGAGAGTTTCTTCATTTGAGCAGCACCCTCATCAATTCGCCGGCTTTCCATTCGGCGCGGTCCGCCTCCGCCACCAGAAACGCATTGGCGCGCGTAAGCGCCGGAACGTCGCCCGATCCGCTCCATTTGACCGGCGTCAATTGCGGCCCGGTTTCGTTCCATGCGACCGTCGCCGGCAGGAAGCGCGTGAGCCCCGTCTTGTGCCGGAAATCCCGCGTGAGGCGAGCCAGCATCAGCGGTAATTCGGTATGCGACTGGCCGCCCACCAGCTCCAGCGCCGCCCGCGCAAACAGCTCGAAGGTGACCATGGTGGATGCCGGATTGCCCGGCAGCCCGAAGAAGAATCGTCCGCGCGCCTGGCCGAACACCAGCGGCTGCCCTGGCTGGATCAGCACGCGATCGAAGAAAAATTCCGCGCCCGCGTCGCCCAGCACGCGCTCTACGATATCGTACTTGCCGGCCGAGACGCCGCCCGAAAGCACCAGCAGATCAGATGTCAGACCCCGCTCCACCAGCGTGCGCGTGTCGTCATATTCGTCTTTCGCCACCGGCAGAATCACCGGCACGCCGCCTGCGCGCCCCACCTGCACCGCCAGCGAATAGACATTGGAATTGCGAATCTGAAATTCGCGCGGCGTTTCCGTCACCGGCACGATCTCATCGCCGGTCGCGAGTATCGCCACGCGCGGCTTCGGGCACACCGCCACCCGCGCTTTCCCCACGGCTGCCATGAGCGCAACATCCGCAAAGCCCAGCCGCTTGCCTGGCATGAGCAACGATTCGCCGTCGCTCGCTTCGCAGCCTCGCGGATTGATGAACTGCCCGGGCTCAGCCGCACGATCGGTCGTGACGGTACCGTCCTCGCCGCGCGTGACGTGCTCTACCATCATCACCGCGTCCGCCCCGCGCGGAACCGGCGCGCCCGTCATGATCTCGACAGCCTCGCCGGCTCCGACCGTTCCGTCGAATTGCTCGCCCGCCCGCACCTCGCCGATGATGCGCAGCGTGCCCGGCACATCGCGCGACTGCACTGCAAACCCGTCCCGCACCGAACGCGCCAGCGCCGGAATGTCGCGGTCCGCGCGGACATCCTCCGCCAGCACACGCCCCGCCGCGCATTCGAGCGCGACGTGTTCCGGGTCTGCGAAGAGACGCCCAGCCATCACCTGTTCGATCACGCAAGCGCGCGCCTCGTCGAAAGTTAGAGTGGGCACAAAGTTATTCTATCGGAGACGCGCGCCGCCAGCCGTTGGTGGCGTGCGCTTGTCCGGTCCCTACATCGCACACGTGTTGTAGGGGCGAAGCATGCTTCGCCCATTGTACGAGGCCATTTCGAAATCGCCGGGACACCTCACCGGACCTTTGACTTGCCTTCCCCACCGCCACACAATAAACGTAGAGGGTCGTGCGATGCCAGACCTCCCGTTCCGTGACCGCCCTCAGGCCGGCCAATTACTCTCCAAAAAACTCGCGGGTTACGCCAATCGCGAGGATGTAATCGTTCTCGCGCTGCCCCGTGGCGGCGTCCCGGTGGCGCGCGAAATCGCCCGGTCCCTTCACGCTCCTCTCGACGTGTTTCTCGTCCGCAAGCTGGGCGTGCCCGGCCAGGAGGAGCTGGCCATGGGCGCCATCGCTTCGGGCGGCGTGCGCATCCTCAATCAGGATATCGTCCAAACCATGGGCATCCCGGCGCACGTCATCGACTCCGTCACCGCCACCGAGGTTCAAGAACTGGCCCGCCGCGAGCGCCTGTATCGCGGTGATCGGCCCGCGCCCGATGTCATGAGCCGCACGGTTATTCTGGTGGACGACGGACTCGCCACCGGCGCCACCATGCGGGCCGCCGTTGCCGCCCTGCGCCGGATGAAGCCCAGGCGCATCGTGATCGCTGTCCCCATCGCCGCCGTGCCCACGCGCCAGGAGTTCGCCCGCGAAGTGGACGAGATCGTCTGCCTGCATACGCCCGACCCCTTCTTCTCCGTTGGCTTCTGGTACGACGATTTTTCCCAAACCACCGACGAAGATATCCGCGAGATGCTGGAATTCGAAAAGGTATAACGCCGGCCGTGAGCAGAACCGCCACCGAGCAATCCGTCCGCCTCGCCATCGATTCCGTCACGCTCGAAGGCAATCTCGCCATCCCCGCGGGCGCCACGGGCATCGTGCTGTTCGCGCACGGCAGCGGCAGCAGTCGGCACAGCCCGCGCAATCGCTATGTGGCCGAAGCGCTCCGTGAAGGCGGCCTGGCTACACTGCTCATCGACCTCCTCACCTCCGCCGAAGAGCGCGAAGACGCCCGCACCGCCCGCCTGCGCTTCGATATTGCTCTATTGGCCCGCCGCGTGGCCGCCGCCACTGTCTGGCTCGCCGCTAATCCCGTTACATCCCATCTGCGCATCGGCTACTTCGGCGCCTCGACCGGCGCCGCCGCCGCGCTGGTTGCCGCCGCCGAACGCCCCGATGACGTCGGCGCTGTCGTTTCCCGAGGCGGCCGCCCTGATCTCGCCATCCCTGTTCTCGCGCGCGTCAAGGCCCCCACGCTGCTCATCGTCGGTAGCCTGGATTTGCCCGTCATCGATATGAACCGCGAAGCTCTCGAACACCTGCAGGTCGAGAAGCGGCTCGATATCGTCCCCGGCGCCACCCACTTATTCGAAGAACCCGGCGCGCTCGAACAGGTGGCCCGCCTGGCCCGCCAGTGGTTCCAAACTCACTTTGGTTTGCCGTATACTAAGCCCTAATCGGAGGCTCCGTATGTTCCTGCGACCGGTACTCGTCGGGGCGTGTGCCGCGGTAGTTTCCTTCGCCGCCGGCGTTCCTTCCAGCGTCACTTTTACCAAAGATGTCCTGCCCGTCATGCAGAAGCGGTGCCAGACCTGCCACCGCCCGGGCGAAGTGGCGCCCATGTCCTTCCTCACTTACCAGGAAGCCCGTCCCTGGGCCAAGGCCATCCGCGAAGCCGTCCTCACGCGCAAAATGCCGCCGTGGTTCGCCGACCCGCACTACGGCAAGTTCGTTAATGACCGGTCGCTGAGCCAGCCGGAGATCGATACGCTGGTTTCCTGGGTGGATGGCGGCGCTCAAGAAGGCGATCCCAAGGACGCTCCTGCGCCCGTCCAATGGGTAGACGGCTGGTCCATCGGTAAGCCCGATGCCGTTTTCGAGATGCCCCACGATTTCGACGTGCCCGGCGCCGGTACCATCGAATACCAGTACATCGTGATCCCTTCGGGCTTCACCAAAGACACCTGGGTCCAAGCCGCCGAAGCCCGCCCCGGCAACCGCAAGCTGGTGCATCACATCATCGCTTTCGTGCGCGAGCCCGGTTCGAAGTGGCTGAGCGAGGCTCAACCCGGCGTTCCGTTCGTCCCGCAGGAAAAGAAGAAGGACAAGAAGGCCAAGAAAGAAGAGGATGACGACGATAACGCGTCGACGCCCGAGCTGCTCATCGGCTTCGCGCCCGGCCTAGTGCCCATGACGCTCCCGCCCGGCCAGGCCAAAATGGTGAAGGCCGGTTCCGACTTCGTCTTCCAGTTGCACTACACCGCCACTCGCCACGCCGGCATCGATCGCAGCCGCATCGGCTTGATCTACGCCAAGGAGCCGCCCAAAGAGCGCGTCTTTACCGCCAACGCGACCAATTCCAAATTCGTGATCCCGCCCGGCGACCCGGCGTTCAAGGTCGATTCCAGCATCACCATCCAGGCGCCCGCGCGTCTGGTCGACCTGATGCCACACATGCACTATCGCGGAAAAGATTTTGAATACCGCCTAGTCTATCCCACCGGCGAAACTCAGACCGTGCTGAGCGTCCCGCATTACGATTTCAACTGGCAACTCTTCTACTATTTCTCCGACCCCGTCGTGCTCCCCAAAGGCACGCGCATCGATTGCACCGCGCACTTCGATAATTCGCCCAACAATAAGTACAACCCCGACCCGAAAGCCGAAGTCCGCTGGGGCGACCAGACGTGGGAGGAGATGATGATCGGCTGGTTCGACGTCGCCGTCGACGCCAATAAGAACCCCACCGACGTCTTCCGCGAGAAGAAAAAGAAAGCCGAAGAAAAAGCCGGCCTGTAAAATTGTCGTGGCCAGACGCGCCCGACCTCAGTTGTTGATGTCCTTCTTTGCTTCCAGCATGTGGAGAAGCTCGTCCACTCGCTTCTTCTGCACGTCCGGCACTCCCGCCGCCTGCGCCGCCTTGACCTCCTTCACCGCACCTTCAAAATCCCCCCCGGCCGAGTTAACGCGCGCCATCGCCATGTGCCCCACCCAGTTTTCCGGGAAGCGCTTGCCGGTGACGCGAAAAACGTCCAGCGCCTCGGTCGGCTTCTTCTGAGCCTGCAACTGCCGGCCGTAGAAGTAGAGCTGCGTCGCGTTCGCCGTTTCCATCGCCCGGTTGCGCGCCACGGTCGCTTCCCCGCCCCGGTTCATGGCCTCGAGCAGCCCCTCCTTGGTCATGAGATTGTCGAATCGCTCTTCCAACTGAATCGACTTGTCCGTCCACTTGAGCGCCTCGTCGAAATTGATCTTGGCGTTCAGGCAATACTGCGCGGCATCGTTCCAGCCCTCCCATGTGTATTGAGGCAGGTTCCGGAACTGCGCCCGGACGTTCGCGAGCGTGGTCTCCTGGCTCACCGCAACCCGAAAAGGCACCGCCATCTTCTCCCACCGCAGCGTCACCAGCGCCGAATCCGGCTTCACGTCGTCAAAGTCGTACGTCAGCGCCTCGTGGACATCGCCCACCTGCGGCTTCACGTCCACCCGCAGCGCGTCTTCGGCCTTGTCGTAAGTAAAACTTCCCCACGACGTCGCGTTCTTCGAGAAAATCACGGTCCAGCTCTCGGCGCCCGGTATCATGTGCACTCCGTAGATCCCGCGGGCCAACGCCTGCCCTTCCACCGCCACCGGATCGCTGAATTCGATGGTGGTGTTCTCGTTGGCCCCCGCGCGCCACACCTGCCCGTAGGGCACCACGCCTTCCCATATCTTCCGCCCGCCCACCAGCGGCCGGTGATACGTAATGGTCACATCTGTCAACCCCACGCGCTGGCTCACCACCGCGCGCTGGCTCGGTCGCGGCAGCGACATCACCATCGATTGCGCCCCCGCCGGAACCGCCCAAATGCCCAGCAGCATCCCCAGATAAACGATCTTCCACAGTCGCATGACAAGCACCTCCTTCAAGGTGTAGGTAACCCCGGCTCTATTGGACGCACCCGGCCCTGATCCGTGAGCCGGCCCGATTGTGTCACCCCGCAAGGCATGACGCAGTGGTGGGCCGCCGACGTTACCGAAGCCAATGACGCCGTGGAGCTTGGTTTCTTCAACCGGGCGACCGTCTACCGCCTGAGGACCACCCTTGCCCAACCGCCAGGCCGCATCGAGTGGCTCTGCGAATCCGGCAAGGAATGGAGCGGGACACACCTCTTGTTCGCCCTCGAAGCCGCCGGAAACGAAACGGCCCGTGCGTTTCACCCATGCCGGGTGGGAATCCGAGACCGACTATTTCGTCTCCTGCACCACCACCTGGGGCGAACTCATGTTCCGTCTGAAAGCCGCCGCCGAAGGAAAACCACGCAGCCCCTTGTTTCTGCCCGCCAGCCTCGCCCTACTAGCGCCGGCCTTAGGCGGAACGACACACGCCGCTTAGCCGATTGACGGCAAGACACAGTCGCGTGTCGAGTCGACGCACCTAAGAATAGATCGCTGCCCGGAACTCACTCAAAATCAAGCGCGGTCTATTTGGAAACCGACGTGTGATGCAACCTGCATATTCTCATGCCTCCATTATTGGCTCGATTGACGCTTTTTGCGATTCTCTGTTCGTCTGTGTTTGCCTTTAGCGCTTCATCTTCTGTCAACTATCCGGTCGTCGTGACTGCGATGACTGTTGATCCCGTCGGAAATATCTGGCTAACGGGTAAGGACAACTCCGGGCTGGTCCCTGTGACGCCGGATGCTGCCCAAAAACAGCTTGTCAGCTCGACTTGCGACACCACCTTCCCCCCGCCCGTAAATCCCACGCCGTGCAACGATGCGTTCGTAGTTAAGCTCGACTCAAGTGGCAAGACTGTCCTGTACGCCTCATACCTCGGCGGCCAGAGTGACGACGGCGGAACAGCGATCGCTGTGGATCCCGCCGGGAATATTTACATTGCCGGATTCACTTATTCTTCCGACTTCCCGACCACGGAAGGAGCATTTCAGACAAAGAATGCTGGACCTGCTTTCGGTCAAAACGCCACGGGCTTCCCTGGCGGTGGCGATGCTTTTGTGACCAAGCTCAACCCGGACGGCTCGGTTAGCTACTCGACGCTTATCGGGGGCGCCGGCAACGAGTATCCCACTTCGATTCGGGTGGATGCCTCGGGGTTCGTATATGTGGCGGGGGTTACAGCCTCAACGGATTTTCCAGTGACGCCAGGGGCGCTGCGCAATACGAACAGCACCATGGGGGCTTTTCTCGCAAAGCTCAACACGAGAGGCTCAGCACTGATTTACGGGACCTATTTTGACGCCTCCATCAACGCTATAGCCATTGACTCTGTGGGCGCAGTTTACCTGACAGGTCAGACAGACGGCTCATTGACGACCACGCCTGGCGCGGCACAGCCGCGTTTTGGTGGCGTCCTCGATGCGTACGTGAGCAAGATCGATCGGTCCGGTGGGAAGCTGCTTTATTCCACGTATCTTGGCGGCCAGGATATTGAACTCGCTGCGTCAATCGCCGTCGATGCCGTGGGTAGCGTTTGGGTCGTGGGGGAGACCTACTCGCCCGATTTTCCGCAGCTTGGACAGGGTGGAGGAGCCTTCATTGTCAAGCTGACGCCTGATGGCGGCGGCATCGCGGCTGCACGAGGAATCGGAAACAACAACTCAAATAACGCAGGGAGTGCGAACACCGTCTCGCTCGACAGCGTCGGAAATGCGTATGTCGTCGGCGATCTTGGTGCCGTGAAATTTCCGGCAACTCCAAACGCGGCCCTTAAGTCGCCGTGCACGACGCTGGGTGGCGCCTTTCTCCTGAAAATCAATCCGTCTGGGGAAATGGCGTATGCCTCATACCTGCGCCAGCCCGCGTTTTATATGACTGTAACGCCTGCAGGGCGTGTCGTCCTATCATCGGGCAGCGGCGTGAAGGTTACGCAACTTGATCCAAGCGTTCCCTATATGATCAATTTCGGTTGCCCCGTAAATGCGGCATCATTTGTATCCGGGTCCTCGGGCGTCTCCCCCGGCGAGATCGTGACTCTATCCGGCTACGGAATCGGCCCGGAGGTCGGTGTCAGCGCGCAGCGGGATGCGAGCGGACGAATCTCTTCGTCCCTGGCGGGCGTTCAAGTGCGGTTCAACGGAGTCGCTGCGCCGATCCTTTACGCGCAATCGGAGCAGATCAATGCGATCGTTCCGTTTGAGCTCGTCGCTCCAACGTCGGACATCACGATCGAAGTCCAATACAATGGCAACAGCGCTCGGCCGCTGAACGCGCCGCTGTCTTCCATCGATCCCGGAATATTCACACTCCCAGGCAAGCCGGCGAATGCGGGCGCGATCCTGAACCACGACGGCACTATCAACTCGGCAACCAACCCTGCAAAGCTCGGATCGGTTATCTCGCTCTTCGTAACCGGCGTTGGACCCCTCAATGCCCCAAGTATCGATGGCGAGATCGCGCCTCTACCGCCTCCATTTCTCCTGTTGAAATACCCTTGGGGGGTTCAATTCGCCGGCGTTGATTGTAAGGTTGTGTACGCGGGAGCGGCGCCGACCTTGGTTTTGGGCGCGGCACTAATTAACGCGCAACTTCCTAGCGCGGTGCCACCTGGAATGCAGCCCGGCTACATTCCGTTGACGTTGCAAAACGGCGGCCTCTCATCGCCGCCTGTCCTCGTCAACGTCAGACCTTAGCACGTTGAATATCGCTTAGGCCGCCGCAGATCCCCCGGCCACCACTCTTCCTCCGTCATGATAGAATTCCCGCTTCTTATGAAAGACATGCTGCCTGAGTTGGTTGCGGAGTTCTTCGGTACGCTGGTCCTGATCCTGTTCGGCGATGGCGTGGTGGCGATGGTGGTGCTGTTCGGCTCAGGCGCTCCCGGCGAAGTGGTACACGGCGGCTTTACCAACATCACCATCGGATGGGGCCTGGCGGTGACCATGGGGATCTACATCGCGGGCCGTATCTCGGGCGCGCACATCAACCCGGCGGTCACTATTGCGCTCGCCATCTATCGCGACTTCCCGTGGCGAAAGGTCGGCCCGTACATCGGCGCGCAGGTGCTCGGCGCGTTCCTCGCCGCGGCCCTGGTGTTCTGGAACTACGCACCTGCCTTTCGCGCCGCCGACCCGCAGCTTGATCACACCGCCGGCGTATTCACCACGTTCCCGGCCTTTCCCGACTCCCCGTCAGCAGGGCTGCTGGATCAGACCATCGGCACCGCGCTGCTAGTGCTTCTAGTGCTGGCCATCATCGACGAGCGCAACCAGCCCCCGGGAGCCAACCTCACACCGGTGCTGATCGGCGCGGTCGTCGTGGCCGTAGGGATGTCGTTCGGCGGCATGCATGGTTACGCCATAAATCCGGCGCGTGATTTCGGGCCGCGCCTGTTCACCGCCGTAGCCGGCTTCAGGAACAACGGCCTCACCGATGGCCCTAAAGTCTTCTGGGTCCCGATTGTCGGCCCGATTCTGGGCGGAATCCTCGGCGCCGCGGCCTATGATTACGGCGTGCGGCGCTTCCTGCCGGAAGTGAAGCGGTAAGCGGATCCTACAGACACCGGCGACTCACGCTTGGGGCGCCGAGGTTGCGCGCTTCCCGATCCCTTCCCCAAGGAAGTTCACCAGCTCGCGGTTCACTTCGTCGGCGTGCGTCCACGTTATGCAGTGCGGCCCATCCTTCACCACCGATATGCGGGCTCCCTTGACCAGTTTGGCGGTCCGTTGTCCCGCGGCGCTGATCGGCACGATACGGTCCGCATCGCCGTGAATCACCAGCGTTGGCACATCGACACGCGTCAGGTCTTTGCGGAAGTCCTCATGCCACGTCGGGACGCACGCCAGGCTTGCCGCAGCAGAGGCGCCGGCTGCAATATTCCAGCTAGCCTGGACGGCTTGTTCGCTGACGCGCTTTCCCAGCAGGAGATCCGTGTTGTAGAAATTCTTGAAAAACTCGGTGAAGAACCCGTAGCGGTCGGCGGCGATGGCTTTTTGGATCCCCTCGAAGACACTGCCGTCCACGCCCTCTGCGTTGTCCGGCGTCTTCAGAAGGAACGGCGGGACCGACGAGATGAATACCGCCTTGCTCACCCCTTTCGATCCGTACTTGCCTATATAGCGCGCCACTTCGCCGCCCCCCATCGAGAAACCGGCCAGCGCGAAGTCCCTTAATTCAAGCTGCGTCACGAGTTTGTGCAGGTCTTCGGCGAAGGTGTCGTAGTTGTAGCCGGTTGTTGGCTGGCTGGACTTGCCGAACCCTCTGCGGTCATAGGTGATGACGCGATAACCCGCGGCCAGAAGCACCGCAGTCTGCTTCTCCCAGGAAGCACCGCTCAGCGGATATCCGTGGATAAGGACAACCGGCTTGCCCGTGCCGTGGTCCTCATAGTAGAGATCGATGTTGCCGGAGTTTTCCTTCCCGACAGTAGCGTATGGCATTCAGATTCTCCTGCGCGCATTTGTAATGCGCGTTGATGTTGATGAGGCTTGGATGCCCTGGGGTCTCTCGGAGGTTCAGAGCTGCTTGCCGATCCTGCCGGCCAGGGAAAACCGGTGTGCTAATCGGTACCAGTCGTGGCCGGCCGTCCCGTCTCGCGAAGGAAATCGATGAGCGCAATGACAGCATCCCGGTACTCGTCTACCGCGGCGTCGCGTTTCCTAGCAACGTCTTGCATGAACTCGAAGAGGTCTGCGCCAGGAAGTTGCTGAAATTCCCGCAGCCGCTGTTCATAGGCTTGGCACGCCGCCGTAACCTCCTCCCACGCCTTCTCCGTGGCAGAG
>Ga0075426_10001929_pt1 | contig 14849 bp, 18 predicted proteins | sample SoiMethybrSBSTD5_FD_75304 | JGI IMG/M metagenome (GOLD analysis project Ga0075426, IMG submission 75304) | Bulk soil microbial communities from a Populus tree surrounding site in Tennessee, USA - Soil MetaG P. TD hybrid SBSTD5 | ecosystem: Environmental > Terrestrial > Soil > Tree plantation... | reverse complement strand
TTCAAAGTATGGTGCCCATAAGGATTGAGTCGCATTGATGACTTGTTTTTGAGATTCTAGGAAATTATCTGCAATGTCCTTTGTCGCTTCAATTGTCTCCTCCTGATATTCCTTGACGGCTTTTGTGTATTCTGGAACTTCCTTCCTCGCTTCGTTAGTTGTTCTGTTTACTGAAGATTTAGTTTCATCCAGGGTAGCGTCGACCATTTCTGCAAATTCTTTATCCTTGTCCTTTTTTGATGACATGTACTCTTCTGGACAAAATGGTATTTATGACTTAGATATCCACAAAAATGGGGAATTCTACAATCCCGAACTGAATAATAAAAAGCGAAACTAGAATCTAATTATTAAAAACTGGTGGGCCCCTGATGAAATACCCAGAAAAAGGGCCTTGTAACGCTATTATATTATGTGAATAGCGTAATATAAAAAGTTAAAGCCTAATTGAAAATTTAATAATCACAAGGCTTCACCTTGCAGTAATTGGTGCTCTTTTCTCCGTCTATTAACACGTGTTCTTTTTCGACAAAAACATGTGAATGTTTTGTATGTCCACAGGTTAGACAATATTCAGAAGCCATGAGATATTTTACTCAAGATAAGGTATATCCTTTCAAACTATTTTATTTGGATACTGCAAACTATGATTACTCTATACTCTTTTTTAATTTCGCGTAGAGCACCGAATCCTGTAACGTATCCCGAATCTCTTGAATCTTTTTAATTGTGTTCTGTTCCTTTCTTGTTTTCTTCGGGTTGTCTTTGAGTCGAAGTATAAGTTTGGCTAGCTCCTCAAGAGTTTTATCAATCATATCAGAATCAACTTCTATAGTTTTTCTTGCCATGATATTTATTGAGCACAGTTAACCCTAAAACCCTTTAATTTCGTTACTACAAAGTTGACATAATTCATGGGATTAATGAATAATATCTTAGGATGGATTAAATGATTTTAATAAATACAATGTTGTCCATCATCATCATGACTTTATGAGTAATATTGCGGCTTCTGAGGAGAATGTTAAATCTCCATCCACCTACGGGAATGAAGCCTACCGACGGTATAGAAAGAGGGAAAAAAGAAAAATACAATTCATCCAGAAAAAGAAGGGCTTAACTCGGATATTTCGTGCAGTAAATATGCAGTAGGCGGAGAAGCCAAAGAAGTTCCAGCATCACCAGGATTAGGTGAAAATGATATTTCTACACATAAAAGACAACAGGATCAGCCAAAGGAAAAGTATAGTAGAAAAAAGAAGTAAGGTTAGAAAACAGGATTTACCTAGAAGGGCAACGAATTCGGCAGACCATCTGGAAACAGAGCCCTGACTGTGGTAAAATTTATGCGGTTTACGAGTTAGAACAGGCCTTCATAAAAGACTTTGTTTCTACAATTGACAACCCATTTGATCATGGCAAGTCGGTCCTAGGGAATGAGAGCAAGAAACTGGGATCAAAGTGTAAAAGACCAGAACAGCAAGAATTTGATGACATTAAAGACCACGATTTGAAAAGGGAGTTAAAAAAAGGTTCCAAGTTATTGAGTTATTCTCACCCTTAGGAAAAGATTTCAGTCAGTTATTATTTAAAATTCAAGTTAATGGATTCAGAAGACATACAAGATGGGACAGTAAATTCAAAGAGCAAGCATAATAATCAAGGTTTCAGGAGGAATCAAATTGTTGTTCTTGTTTTGATATGGGTGGGAATCATAATTTCTATTTCTGTCTTAAGTATGAACCAAAAGGATTGGAACGCTACGCTGTCATTCATAAGCATTTTAATTGCAATTGGAACTTTGATTTTTACAATACTTTATGAAAGATTCCAAACTGATAATGAACTTAAAGATAGAATTTATCGTGCTTTAGAAACCTTACAAAACGATGTCAAACATATTAAAGAAGGCTTTGAGATTAAAGATAAAAAACTTACAAAAGGTGGGTATGAATACGAAAAGAGCAAAATCCTTCATATTCACCTAACATATATTCAGATTGGCACAGAAGTTTATGATAGCATTTTAAGTTCTGGACTGTTCACATATTTTCAAAAAGAATCACAGTTAACTTTGGGAAAATTTTATTTCAATTGCAAATTGCATAACAAACAATTGAGTGAGAAAAGACGATTCGAATACGAACATAAACTGGGCTATGATTCTAAAGTTGACTTGATGTATAGACAACTAAATTTAGAATTGGCACGACGTCTGACAGATTATGAAGGCGTAGTCACAGGCTTAATCCCTAAGTTACAGCATTACCTCAATGAAGAAATAAAAAAAGCAAAGAGTTCTAGATATAAGATTCGAGAGTATGAACCTACAACGAAACCTCTCGAGGGTCAGGGTAATCCCTCAACTGTTCTTACGGAAATTTTAAGTGAAAAGTTAAGAAATTCATATTTAGAATATTTAGAACCGTCGAATTAGAGTTTCATTCAATTGAATACGCCTTTGATGAAAGTTCAGGAATGGTTAATAACATCACGCAATAACCTATGAAAATGACTCTTTGCTACGACTTTCAAAAGTGGATTATCTTATCTCTTGGCTTAGTTGCTGGTAGCCTTACTGTCGGGCTTATGCAATATACTTACGCTACAATAGAAGATGAACAAAAAGCAACTTGTGCAGCTATAAAAGGAAGTTGGATTGATGGTAAATGTATGGTTGACAGCAATTTAATACAATTAAGGCAACAATTGGAAAATTCAATTGAGAAATTACAAACGAAACAACAAGGATTTGATGGTATGATAAACTATTGTTTCCAACATGCAGACCGTCCGAATCCACTACAAGATTTAGTTGATAAGGGTTTAATGTCTGCTAATATGACGGGTATAACTTGCAAAGACGTTAAACAAATGAGCGATATTAATCAAAATCAAATTTCGGATTTAACCAACAACTTATCTCAATTATCTGTAGGGTGAGATAAAATAAAATAAGTCTTTACTATGACTTTCAAAAGTGGACTATGCTAACGGTTGGCTTAATTGCTGTTAGTTTGACAGTTGGACTATTAATGCAAGTCGTACACGGACAAACTAAAGAAACTGCTAAGACAGAGGTTGATAAACTAATAGAAGATACAAAAAAGGTGGAATCGTATAAAGCAGAATTGATAAATAGAATTCAAAACTCAAATTGTACTCACAATCTTGTACCTGGCTTGGGTGATAATGAAATTGCAAATCTATTGCCAGATGATGCTAAAAAGTATAACGATACTCTTTATTCCTTCTCCCCTTTATACCAAGATATTCAGGACATGCCTTCGCTAGCGAAGTTTAGAATGCCATTCATGTCTATAGAAAATTTGGAACGATATCTTAAAGACTGTGTTAGGGAAGGGTGGATAAAATGAGTCTTTGCCACAATAATTATTCAATCTTATAACCGTTGAGACTTAACCTTAATGCGTCTAGCAAATTATCGTAATTGGTTTATTCTTTATTCAGTGTTAATTCCTGAGCATATGCGGTCCTTAATGAATTCACGAATTCACCAATTTATCATATTTTTCTGGAATTTCCAAATATCCTTTTGATATGACGGCATGCTAGTTGCCAAGCATTTCCTTGAATTTGTACCTTTCTCTTTAATCTATAAAATGTATCCCTTGATATATCATGTAGGTATTCCAGAGACTCTTTTTCTGATAATCGCATGACCATTGTTTGAATTATGAACGGTCTAGTTGTATTATTTCCAGACATTTTTCCACGTAACTTAATAGATTTTGTTGCACCTTTACTTTAATAATTTTCTATTTTTTCATTCTAATTTATTTTGCAAACTTGAATGACCTTACCATCTGTTCAAACTGTGGCAAATATTTTTGAAAGTCTTTCACGTTAGCGAGATAATCTAAACGATAAGGTTCACCATCATGCACTACATAGTATGTTACGAAATTCAATTTATCAGTTATGTTCTCAGTTATGTTCGGTTTTAAACTGGTGTTGTTCGGTATATCTATCCCTCTAATAAACACTTTAATCGCTTTTTCTCCACCTACAGTAACATTTTCAAATTTTGGGAAAAAATTCCCAGTGTTGCTAAAAATTCCTTAGCGTATATTTCTACGGGTGCATTTTTTAAAGGAAAATTAGTATCGTGCACTAAGTCTATCATGCTTCCGTTGTTCTTGAGTCCATCAATGATTAGAGAAACTACATTATCTCCGATAAGATAATGAGCAAGTTCATTTGGTGTGAACATTATGCGATTGTCGTAGCCAAAATTCTCCCTGTAAACCCACCTTCAGGCACATCTGCTGAATAATATGTATTGGTTACATTTGTTATGGCATTGGCTTTTGAATCAGATGGTAATGATAATACTAGAGCAGTCATACTGATAGTAAACATTGCCGTCAAAATCAATGGTAACCTCATTTGGCCTCATGAACGGTTAATTGTGGTCTGTTATAAAGATAAAGTTTTTCCAGTCGACTATTTTGTCTTCGTAGAATCTGCAGGTTTACGTGGTCCAACCACAAAAATCTAGCAACGGCATTACAAATCAATCAAAATAAACTTTCTATTTTCGGGCTAATTATCTCTCGTGTTTGTAAGTTTGCGCCTTGGAATCACAAAAACAATCCTTGGAAATAAACTTGAACTTTATGCAGAATCAGATCGAAAAATATTTCAAGGCATTGCAGTATTTCAACTATGAAATCGATATAAAGAATAGTGAACTGGCGGCGCTAACCTATGAAATAAATCAAAAGAGAATTTTGACTCAAAATCTTGAAAATCATGAAGGTATATTCGAATAAAGGAGGACACTAAAAAAGAACCAAAAAATATGATGCAAAATAATTATGTATTATCAACCATTACTCTTATTGCGACCCTCGAAGCCATAAGGAGATATCCCGATAATCAAACGCTGATGTTTGATATTCTATCATCCCAAAGCTATTCAACGAGACCGAATGAGCCAGCATGGGAGTCACATATGTCCCAATTGTTGCAATTGATGGGAAATGTACAAGAAGAAATTGCAGAACGGTTAACAAGCATAGTCATTAGCACTATGAACTCAAATCCTAAAAGTAGTAATATAATGGTCTGAAAAAGAAATGCTTACAAGCAGTACGAAAACAATAGAAGTAAACATTTAATATATTTTCAAAAATTTCTTGTCAGGCCACATTGATACACTGTATTCGATTATGGACAAACTGATGCGTTTGAGGGAAAATAAGTATCTTTTTTCTTCATTCATCAGCTTTTTTATGAGTTTTTAACTTTTCTCTGAATGCATCTTCGTGATTTTTATTTGGGTATTCTTGTTTTTCATTTCTACGTGTCTTTTTACCATTAATCATTTTGGAGTACGACCGTAAGACTTCTCGTCCATACCCCCACGTAAGTGAAGAACCATTTTTATATTCAAATTTGCCGTCTTTTCCAAAATGCCACATTGTGACAGTCCATCGTCTATTATCTGGTAATGGAATCCTTTCATATCCACCTTCTAATTGATTGCCGCATTTATCCAATTTAGCTGATAATCTTTCCTCGACTCTTGTAAGGGCAACAGAAGCACGCAATAATCCGTCTGGATTTAGTTGTATTGGAAAGTTAGAGCAAGCAACACTTACAGTTACCGTATCTGTTCTGTGAATAATACATTGTATCTTCAAGCCGTCAATAATGTCAGGGGGTAATATTATGTCCTTACTTCTAGCATTGATTAATTTGCTGTATGTCGTACTGGTAGACATTATTTGATAGATGTCGGGTACAACAAACTTGTAATGTAAGTCATGTACAGAACCTTCATCAACAGGTATAGTCTTTAGATAATTTAGTAAGTCTTCCATTTCATCTTTAATGACACCAGTGACAGGAATGACAGATGAGATGCCCATATGGTTACGTGTCATTTCGTTACCAAACTGTACCCGAGCAATAGTGTAAAAGCTGACCTTGGAATTATAATACAGCTCTACCTTCCCTTCTTTTAGAAGCTGTGATATTTTATTGCGAAAAGTGCCGTGAGCTACGTGGTATGTCTTTCCATTAAATTCAAATTTATCAAAGTCCATGTAGCTAAACGGCCTGTGCTCAGTATACACAATTTCCTTCATTCGAGCTAGAATCGCTTCATCAAGTTCAGTCAATACCATCCAACCCGTCGAAATAATTTTGCTTTTCATTGTATGATGTCTCAGTAGTCGCTAGTCTTTCTGATAATAATATCTTCGCACATTTATGACAAAACAGCGCCGAAAAACCAAGAGGAAAACACATTCTGACTGAAGACTGAGCTTCACATTCACGATAGGCACAAGTATAATTATTTACAACATTCCAGTTTTCGGCGCTTATTGCTGCCTTTTTATTAGCCTCATGTGATGTCTTATTCATTTTGAAAATCGTCCTATGCATTTACCACACACAAAAAAAGTAAGATTACCATAGTTTCCTACCTGAACATTGACTTCGAAATTTCCTTTGGCTTGGCAGCCTGAGTTTACGCAACGAAGCCTCCGCTTTATTATTTGGTCATATGTTTCGGTTTTCCTTCCAATTTCTTTCAAATCCTCTAAGGTTGATCTCTGGATTTCCAACGTTGTGCGGACCATGGTATAATATGGGTTACACATATAGATAAATACTAGTATAATCTACTATACTGGCTGTATACATGGTTTCCGAATTATCTCGAGAAGAGGTGCGAAATTATATCATTGAGAAACGGGGCGAGGCAACAAAAAATGATGTGGCAAGCCACATGAGTGAACTAAAGGATATCTCGCTTAGAACTTCGAGAGTTACGACCTTGAAAATAATTGATGATTTTGAATCTAACGGAATTATAATTGTCCAGAAAACTGGACGCAAGGGGACGAGTCATTTCCTTGCAATAAATGAAGCCAATGCTTTCAATTTGATTGATAAATGGGTACATGAGGCCGACGTTATTGGAAAATTTGTACAGAAAAACCTTGATACGATATCTCCTTTGTATGATAAGCCGTCGAGTTCGGAGTATAAAGAGATAGACGAACTGTCTAAGTATTTTCATATAGCAAAGGATTTTGTTATATTGATGATTCATACACTTCTAAGTGAAATATACAATAGGATAATATCCAATGACGATAAATTAACACTGACGCTAAAAGCTGTTAAAGTAATCATAAAAACATTGAAAGGCACGGAAATTCCTACACCGCCTATAAGCCTAGGACAATTATTTTCATATTCAGCTTCGATCTCAGAATCTGCTATATTATATGGTAACAATGTGGAGATACAAATAGAAGACACAACTATTGTCAAAAAACTTGAAGAATTCGAAAAGGACATTTCTGCCTTGAAAAATCCTCAACCTTAGTTACTTGGGTGCGTATCAAATTATTTATTTAGCTTAACCCTTCTCTTATGATTTCAGGTTTTAACCTAGTCAATAATTCTGACACTTCTTTCTTTACTTGTGAGCTTACTTGCTCTTTTAACTTTATCATTTCATTATTGAAACCTTCTTTTAACGCCTGAATTTCTTCTTGTTTCTTTTGAAGCTGTTCAATTTGCCTAGCTTTCTCCTCGAGTTTACCTCTTATGATATATTCACTATCTTTATTTTTTTCCTTTAATTCATAAATTTGTTTCTCAAGTTTAGAATTCACATTACTAATAGTCAGTAAATCAACTGCCTTAAGATAATCATTCAATACTTCTTTTTCAGTAGGCCTATAATAATGGGCAGAAAGCCCTATATTGTGCCCCATGGTTATTTCAACATTGATAGGCTTCATTACTTGCTCTGTTCTGGTTTTATAGAACTTACGAAATCCATGCGCTGCTTTCCATTCATGTCTCTTTTCTCCTTTTGTCAATGGTTTTCTAAGACCTTGTTCCCATAGAGCTCTTTCAATAATTCTTTTTATTCCGCTACTCTTTAATTTTTTCGGATACGCTGCAATTCCCCACTTTGCACCGTAGTTAATATTTGTTGTTTGCCATAAGTCTCTCATTATCCATGAATCTCCAGTTATTTTTTCACCATAAGATGCTCTAAAGTCCATCCATTCTCTAAGAGATGAGTACGTTTCGTTAGTAACAAAACAAAAATATTCTTCTGGATGGCCAGCGTAGACATCCATTTTTGCAGCGATAACTTCGCCATTTTCGTTAGTTATTGGAGAAATATGTTTCCATTGAAGATTATCCCAAGCACCTATCCTTATCCCTGAGGTAACCATCGTATAGATAATTGGCTTTATTCTCCTATCAGGGTAATCCATCAGTTTTTTTATTTCATTTATGTTAGGCGCTCTGTCATTGGCACTCTGGGTTCGACGGGGAAGGCCTCTTACTATTTTTTTCCACGGAATAGGAATGTCAGTCATTTCACAAAATAGCTTGATGGCCTTTACGAAATTGCTCAACGTCGCTGAGGTTATTTCTCCTTTTTCTGTACGCTCTTTTTGAAACTGTAAAAAAATAATAATTTTATTTAATACCCAATTAACATCACTCTGTGCTCTTACAGCAAAATCATTGCAACGCTGCTCGATGTCTTTGCAAGGGCTGAATTCAATAAAGTCGAAAAACCTTCTAATCCTTCTTTCGTAATATTTTCTTGTAACTTCAGACCTGACAGAAAATCTGAACATGTGATATGGACTTAAATCGTTCCTTATTTCACTCACTTCCCCAACTGACGCGTGCATTTTACTATTTAATATGGAACGGGGCTAAATAAAGGGACAATATTGATTTGGGGCCAGTGGGATTTGAACCCACGACCGCCAGCGCCCCAGGCCAATACCTCAACGACATGCAATGAACAGAAATGTTATCATATCAATAGAGATGGTATCCTTGACCAAGCTAGACGATGGCCCCTTACGAATTACAGAGATAGGGTGCTTTTTAAATGTAGTATTACGGTATTATTAAAAAAAAGTCGATAAGGTTGGTAAAATCCCCTCGGATTCTAGTTGAAAGGAAAATTTAGAACAATTATTCTCAAAAAATTTATTCTGAAATGAACAATTTAAATTCAGTTGATTAGTTAAATTATTTACTCCAAGAGAAAATATGGATTACTCTAATTATTTCCAAATATTGTATGATTATGAAAAAAAGCAAATAGGAACTGAAGAAAAATCAATTTTGTTTAAAGTGATAAATAGTGTAGATCTTTCTGCCCAAATCGGTTCATATCTAAAACTAAGAGACAAGAACCAACTAGGTGATACTTCATCTGTGTCAAAGTTATTGGGGCTAAAGCTCCTTACAGAAAAAAAAGGACTAATCCTAAGAGGTACGAGAAAATACCAATTAACTAGTATAGGACTATTTTATGTACTCTCTGAAACCAGAAGTTATCCTCCCGCCCTTTTAAAGAAGTATAGCAGCGATCCAATCCTTTTGACACTATTGTATCAATATTTTGACGTAGATACAATAGCGTCAAGTTCAGCCAGATTTTATTCAGTCATAACCCAGTATCTAAGACAATGCTGCAGGATTACTCTAAACTGGTTGGAAGACACCCAGAACTCTAATGAGGAACATAAAAACGAGATGATGAACCACCTAATGTTCGAATTAGAATTAAATGCAAAACTATTGGCATTTAGAATTACAATTATGTACTCTGATTCAAAAATTCTTTCTCTTACACCAAAATCGAAAACCGGTGACCCAGAGGTAGCCTACTATGAGCTAGAAAGTAATATGAGGGAAATCCTTGGTAAAGACAATAAGTTTGTTGAACTCTTGCACAGAACAAATACAGATTTTAAGAGCGGTTATAAGGAACTCACAGACTCTAAATAATTTCTGCGTTCCTTTTTATTCAACTATTGCTTTAGATCTTTTGGTTTTGCCTGCAAAGTAACATCAATTTCCTGCGGTTTACCATCTCTGAGAACACCAAGACTCATCTTGTCACCTGCCTTTTTATTGTTTGCAATATAGGTTGATAGATCTTTCAAATTTTGAATCGGTATCTTGTCTGCGCTTGTAATAATATCCCCACCCAATTGTATTTCGGTTCCATTGATGTCTGTTATTTTATAACCACCTTTCATTCCAGCTTTATCTGCTGGTCCATCTGAAATAACTCCAACTACTAGGATTCCAGTGCTCTGATTAGTATTTAATTTTGCAGCAATATCCTCACTCATATCAGTACCATCAATTCCTAACCACAAGGGTTGAGTATTGAGTTGTAAGGGCCTTTCAGCCAGGACGACATCGATTGTTTGGAGTTTCCCATCTCTGATAACAGTAAGTTTAACATCTTGTCCAACCTTTTTGTGCTGCTCCAAATATACTAATATGTCATCAATCTTCGAAACACTTTGATTATCAATTTTTATAATAACGTCTCCGAACAATTTTGTTTTCCTGCCGTTTACATCTACGAGTTTATCTCCGCCATGTAATCCAGCCTTAGAAGCGGGACCGCCCGGGCTAGTATCTATTACAAGAAATCCTTTAGTTGTGTTTAAATTCATGGCCGAGGCAATTTGTTCATTAACATCTATTCCAGAAATTCCAAGCCATGGATGTTTGTAAGAATGCTCTGACATTAAGACTGGTACTACTCTCTGAATAGTACTTGCCGGAATAGCAAATCCAACACCAGAATATTCACCTGTTAGCGAAAAAATAGCGCTATTTATCCCAATCACTTGTCCATTCAAATTAAGTAGCGGCCCTCCTGAATTTCCAGGATTTATGGCCGCATCAGTCTGAATTATCTCAGGTATCGAATATGATGCAGAAGGATTTTGTGTAACTTGATCAGGTGGTAGTTCTGGACCTTCAGGACTGCCTGGATTCTGAGATGGTATTACTCTCCCTAATCCGCTAACTATTCCCTCAGTCATAGAACCAGAAAGTCCAAATGGGTTCCCTATTGCTATTACATGCTCTCCAATTTTTACACCAGTTGAGTTACTAAGTACCAATGGTTTTAATGATTCATTTTTCGGATTCTCAATTTGTAAAACTGCCAAGTCAGAAAAAGGATCGCTGCCTATAATCTTTGCCTTATAGGTTTTGTCATCTAAAAAGGTCACAGTAACATTATTCGTTTCGGTATCGTTGTACGATCTATTTCGAATTACATGATCATTTGTGATAATATGGCCAGCATTGTCGTAAACAAAACCTGAACCAAGCGCAGAAGCACGGGGGTCCTTGTTTGACACAGTAATCTGTACTACAGAATCTTTAACTCTATCAAATAATTTCGACAATAAAGTATCGTCATTAGCTGTTTGAGCATAAGAATTTACAGAAATAAAGCTAAAAACAAGCAAAAAACAGATTGGAATTACGATGTAAAGGTCAAAAAATTTAATATAAGCTAAATTTCGAAATACAGAAGTCTCTTTAAAAGCGGTCACATGAGTTGTACTTTAAAAAGTTAATTTATATCTATTGTTTTTAAATTCAGGCAGTTTTGATCTTTTTATTGTAAGATTGAGAGGACTGTCGGGATAAATTGGTAGACGAAATTTAAATCCATTTGTAAGATGAGAGGATTATTCTTATTCATCATTTCTTTTATTTAATTTTCCTTTAAAAATCTATATGGAATTTTAGGTTAAAAATGTTGGTTACCATATATAAGTAATTACGGAATTATAAATTGCAATAGGTACTCAAAATTGGTGGAGCGAGAAGTAGAACGAATCATGAAATATTTGGTCGAAGAGAGAACCGTGGTTAAGCTCCTCCGTGGCCTCGAAACAGAGAAAAGAATTACTTATTATGACACTAATGAAGAGAATTGCGGACTATCGCACTATTCCAGAAAGTATAAGGCATGGGTACTGCGCAACGAGTGTATTCGATTGAATTAGTGAACCTTCTATCAATAGCGTATTGTTTCTATCTATTGAAAGTCCAAAACACAATTTTAATCTACTTTAGGATTTAACATATTCATTGCCGTTTTATTCCATAGCGACAACAGCTCATCAAAAGTCTGAGGAGCCCCCGGCACTGTATGGACTTCCCTTTATGCTTACTACGAAGTCCAAATCGTTTATTCGCTTTAGTAAAGTGAGATCGAGCCCATGACTAACTACCATTTTTGTTCCTTTAAGATAAAAACCTGGCGCCATACCAGTGACACTAATTACTCTCTCTCTAATTTGTTGGGTATCCTGTTCGGGTTTAAGCATGATTTCCAAGGTATAGATACTTTCTTTTTTTGCCTTCTCGTCAAAAATTAGGCTAACAACCAAAATTGGATCTACCTTTGGAAATACTGTTTTGATGGCATTATCGGCTTCCGTAAATTCCCGTACAACATCCTTAATACTATTGATTTCTGAATTACTCATTTAACTTTACTAGTCTTAACAGATTAATAAAGAGCACTCATCGTGTGTTTGTTTAGACCAATTCACAAAGTTTAAACACTTTAAGCAAACATTACTGAATATCGTCTATTTCAGGAGATAGATGTAACAACATTATTGCTTGGTGCAACGATCATCTCTATCTGCACCAAGCAATCACTGGTCTAATTTTTAAACCGTATAGAAAGTTCACAGGAATTTATAAACATGAAATAAATTAAATAGCCTTTATGGAACTTACATCGTATCAATGAGTGAGGAGGACAATGGTCATTCAAAGAGTTATCATCTACAGCTTGAGAAGATGAACATTAATTTTGGTAAAATTGAAAGAAATTTACCAATAGCAACTCTCATTGAAATTGCAATACAGAGAAATGAAGGACTATTATCAAATTCAGGAGCTTTGTCAGTAAAAACCGGAAAATTCACGGGACGCTCCCCTGATGATAAATTCATTGTTGACGATGAAATGACTCACGGTCTTGTTAACTGGGGCAAGGTAAACCATTCTATATCTTCGGAAAAGTTTGACAAAATTTTTGAACGAATGAAACAGCACGTATCCGGAAAGGATTTTTTTATATTTGACGGATTTGTAGGAGCGGACCCTGTTTTTCGCCTTCCAATTAGAGTTTTTACCGATAGTGCATGGCACAGTATGTTTGCATCACAAATTTTTATACGACCAACTTCTGAAGAACTAGATAACCATAAACCTGAGTTCACCATTTTCTTTGTCAATGATTTTGCTGCTATTCCTGAAATTGACGGAACTAAAAGCGGGACATTCATTATCATTAACTTTTCCAAAAAAATGGTTTTAATAGGTTACACCTCGTATGCAGGGGAAATAAAAAAGTCAATGTTCTCTGTCATGAATTTTCTACTTCCACAGAGAGGAATTTTTCCGATGCATTGTTCTGCAAATATGGGAAAGAACGGAGAGACAGCATTATTTTTTGGATTATCCGGGACAGGAAAAACGACTTTATCCGCCGATCCAGAGAGATATCTAATAGGCGATGATGAACATGGATGGTCAGACAGGGGAATTTTTAATTTCGAAGGCGGATGTTACGCTAAGTGCATTAATCTTAAGAAAGAACATGAACCGCAAATATGGAATGCAATAAAATTTGGTTCAGTAATGGAGAACGTAATTGTTGATGAACATACACGAGAGCCAAAATTTGACGATAGTTACTTGACCGAGAACACTCGAGTAGTATACCCGTTGGAATTTATCCCTGGAGCGGTAATACCCTCGGTCGCAACTCATCCTAAGGTTGTAATCTTCCTCACAGCTGATGCGTTCGGTGTGATGCCACCAATAGCGAAACTAAGTAAGGAGGGTGCAATGTATCATTTTATTTCTGGCTATACAAGTAAGCTAGCAGGTACCGAAAGGGGGATTACAGAACCTAAAGAAACGTTTTCTCAATGTTTTGGAGCACCATTTATGCCATTACATCCTATTGTATATGCAAGAATGCTTGCAGATAAGATTTCAAAATATAAATCAAGTGTATATCTTATAAATACTGGGTGGAGCGGAGGTCCATATGGGATAGGTAAAAGAATGGATCTAAAATATACAAGAGCCATGGTGTCGGCATCATTAAACGGAGATCTCGAAAGGGTAAATTACATACACGATAATATCTTCAATTTAGATATTCCTCTCTCATGTCCCCAAATCCCTTCAAAAATCTTAGACCCGAAATCCTCCTGGTCAAATACGGATCAATACATCGTTGCAGCGAAAAGATTGGCACATTTGTTCATTGAAAATTTCAATAGGTTCGGGGAAGAGACTAAATACTTGGCTAAATTTGGCCCACAAATTTAAATTTAAGGAAGGTAGCCCGGAGCAGATTCGAACTGCTGTCCTCAGGTTTCTTTTCATGACGATCCAGAGCCTGAAATCCATAGCCCTCCTGTGGAGTTTGACCGCTAGATTCGGCATCGACACTATGGTGTAGATTCGACCGGGCTGTTCGCGAGCTACAAGTAGAAACTTTCAAGCCGATATTTATCAATATCTTTTCTTTAACCCGCTTATATTTAGAATATCATATACAGTATTATCGGAACCAGAAGAAAAGAGGAAGCAAAGCGTCTTAAGGAAGGAAAGAACATGTACTAATAATTAAATCAGATAAAAAATGAAAAAACGAGAACGAAGAATTAGAACAAGAGGTCGATATGCAGGTGAGTGAAAATGACATATACTAAACAAAAGGTAAAGGCAAAGATACATAGAACTAGTGATTATGACGACAAACACACAGGCATAAGGGATTTTCATGATGAAAAAGCGATGCTGGAGTATGGCTTATCTAAGGTGCATAAAGTCATAATAAAGAAATATACTAAGGATGATGAATTTATGGCAGCAGCACGAAAGACTAGGGGCGAGAAGTTTGATTACGATATGGAACTCAACGACTAAGCTGGTACGTACGTTAAAGTGTCTTACTT
>Ga0075426_10001928_pt1 | contig 14851 bp, 11 predicted proteins | sample SoiMethybrSBSTD5_FD_75304 | JGI IMG/M metagenome (GOLD analysis project Ga0075426, IMG submission 75304) | Bulk soil microbial communities from a Populus tree surrounding site in Tennessee, USA - Soil MetaG P. TD hybrid SBSTD5 | ecosystem: Environmental > Terrestrial > Soil > Tree plantation... | reverse complement strand
CCTGATCACTTTTTCCGTGCGCGGCACGGGCTCTCCACGGATCGGGGCGCGGGTCGCGCGCCAGGTGCTCGATCTGGCCGCGGCCGCGGGCGTCGCCGGCGAACCGGCGCCGCCTCCCCGAATGAGGGACCTGCTCGCCGCCGGCGATGCGGCGATGAAGGGCGTGCGCAAGCTGGCGGCGGAGGCGCACGCGGACCCCGCAGGCTTCGCCGCGGCCCTGTTCGATGAGCGCGAGATTCGCTACCTGCCGCCCGTCCCCGACGCCGACAAGTTCCTGTGCGCCGGGAAGAACTACCGCACGCACCTCGAGGAATTGAAGAGGAACGACCTGCTGGCCGAGACCCCGCAGGAGCCCACCGGCTTCATCAAGCTCAACTCCTCCCTGTGCGGCCACAACGCGCGAGTCGCGCGGCCCGAGGGCATCGTCAGTCTCGACTACGAGCCGGAGCTGGTGTTCGTCATCGGCAGGCGCGTCCTGAGCGCCAGGAAGAAGGACGCTTTCGACTACGTCGCCGGGGTCACGATCCTGAACGATCTCACCTGCCGCGAGCTCCAGAAGCGCGAGGTCGCCTCGGGCTCGCGCTTCTGGACTGCCAAGAACATCACGGGCTTCGGACCCCTGGGGCCCGAGATCGTGACGATGGACGAGATCCGCGATCCCTACGACCTGTGGATGACCTGCTCGGTGAACGGCGAGGAGCGCATGCGCGTGAACACGCGCGACCAGATCTGGAAGCTGCCCGAGCTCCTCGAGCATTTCTCGCGCCACATCGCGATCGAGCCGGGCGACATGTTCGCAACCGGCGCCCCCGGCGGAGTCGCCGTGGGCAAGCCGAACGCGGCGGAATTGTTCCTGAAACCCGGCGACGTGGTCGAATGCTCGATCGAGGGCGTCGCGACGCTGCGCACCTATATCGTTTCGCCGGGATTGATCGAGCGGCGTGCACATGCGACATAATTCGAGTCGGAGGAAGCCATGAAGGGAATCGTGATATCGGCGCGCGGGTTCGGCCTGGCAGCGCTCGTCGCATCGGCCCCGGCGGCGGCGCAGGTGATCCTCAACGCGAGCTCGTGGGTGTCGCCCGGGCATCCGCTCACGGCGGCCATGCTCGCGCCGCTGTGCGCCGACATCGAAAAGGCGACAGCGGCCCGCGTAAAATGCAATATCCTGCCCAAGGCGCCCGTAGGGGCGGTGCAGACCTTCGACGGCGTGAAGGACGGCCTGATGGACCTGTCGTTCATCACGCACGGCTACACGCCGGGCCGCTTCGCTCTCACCGACGCGCCCGAGTTCCCGTTCATGGGCGACACCGCCGAGGTGACCGCGGTCGCCTACCAGCGCATCTACGAGCGCATGCTCGCCGGGGCGAACGAGCACCGGGACGTCGTCCTGCTCTCGGTCTTCACGCACGGCCCTGGACAGATGTACAACACCAAGCGCGCGATCGGCGCGCTCAAGGACCTCGAAGGGCTGAAGATCCGCGTCGGCGGCGGCCTGGTGAACGAGATCACCAGGAACCTGGGCGCCGTGCCGATGTTGAAGCCCGCCCCCGAGAGCTACGAGCTCCTCTCCACCGGTGTCGCCGACGGGCTGTTCTTCCCCAAGGAATCGCCGCTCTCGTTCAAGCTCGTTCCGCTCATCAAGCACGTCACCTACGTTCCGGGCGGACTTTACAACGTGAGCTTCGCGTGGATCGCGAATCAGGCGAAGTGGAATCAGATCCCGGAAGCCGACCGCAGGGCGATCCAGCCGCTCTTGGGTGAGGCGCTCGCGCGCCGCTCCGGCCGCGCCTGGGACGCGGCCGACGCGAAAGGCGAGGCGGCGGTGCGGGAAGCCAGGATTCCGATCGTCGTCGCGAGCGCCCAGTTCCGCGCCGAGATCAAGGCGAAGACCGACCCGCTCGAGCGCGAATGGATCGAGAAGAAGGCGAGGCCCAAGGGCGTCGACGGGGAGGCGGTGCTGAAGGCGCTGCGCGCCGAGATCGCGAAGCTGCAGAAGGAATAGTCGCCGAGCAATCGCCGCGCCGCGAGCTCGCGTGAAATCCCGCCAGCCCCTCGACTGGTTCGACCGCGCGCTCGTGCCGCTGCTCGGCTATGTCGCCGCGGCGCTGATGTTCTGCCTGATGCTGCTCACCTGCGTCGACGTCGTCGGGCGCTATTTCTTCAACAAGCCGATCACCGGCGGCTTCGAGCTCACCGAGGTGCTGCTCGCCGCGCTGATCTTCGCGGGGCTGCCGCTCGTGACCCTGCGCGGCGATCACATCACCGTCGACCTGTTCGATCCGGTGACGCCGGACTGGCTGTTCGGCATCCAGCACGTGCTCGCATCGCTGATCGGCGCGGCCTGCACCGGCTGCCTTTCCTGGCGCCTGTGGCTGCGCGCCGAGGACCTCCAGCGCGCGGGCGAGACCACTTCGCAGCTGCAGTTCAAACTCGCGTGGCTCACTTACGCGATGGCCATCCTCATGGCGCTCACCGCGGCGGCCCTCGTCGTGACGCTCGTCCGCCGGCCGCATCGCCACATTCCCGGCGAGGCCGGGGAGCCCCTCGCATGACCGAGGGGCTGCTCGGGCTCGCCGCCTTTCTGCTGCTCGCCTTCGTCCGTGTCCCGATGGCCTTCGCCATGGGGATCGTGGGTTTCTTCGGCTTCGCCCTGAAGGTGAATTTCGGCGCGGCGGCGTCGATGATCGCGCAGACCACCTACGAGACCGGCCTCGCGTATACCCTGTCGGTGATCCCGCTGTTCATCCTCATGGGTAATTTCGTGGTGCGCGCGCGAATGTCCGAGGAGCTCTACCACGCCGCCTACACCTTCCTCGGCCACAAACGCGGCGGCCTCGCCATGTCCACCATCGTCGCCTGCGCGGGCTTCGGGGCGATCTGCGGTTCTTCGATCGCCACCGCCGCGACTTTCGCGAAGGTGGCCTACCCGTCGATGCGCAAGTTCGGGTACAAGGACACGCTCGCCTCCGGTTCCATCGCCGCGGGCGGGACGCTCGGCATCCTGATCCCGCCTTCGGTGATCATGGTGATCTACGGCATCATGACCGAGACCAATATCGGCAAGCTATTCGCGGCCGGAATTTTGCCGGGCATCGTGGCGACGCTGCTCCTGTGCCTTGCCGTCGCTTGGATCACACGGCGCGACGCGCAGGCCGGCCCGCCGGGCGAGCGCAGCTCCTGGGCGCTGCGCTTCGAGGCGATCAGGCGCGTATGGCCGGTGGTCCTGCTGTTCCTCGTCGTGATCGGCGGGATCTATGCCGGTGTCTTCACCGCGACCGAGGGCGCGGGAATCGGCGCCGGGGGCGCGCTCCTGTTCGCGCTGGCGCGCCGGGCGCTCGGCTGGAGGGTGTTCGTCGAGGTTCTGATCGAGAGCGTGCGCACCACCTCGATGCTGTTCATGATCCTGATCGGAGCGCTGATTTTCGCGAACTTCATCAACTACACGACGATGCCTTCGGACCTGAAGGGCTTCGTCACCCAGTTCGCGCTGCACCCGATCCTCGTGATCGTGGCGATTTGCGCGGTCTACGTGGTGCTCGGCACGGCGATGGAGGAGCTGTCGATGATCCTCCTCACGGTGCCGCTGTTCTTTCCCGTCGTCACGGCGCTCGGCTTCGATCCCGTCTGGTTCGGCATCATCATCGTGATCGTCGTCCAGATCGGCTTGATCAGCCCGCCGGTGGGGATGAACATCTTCGTCGTGAAGAGCCTGCTGCGCCACTTGACGATAGGCACCGTGTTCCGCGGCGTGCTCCCTTTCAACGTGGCGCTCGTCGCGCTGCTCGCCATCGTCGTCGCCTTCCCGTCGATCGCCACCTGGCTGCCGGGATTCATGAAATGATGCGCGCCATGGATCAAGCCGAGCCGATCGAGAAAGCGGGCGTCGACGAGCTGCGCGCTCTGCAGCGCGAGCGGCTGCGCTGGTCGCTCGAGCACGCGTACGAGAATGTGCCGCACTACCGCAAGGCCTTCGACGCCGCCGGCGCTCATCCCGGCGATCTGAAAGAGCTCGCGGACCTCGCCAAGTTTCCGTTCACTACCAAGGCCGACCTGCGCGCCAACTATCCCTTCGGAATGTTCGCGGTACCCATGGACAGAATCGTGCGCGTGCATGCTTCCAGCGGCACCACCGGCAAGCCCACCGTCGTCGGCTATACGAAGGAGGACATCGACACTTGGTCAGCGGTGATGGCGCGTTCGATCCGCGCCGCCGGCGGCCGATCCGCCGACATCGTTCACGTCGCCTACGGCTACGGCCTCTTCACGGGCGGCCTGGGCGCGCACTACGGCGCCGAGGCGCTGGGCGCGACCGTCGTCCCGGTGAGCGGCGGCATGACCGAGCGCCAAGTGCAGCTGATGCGCGATTTCAAGCCCGGCATACTCATGTGCACGCCTTCCTATGCGCTGGTGATCGCCGACGAATTCGCGCGCCAGGGCCTCGACCCGGCCCGGTGCTCGGCGCGCGTCGGGATCTTCGGCGCGGAGCCGTGGAGCGAGAGCATGCGAGACGAGATCGAGAGGCGCCTCGGCCTCGCCGCGCTGAACCACTACGGGCTGTCGGAGGTGATCGGACCGGGAGTTGCAAGCGAGCACTTCGACACCCGCGACGGGCTGACGATCTGGGAGGACCACTTCTATCCCGAGATCATCGATCCGCAAAGCGGCAAGGGGCTGCCCGAAGGCCGGGACGGCGAGCTCGTCCTCACCTCGCTCACCAAGATCGGCATGCCGGTGATCCGTTTCCGCACGCGCGATCTCACGCGCCTTTTGCCCGGCACCGCGCGCAGCATGCGCCGCATGGCGCGCGTCACCGGGCGCAGCGACGATATGCTGATCATCCGCGGCGTCAACGTATTTCCCTCGCAGATCGAGGAAATCCTGCTGAAGAACGACAGGCTCTCGCCGCATTACGTGCTCGAGGTCCGACGCGACGGGCACCTGGACGATCTCGACGTGCTGGTCGAGTGCCGGACCGAAATGCTGGCGGCGGCCAAAGTGGCCGTCGAGCAGGACGTCGAACGGAGCATCAAGGGAACCATCGGCGTGAGCACCAAGGTGCGCGTGGTAGAACCGGGCACGATGCAGCGCTCGCAGGGCAAAGCGGTTCGCGTCATCGACAAGCGGCCCAAAACTTGACGTCCACTGAAGCATCCGCTCCGGAGGAACCGCCGCGCGACACCGGCGATTTTGCCGGCGATTGCGCGCGCTACTCGCGATTCTGGCAGGCGAGCGCGGCGCTGCTCGCGCGCCTGCCCGCGAAGCCTGCGCGCAACGCGGAGCGGGCGGAGGCGGCCGAGAGAATCAAGCAGGCCGCGCGCGACGCGCGGGGCCGCTTCCTCGCGGCTCACGCCGAGGCCGTCTACGACCGGCTCACGCGGAATTGCTCGCGCTTCATCCGGGTGGAGCAGCTCGTCTACGATGCCGCATCGCTCGTGCCGGGTCTCGTTCCGACGCGCGCTCAGGTCGCAGCCGAGTCCGAGCTCCTGCAGCGCGACAAGGAAGGGCACGAAATCGACCAAGGGATCTTCGCCTCCGCGGTCCTTGCCAATGCACGCGCAGGACGCCATCTTTGCCACGCGATGCTGCTTCCCCACGCTGGAACCGCCGAACGGCTCCCCGAGTTGGCCAGGAACGCCCGCGTCGACCTCGGCGCAGCGGAAGTCTTCCGCAAGGGCAGGGCCGCGCACCTGATCCAGAAAAACCCGCGCCACCTGAACGCCGAGGACGCGAGCACGCTCGATGCGGCCGAGATCGCGGTCGACCTGGCGATCCTCGATCCGCTCACCCAGCTGTGCGTGCTGCGCGGCGATTTCGTGCACAGCGGTAAGTACCGGGGACGCCGCGTGCTCGGCAGCGGCATCAACCTCACGCACCTGTACCACGGCAAGGTGCCGTTCATCTGGTACCTGCAGCGCGACCTGGGAATCGTGAACAAGATCTATCGCGGTCTGGCGCGGCCGGACGCCGCGCCGGACGACGTCACCGGGAACACGCGGGAGAAGCCCTGGATCGCCGTGGTGGAGGGATTCGCCATCGGCGGGCACTGCCAGTACCTGCTCGTCATGGACTATGTGCTCGCGGCGCAGGACGCGTTCATGAGCCTGCCCGCGCGCAAGGAGGGCATCATTCCGGGCGCCGCCAACCTTCGCCTGCCGCGCTTCGTTGGAGACCGCATCGCGCGCCAGGCGATCATGGCCGAGCGCCGTTTCGAGTGCGATAGCGCGGAAGGACGGCTGATTTGCGACGAAGTGGTCCCGCAGTCCGACATGGACGGCGCGATCGATCGAGTCGTGGAAAAACTCACCGGCTCCGGCGTGGTCAGCGCCAGCGCGAACCGCCGCGCGCTGCGCATCGCGCAGGAGCCCTTCGACCTGTTCCGGAACTATTTCGCCCTGTACGCGCTCGAGCAGGCCTACTGCCACTTCAGTCCGGCGCTGATCGAAAACCTCGAACGGAACTGGAATGCGAAGAGCCGCAAGCTGGAGTAAAGCGTCAGTTATCCCCGGACTCGCTGTCCGACCAGCGCCTGCGAGGTCCCGAATAGGGATAGTCTGCCGGGTCGTCCGCGCCCGGCTCGTCCTCCAGCTCGTCGAACTTGTCCAGTTGCCGGAGCAGCGATTGCAGGCGCAGCTCGGCGGCGGAATCCCTGTCCGCCTGACTGGAGAGGCGCTTGGCGACGCTGGCCGCGCGTTCGTAGTCGCGCTTCGTTCTGACCGGCCGCGCGTACCCGTTGGCCTTTTTTCGCTTGGTCATGACACCCCTTTCCTGCCGGCCCCGACGGGCCCCTTCTCGTAAGTGTAGCCTTTACTTGGGGACCGGGGTCGATCGATGCTGCCGCCGTCGCGCCCGCTCGCGCAACGCGCCGCGCGCGAACCAGGCGAAGCCCGCGAGGATGAGCACCCCCATGAGCCAACGGATGGCGACTGCCAGTTGCGAGGCGTCGAGCGCCGGCCACGGGAACTTGCCCAAGCGTTCCGCGCGCTCGCTCATCCAGTGCCAGGCCGTGTGGCCCACGAGCACCGATAGAACGATGGTTCCCAGGCGCTCCGCGACCAGGTAGCGGAACAGGATTTCGAGCGCGGGGACGAGGAGCACGAGCACGAGCAGCTGACCGAGCTCGACGCCGAGATTGAACGACAGGAGCGAGGTCAACAGATGCGACCCGGCGAATTGCAGCGTTTCGCGGAGCGCGAACGAGAAAGCGAACCCGTGGACCAGGCCGAACCCGAAGGTGATCATCCAGCGGCGCCCCACGTTGCTGCCGAGGACGTTCTCGATCGCCATGTACAGAATGGAAATCGCGATCAGCGTTTCGATGAGCGGCGGAAACCACAGGGCGTCGGGCCCGAGCTGGTAAGCCGACGCGATGAGGGTGATCGAGTGCGCGACCGTGAACGAGGTGACCAGCACGACGAGCTGCCCGAACTTCCGGAACGGGATCACCAGGCAAAGCAGGAACAGCAGATGGTCGGTCCCTTCCAGGATGTGGAAGAATCCCGACTCGACGAAGCGCCAGGCCGCCTGGTGCCAGCGCGGAGCCAGCCTGACCAGGCCCGGATCCCCGTGCAGGTCGAAGGCGCGCACGCCGCCGGCTGCGGGCAGGAAGCGGAGCGCGATGGTGGTTCGCAGGCCCAGCCGCTCGAGCCGGGGCCGGATCGAGAAGTCGGAGCGGTCCGAGCCGATCGGATAATCGAACAGGACGTCGAGCAGTCCCTGCTCCCAGTACAGCTCCATGTTGTTCGGCAGCCGCGGGCCGGCGAGGTGCGCGAGCGCCTGCTCGTAGGACGCGAAGGACTTGTCGGATTCGAGCGACACGCGGGCATCGACCACCCGCGGCAAGCCGAGGCGGACGTCGTTTTCGTAAAGCTCGACGTTGTCGGCGATCCACAGCGTTGCCGCGTTGCGCAGCGCCGCGTCGGCGAGCGCGAGGTCGAGCAGGCCCGCGCCGCGCCTCGGATAGTCCACGTCGCGCATGGCCTTCAGCGGCACGCGGACGAGAAGATGCAGCCGCTCTCCCTCCGGCTTGACGAAGGCATGGACCGTGACGTCGGCCGGGATGTCGTGAGCCTCGGCGCAAGGAGGCAAGACGAGCGCCAGCGCTGCGAGGCAGTTGACAAGGGTTTTCCCGGCGTCGAGCATAGCGGCAGCGCAGCTTACAGCCAAAAGGGGGAGCTAATGGACAGCACACAGGGAAAGCGCAATCTCGTCATCGGTTCGGCGCTGGTCGCGGCCGTGGCCGTGCTCGGAGCCTGCCAGGCTCTGCTCGAGAACAAAGCGGCCTCGGGACCCGCGGTCCAGGCGCCGATGTTCGAAGTGGATCCGCTGTGGCCGAAGCCCCTGCCGAATCACTGGCTGCTCGGCTGGACGATCGGGGTGTGGGTCGACGAGCAGGACAACGTCTGGGTCATTCATCGCGGCGCGGGAGGGCTGCACGACAACGAAAAGGGGCTCGAGCTGAAGCCTCCCATCTCCGAGTGCTGCCGCACGGCCCCGCCCGTACTCGTGTTCGACCCGGCCGGCAACTTGGTGAGATCCTGGGGCGGCCCGGGACCCGGCTACGAGTGGCCGGAAGGGGCGCACGGCGTCCACGTCGATTACAAGGGCAACGTGTGGCTCGGCGGCAACGGCAAGGGCGACGCCCATGTCCTCAAGTTCACCAGGGAGGGGAAGTTCCTGATGCAACTGGGCCGCTACGGCAAGAACGGCGGCAGCAACGACCTCGAGAACTTCGGGCGCGTGGCCAAGATCTGGGTCGATCCCAAGACCAACGAAGCCTATATCGCCGATGGCTACGCCAACAAACGCGTCGCCGTGGTCGACGCCGATACCGGCAAGATGAAGCGCTACTGGGGCGCGTACGGCAACAAGCCCGACGACGCTCCCATGGGCAACTACGATCCGAAGGCGCCGCCCGCGCAGCAGTTCCGCAACCCGGTGCACTGCGTCGAACGCTCGAACGACGGTCTCATCTACGTGTGCGACCGGCAGGGCGACCGCGTGCAGGTGTTCCGGCCGGAAGGCAAGTTCGTGAAGGAAGCGTTCTATGCCAGGGAGACGCTCGCCTCGGGCTCGGCCTGGGACATCGCGTTCTCGAAGGATCCCGAGCAGCGCTTCATGTTCCTCGCCGACGGCCAGAACGAGAAGGTGCGCATCATACTGCGCGAGACGCTGGAGGAGATCTCGAACTTCGGCGACGGCGGGCGCCAGCCCGGCCAGTTCTACGGCGTGCACAGCATCGCCTCCGATTCCAAGGGCAATCTCTACACGACCGAGACCTACGAGGGCAAACGCGTGCAGAAATTCGTGTACAAGGGAATAGGCGCAGTCCCGAAGAGCCAGGGCGTGCTGTGGCCCAGGCGAAGTAGTCCAGGCTGATGAAAGAGGCGGGGATTACGCCGGACTGAGGTCGGTGAAGCCGCCCGTCGGGGGCTTGCGGCGCTGGTTCTGGCGCCGCTCCTCGGCCGCTTGCACGGACTGTCCCGATGGATGACGGCGATCGCCCCGCCCGCGCCGGTCTCTCACCCATTCGACGGCCTGCGACTCGTTATGGAAGTTGCGAAGAGTGATTCCTTGCTGGCCCGCGAGCAATGCGACGTAATCGTGAGACATGCCCAGCTCGACCGTATCGCCGAGGAATGCGATCCTGTGCGCTGGATCCGATGCAATCTTCTTGAAGGTCTCGAGGACTCCGAATCTTTCGACCGTGAACAGCGTTTTCGACGAGCGCACGTGCACGAGGACGCGCGAGCAGCGGTGCCTCTCGCTTTCGAAGACCACTGCGCGAAGAAACCTTCGCATTTCTTCGGCGGTTTCCCGTTCGAGCAAGTCCGCCCTGAGAAAACCGCGTTCCATCGCAATCTTGTATTGCATAGTCTCTGGGGCGCCCGTACGGCCCCCTCTTCTCCATCCATCCCCCCTTGGGCCGTTGGGCTTCGGCCTCCACCGCAAACAGCAGCGCATGACAGTAGTATTATTCGCTGACGCTCTCCACTACCCGCCCGAAGGCGGACGCCTGGTCGGGAATCCCGACAAGGTATAAGAGCTGCACGGGGATTTTAATTCACGACCCACGTTACAACACCCGGCGCAACCTTGGTCTGATCGGCCCATCGGCTTTGCGCCCCGCAGCGCGGGAAGGACTCAAGTGTACGTCGTCGAGCGTTTCGCCGGGTTCGCCGAGGGCTACCGCAGGCAGCCGTTGGCGCCGAAAGTGCTGCGCCACGCGAAACGCGCCGTGATCGATTGGTACGCGGCGCTGCTTCCGGGGTCGGTGGTTCCGCCCGCGACCCTCCTCGAGCGCTCGCTCGCGGAAGAGATCGGCCGGGGCGCTTCGCGTCTCGCCGACGGCAGGCTCGCCGGGGTGCGTGCTGCGGCGCTCATCAACGGCGCAGCGGCGCACGCCGTCGAGGTCGACGATATCTATCGCGACGGCATCTACCATCCCGGAGCGCCGACCATCGCCGCCGCGCTCGCGGTGGCGCACTCGCGAGGCGCCGCGGGCGAAGCCTTCCTGCGCGCGGTGATCGTCGGTTACGAGGTCTCGACTCGGATCGCCGCCGCCATGGGCCGCGCGCACTACAGGTACTGGCACAACACCGGCACCATAGGCTGCTTCGGCGCGGCGAGCGCCGCCGCCGAGCTGCTCGGGCTCGAGCGCCGGCCGTTCGCGCACGCGCTCGCCACGGTCGCCACCTTTTCCGCGGGCCTGCAGCAGGCGTTTCGCTCGGACTCCATGTCCAAGCCGATGCACGCCGGGCGCGCCGCGGAAGCGGGCGTCACTGCGGCGCTCGCCGCGGCCGAAGGCGTCACCGGCGCGCTCGACATCATGGAGGGCGAGGCCGGGTATGGCCGGGCGATGGCTGAAGGGCCGGATTGGGAGCGCGCGCTCGCCACGCTGGGCGAGGACTTCCACATCTGCCGGATGACGTTCAAGAACCACGCTTGCTGCGGCCACGCCTTCGCGGCCATCGACGGCGCGCTAGCGCTGAAGGAGAGAATGGGCGTGGCCACGGAGGAGATCGCGCGGGTGCGCGTCGGGGGCTACCGTGCGACGCTCGAGGTCGCGGGGATCACAGATCCGAGGACCGCGGCGGAAGCGCGCTTCAGCACGCCCTATCTCGTCGCCACCGCCCTGGCGCACGGCAGCGTGCGGCTCGCCGCTTTCGAGCCGGCGCGGCTCCAGGACCCGGCGACGCGCTCGCTCATGCGGCGCGTCGAGGTGGTTCTCGACCCCGCGCTCGATGCCGCGTTTCCGGCGCAGCGCGCGGCGCGCGTCGCGATCGAGTCGCGCGACGGCCGGCGCGGCGAGCATCTCCAGCCGACGCGCAAGGGCGACCCGGACATGCCGCTCTCCGACGTCGAGCTCGAGCACAAGTACCTCGAGCTCGCCTCGCCCGTTCTCGGGGAGGAGCCGGCTCGCGCGCTCCTCGCCAGACTGTGGAAGCTGGAACGCGAATCGCGCCTGTGACGCTTGCGCAGGCCCTGTTCGCTCCCCGCGCAGTCGCGCTCGTCGGGGCATCCGGGGACGCGGCGAAGAACAGCGCGCGCCCCCTGCGCTTCCTGAAGAAGCACGGCTACGCGGGACGCATCGTCCCGATCAACGCGTCGCGCAGCCAAGTGCTCGGCGAGCGCACCTTCGCCAGCCTCGCCGAGGTGCCCGGCGCGATCGACCACGCTTTCATCATGACTCCGGGGGACTCGGTCGAGCGCGCGATCGAGGAATGCGGGGCGCGCGGCGTGCCCGTCGCGACGATCTTCAGCGACGGCTTCGCGGATGCCGGCCCGGAGGGCGCGGCGCGGCAGGCGCGGCTCATCGCGCGCGCGCGCGAGCTCGGCGTGCGCGTGCTCGGCCCCAACAGCATGGGGCTCGTCGACGTCCCCGGCCGCGTGGCGCTCACGGTGAACGCCGTGCTCGAGATGGACGCCTTGCCGGCGGGAACGACGAGCTTCGTGTCGCACAGCGGAACCATGCTCGGCACCGTGCTCTCGCGCGGCGCGGCGCGCGGCCTGGGCTTCGCCAAGCTCGTCTCGGTGGGCAACGAGTCAGACATCGGGACGGGGGAGCTCGTCGAGCTGCTCGCCGAGGATCCCGGCACGAAAGTGATCCTCTTGTTTCTCGAAACCGTGCGCGACGCTGCGAGACTCGCCGCCGCGGCGCGCAAGGCCCTCGCGGCGGGAAAGCCCGTGGTCGCGTACAAGCTCGGCCGCTCGCGGCTCGGCGCGGCGCTCGCGCGCTCGCACACCGGAGCGCTCGCAGGCGAGGACACTGCGCTAGCCGCCTATTTCCGCGACTGCGGCATCATGCGCGTGGATCAGCTCGAGACGCTCATCGAGATCGCGCCGCTCCTCTCCGGACGCACGCCGCCGGACCTGCCGCGCGCCGCGCGCGTCGCGGTCGTGACCACCACCGGGGGCGGCGCCGCGAGCGTCGTCGACCGCCTGGGCCTGTGCGGCATCGAAACGGTCGCGCCGGACTCCGAATCGCCGATCATCGATCTCACGATGACGGCGACCGCGGGGCGGTACACCGCCGCGCTCGAAGATCTGCTCGCGTCCCCTCAATGCGACGGCGTCCTGGCGGTGGTCGGGTCTTCGGCGCAGTTCCACCCGCAACTCGCGGTCGAGCCCATCGTGCGCTCGAAGAGGAACGCGAAGCCGCTCGCGGTCTTCCTGACTCCGCACGCGGAACGCTCGCTCGCCCTGCTCGCCGGGCGCGGAGTGGCCGCCTTTCGCACGCCGGAAGCCTGCGCCGATGCGCTCGCGGCGTACTTCGCGTGGCGCTCGCCCGGCAGGCGCGCCGCTGCGGCATCCGCCGCATGGCCGCCCGACCTGCCCCGGCGCGGGCCTCTCGACGAAGCGCAGGCGCTCAAGCTGCTTGCCTCTCTTGGAATCCCGGTGGTGGAGCACGCGATCGCGCAGCCTCCCGGCTATGCACACGCCATTCCCTATCCGGTGGCGGCGAAGGGGCTTTCCGCCGAGGTCCTTCACAAGACCGAAGCCGGAGCCGTATGTCTCGGCATCGCGGACAGGCCCGGGCTCGATCGCGAGATCCGCGCGATGCTCGAGCGCATCCCCGCCGCCCGCGGCATATTGGTACAGAGAATGGAATCGGGCCTCGCCGAGGCGATAGTCGGCTACCGCGACGATCCGGTCGTCGGCCCGATCGTGCTCGTCGGGGCGGGCGGCACGCTCGCGGAAATTTACAGGGACTACGCGTTGCGCGTCGCGCCGGTGAGCGAGGAGGAGGCCGCGGTCATGATCGGGGAAGTGAAGGGCTTCGCGACGCTGCGCGGCTACCGCGGGCTGCCGCGGGGCGACGTACGCGCGCTGGCGCAAGCGGTGGCCGCGCTCTCGCGTCTTGCGCTCGTCAGCGGCCGGCCGGTCGCCGAGGCCGAGATCAATCCGCTGATCGTCAAGCGCGAAGGCGTCGTTGCGGTCGACGGGCTCGTCGTGATGAAGGAGTGAGCATGGATTTCCGTTACACGCCCGAACAGGAACAGTTCCGCGATTCGGTGTGGCGCTTCGCCGAAAAACATCTTGCGAAAGGCGCGCGCGAGCGCGCCCATTCCTCCGACTACCCATGGGACGTCGCGAAGCTCATGGCGGGTCAGGGCCTTCTCGGCATTACCATCGCCGAAGCCGACGGCGGCCAGGACGGCGCGCTGATCGACGCGGTGATCGCGATCGAGGCCGTCGCCTCGGTCTGTCCGAGAAGCGCCGATGTGGTGCAGGCGGGGAACTTCGGACCGATCCGCGTGCTCGCCGAATACGGCACGCCCGGACAGAAACAGAAATATCTGAAACGACTGCTCTCGGGCGAGTCCCTGATCTCGGTCGGCATGACCGAGCCGGAAGCGGGCTCCGCTGTGACCGATCTCCAGACGACGGCGACGCCGGAAGGCGAGGGCTATAGGGTAAACGGCTCGAAGGTGTTCACCACGCACGCGCCGCAGGCGGATGTGATCCTCACCTACGTGCGTTACGGCCCGGGTGCGGGCGGAATCGGCTCGGTGCTGATCGATACGAAGGCGAAGGGAGTGCGCTTCGGCAAGCGCTCCAGGTTCATGTCGGGCGAGGAGTGGGCGCAGATCTATTTCGAGAACGTCTTCATCCCCGCCGAGATGGTCGTGTTGAAGGAAGGCGGATTCAAGAAGCAGATCGCCGGCTTCAACGTCGAGCGCATCGGCAACGCGGCCCGCTCGCTCGCGCTGGGGCGCTACGCCTACGAGCGCGCGCGGGAGTGGGCGATGCAGAGGAGGCAGTTCGGGCGCCTGCTGTGCGAATTCCAGGGACTGCAATGGAAGTTCGCCGAGATGAAGATCAAGCTCGACGCGGGGCAGCTCCTACTCTACCGCGCCGCGGCCAACGCCGACCGCGGTTTTCCGTCCGCGGAAGAGACTGCGATCGCCAAGGCATTCTGCAACCAGTCCGGGTTCGACATCGCAAACGAGTCGCTGCAGGTGATGGGCGGGCTCGGCTACACCCAGGAGGAGCTGGTCGAGTACTGCCTGCGACGCTGCCGCGGCTGGATGATCGCCGGCGGCTCGATCGAGATCCTCAAGAACCGCATCGCGGAAGCCGTGTTCGAGCGGACGTTCTCACAGCGGCCGATAGATTAGAAGTCTTTGAGCCCAAGGTTTCAGCGTGCTTACCGATAGGGTGTGACCCCCGTCGTGCAAGCGACCTCTCTTGACGCGCCGCTTAGGCGGCCCCATGTAGAGCCCAATCCCACCCGGCCTTCTGGCCGGTAGGCAGCGCGCGGGCAAGCGTCTATCTTCCTTCCATCATGCCAACCGATCTACTCGAGCAGTTTTCCGGCGCGCTCGCCGAGCGCGCCGCGGTCGTGCGC